>Ga0207756_100241_pt1 | contig 26416 bp, 26 predicted proteins | sample A23M1SouthBayCA_FD_187748 | JGI IMG/M metagenome (GOLD analysis project Ga0207756, IMG submission 187748) | Aerobic enrichment media microbial communities from Eden Landing Ponds, California, USA - A23 M1 (3) (SPAdes) | ecosystem: Environmental > Aquatic > Marine > Unclassified | place...
TACGTCGGGCGACGGATCGAACCGTCGGACCTGCCGGCGCTCCTGGCCGGCGAGCCACTCGGCGTCGAGGACGCTGGGGGAACGGACGCCGGCGGCCAGGAGACCGGCCGGCCGGCGAACGCCACCGGGGACGACGACTCCGACGACGCTGCCGGCGGTCGCCCGAGCGGTCCGGCGGCGGCCGCCGAGGCCGGTGCGTCCGAAACCGAGGCGATCGACGCCGAGGCTATGCAGGGTCGGCTGACGACGCTCGGCCTCCACGAGGGCGAGGACTACGAGGCCGGAGCCGTGGCCGTGGTCTGTTACTCCGAGGCCGACGCCCAGGAACTGGCGAGCGAGGTCGACAACCTCCGGGAGAGCTTCGATCACTACGACACCCACGTCGGGACCCACGTCCGCGCCGAGGGCGGGCGCTCGGCGGTCGCCAGCCTCTGGGAGACCGACCGCGCAGCCCAGACGGCAGCGGGCTTCCTGACCGACCTTCCCGGCGTCGTCGAGAGCGTTCGCGGCCCCGCCGGCGAGGGCGGTGGGGACGTGGAGGCGGACGCTGACGACGAGAGCGAGGACGGTGAGGCGGCCGCGGAATCGATCCGCGAGGAACTGGCCGATCTCGACGTCTACGCCGGCCAGCCCCACGGCGAGGACGTCTACGCGCTGGTCGTCTACAGCGAGGCCGACGGCGAGGAACTGGTCGAGGAGGTCGAGAGCCTGAGCGAGGGCTTCGACCGCTACGACACCCACGAGGGGACGACGGTCTACGCGGACCTCGGCGACGGGCCGACGGCCGTCGTCAGCCTCTGGGCGACCGAGGACGCCGCGGACACGGCGAGTGGCTACCTCTCGGAACTGCCGGGCATCGTCGGCTGGGCCGACGAGCGCGAGGGGTTCGGCACGATGGGGATGTTCTACACGGTCAAACCCGAGTACCGCGAGGACTTCGTCGAGACCTTCGAGGAGGTCGGGGGCCTCCTCGCGGACATGGACGGCCACCGGGAGACGTCCCTGCTCGCCAACGTCGAGGACGAGACCGAGATGTTCATCGCCAGCCAGTGGGACGACAGGGAGGATGCGATGGCCTTCTTCCGGTCCGACGAATTCGCCGACACCGTCGCGTGGGGCCGGGACGTGCTGGCCGACCGCCCGCGCCACGTGTTCCTGGCCTGAACGGGGGGCGGCCGCGTCGGGTCCGGCGCGGGTCGGCTACCGACCGACGCCGTCGATCTCGTAGGCCATCATTACCTCGTCGACGCGCTCGTCGCCGAGGGTGTAGTGTTGCTTGCGGACGCCCTCGGTCGACCACCCGTGGTTCGCGAGGAAGTCCAGCGCGAGTTCGTTCGTCGCCGGAATCGAGTTGTACACCTTCCGGTACCCGTTGGCCGCGGCCCAGTCGAGACCGCGGTGGAGCAGCGCGCTCCCGACGCCCTCGTCCCTGTAGGCGGGCCGGACGCCGACGGTCTGTTCGGCGGTCTCCCGGAGTTTCTCGACCTGCGGGAGGTCGAGGTGGGTCCAGCCGACGATTTCCTGATCGACGGTCGCGACGAAGAACATCCGCGACTCGACGGAGTTGTGCCGGGTTACCGTCTCGTCGTAGAGGAGTTCCTCGGCGACGGACTCGGCGATGACGTAGGACTCCTCGCTGGTGACGTCGCGGATGCAGTCCACGAGGCCGTCGAAGTCGCCGTAGTGGCCCGGCCGGACGACGAAGTCGAAGGCCTCGCCCTCGAACTCCTCGACGGAGCCGAGGTCGAGCGCCAGGCGGAGCGAGCCGCCCTCCTCCGCGAGGTAGCCCGTCGCGGTCAGGTGCTCTAGGCGCTCGCGGAACTCCTCCGGGGGCAGCGACACGGCCTGCTGGACCGCCGGGCGGGTCGCGGTGCCGTGTCGCTCGACGTACTTGTAGATCTGCTTGTCTGCCTCGGTGTCGAACTCCGGTCGGTCCCCGGCGCGCATGGCCCCACGTTCGGGGGGCACGGGCTTATGTCATGTGGTACCACGAACCGAGTTTTCACGGACGGCGCGTCGTGGCGAGCCGGCGAGACGAAACGCCTTATCGCCTGGCCCCACTCCGGGCGACCATGACCACCATCCGGGTCGCGTGGGGCACGGCCACCGGCCCGACGGCGATGGCCGCCTACGACGCCGCGCTCGCCGACGCCAACGTCCACGACTTCAACCTCGTGACAGTCTCGTCGGTGATCCCCGCCGGCGCGGACCTCGCCGTCGCCGGGACCGCCCCGGACCTGGGACCCGCCGGCGACCGGCTCACCGTCGTCCAGAGCCGTGCCGACCGGGCTCCCGGCGACGACGAACCCGGCGTCGCCGGCCTCGGGTGGGCCCGCAGCGCCGACGGCCCTGGGATTTTCTACGAGGCGACGGGGACCGACACGGACGCCGTCCGCGAGGAGGTGCGAGCGGGACTGGACCACGGCGTCACCCTCCGCGACTGGGAGGTGGCCGACAGCGACGTGCTCGTGCGCCACGTCGAGCCGTCCGCTGACGCCCACGCCACGGCCGTCATCCTCGCGGTCTACGGCGAGAGCGAGCCTATCGTTTGACGGTCGCGCACGCAGGCGCCGGGTTTTTACTACTACCACCCCTAGTGAGTTCAGAGACCCCGCAATGTATGGCAACGTGACGGTCGATGGCAGCGGTGATCCGCCAGAGCTGTCGGCAGACGATCGCAAGCGCCTCCGGCGCGACCTCGCGAGCGTGGCCGCCCGCACGCGCGAACTCCTCCCCGCCGAGTTCGTCGTCGGCTCTGAGATCAGCAAGAGTTCGAACGGGCCCCGCGCGATGGTCGCCGTCCAGCCACCGATCGGCTCGATCGTCAGCGCTGGCTACGCGCCGGGCGAGTCCGGCACGACCATCGACGACCAGGAGCGCGACGACATCGCGACCGGCCTCGCGGCCAGCGCCGCCCTCCAGGTCAAACAGGCCTACCCCGACGACGAACCGCGAACGGCCCGGTAGCGCTCCGGACGGACCCTCTTTCATTCGCCAGCGCCTGCTGGCGGGCGACAGAACAGTGCGTAGCCGAGGCCACCGCCGGCCGGGACGCTCCCCGCCAGCATCGCGGCCGCCAGCGACATCGACGACGCCGCGGCGGCCATCGCCGCGACCGCCAGCGGGGCGCCGATGACCGCCAGGAGCAGGTCGTAATGCGTGAGTCCCTCGTGGCGGTCTGGCACGGTCGGCGTGACGCGCCGTTTCTAATTAAATGTTATTACCCCGGCGTGGCGCACTCGGCGCTCCCGGGTCAGTGCAGAGAGACGGCGCGCTGCCGTGCGTCGGGGTTGCCGTCGCGAAGTGGCCAGCGTTCCGTGCGACGTGGTCCTACTTCCCCCAGAACGGATCGCGGTTGCGGCGCTTCTCCAGGTACCGGTTCAGTACCTCGCGCTCGTCGCCGGTGATGTCCTCTAAGAGTTCCTGCTCCAGGATCTTCGCGTGTTTCTCCGGGATCTCCGTCCAGAGTTCGTCGCCCTCCTTGATCCCGCGGCCGACGGTCGGCCCCTCGATCGAGACGGCCACGCGGTCGCCCCGCATCGACTCGTCGACGTCCTCGCCCTCGTCCTGGATGGTCTTCAGCAGGCCGACGCGTTCGGGTTCGGCGCCGTCGAACTTGACGACGTGGGAGTTGCGCCGGAGGCGGCCGCCGGTGACCTCGACGCCGACGACGGCGGGGTCGGACTGGCGGAACGTGTGGTCGTCGAGGATCTGGAACTGGGCGGGTCGGGTGATGTTCTCCAGGACCTGTTCCTGCTGGGCCTCCTCGATCTCGGCGACGTGGTCCTCGTAGCCCTCTATCAGGCGGTAGATCACGTCGTGCTCGAATAGTCGGACGTCCTGCTGGTCTGCGAGGTCGCGGGCGTCGTCGAGCACGTCGACGTTGAACGCGAGGATGGCGCGGTTGGTCGGCTCGCTGGCGGTCTCGGCCATCCGGACGTCCCGCGGCGCGACGTCGCCGACCTCGGCGTGCATCACCGGGATGTCCGCCTCCGACAGCGAACTCGCGAGCGCTTCCAGGCTCCCGAGCGTGTCGGCCTTGACCGTGAGGCCCTCCTCTTCGGTCGGGACGGTGACCTCCGCGATCTCGGCCTCGACGTCGGCGACGACCTCGTCGACAGGGCGATCCCGGACGACACGGATCGGCGCGCCGGCCATCGCGTCGTCGAGGTCGGGCGCCGCGATGCGGACGCCGTCGGCGGCGACGACCGCGTCGACCTGCTCGAACTCCCGCTCCGTGCGGATCTCCGCGAGCGGTTTCGGTTTCAGCAGCGCGCGGACGTCCGTGACGATGGGCTCGTTCACGCCGCCGACGACGATGGTGTCGTCCGCCCGGATCGTCCCGTCGTAGACCACGGCGTCGACGGTCGTCCCGAAGCCCTGTGTCTCCGTGACCTCGAGGACCGTCCCGGCCCCGGGCCCGTCGACGTCGATGGCCATTTCGTCGCGCATGTACCGCTGGGAGAGGCCCATGAGGACCGTCAGGAGGTCGGGGACGCCCTCGCCGGTCTCCGCGGAGACGGGCACGACGCCGACGTTGTTTGCGAAGTCCTGCACGCGCCAGTACATGTCCGCGGAGAAGTCCGCCGAGGAGAGTTCCCCGATGATCTCGTAGAGGCGCTCGTTTGCGTCCGACTGGACGCGGTCGGTCTGGGACTCGATGGCGAGCTTCGAGGGCCGGTCCCGCTCGGGGTTCCAGCCCGGGACGGTGTCGATCTTGTTCGCGGCGACGACGAAGGGCGTCTCGGTCCGCAGGAGGATGTCCACGGCCTCCTCGGTCTGGGGCTGGAAGCCGTCGTTGACGTCGACGACCAGGATGGCGATGTCCGCGAGCGCGCCGCCCCGCGAGCGCAACGTCGAGAACGAGTGGTGGCCGGGCGTGTCGATGAACAGGAGGCCGGGCAGGTCGAAGTCGTCGGGGTCGACGAGGTCGCCAGCGATGGTCGAGATGACGTCCAGGGGCACCGCCGTCGAGCCGATGTGCTGGGTGATCGCGCCGGCCTCGCCCTCGCTGACGGCCGAGCCGCGAATCTTGTCGAGCAGGCTTGTCTTGCCGTGGTCGACGTGGCCCAGCACCGCGACGATGGGCGTCCGCAACGAGGGGGCGTCGGTCGTGTCCGCGTCTGAGTCTGCCATCGCTCTCACCCTGAGAAGTGTCTGTCAGAACCGACCCGGCCGCTCCATTTAAGCACGTCGTTGTGGAGCCGTGGCCGTCGGGCGGTCGCGAAGAATCCCCGGTCGCCTACAGCGCGGTCGCCGCGTCCAGCGCGATTCCGATGGCCCGCTCGACGTTGTTCCGGGCCTTCGGCGGGAGTTCGTCGGCCTCGGTTTCACCCTTCTGGGTCCCCTCGACGAGGTTGCCGTCGACCGTACAGATGGCGCCGGCCCGCAGGCCCTTGCGCCGGGCCAGCGAGAAGATGGCCGCGGCCTCCATCTCGACGGCGAGGAGCCCGGCGGCCTTCCAGTCGGCGACGTACGCGTCGGTCTCGGCGTAGAACGCGTCGTCGGTCGCGATGGGGCCGACGGATACGTCCTCGTCGCGGGACTCCGCGGCCGCCAGGAGTTCGGCGACGACCTCGTGGGTCGCGGCGGCCGGGACGGTGTCGGCCTCGTACCGTCGGGTCGTCCCCTCGTCCTTCGCAGCCGCGGTGGCGACGACCATGTCGCCGATCTCGATGCCGCCCTGGAGTGCCCCGGTCGTCCCAACGCGCAGCAGGGTGTCGACGCCGACGGCGGCGAGTTCCTCGACGGCGACCGCCGCGGACGGACAGCCTATGCCCGTCGAACAGATGGTCAGGTCCCGGCCCTCGTAGGACGCGTTGACGACGCGGTACTCGCGGTTGTGCGTGACGACCTCGGTGTCCGTACAGTGGCTCGCGATGCGGTCGACGCGGTCCGGGTCACCGGGCAGGAGCGCGACGTCCGCGAGGTCGCCCGACTCGACGAGGAGGTGTGGCTGCTTGGGCATGGACGGGGCTTCGACGGCCGGCTACAAAACGGCGGGTGGTACGCGAGTCGGCAGGGGCTGGACGGGGGAGGTGTGCGTCGTCGCTCAGATCCCGATCAGGAACAGGAGGAAGTTGTTCAGCGCGGGGCCGAGGCCGACGAAGGCGATCGCGGCGAACAGCAGGTTCCCCCGCTCGGGTTCGTCGCTGACGTAGTCGGCGAACAGGACGACAACCAGGACCGCCACGAGCACCTTGACCACGACGAACAGCCAGCCCGTGCCGAGGGTCTCGGCCGTCGGCAGGTCCGCGGCGACGTCCATGATCGCCCGCGGGAGGAACGACCGCTCCGTCGCCCCGAGCAGGTCGACGCCGATGGCCGTCGTGATGCCGTCGAAGACGTGCGAGAAGAGGACGAGCCACCCGACGTGGCGCGCCTCCGCGATGATGTAGGTCCGCCACGCGCCAAGCAGCACGTACACGACGAAGGTCACGACCATCGAGAGGACGAGGCCGAGGAACGGCAGCGTGAGCCGGAGCCTGCCGGTCGCCGGGTCCAGCCCCTGCCAGCCAAGCAGGACGAGCAGCGGGAGCATCACGCCGAACCCGATGCCCCCGAGGTACGTCGCCACGCGCGATTTCGACGCCGCCGACGAGGCGGTCCCGATCACGCCCGCGAGCAGCCAGACCGTCCCCATCGCGATGAACGTCGTGAGGTAGACCGCGGGCGCGGCGAACAGCGGTTCGGCCCAGGCCGGGTAGATCGATTGGCCCACGGCCACCCCGATCTGGTAGAAGACGTGCAGCGCCGCCCCCGTCACGACCCAGGGCACCATCGCGAGGACCGTCCGCTGGCTGAGCGGCGGCCGGATCGTCCAGAGGAGGGCGACGAGGATGGCCGTCGAGGCCAGAAGCACCGCCAGGTACAGCGTCGAGGGAACGACGAAATCGCTGAACGGCGCGACCATGTAGGTGGCCGATTCGTGCTGCCTGTAAAACAGTTCCGGTCGGGGTACCGACAGGTTGGGTGCGAGCGGTGACCGGCGACGAGCGCGCTAGTCCGCCGCGGCCGTCGTCTGATTGCCGGCCGTGCGCTCGATGACGTACCGGCGGCCGAGTTGCTCGGCCAGGAGGCTGTCGACCGGCGCGTGGCCGTCCCGCAGCACGGGGGCGTCGGTCGTCTCGACGCTGGTGCGGTAGTGCGAGACGGCCTCGGCGAGGGCGACGCCCACGTCCCGCTGGCGGTTGCGACGGCGCAGTTCCGCCTGGGTGACGCGCTCGTCGGCGTTCGTCGCGACGAGCATGATGTTCTGGACCGACGAGGCCTCGGAGGTGGGGAAGCTGTACACCCGGGGGAAGGCCACCTCCATCGTCCGGTACTGGGCGCGGTAGAAGGCCCCGCTCTGGCCGGCGGGTGCGGAGATGACGTTCGCGACGAGCGTCCCGTCGGCGTCGAGTTTCGATCGCACCAGTCGCATGAACTCGACGGTGGTGAGGTGATAGGGCACGCGGTCGGCGCGGTATGCGTCGAGGACGATCACGTCGTACGTATGAGTGGTGTCGGCGAGGAAGACGCGACCGTCCCCGACGTGGACGTTGAGGCGGTCGGTTTCGGGCACGTCGAAGTGCCGGCGGGCGGTGTCGACGACCGCCGGGTCGAGTTCGACGACGTCGACGGTCACGTTCGGGTACTCCGCGAGGAACCGCTTGGGTCCGGAAAAGCCACCGCCGCCGACGAACAGTACCCGGTCAACGTCGTCCTGGAAGAGGTAGGGCAGGTGGAAATACCGGGTGTACTCGAAGACGTACCGGTCGGGGTCGTCGAGGAACATCGCGCTGTGGCGGACGCCGTCGAGCCAGAGCGTCCGGACGTCGCCGTCGTCGGCCACCCGGAGTTCCTGGTACTCGGTCTGCGTCTGGGCGACCGTCGTCCCGCTACCCTGGAGGGGGATCACCCCGCCGAGGAGGAAGGCGAGGACGATGGCGACACCCACGACGACCGCGGCGAGCTGCGGGCGGCGGGTCGACCGCGGCGCGACGACGACCGCCGCGAGGACGAGGAGGCCCCCGTAGAGGGCCTCCATGCCGAGGACCCCGAACTCGGGCACGAGCACGAACGTCGTCGCGAAGGCCCCGACGATGCTCCCCCCGGTGCCGAGTGCGTAGACCTGCCCCGAGGCGTCGCCGGTCGAGCGGGCGTCGATCAGTTCCGCGCCGTAGGGACTGACGAACCCGAGCAGCACCGTCGGCGGGCCGAACAGCAGCGTCACTGGCACGAGTGGGCGAAAGCGTCGCCAGATCGGCAGGTCCTCGGTCATCGCGACGAGGGTCTCGCCGAAGACCATCACGAAGGCGACGTAGGCCGCCGCACCGACCAGCGCCAGGGCCAGGCCCGCGCGGGACGCCCGGTTCGCGGCCGTCTTGCCGGCGATCCAGTAGCCCAGCGCCAGCGCCGCGAGGAAGACGGCGATGATGCTCCCCCAGACGTAGACGCTGCTGCCGAACCCGGGTGCCAGCAACCGCCCCGCCACGATCTCCAGGCCCATGCTGGCGACGCCGGAGACGAAGACTGCCAGCGGAATCGGCGCTAGGAGGCTGCCGAAGCGGTCAACGGGAGACGACTGCACGTGCGCGTCTGCGGCCAGGAACGGTTTAACAGTAGCGTCCGCCGGGAGCACGCGTCGGCCCGCCCGCAGGCTCAAGTGACCGTCGCCCGGAGAGTCTACATGATCGTCGCCACCGCCGTCGAGCGGTTCGACCTGCCACTCGACGCGGAATTCACCATCTCGCGGGGCACGACCGAGACCGCGCCCCAGTTCGTCGCCAGCGTCACCGACGACCTGGGACAGACGGGCTACGGCGCCGCGGCACCGAACGCCTACTACGGCGAGACGCCAGAATCCGTGGCCGACACGCTCCCGCGGCTACTGGAGCGAGCAAAAGCGGTCGGCGACCCCCACGGACAGCAGCGCCTCGCCCGCGAGTGGCGCGAACTGGCACCCGACGAGCCCGCCGCCCGCGCCGCGGCCTCCATCGCCGTCCACGACCTCGCCGCCAGACAGCGCGAGGAGCCGCTCTACCGCCGCTGGGGACTCGACCCCGACGCGACGCCGCGGACCTCCTACACGGTCGGCATCGGCGACCCGGACGTGATGGCCGAGCGCGCGGCCGACATCGTCGAGGCCGGCTACCCGATCCTCAAGGTCAAGCTCGGAACGGACGACGACCGCGCGCGCCTGACCGCGGTCCGCGAGGCGGCGCCCGACGCGGCCATCCGGGTCGACGCCAACGGCGCGTGGTCGCCCGCGGTCGCGATCGACGCCCTGGACTGGCTCGCGGACCTCGACGTCGAACTGCTCGAACAGCCCGTCGCCGGCGACGACGTGGCTGGCCTGGAGCGAGTGCGGGAGGCCTCGCCGGTTCCGGTCGCCGCCGACGAGGCCTGCGTCACCGCGGCCGACGTGCCCGTTGTCGCGGACGCCGTCGACGCGGTGGTCGTCAAGCTACAGAAGTGCGGCGGCCTCCGGCCCGCGATAGACCAGGTCGCGACCGCCCACGCGCACGGTCTCGACGTGATGCTCGGGTGCATGGTGGAGACGAACGCCTCGATCGCGGCGGCCTGCCACCTCGCGCCGCGCGTCGAGTACGCGGACCTCGACGGCTCGCTCCTCCTGGCCGAGGACCCCTTCGCGGGCGTCGGCCTCGCCGACGGCAAGATCGACCTTGCGGGCATGTCAACGCCCGGAACCGGGGTCTCGCGGTCGTAACCCGCCGGCGACGCGGCCGCCCTCAAAGCCAGTCGACGAAGGTGTCGTGCGCGTCGCTCAGGCGAAGGTAGTCTCGCTGCATTTCGACGATGGCGTCCGCGAGGTCGGCCCCGTCGGTCAGCGCGTCGCGGACGCGGGCCTTTTTCCACGCGCTGGGGGTCGTCCGGGCGTCCCAGCGCGCCTCGATCGGCGCGAGGTACCGGTCCACGTCGGCGTCGGGGACGCCGGCGCGTTCGAGACCCGTGCGTGCGTACGAGAAAACCTCCTCGAAGATGGTCTCCGGGTCGGCCGTGCGCTCGCCGTCGGCGGTCAGCCAGGCGAGGTCGGCCGCCAGGCCGTCCTCGACCGCCGCGTAGAAGCTCTCCTCGGCGGCGTCCCAGGGCAGGTCGGCGATCGGGTGGTCGGCGGCGACGAGCCCGCGGAGCAGACCGGCGGTCAGCGCCTGGAGGCCCACAACGTCGGTCACGGTGGGCTGGGTGGGGAGCGGCCGGTACTCGATCCGAAGGGAGTGGGTGTCGTTGTCGGCGTCGACGTGGGCGCCGCCCACGACGCAGCGGAGCCACCGCCAGTATGTCCCGCGCTTGTGGTCGAACTCCCAGACGCGGTCGGCCAAGGTGTCGCGCTCGTCGTCGGCCAGCCACTCCCGGAAGAAGGGCGCGTACAGGTCGTCAGCGACGACGCGGTCGACCACGTCGGTCGTCGTCTCGACATCGCGTGGCACCCGGACCTTCGGCGACGGCGTGTGGTTGACGGACTGCTCGAAGGCCGCGATGCGGAGTTCGTGGTGGGTCGCGTCGACCAGTGCCGCGGGGTCGGCGACGACGTCGTAGCAGTCGGCGGGGAGGAACGGCGAGTTGGCCGACAGCGCGAGGAGCGGCCCCAGCGTCCGGATGGCCGCGTTGTAGTAGGCCGGGAACTCGGCGGCCGTCGGTACCTGGAGGTGGGGCTGGATCGAGGTCGCCAGCGACTCGAAGAGGATGGTCGGAAACGAGCGGGTCGCGCCCGGCACGTCCAGCGTGATCGAGCCGTCGGCCTGCCGGAGACAGTCGTTGTCGATGGCGACGTACCGCGGGGCCGGGCGCATGTTCTCGGCGACGGTCACGCTGGCCCGCTCGTCGACTGCGGAGAGGTACGCCGCCGACCCCTCGGCGGGTGGGAGCGTCCACATCGCGTCCAGGACGAGGTCGCGGCCGTGCTCGCGCGCCGCCGCCCGCGCGGCTGCCGTCTGCTCGCGAATCGCGTCGGCCTGGGCTGCCAGCCCGGGGCCGTCCAGCACCGTCGGCGCCGTGTTGACCTCGACGTTGTGCAGCCCCAGTTCCTTGCTGGCGGCCGGGGCGTCGAAGACGCCCTCGGGCAGTCGCGCGAGGCGGGGCGGCTCTCCGGCCCTCCCCTCCTCGATTGCGTAGACCTCCATCTCCAGGCCCACGGCGAAGTCGGCGTTGTCCATCCGGCCGTCGTCGATGGCGGCCCGGAGCCAGTCTGCCTGGTCCGCGACGCGAGCCTCGAAGGGCTCGACCGTCTCGGGGGCGAGGGAGCGCCTCACCAGGTCCACTGTCCGGTCGTCGATCATTCCCCACCTCTCGTGGCCGCGATCCCGCGACCAGCGGCGGCGTCGGCCACCGCGCGCGCCGTGTCCATGGCGGCGGGTCGACCCGCCGCCCCAAAACTCTTGCAGTTGGAATCAGGGGGCACCGGCGGCCACTCAGCCGCCGTCGCCGACGGATAGCGCGTGTTCGCTCGCGTCACGGCCAGAGGCCTCACTGCCCGTCGCGATGACCAGGCGTCCACAGTGCATCGCCCGTTCCGGAACTACCGCCGTCGAACAGGCTGGCGTCAGATGTCGACGACGGTCCGCCCGGGCGGCGGTGGGATGCTCGTCGTTGTCCGTCGGTTCGACCGTGGTGATCGGTCGCTCATTCCGACGGAAGCGACCCGAATCCCGTAACAACGCTTTTGCCGCCCGGTGGGTTCTGTTGACAGGACTCATGGAGTCCACGTCCGGGAGCGCCGACGCCGGGGTGCGCGTCGTACTCTACGTGCGATCACTGGCCCCTCGCGAGTCACGGCGGACCGTCGAGCGCGTCGTGGGACGGCTCGACGAACTTGCTGCCGACGGGGCGATTACGGGGTTCCGCGTCGTGCCGACGGGCGCGGAACTCCCGCCGACGCCGGCCGACGCGGTGACCGAGGTTGGCGAGTATCTGCTGCACCGCATCGCGGTTTTCGCCGACTGGGCGCGGACGACCGACCGCTCGCTCGACGGGCTCTTCGACCGCCGCACCGTCGCCTCGGGGTTCACCGGCGAGACCGACGACGCAATTCACATGCCGACGATGGTCATGGCCGAGTACTCCGGCCCTGCCCTTCGATTTGTCTCCCCCTGCGAGGCCGACGGGGAGCGCGTCTCGGTCGATGCACGCCTCGAGGCCCTCGCGCGGCCGGACGGGTTCGACGGTACCGAGCACGTGTCCGGCGCGAGCCGGCGACCGCCGGGGCCGACGACCCCCGCCGAGTGAGGCCCGGCCCGTTTGCCGTTACCGCTGGCGCCGTCAGCGGCCGGTGAAGTGTGGATGGCGACTGACGTGGCGCGGGAGGTACCGGCGAACCGTGGGCAGGTCGCCGACGTCCTCGTGGACCATCGCACGGAGTTCCTCGGGCGTTGCGTCGACCTCCGTGCCCTCGGCGCGGACGTTGACGCCCAGTTCGCCGCTCTCGATCTCGTCGCCGCCGACGACGACGTAGTATGGTACCCAGTCACGCTCGGCGCGGGCGATGCGCTTGCCGACAGTCTCGTCGCGGTCGTCGACGTCGGCGCGGATCTCGGCTGCCTCGAGGTCGTCGACGAGGTCGTCACAGAACTCGGTGTGCTCGTCGGGGTTGACGGGGATGAACCGGACCTGCGTCGGCGAGAGCCAGGTCGGGAGTCGCGGGGTGTCCATCGTCGCCGTCTTTTCGAGGAGGGCGGCCATCACGCGCTCGATGCCGCCCGAGGGCGAGAAGTGGAGGATGGGCGGGTTGTGGGCGCCGTCGCCGTCGGTGTACTCGATGTCGAAGCGCTCGGCGCTCTCGACGTCGATCTGGACCGTCGGGTTCTCGATCGGGCGCCCGAGGCCGTCGATGGCGGCGAAGTCGATCTTGGCCGACCAGTAGTGGTGGCGCTCCGGAAGGATCTCGAGCAGGGCGGGCTTCTCGAGGTCGGCGACGACCTCCTGGACCCAGTCCTCGTTGTCCTCGTAGAACTCCCGGGTCATCCGGATGGCGGGCTCGTAGTTGACGTCGAGGTCCGCCGAGGTCTGGAGGGCGACGTTGGCCTGCGCGAGCAGTTCCGCGCGGGCCTGGTCCATGTCCTTCGTCGCCGTGTGCATGTCCGGCATCGTGAAGGCGCGCTGGCGCTTGAGGCCGCTCACCTCGCCCTTCTGCTCGCGGCGGAACGAGTAGGTGGACATCTCGTAGATCCGCAGCGGGAGGTCGTTGACCGAGATGTGCATGTCCCGCATGATCGAGAACTGCCCGAAGCAGGCCGCAAAGCGCAGCATCATCCGGCGGTCGCCCGACTCGAAGCGGTACTGGCGCTCGCCGAACTTGCCCGCGTGCTCGTCGATCGCGCGCGCCCCGAGGTCGTACATGATGGGCGTCTCGACGGGCATCCCGCCGTACTCGACGACGAGATCGTTGACGTAGGCCATCAGGGCGTCGCGGATGAGTTTCCCACGTGGGTAGAAGCGGAGGTTTCCGACGTCCGACAGTTCGTCGTAGCCGACCAGTTCCTTCTCCTGCATCAGTTCCAGGTGGGGCGGCTCCTCGCCGGGACTGGCGACGTCGCCCTGGACCTCGTCGGCGACGAAGGCCTGCATGTCCTCGCCGAGGTCTGACTTGGCCTCGATGGGGTCCTCGACGGTCCCGTCGGGGTGCATGATCTGCCACTCGCTGGGTGCGCTCTCCTCGTCGTCGGACTCGCCGTCCTCGCCCCCCTCGTCCCGGTGGGCGGCGACGTGGCGGGAGAGTTCCGAGAGCGGGTGGCCCTTGCAGGCCACCTCGAAGGACTTGTACCACCCGAAGGGGGCCCGGAGGACCTCGTAGTCCTCGGCCTTCAGGGCGGTTTCGAGGTCCTGCATGACGTTCGTGGCCACGTCGGGGCTTGCGAGGTCCTCGGAGAGGTGGGCGTAGGGATAGAGGACGACGTTCCGGGTGTTGAGCTGATCCGTGACGTCCCGCAGTTCGACCAGGGCGTTCTCGACCACGCCGTCGGCGTCCGCTTCGTCGTCGGACTCGACGCTGACGAAGACGGTGACGCACTCCTCCATGCGCCCCTCGAGGGGGACCCCCTCCCGCTCCGCGAGGTCGTCGCTGACCGCCTCGCGGGCCTCGAACTCGAGGTGGTCCGAATGAATGAAGAGCAGTCGCATACACTGGCAAATCCGACGCCCGGTAAAAAGCGTGCCGGAAGGGCCGGCCAGGAACCGTTTCGCGCGTGCCTGGCTCGCCGACCCTTTTTGTACGCGTGACACGTAGTACCACACTGATCCGACCATGCAACCAAACGTCGGCGGCACCGATCGAACGGTACGGCTGGGACTGGGGATCATCCTACTGGCGCTGGGCGTCGCGGGCTATGCGGGACTCGTTTGGGTCGCCGTCGGCCCTCTCCCCCAGTTCCTGACGAGCGTCCTGCTCGCGCTGATCGGTGCGGTCCTGCTGGTGACCGGGCTGACGCGGCAGTGTCTGATCAATCGGCTCCTCGGCGTCGACACGACACGGCGTTGAAAGAGTGGCCCCGGGGCGACTCTGCCGCCAGTGGCACCCAGCCTTATACGACCCCCGGCAATAGCAGGGACAATGGCGCTGTCAACGGGTGCCCTGGTCGTCTTTGCCCTGGTCGGCGTGGCGCTCGTCCTCTTCGTCACCGAGCGGCTCCCGCCAGACATCACCGCCATCGGCGTCCTCGTGTCGCTGGCCATCCTCGAACCCGTAACCAGCGTCTCCGCCTCGGAGGCCATCGTCGGCTTCGCCAGCCCGGCCGTCGTCACCATCATCGGCATGTACGTGCTGAGCGGGGCCGTCGAGGCGACCGGCGTCGTCGACTGGCTGGGTAGCCACCTCGCCGCCCTCACGCACGGGTCCGAGCGGGGGCTGCTCGCGGCGACCCTCGGCTCGACCGGTCTATCGGCCGGCTTCGTCAACAACACGCCGGTCGTGGCGGTCTTCATCCCGATGATCTCGGGACTCGCGAGCGACGCGAACGTCTCCCCCTCGAAGTTCCTCATGCCCCTGTCGTTCGCCGCGATGCTGGGCGGGACGCTGACCGTCGTCGGGTCGTCGCTGAACCTCCTCGCGAGCGACGTCTCCGCGCGACTCCTCGACCACCCGATCGGGATGTTCGAGATCTCCGCGCTGGGCCTGCTCGTTCTCGGTGCCGGCCTCACCTACCTCCTCACGGTCGGCTACCGGCTGACACCCGCTCGCGCCACCCCGACCGAGGGGTTCACGGCGGAATACGACCTGGACCGGCACCTCTCCCTGGCCCGCGTCCGCGGGGAGTCGTCGCTCGCGGGCCGGACGGCCGGCGAACTCGTCGCCGAGGGGACGCTCGGGCCCGACGTCGCCGTCCTCCAGGTTCAGCGCGAGCGCGAGGTCCGGGTCGACCAGGGGACGGGCGAGGAGGGACCGGACGGCGAGACGGCAACCACGACCGTCACCGAGACGTTCATCGCCGGCGACGACCGGCCGATCGAGGCCGGCGACCTGCTGACCGTCCGCGGGAGCCTCCGCGCGATCAACCGCGCCGCGGCGGAGTACGGCCTCCAGCACCTCCCCCGCGTCCAGGTCGACGACGCGACTCTCGAGGGTGGCGACCACCGGGGGATCCTCGCCGAGGTCGTCCTCCCGCCGGACTCGGGCCTGATCGGGGAGACTCCGCGGACCGCCCGGCTGCTAGAGCGCTTCGACACGACGGTGCTCGCCATCCGTCGCGGCGAGACTGTCACGCGGGAGGGGCTCGCAGCCGAGTCGTTCCGGGCCGGCGACACGGTCCTCCTCCAGACGACCCCCTCCGCGATCGAACACCTCGGCGAGGACGGCGACGCGATCCTCACCGAGACGACCATCGACCCGATCGAACTACCGCGGTTCGAGCGGCCGACCCCGGTCCTCGGCTGGCGGGCCGCCTTCGCCGTCGGCACCCTCTTCGCGGTCGTGGTGCTCGGCGGCTTCACGCCGCTGGCCATCCCGGTGGCCGCCCTCGGGGGCGTCGTCGCGGTCGTCGCGGGCGGCTGTCTGTCCGCCTCGGAGGCCTACGACACCGTGAGCTGGAACGTCGTCTTCCTCCTCGCCGGGCTCCTCCCGCTGGGGATCGCCCTCCAGCGGACCGGCGGCGCCGCGGCCATCGGCGACGCGCTCTCGGGCGTGGGCGCGGCCCTGCCCCCCATCGCGACCATCGCGCTCGTCTACCTGTTCGCCAGCCTGCTCGCGGCGGCCATCACGCCGGTCGCGACTATCGTCCTCCTGACGCCGATCGCGATCGACCTCGCCGCCGGCCTCGGGGTCTCCGGGTTCGCATTCGTGCTGGCGACGCTGTTCGGCGCCAGCGCCGCCTTCCTGACGCCCATCGGCTACCAGACGAACCTGATGGTCTACGGGCCGGGCGCCTACCGCTTCACGGACTACGCCCGCGTCGGCGCGCCGCTCCTCGCGTTGCTCACGGTGGTGACGACGGTGGGGATCACAGTCATCTACGGGCTCTGAGTCGCCTCAGGCCTCTTCGTCTTTCAGTTCCTCGAGTTCCCGCTCCACCTCGGCCTCGTCGACCGGGGGCTCCTCGACGTCGGTGGCCGGCGCCTCCTCGGTCGCCGGGGTCGCGTCGGCGTCCGCGGCAGTCTCCGTTTCCGCCTCACCGGTGTTGTCCCCCTCGTCCATCTCGGCCTTCAGCGTCTCCAGTTCGCCGTCGACGGCGCTGCCTGCCGAGAGTTCCGCGAGTTCGCGGTCGAGTTCGTCCTCCTCGCTCATCGCACCCTCGAGGGCCCCCGACTCCTGGAGTTCGTCCAGCGCCGCCGAGCGGGCCTCCATGTCGCGGGTGCGCTCCTCGGCGCGCTCGATGGTGCGGTTTACCTCCGCCATCTCGTCGCCGGCGCCGGTCATCGCCTCCGAGACGCGCGTACTGGCCTCTGCGGCCTGGTACCGGGCCTTCATCGTCTCTTTCCGCGTGCGGAACTCCTCGATGCGGGCCTTCAGTTCGTCTTTCTTCTCGACGAGCTCGTCCTGTTTGCCCTGGAGGTCGGCGATCTGGCCCTCGAGCTCCTCGATCTGGGTCATCTTCTGGGTCTTCTTCTCCAGGGCGCGGCGGGCCAGGTCCTCGCGGTCCTGCCGGATGGCCTCGCGGGCCTGCTCGTTGTGGCGCTCGACGTTGTCCTCCAGCCGGCGCTTCTGGATCTCCAGGCGCTTTTTCTGTGTCGTCAGGTCCGCGATGCCGCCCTTGACGCTCTGGAGCTGGTCGCGGAGCTGTTCGTAGGAGTAGTCCAGCGACTGCGACGGATCCTCCGCCCGGTTGAGCAGCGCGTTGAACTTCGACCGGATGACGTAGGACGCGCGCGAGAGGATTCCCATAGCCCGACTAGGCGTCCGCGGCACTTAAATTCCTAACACGCGTCTAGTAGGTTCGTGAGCGAGCGAGTCCGTATCGCCGGGACGCGCGACCTGACCGCGACGCTCGACGGACCGGCCGACGCCGACGCGCTCGTCGTCGCCTGCCCGCCACATCCCCAGATGGGCGGGAGCCGAAGCGACGCCAGGCTCCGGGCGGTGTGTGACGTGCTCGCCGACGCGGACGTCGCCTGCCTGCGGTTCGACTACGGCCCGTGGGACGACGGTCGCGCCGAGCAGGGCGACGTTCGCGATGCCCTCGCCTGGGGCCGCGAGCGGTACGCCTCGGTCGGACTGTTCGGCTTCAGCTTCGGCGCCGGCGTGAGCCTGCTCGCTGCCGCAACCATGGAGCAGCGCCCCCAGGCCACGTCGGTCCTGGCCCCGTCAGCGACGATCGTCGAGGACGGCGACGTGGTCGCAGCCGTCGAGCGCCTGGCCGCCGACGGCCACACGGCGCAGGTCGTCTACGGCAAGCGCGACGAGACTGTGGACTGGCGGCCGGTCGTCGCGGCGGCACGCGAGGCCGGGTGGCCCTGTGAGGGGGTCGACGGCGGGCACCTCCTTACGGGCCAGAAGGCACACGTGCGAGAAGTCGTCGCCGGTTATCTGAAAGGGGCGATAGTGGGATAGGTCCGGACGGCGGCGTCCGAGGGTTCATAAGCGAAGCCGAACAAACTCGCACCGAGATGGCACGTCACGCGAGGCGTATCGCGACCGACCTGATGGACCAACCCCACGTCGCCGGCCACCGGGTGTCAGTCAGGCGAATCCACGCGCTCGTCGAGGAACGCGAGTTGGCGCCCGCCGACGTCGCCGACAGTCTCGAACTCGGTCTCACCGACGTTTACGACGCGCTGGCGTACTATCACGACCATCGTGACGAGATGGACGAGGTGGAACGTCGTCGTGAAGCTGTCACACAACAAGTGAGAGAACAGGGAGCCATTACGGGTCCAGACGACTGCTGAATGGGGTATCGGCTGCTGTTCGACGAGATGACGGAAGCCAGCCTCGCGAGGGACTGCACACAACTCGGTCACGACACTGAGCGAGTCGTTGCCGTCCCGTCACTCGGGGCAGGGAGTGACGATGGGGAGATAGTGGCCTACGCCGAGACCCAGAACCGGCTGCTCGTCACGTACGACCAGGACTTCCTCCAGTCGTGCGACGCGACTACCCGAATCGGCATCCTCTACAAACCGGATGACCGCACACCACCCCGGGTGACCGCGACGGTGATAGACGCAATCGCGAACGAAATCGAACAGACAGCCCTCGTCCGTCGCAGGGACCCGGCCTACCTCACCACCGAGTGGGTGTGACTACAAACAGGGGGGGGGAGAATTATCCGCTGTCGGTCGATTGACCGGTGTCCGTCACCCGTGCTACCGGGTGGCGAATACGGCGGTACCCGAAACGGTTTTGACGGGCGCGCGTCCACCGTCAGTATGCCGACGGAACCCGAAACGGGCTACGACCCGAGCCTGGGACGGAAATTTATCTTCGTTACTGGAGGCGTCATGTCCGGGCTGGGGAAGGGCATCACGGCCGCGAGCATCGGCCGGCTCCTGGCCAACGCCGGTTTCGACGTGACGGCGGTCAAGATCGACCCCTACCTCAACGTGGACGCCGGGACCATGAACCCCTTCCAGCACGGTGAGGTCTACGTCCTGAAGGACGGGGGCGAGGTCGACCTGGACCTGGGGAACTACGAGCGGTTCCTCGACATCGACATGACCTCCGACCACAACGTGACCACGGGCAAGGTCTACCAGCGCGTCATCGAGGCCGAGCGCGCCGGCGACTACCTGGGCAAGACCGTCCAGATCATCCCGCACGTCACCGACGACATCAAGCGCCGCATCCGCGAGGCCGCGGACGGCACCGACGTCTGCATCGTCGAGGTCGGCGGGACGGTCGGGGACATCGAGGGCATGCAGTACCTCGAAGCCCTCCGCCAGTTCGCCCACGAGGAACACGAGCGCGACATCCTCTTCTGTCACGTCACGCTCGTCCCCTACTCGAAGAACGGCGAGCAAAAGACCAAGCCCACCCAGCACAGCGTCAAGGAACTCCGCTCGATCGGTCTCCAGCCCGACGTCCTCGTGGGTCGCTCCGAGGACCACCTCGACCAGGCCACCCGCGAGAAGATCGCCCTCTTCTGTGACGTGCCGACGCGCGCCGTCTTCTCGAATCCCGACGTCTCCGACATCTACCGCGTCCCGCTCGTCGTCGAGGACGAGGGCCTCGACGACTACGTCCTCCAGGAACTCGCCCTGGAACGGGAGGCAACCCCGGTCAGCCAGCGCGACACCGCCTGGCGCGAGCAGGTCACCCGCGACGCCGACGACGAGGCGACTGTCGCCATCGTCGGCAAGTACGGCCTCGAGGACGCCTACATCTCGATTCACGAGTCGCTGAAACACGCCGGCTTCGACCAGCGCCTGGACGTCGAGCGCCAGTGGATCCACTCCGAGGAGCTCGCCGACGGCCACGACGGGCAACTCGACGACGTCGATGGCCTCGTCGTCCCCGGCGGCTTCGGGGCACGCGGCACAGAGGGCAAGATCGAGGCCATCCGGTACGCCCGGGCGAACGACCTGCCCTTCCTCGGGCTCTGTCTCGGCTTCCAGCTCGCCGTCGTGGAGTTCGCCCGCCACGAACTCGGGCTGGGCGGTGCCCACTCGGCGGAACTCGACCCCGACACGCCACACCCCGTCATCGACCTGCTGCCCGAACAGAAGGACCTGGAGGACCTCGGCGGGACGATGCGGCTGGGTGCCCACGAGACCGACATCGAACCCGGCACCGTGGCCCACCGCCTCTACGACGCGGACTCCTGCACCGAGCGCCACCGCCACCGCTACGAGGTCAACCCCGAGTACATCGCGGACCTGGAGGAGGCGGGCATGGTCTTCTCCGGCACGTCGGGCAACCGCATGGAGATCCTCGAACTGCCGGACCACGACTACTTCCTGGGCACGCAGTTCCACCCCGAGTTCCGCAGCCGGCCGACGCGGGCCAGTCCGCCGTTCGTCGGGCTGCTGGAGGCCATCCAGTCCCAGCGAGAGGCGGACGAACTCGCCCGGGCGGAGGGGGAGGCCTGATGGTCGACGCCGCGTCGTTCGTCGACGACGCCATCGCCGACATCGAAGGCGAGATCGGCGACGCCAACGCCGTCATCGCCCTCTCTGGGGGCGTCGACTCCTCGACGGCCGCCGCGCTGGCCTACGAGGCCGTCGGCGACCAGCTGACACCGGTCTACGTCGACACCGGCCTGATGCGCAAGGGGGAGACCGACCAGATCCGCGAGACCTTCGCCTACATGGACTCGCTCCGGATCGTCGACGCGAAGGATCGGTTCCTCGATGCCCTCGAAGGCATCACGGACCCCGAGGAGAAACGCCACGCCATCGGCGAGGGATTCATCCGGGAGTTCGAGACGGTCGCCCGCGAGGTCGACGCCGACTACCTGGTCCAGGGGACCATCTACCCGGACCGGATCGAGAGCGAGGGGACGATCAAGTCCCACCACAACGTCGGCGGCCTGCCCGAGCGCATCGACTTCGACGGCATCGTCGAGCCGATGGCCGACCTCTACAAGGACGAGGTCCGCGAGGTCGCCCGGCACCTGGACCTGGACGAGATCGTCTCCGAGCGGATGCCTTTCCCGGGACCCGGACTCGCCGTCAGGATCATCGGTGAGGTGACCGAAGAGAAACTGGCGGTCGCCCGCGAGGCCAACCACGTCGTCGAGGAGGAACTCGAGGACTACGACCCCTGGCAGGCGCTGGCCGCCGTCATCGGCAAGGCGACCGGCGTCAAGGGTGACAACCGCGTCCACGGCTGGGTCGTCGCGGTGCGCTCCGTGGAGAGTCGGGACGGCATGACCGCCCGCGCACAGGAGATCGACTGGGAGACGCTCCAGCGGATCCAGTCGCGCATCACGGGCGAGAACGACGACGTGGCACGGGTCCTCTACGACGTGACCCACAAGCCACCGGCGACCATCGAGTACGAATGAGCGAGACCGTCGTCCTCGTCGGCCCGGACGAAACGGGGCTGGGCGAGGCGCTCGAGGCGGAGGGATTCGCCGTCTCGCGCACCGAGATTGGCAACCGCCCCGGCCTCGAGGAGGCAGGCATCCACGAGGCGTCGGTCTACGTCCTGACCGACGTCGACCAGGCAACCTCGATCACGGTCGCGACGGACCTGAACCCCGACGTCCGGGTCGTCATCTACGACTCGGGGTCGCTCCCGGCCTTCGCCACCCGGCTAACGGACCTCATGGTCGATCCCGAACTGCTCTCCCCGGCGACCGTCGCCGAGGAACTGGCCGGCAACGGCGACTGACGGCGTCAGGACTCCGACGCGTCGTCAGAGGCCGCGAGTGCGGCCGTGTACTCCGCCTCGGGCGCGACGACGTCGCGGACGCTCCGGCGCACGACGTCGGGGTCGCCGGGCAGGCAGAAGCAGGCCACCCCGCCCATGACCCCCGCCATCGCGCGCGTGCGGATGACCGCTGCCCCCGCCTCGTCGTAACACGAGCGCCGCACCAGTTCGCCAAAGCCTGGGAGTTCCTTGTCGAGCATCTGCCGGACTGCCTCCACGGTCACGTCGTCCGGTTCCACGCCGGTCCCGCCGGTCGTGACGACCGCGTACACGTCCCGGCGATCGACGAGCGCGTCGACGGTTTTCTGGACGCCGTCGAAACTCGCGTCGATCAGTTCCCGGGTGACGACGCGGCCGCCGGCCGTGTCGACTTCCGCGACAGCGGCGTCGCCGGCCGGGTCGTCGTCGATGGAGCGGTCGCCACCGATCGAGACGACCGCGACGCCGCGTTCGGGGTCGTCCGCGTCGCCGTCCGCAGACTCCGCTGCCGCCGGCGCCGCCTCGCCCTCGCTCCGGTCTGGTGTCGGCGCGTCGTCGCCCGCGGACGCGTCGTCCCCGTCGCGGTCGCGCTGCGTGTCGCGAGACTGGAAGTCGACCATGGGGGAGATAGCGGATACCGGGGGAAGAAAGTGCGGGACCTGGGCAGCCACGGAACGACGACGCAGGCGGCCGATAGATACCCGCCACCGACCACCAGAGTTTTTCTCCCGGCAGCCCTCCCTTCGGCCATGCAAGCCGCTCAGTTCGCGGAACACGGCGATCGGGACGTGCTGGAGTACGGCGACTTCCCGGACCCCGAGCCGGCACGCGACGAGGTCGTGGTGGACGTCAAGGCCGCCGCCCTCAACCACCTCGACGTCTGGACGCGCATCGGCTTCGGCGCGCTGGGCCGACTCGACCTGGACCTCCCCCACATCCCTGGCAGCGACGCGGCGGGCGTCGTCGAGGAGGTCGGACCCGACGTCGAGCGGTTCGCGCCGGGTGACCGCGTCGCCGTCTCGGCCGGCGTCAGCTGCGGCCACTGCGAGTTCTGTCGCGACGGCGACCCGACGCTGTGCGTCGACTACGAGATCATCGGCGAGCACCGGCGGGGCGTCCACAGCGAGCTGGCGGCGGTGCCCGCCGACAACCTCGTGCCCGTCCCCGAGGGCGTCGACTGGGAGAACGCCGCCGCGGCGCCGCTGGTCTTCCAGACGGCCTGGCGGATGCTCGTGACGCGGGCGGACCTCCAGCCCGCGGAGTCGGTCCTCGTCCACGGCGCCAGCGGCGGGGTCGGTCACGCCGCCGTCCAGGTCGCGGACTACCTCGGCGCCGAGGTCTTCGCGACGGCGAGTTCCGAGGCGAAACTCGAGTACGCGATGGAGATCGGTGCAGACCACGCCATCGACTACGAGGCCGACGACTTCGCCGAGGCCATCGACGCCGCGACGGACGGCCGGGGCGTGGACGTCGTCGTCGACCACATCGGCGAGGCGACCTGGCAGGACTCCCTGCGCAGCCTCCGGAAGGGCGGGCGGCTGGTGACCTGCGGCGCGACGACCGGTCCGAACCCCGAGACGCTGGTCAACGAGATCTTCTGGAACCAGCTCGAGGTGCTCGGCTCGACGATGGGCACGCCCGGCGAGGTCGACGACGTCCTCGGCCTCGTCTGGGACGGCGACCTCGAACCGCGGCTCCGCGCGACCCTGCCGATGAGCGAGATCGCGGAGGCCCACGCGATGCTCGAGGACCGCGAGGGCTTCGGCAAGGTCGTGGTCGTCCCCGACAGCGAGTACGATGGGTGACGAGCGCGCCGACGGCGGCACGGAGGACGTCCGCGAGCAGACAGCGCGGCGGCCGCAGTGGGCCCAGCCGTCGCCCGGCAACTTCGGCTGGCGGGGCTGGACCCTCGTCGGCGTCATCGTCCTCAGCTTCCTCGTGATCCCGATCGCGATGATCGCCATCGCTCACCGACCGTCCATCGTCGGCAGTTTCGGCATGACCTTCCAGGACGCCTACCTGACCCTGCCGATGATCCCCGCCATCCTGCTCGCCCTGACGGCCGTCTGGGCGGGGCTCCACGCCCGCCGGCGCTGAACCGGGGGCGGGACTCGTTCTCAAAGCTCTAGATTGGGCGAGTAGGCTTATGGGACAGAGACGGGAACCCCCGCCAGATGTTGGGCACCCTGTCCCTGGCGGCGACCCTGAGTGCCGGGGTTCTGGGGATGGTCGTGGCCTTCCTGTCGTGGCTCCACCGCGACCGGCCCGGCGCCCGACCGCTGACCGGCTTCACCACCGCCGCGAGTTGCTGGGCGCTCGTCTACGGCCTGGAACTCGCGAGCGGGACCGCCGGGGCGACCCGGTTCTGGGCACAGCTCGGCCTGGTCGTCTCCGCGTTTATCCCCGTCGCCTGGTTCGTCACCGTCCTCGAGTACACCGGCCGCGAGCGGTGGCTCGCCCGGGGCCCGCTGGCGGCACTCCTCCTCGAACCCGTCGTCTTCGCGGCGCTCGCCTGGACCAACGGGGCCCACGGCCTCGTCTGGTCGAACGGCCGCCGGGTGCTGCTCGACGGGACGAGCGCCTTCGTCGTCGACTACAGCGTCGCCTTCTGGGGCCACCAGGCCGTGATCTACGGGCTCGTCGTCGCCGGGGGTGTGCTCCTGCTCCGGACCGGGCTCCGGACCACGGACGTCTACCGCACCCAGAGCACGTCACTCCTGGGGGCCTTCGCTCTCCCCGCTATCGCCCAGGCCGTCAACAGCTTCGGCCTCGCCCCGCCGGGATTCGATCCCACTGCCGCCGGCTACGTGCTGACGGGCGTCGTCCTCGCCTGGGCGCTGTTTCGCTCCGAGCTCTTCTCGCTCTCCCCACTCACGCGGGAACTCGGCCGGGACGAGGCCGTCGCCGAACTCGACGACCGCGTCCTCGTCCTCGACGGCGAGGACCGCATCGTCGACGCCAACCCGGCGGCCGAGTCGCTCCTCGGGGCACCGCTGCCGGCGGTCATCGGCGAGCTCCTCGAAACCGTTCTCCCGGACCTGGCGACGGCCCTCGACAGGGGGAGCACGGACGACGTCGCCCTCGAACACGACGGCAGACTCCGCTACTTCGACGTCGGGGTCTCCGAACTGGATCGCGGACGGGGCACCGTCACCGGCCGGCTCGTGAGCCTCCGGGACGTCACTGAACGCCGCCAGCGCGAGCAGCGCCTGGACGTCTTGCACCGGTTGCTCCGCCACAACCTCCGCAACGACCTCAACGTCGTCCGGGGCAACGCGGAACTCGCGCGCGCCGCCGTCACGGACGAGGGGGCCCGCGACAGGCTCGAGACGGTCATCACCACCGTCGACGGGATCACCGAGCGAAGCGACAAGATCGGGCGATTGACCCGGGTCCTCGAAACGGAGGGATTCACCCCGGCGGCCCTGGGGTCCGTGGTGGACGACGCCGTCCGGTCGGTGCGCCACGAGCGCGCGGACGGCGAGATCACCGTCGACGTCCCGTCGGGCCACCCCGTCCGGGGCGGCCACTCGCTGACGGCCGCCGTCGAGGAGGTCATCGAAAACGCCCTGGAGCACGGCGGTGGAGCGGTCGCGGTCGGCGTCGACGAGGCCGCCGGCGACGAGGACTGGGTGGTCCTCACGGTCGCCGACGACGGGCCCGGCATCGACCCCCACGAGTACCGATCGGTGGTCGAGGGCGAGGAGACGCCCCTCCAGCACGGCAGCGGCGTCGGCCTGTGGCTCGTCAACTGGATCGTCACGCAGGTCGGCGGCACCCTCGCCTTCGAGGCAGGCGAGCCGGGGACGACAGTCCGGCTTTCGCTCCCCAGGGCCACGGCCGATCCCGACCCCAGCCCGCCCGCAACGGTGGACCGGAAGAGCGAGGACGGTCACGGGCGCGAACGCGATCAGAACGATGAGCGCGACCGAAACGACGAGCGTGGCGAAACCGCCGACGCCGCTCGTCGGGCGACGGAAGCGGGGCGGGCCGGCGACCAGCTCCGGAAGAACTAGGTCAGTCCTGAAAGTCGCGCCGCATCGCGATCTCGAACCAGGGACAGAGGCGAAGCTGGCGGTACCAGCGCGGATTGACGTGGAGGCGCTCGTAGGGCGCCCAGAGAACGCCCCCGACCTCGGCCGGGTCCGGGTCGAGACTCGTGTCGGACAGCGTCGCCTGGAGGACCGCACAGACCTCGTGTTCGACGCCGATCTCGTGGTAGTGACGCTTGTACTCGAAACGGTCGGTGACCTGGAGGTCGTCGTACTGGTCGGGGGAGATACCGAGTTCCTCGTCCAGGCGCTCGCGGGCGGCCGCCTCCTGGGACTGGCCCTCAACGGGATGGGAGGCGACGGTGCCGTCCCAGTGGGTGTCCCAGAGGCGCTTGTCGGGGCTGCGCTGTGCCAGGAGGATCTGCCCGTCCCCGTCGAAGAGTAGCGTCGTGAAGGCGCGGTGGCGGATGCCCTCGCCGGTGTGGGCGTCCAGGCGGTTGACGAGGCCCTCGGAGTTGTCCTCGGCGTCGACCGCGATCACGTCCTGCCCAGCATTCTCGTGTTCGACCCCCGCCTGCTCGCGGCCGCCGGCCGCGCCGTCCGAAGTCATACCACTCACCACGGGGACCCGATTCAAACACCCTTCGACTCGTCGTGGGCCGCTGGGCCTCGCCCGCGAGGGGTCAGGGCGACCCGGCGGGGGTGG
>Ga0207756_100242_pt1 | contig 26172 bp, 19 predicted proteins | sample A23M1SouthBayCA_FD_187748 | JGI IMG/M metagenome (GOLD analysis project Ga0207756, IMG submission 187748) | Aerobic enrichment media microbial communities from Eden Landing Ponds, California, USA - A23 M1 (3) (SPAdes) | ecosystem: Environmental > Aquatic > Marine > Unclassified | place...
GCTCGTCTTGGCCCACAACAAGACGCTCGCGGCCCAGCTGTACGAGGAGTTCCGCGAGCTGTTCCCGGACAACGCCGTCGAGTACTTCGTCTCCTACTACGACTACTACCAGCCGGAGGCGTACGTCGAGCAGACGGACACGTTCATCGACAAGGAGATGTCGATCAACGAGGAGATCGACCGACTGCGCCACTCGGCGACGCGCTCGCTCCTCACCCGCGACGACGTGATCGTGGTCGCCTCGGTCTCCGCGATCTACGGGCTCGGCGACCCGGGGAACTACCGCGACATGGCGCTCCGGCTGGAGGTCGGCGAGGAGGTGGGCCGCGAGGAGCTGCTCGCCCGACTCGTCGACCTGAACTACGAGCGCAACGACGTGGACTTCACGCAGGGAACCTTCCGCGTCAGAGGCGACACCGTCGAGATCTACCCGATGTACGGCCGGTACGCGGTCCGGGTGGAGCTGTGGGGCGAGGAGATCGACCGGATGATCAAGGTCGACCCGATGAAAGGCGAGGTCGTCTCGGAGGAACCCGCCGTCATGCTCCACCCGGCGGAGCACTACTCGATCCCGGACGACCAGCTGGAACAGGCGATCGCGGAGATCGAGGACCTGATGGAGAAGCGGGTCAGCTACTTCGAGCGGCAGGGCGACCTCGTGGCCGCCCAGCGCGTCGAGGAGCGGACCACGTTCGACCTCGAGATGCTCCGGGAGGCGGGCTACTGCTCGGGGATCGAGAACTACTCCGTCCACATGGACGACCGCGAGTCGGGCGACGCCCCGTACACCCTGCTCGACTACTTCCCCGACGACTTCCTCACCGTGATCGACGAGTCCCACCAGACGATCCCCCAGATCAAAGGGCAGTACGAGGGCGACAAGTCGCGGAAGGACTCGCTGGTCGAGAACGGGTTCCGGCTCCCGACCGCCTACGACAACCGCCCCCTCACCTTCGAGGAGTTCGAGGAGAAGACGGACCGCACCCTCTACGTCTCGGCGACGCCGGGCGACTACGAGCGCGAGACCTCCGACCGGATCGTCGAGCAGATCGTCCGCCCGACGCACCTCGTCGACCCGAAGGTGGAGGTGACGGAGGCGACGGGGCAGGTCGAGGACCTCCTCGGACGCGTCGACGAGCGGATCGAGCGCGACGAGCGCGTCTTGGTCACCACCCTCACCAAGCGGATGGCCGAGGACCTCACGGAGTACTTCGAGGAGGCCGGGATCGACGTGGCGTACATGCACGACGAGACGGACACCCTCGAACGCCACGAGATCATCCGCGACCTCCGGCTCGGCAACATCGACGTGCTCGTCGGGATCAACCTGCTCCGCGAGGGGCTCGACATCCCGGAGGTGAGTCTCGTCGCCATCCTCGACGCCGACCAGGAGGGCTTCTTACGCTCCACCACCACCCTCGTCCAGACGATGGGGCGGGCCGCCCGCAACGTCAACGGCGAGGTCGTCCTCTACGCCGACCGAACCACCGACTCGATGGAGGCCGCCATCGAGGAGACCCAGCGCCGCCGCGAGATCCAGCTGGCGTACAACGCAGAGCACGGCTACGAGGCGACCACCATCGACAAGCCGGTCGGCGAGACGAACCTCCCCGGCTCGAAGACGGACACCTCCTCGGTCAGCGTCGGCGACGTGGAGAGCGAAGCCGAGGCGAAAGCCCAGATCGAGGCGCTCGAAGAGCGCATGGACGAGGCCGCGAGCAACCTGGAGTTCGAGCTGGCGGCCGACATCCGCGACCGGATCGCGGAGCTCCGCCGCGCGTTCGAACTCGACGGCGGCGACGACGGCGTGCCGGCGCCGATGGTCGAGGAGTAGTCGGACGCACTCCCTCGACCGTCCCCGCACCGGGGCCGATTCTCACGCGCCGAAAACCGCGACGGCGGGGTTTTTACCCGCGACCGACGGAACGGCGTCACATGAAGCGCCGCGCGGTGGCCGCCGGGCTCCTCGCCGTCGCCAGCGCGGGCTGTACCGACCGCCTCTACGACCTGGCGGCGTCGACGCCGCGGGACCTCGCGGTCCGGAGCCGCTACGTCGACGGGAACCCGCTCGTCGAGGGGCAGAGCGTGCGCTCGCTGCCCGAGGAGCTGCGGACCCACGCCGCCTCGTTCCGGTCGAAGTCGGCGGCGACGTCGGCGGTGCTCCCCGATCAGCCGGAGACGACGGCGTTCGTCGAGGCGACCTCGTTCGTCGACGACGGCGGCGAGTCGGTGCTCGTCGTCGCCCAGCGGCTCACGGCCGACGAGGTCCAGTTACGTCTCGGCGGGATCAGCCGTACCGGCGACCGCGCGCTCCGGATCGCCGTCGATCAGGCCGGCGTCCGCGGCGATATCGAGACCGACGACCCGGTCGTCAAGACCCTCCTGTTGCGGCTCTCGGACGAGCGGGGGACACCGGAGCGCGTGATCGTCTCGATCGGCGGCCAGCGGGCCGGCGTGACGATCTGAGGCGGGCGCGCCGCTTGGTCCCCATTTTCATCGGCCCGCTCCCGCGACCGTTTTGTGTCCGCGCGGTGTCCGGCGGAACATGAGCACGCTCCGCCGTCGCCTCGTCGGATCGGTCGCCCTCCTCACCGCCACGGCGTCGCTGTTCCTCGCGTCGGGCACCACTCCGGCGCTCGTCGCCTCGTCATCGAGTTCGACGGGATACACGGCCGTCACGCTCTCGCCGGTCTCGCTGCTCGTTTCGCCCGCGCTGCTCGCGGCCGGGTCGGTGCTTCTCGTCGGCGGTGGCGCCGCGCTCGCCGACGCCGATCTCTCCGCACGCGCCGCGATGGCCGCGCCGGCGATAGGCGCCGCCGCCGCGGTCGCGTTCGGTTTGGGGTTCGGGGTCGCTCCCGGCTCGGCCCTCGCGGCCGCGACCGATCCGGCCGCGTACGAACACCTCGGCGCCGAGTTCGGTGCCCGGATCGCCGCGGGCGCCGTCGGCGGCGGTGCCGTGGCGCCGGTCGTCCGCGCGTCGACGACCGAAGACACCGCGGCGCTGCTCGTCGGCGCGGCGCTGCTGCTCGTGTCGATCGCCGCGGGCTCTCCGCTCGCGCTCGCGACGGGAGGCGTCGCCGGCGCGCTCGCGGTGGGCGCGCTCTGGGCAGTCGATCCGGCGACGTGGCGCCCCTGAATCCGGGTCTCTCACCGGAGTTGGAGGCGTCGCCAGCCCTGTGGCTCGCCCCGAGCGACCGATCCGACGGCGTGAGTACCGTAGTCCGTCGTGTGGCCGGAGTCGACGCGCCGTCTGCCTCCCGCGCCGAAGTACAATCAGAGTTGTTTTACTGAAAATTTGTTGGTAATGTTTATACCGGTGGAGCCGGAGTTGTCTGACACGGATCGAACGGGATTTCGCCGCCGATCGCGGCCGACAGCGACGCTTTCGCGGCGATCGGGACAGCACCCGTGAGTGGCGACGCTGTCGGTCGCTTCGCGGCGGCGAGCCCGGACGGACCGAACACACCATGAGCACGACGACACACGACACCGCTGTTCGCGACCTGCTCGACCGGGCTCGGGCGGGCCACGAGGACGTACTGGACGGCGACGAGCGCGACCGGATCGCCGACGAGATCGAGCGCGCGCTGTACGACGGCGCCAGCCCCGACGAGGTCGCCGAGGCGACGGTCGACGCGCTCACGGCGCGCATCGAGCGCGACCCCGCCTACGACGCCGCCGCCGCCCGCGTCGCCCGGGAGGATTACTTCCGACGCGTGACCGGCGAGCGGCCGCCCGAGGGCGACGCCGCGCTCGCGGCGACGTACCGCGACTCCTTCCGCGAGGCGATCGACCGAGGGCTCGACGCCGACCTGCTCGACGAGCGGATGGGCGAGTACGACCTCGACCGCCTCGCCGACGCGATCGAGCCGGCCCGAGACGAGCTGTTCGACTACACCGCGCTCGACACGCTCGAACAGCGCTACTACCTCCGGGAGGCCGACGCCGAGCCGTTCGAGCTCCCGCAGGTGTTCTGGATGCGCGTCGCGATGGGCGTCGCGCTCCGAGAGGACGAGTCGGAGCGGGCGGCGCGCGCCGAGGAGTTCTACGAGGTCCTCTCCACGCTGCGGTTCGTCCACTCCACGCCGACGCTGTTCCACGCCGGGACGACCCACCCCCAGCTCTCCTCGTGTTACCTCACGACCGTCCCCGACGACTTAGAGGGGATCTTCGACGCCTACAAGGAGCACGCCAAGCTCTCGAAGTGGTCCGGCGGGCTCGGCAACGACTGGACCCCGCTGCGGGCCGACGGCGCGCTGATCTCCTCGACCGGCGTCGAGTCGACCGGAACGGTCCCGTTCCTCAAGATCTCTAACGACGTGACCGGGGCGATCAACCGGTCCGGAAAGCGCCGGGGCGCGGCGGCCGCCTATCTCGAAGCGTGGCACCTCGACTTCCCGTCGTTCATCGACCTCCGGCGGAACACCGGCGACGAGCGCCGCCGCACGCACGACATGAACACCGCCGCGTGGGTGCCGGACCTGTTCATGAAGCGGGTCGAGAACGACGAGAAGTGGACGCTGTTCTCGCCCGACGAGGTCCCCGAGCTCCACGGCACCTACGGCGAGGAGTTCGAGGAGCTGTACGAGGAGTACGAGGAAGCGGCCGAGAGCGGGGAGCTCCGCCAGCACGAGACGGTCGACGCGAGCGAGCTCTGGCGCGAGACGCTCACCCGGCTGTTCGAGACGGGCCACCCGTGGATCACGTTCAAGGACCCGTGTAACGTCCGGTCCCCGCAGGACCACGTCGGTGTCGTCAACTCCTCGAACCTCTGTACGGAGATCACGCTCAACACGAGCGAGGAGGAGACCGCCGTCTGCAACCTCGGCTCGGTCAACCTCGCGCGCCACATGACGTTCCGCGGCGACGCGGAGGCGCATCCCGCTCCCGACGATATCGGGGTCGCGGCGCGGAGCGGCGGAGCCGAGTCCGGGGACGGGTCGGAGACCGCGGACGCCTCCCCCGACCTCGGCGTCGACGGCGAGGCCGCCGAGCTCGACGCCGAGCTGTTCGCCGACACCGCCGAGACGGCGATGCGGATGCTCGACAACGTCGTCGACCTCAACTTCTACCCGACGGATAAGGCCGAGCGCTCGAACGCGCGACACCGCCCGATCGGGCTCGGGATGATGGGGTTCCACGAGGCGCTCCAGCTTGCCCGCGTCCCGATGAACTCCGAGCGCGCGCTCGGCTTCGCGGGGCGGGCCGGCGAGCTGCTCGGCTACCACGCGATCGACAACTCCGCGAAGCTGGCGGCCGAACGCGGCGCCTACGAGACGTTCGAGGGGTCGAAGTGGGACCGGGACGTCCTCCCGCAGGACACCCTCGACCTGCTGGCCGACGAGCGCGGCCGGGAGGTCCCGGTCGACCGCGCGGAGACGCTCGACTGGGACGCGGTCCGCGATCGGATCGCCGAGCACGGGATGCGCAACTCCAACACCACCGCCGTGGCCCCGACGGCGACGATATCGACGATCGCCGGCACCTCGCCGTCGATCGAGCCGCTGTACTCGAACCTCTACGTCAAATCGAACATGTCCGGCGACTTCACCGTCGTCAACGAGCGGCTCGTCGCCGACCTCAAGGCCGAGGGCCAGTGGGGCGCCGAGGCGCTCGACCGCCTGAAGTACCGCGACGGCGCGGTCGGCGACCTCGACCTGCCCGGCGAGCTCTCCGATCTGTACCGCGGCGCCTTCGAGATCGACCCGCGCCACCAGCTCCGGCTCACCGCCCGGCGCGGCGCGTGGATCGACCAGAGCCAGTCGCACAACGTCTTCTTCCCGTCGACGGACGGCTCGCTGCTCACCGACGTGTACGAGACCGCGTGGGAGCTCGGGCTGAAGACGACCTACTACCTGCGCACGCTCGGCGCGTCGAGCATCGAACAGTCGACGCTCGACATGAGCGAGTACGACGACACGCAGTCGCGCGGGGGGGACGCCGACCGCGGGTCCGGCTTCGGCGAGGAGCCGACGTCGACCTCCGCCGAGTCCGAGAACGGTTCGGCCGACGGCTCGTCGAACACGGCGGGAGACGACCTCCCGACCGTCGAGGACCCGACCTGTGACGCCTGCCAGTAACCGTCCGAGACACGACCGACACCACACCACCGATGCCGATACTCAACACCGACAGCCAGCACGACCCGAACAAGATCCTGCCGATACAGTACGACTGGGCCCGCGAGTACTACCGGGACGGCGTCAACAACAACTGGGTCCCCGAGGAGATTCCGATGGCGGACGACGTTCACCAGTGGGAGAGCGACGAGCTCACCGATGCGGAGCGTCGGCTCGTCGAGTGGAACCTCGGCTTCTTCTCGACCGCGGAGTCGCTGACGGCGAACAATCTCGTGTTGGCCGTCTACGACTACGTCACCGCCCCGGAGTGCCGCCAGTACCTGCTCCGGCAGGCGTACGAGGAGGCGATCCACACGGACACGTTCATCTACTGCTGTGACTCGCTCGGGTTCGAGCCGGAGTACATGTACGGGATGTACGACCGGATCCCCGCCATTCAGAAGAAAGACGAGTTCGTCGTCGACCTGACGCGCTCCATCGACGACCCGTCGTTCACGGTCGAGACCGACGACGACGTGCGCGCGCTCCTCCGGGACCTCGTCGGCTTCTACGTGATCATGGAGGGGGTCTTCTTCTACGCCGGCTTCGCGATGATGCTCGCGCTGAAGCGGCGCGGGAAGATGGTCGGCGTCGGCGAGCAGTTCGAGTACATCATGCGCGACGAGTCGCTCCACCTCAACTTCGGGATCGACCTGATCAACACGATCCGCGAGGAGCACCCGGGCGTCTGGACCGACGAGTTCGAGGCGGAGATCGACGAGCTGATCCGCGAGGCCGTCGAACTGGAGTCGACGTACGCCGAGGAGGCGTGTCCCCCGGACCTCATGGGGATGTCCGCGGAGGGGTTCGTCGAGTACGTCGAGTACATCGCGGACCGGCGGCTCACCCAACTGGGCATGGACGAGCGGTTCGGCACGGAGAACCCGTTCCCGTGGATGTCGGAGGCAGTCGACCTGAACCGCGAGGCCAACTTCTTCGAGCGGCAGGTCACCGAGTACCAGTCCGGCGGATCGCTGGACTGGTAGGGCGCCGCAGACGACCGGCCGGTGACCCGTGACCGGCGACCGCCCGTTCGACCCGCGTCCCGCTCAGTCGCCCGTTCGACCCGCGTCCCGCTCAGTCGCCCGTTCGACTCGCGTCCCGCTCAGTCGCCCGGCCGCTCGCTTTCGGTCTCCAGTTCGATGTCGCGGTCGGCCTCGCGGGCCCGCTCTTCCTGCCGGTCCAGCTCGACGTCGCGGGCCGTGTCCGCGTCGCGCGTCTCGTCGGTTCGCAGGTCGCTGTCGGCCACCGTGTCGAGCTGTTCGAGGGCGCTCTCGATGTCCTCCAACCCGAGGAGCTTCTCGGTCTCCTCGTCGAACTCCTTCCCCTCTAACCCCTCCATCTGTTGCACGTCGGAGCCGGAGAGGGCCTTGCCGTAGCGGCCGACGAGGCTGGTGAGCTCCTGGGGGAGCACGAAGGTGGTGGACTCGCCTTTGCCGATCTCTTCGAGAGTCTCCATCCCGCGCTCGATGATGGCGCGCTCGCCCATCGACTCGGCCGAGCGGGCGCGGAGAACGGTGGAGATCGCGTCCCCCTGCGCTTCGAGGATCTGGCTCTGCTTTTCACCCTGTGCGCGGATGATGTTCGACTGCTTGTCACCCTCGGCCTGCTCGATCGCCGAGCGGCGTTCCCCCTGCGCTTCGAGGATCATCGCGCGGCGACGGCGCTCGGCGCCGGTCTGTTGCTCCATCGCGCGCTGGACCTCCTGCGAGGGGCTCACTTCGCGGACCTCGACCGCCTCGACGCGGATCCCCCACTCGTCGGTCGGCTCGTCTAACTCCTCGTTGATGCGGTCGTTGATCTGGTCGCGCCGGGAGAGCGTGTCGTCGAGCTCCATGTCGCCGAGGACGGCGCGGAGGGTGGTCTGCGCGAGGTTCGAGACGGCGTTCTTGTAGTCGTCCACTTCGAGGAAGGCCTTCTTGGCGTCCATCACCTTGATGTAGACGACCGCGTCCGCGGTCACCGGCGAGTTGTCCCGCGTGATCGCCGACTGGCTCGGCACGTCGATCGTCTGGGTCCGCATGTCGAACGCGTACGTGCGGGAGACGAACGGCGGGATGAGGTGGACGCCCGGTTCGAGCAGCTTCCGGTACTCCCCGAACACTGTGAGCGCCTCCTTGTCGTAGGCGTCGACGATCTCGACCGCGCTGACGACCGTCACCGCCGCGACCAGCACCGCGAGCGCACCGACCCCGTAGACGAGGCTCTGGCTGAGGAGGGCGAAGCCGACGAGGAGCGCGCCGGCGAGCGCCGTGTACCGCCAGACGGCGTCCGGGATCGACCCCGTCGCCTCCCCGATCTCGAAGGCGTCACCGCGCGGACCTTGTGTTCCCATAGACACAGTTACGGCCCGACGCTGTTAACGGTTGGCACGAGAGGGGTCGCACGGCCCGAAATTGCCGGGATGTCTCCGTGGAATACCCGACCCCGCCGGGGTCCGCCTCCGAGATACCGGAAACGTCCGCAACGGTCGGGCGGCTTTAAGCGCTCGGCGCGCGCACGCCCAGGTATGCCAGCCGACGAGGACGACATCGATCACGAGTTCCGCACGCGAAGCGTCCACGCGGGATCGGACCCGGACCCGGCGACCGGCGCGCGCGCCACGCCCATCTATCAGACGACCTCCTACGAGTTCGAGGACGCCGATCACGCCGCCCGGCTGTTCGGGCTGGAGGAGGCTGGCAACGTCTACTCGCGGATCATGAACCCGACGAACGCCGCCTTAGAAGAACGGATCGCCTCCCTCGAGAACGGCGTGGGCGCGGTCGCCACCTCCTCCGGGATGGCGGCGTTCGATCTGGCGACGTTCATGCTCGCGAGCGCGGGCGACAACGTCGTCTCGTCGTCCGCGCTGTACGGCGGCACCTACACCTACCTCACGCACTCGGTCGAGCGCCGCGGGGTCTCGACGCGGTTCGTCGACCCGCTCGACTACGAGGGGTACGCCGACGCGATCGACGAGGACACCGCCTACGTCCACCTCGAAACGATCGGCAACCCCGCCTTGGTCACGCCCGACATCGAGCGGATCGCCGACATCGCTCACGACCACGGCGTCCCGCTGTTCGTCGACAACACGTTCGCGACGCCGTACCTCTGCCGCCCCCTCGACCACGGGGCGGACCTCGTCTGGGAGTCGACGACGAAGTGGCTCACCGGCAACGGCACCACCGTCGGCGGCGTCCTCGTCGACGGCGGGTCGTTCCCGTGGGCCGAGCACGCCGAGAAGTATCCCGAGATCGCGCAGGACAACCCCGCGTACCACGGGATCAACTACGTCGAGGCGTTCGGTGACGCCGCGTTCACCTTCGCGGCGGTCACCCGCGGCCTGCGCGACCTGGGGGACCAGCAGTCCCCGTTCGACGCGTGGAACACGCTTCAGCAGACCGAGTCGCTCCCGCTGCGGATGGACCGCCACTGCGAGAACGCCGGGATCGTCGCGGAGTACCTCGCCGAGCACGACGACGTGGCGTGGGTGAACTACCCCGGGCTGGAGAGCCACGAGACCCACGAGGAGGCCAGCGAGTACCTGGAAGGCGGCTACGGCGGCATGATCACCTTCGGGCTGGAGGGCGGCTACGAGGCCGCGAAGGGGACCGTCGAGAACGCGGACCTCGCCTCGCTGCTCGCGAACGTGGGCGACGCGAAGACGCTCGTCATCCACCCGGCGTCGACGACCCACCAGCAGTTGACGGAGGAAGAGCAGGAGGCCGCCGGCGTCACCGGCGACATGGTGCGGCTCTCGGTCGGTATCGAGGACCCGGCAGACATCGTCGCCGACCTCGAAGCGGCGATCGAGCGCGCGTCGGCGTAGATCGGCCGCGGGGCGGCCTCTCTCCTTACAAGTCGTCGGCGTCGAACTTCCAGAGCCCGACCAGCGGCGGCGCGATCGTCCAGAACACCAGCATCGACACCGCCGAGACCTGGTGGTTGACGACCTCGCCCGAGAACAGCCGACCGCTGAGGAACGCGTTGGACAGCAGCTCGACCCCGGTTATCGGGTTCGCGACCTGCAGGAACACGCCGATCTGCTGTTGGGAGACCGGCAGGGGGTTGAGCAGCCCCGCGTCGCCCGCGGCGTTGAGGAACTGGCCGGTGACCGCGCCCCAGAGCATCACGAACAGGACGTAGATCGCGACCCCGCCGATCAGCGCGCGCCGCTGCGTGGACGCGGCCGCCGAACAGCCGGTCGCGATCGCGACGAAGACGACGCCGAGGACCGCGGCGAAGACGGTGTACCCGAGGTACGAACCGACGTTGAACGCCTGGATGTACCCGAGCTGAGAGAGCGCGAGCAACACGAGCGCCGGGAGGAGGAAGCCGGAGAACACCGCGAGCGACAGCGCGGCTCCCCGCCCGACCACCTTTCCGAAGACCACGTCGGCGCGCGAGTGCGGCAGCGACAGGAGCAACTTCAGCGATCCCGACTCGCGCTCGCCGCTGACGGCGTTGTACCCGACGACGACGCCCACGAGCGGGACGAGCGTCGTCACCAGGAAGGGACCGACGGCGGCGCTCAACAGGAACTCCGTCGCGAACTGCTCTCCGGGAGGCGCGAAGACGTACGCGAACACGGCGACGAGCAGCGAGAACAGCGCCACGAGGATCAGCATTCCGCGGGAGCGCACCGTGTCGTGGAAGTCCTTCTCAGCGATGGCGGGGAGGCTCATCGGTCCACCTCCTCGGCGTCGGCCGCGTCGTCATCGCTTCCACCCTCCCTCTCTTCACCCGGCGCGTCGCCCTCCGTATACGCCAAGAAGAGGTCTTCGAGCGACGCCTCGCGGGTGTGGAAGTCGGCGACCGCGACGCCGGCGTCCTCCAGCGCGCCGATGACCCGCGTCTTCGCGCCGTCGGCGCAGCTCACGACGAGCGCGTCGCCGTCGCGGTCGACGCGACTCACGCCGTCGAGGTCGCGGACCGCGTCGACGGCGGCATCGCCCGCGCCGCCCGCCTCGCTCGCGCCGTTCGCGCCGCCGGCGATCGCGATCTCCAGCGTCTCCTCGCCGCCGACGGCCTCGCGGAGCCCCTCCACGGAGTCCTCGGCGACGAGCTCGCCCGCCCTGAGGATGCCGACGCGGTCGCAGACGGCCTCGACCTGTTCGAGGATGTGCGAGGAAAAGAAGACCGTCGCGCCGCGGTCGGCCTCGGTCCGGACGATCTCGCGCATCTCCTTCGCGCCCGCCGGGTCCAGCCCGGAGGACGGCTCGTCGAGGATGAGCAGGTCGGGGTCGCCCGCGAGCGCCATCGCGAGGGCGAGGCGCTGGCGCATCCCCTTCGAGTAGCCGCCGGCCTTGCGGTCGGCGTCGCCGAGGAGCCCCACGCGGTCGAGGAGGTCGTCCGGGTCGTCGTCGGCCTCCTTCGATCGGACCGCGAACTCGACGTGTTGCCGCCCCGTGAGCCGGTCGTACACGGCGAATCCGTCGGGGAGCACCCCGGTCCGCTGGCGGATCGAGACGCCGTCGGCGGTGGCGTCGCGTCCGAGCACGCGCACCGTCCCCTCGGTCGGCCGGACCAGGTCGAGCACCATGTCGATGGTCGTCGACTTGCCGGCGCCGTTCGGGCCGAGGAAACCGTACACCTCACCCTCTTCGACGGTGAGATCAAGGCCGCGAACGGCCGTGACGTCGGCGAACTCCTTCGTCACGCCCCGCAGTTCGATGGCGGTCATACCGCCCCGTTGCCGCGTCGCCGGATAAAGGGTTGCGGGTCGTGACCGCGAGCTGCGAAGGGTTAGCGGGGTGGCGAAGCCGACGGTGACACGAGTCGGGCGCTCGCGGCGCCCGCCGTCTCGAGTGAACTGATTGTTCAGTTGAAGTAAAGAATACGTATTAGATATATGACTATTATGCGGATGTCGACGTCACCGCGCCGTCGAAGATCTCGCGCGTCTCGATGATGCAGAAAAACACTAGACAGAGGCCCGATTTCCCGTCTTCGAAAATTTTAATTATTTATCTACAGCATGTCAGGCAGGATGCTACCAACGCCGCTCCAAGCAACTGTTCAGTTCTCGCACAGTCCACTACTAACATTTATAATTGGGTTGATAATTGTCATCGCGATGCTCGTGTGGTTGGACCTCCCGGCGTTCCTCGGGCTGATCATCTCGGCGTTCTTAGTCGGGGTCGTGAACACGCTCTTCGTCCCAGACTTCACCGCCACGGACGCCGGGAGTCAGGTAGCGACGGCGTTCGGAAACGGAATGGCAGGGATCGGGATACCGATCCTCATGGCGGCGGTCATCGGGAAAGGGATGTTAGAGAGCGGCGCGGCACAACGGATCGTCCGCGGGTTCCAAGGCGTACTCGGCGAGAGCAACTCTGATATCGCGCTGCTCGGGAGCAGTTCGGTGCTGGCGGTCCCCGTCTTCTTCGACAGCGTATTCTACCTCATGGCGCCGCTCGCCCGGTCGATGCGCGCCCGCGTCGGCCGCGACTACACGCTGTTCATCGTCGTCGTCGGCGCGGGCGCCGCGACGACGCACGTGTTCGTCCCGCCCACGCCCGGCCCGCTCGCGGTCGCCGACCAGATCGGGAGCAACCTGTTCACGACGATCGTCATCGGGCTGGTGACCGCGATTCCGGTGGCGATCGCCTCCGGGCTCATCTACGGGCGCTGGATCAACAACCGGCTCGACATTCCGCTCCGGGACACGATGGCGACCTCGACCGAGGAGCTGCAGGAGGTCGCGGACCGGCCGACCAGCGAACTCCCGGGAGTGCTCGAGTCGCTGGCGCCGATCCTGCTGGCGGTCCTGCTGATCGCGTCGTCGACGTTCGCCAACACGTTCCAGGATCTGTTCCCGGTACTGGCCTCGGTGCAGCCGATCACCGACTTCATCGGGAACAAGAACGTCGCGCTGACGATCGCCGCGCTCGCGGCCGCCTACACGTTCTACCGCTACGACTCCATGAGCCAGAGCGAGTGGAGCGACGAGCTCACCGAGGCCCTGAAAAGCGGCGGGAACATCGCCGCGATCACGGCGGCCGGCGGGGCGTTCGGCGCGCTGCTCGCGGCCTCCGGAATCGGTGACTACCTGGCCAACGCGCTTCAGGAAGTGGGGATCGGCCTGCTCGTCACGGCCTGGCTCATCGCCGCGATCGTCCGCGTCGCGCAGGGGTCCGCCACGGCCGCGATGTTGACCGCCGCGGGGATCATGGCGCCGCTCACCGGGCAGCTGACCGTCAACCCGGCCTACCTCGTGATGGTCATCGGCGCGGGCGGGAACATCTTCTCGTGGTTCAACGACTCCGGCTTCTGGCTCGTCAGCGAGATCGGTGGACTGACCAAGCGGGAGACGCTGCAGACCTGGACCGCGCTCACGACGATCATCTCGGTGACCGGCCTCATCACCGTGCTGATCGTCTCCACGATCTTCCCGCTCGTCTGAGGCCAGCGGCTCGGTTCCTTTTTCGAACGCCGACGACAGCGGAGGGAACGACGCCGACAGTGGAGAGAACGACACCGACAGCGGGAGCCTCGGCGCTACGCGTCGCCCTCGGGCGGCCACTCGACCCCCCGCTCCGCGAGGAGGTCGGCGAACTCCGCTTCGTCGATCACGGGGACGCCCTCCGCGTCGGCGTCGTCGCGCTTCGACCGTCCCGGATTCTCGCCGGCGACGAGGTAGTCGGTGTTGCCCGAGACGCTCGACGTGGCGTCGGCGCCGTGGGCCTCCACGTGCGCCTGCGCCTCGCTCCGAGTCGTCGACAGCGACCCGGTGAACACGAACGTCAGGCCGGCGAGCGCGTCGCCGGTCTCGGCCTCGACCGGCTCGGGGTCGACTCCGCGCTCGCGGAGCCCCTCGATCGCCGCTCGGTTCTCGTCGGCGTCGAGGAACGTCCGGATCGATTCGGCCACTTCCGGTCCCACGTCGTCGACGGCGCGGAGCGCCTCCTCGTCGGCGTCGAGGATCGCGTCGAGGTCGCCGAAGTGCGCCGCCAGCGCCCGGGCCGTCGTCGCGCCTACGTCGGGGATCCCGAGCCCGGCGAGGAAGTCGTCGAGCGGCGGGTCGCGGGTCGCCTCCAGCTCCGCGATCAGGTTCTCTGCGCTCGTCTCGCCCCACCCCTCCAGCGCGGCGACGTCCCCGACGGTGAGGTCGTACAGGTCAGTCAGGGACTCGACCAGATCCGCCTCGCGGAGCTGTTCGACGCGCTCGGGGCCCAACCCCTCGATATCGAGCGCGTCTCGCCGCGCCCAGTGTTCGATCGTTCGCTCTAACTGCGCCGGACAGCCGAGCCCGCCGGTACAGAACGCGAGCGGCCCGTCACGCTCGACGGGGGCGTCGCATATCGGACACGTCTCGGGGAAGGCGTACGTCCCCTCGGAGCGCTTCTCGACCACCTCGGGGACGTAGGGGATCACGTCGCCGGCGCGGTAGATCCGCACGCGGTCGCCGACGTTCACGCCGAGCGCCTCGATCTCGGCGGGGTTGTGGAGGGTCGCCCGCGAGACGGTGACGCCGCCCACGTCGACCGGACCGAGTTCGGCGACGGGAGTGAGCCGACCCGTGCGGCCCACCTGCACCGTGACGCCTTCCACCGTCGTCGTCGCGGTGCGGGGCGGGAACTTGTACGCGAACGCCCACCGCGGCGCCCGCGACGTCGACCCGAGCGCCTCGCGGTGCGCGCGGTCGTCAACCGAGATGACGACTCCGTCGATCGCGAAGTTCAGGTCCTCGCGGTCGGCCATGAGCCGGTCTCGGTACGCCAGCGCCCCCTCGATGTCGTCGACGCGCTCGACCCGGTCGGTGCGCCGGAGCCCGAACGCGTCGAAGGCGTCGAACTCGGCCCAGTGGGCGTCGGGGCGCTCTACAGATGCCCCCTCTCCGTCGTTTTCCCACCCCAACACGTCGAAGAAGAAGACCTCTAAGGGGCGCTCCGCGACGACCGACGGATCCAGTTGACGGAGGGTCCCGGCCGCGGCGTTGCGGGGGTTCGCGAACGGCTCCTCGCCGCGCTCCATCAGCTCCTCGTTGTACGCCTCGAAGGCGTCGCGTGGCATGTAGGCCTCGCCGCGGACCGAGAGCCGGCTCGGCGGGTCGCCGCGCAGTTTCCCGGGGACTGACCGGATCGTCCGGACCTGTTCGGTCACGTCGTCGCCCTCGGTCCCGTCGCCGCGAGTGGCGGCGCGGGCGTACTCGCCGTCCTCGTACACCACCTCGACGGAGAGCCCGTCGAACTTCGGCTCGCAGACGTACTCGACCGCGTCCGGGTCGAACCCCTGGGCGTCGAGTCCAGTCCGGACGCGATCATCGAACTCGCGGACCGCCTCCGCCTCGGTCGCGTTGTCGATGGAGCGCATCGGCGCGACGTGCTCGACCGTGTCCAGCTCGTCGAGCGGCTCGCCGCCGACGCGGCGCGTGGGAGAGTTCTCGGTCGAGAGGTCGAACGCGTCTTCGAGGTCCTCCAGCCGCGAGAACAGTCGGTCGTACGTCTCGTCGGAGATCAGGGGGTCGGCCTCCACGTAGTACCGGTAGTCGTGCTCGCGGACCGCCGCCCGGAGCAGTGACGCCTGCTCGGCGGCCTCGTCCTCGGAGAGATCCGCGACCGGCTCGAAGTCGGTCGGCGGCGACTCCACGTAGGGGTTCTCGTCCGGGTCCGCGTGCCGGGGCGACGACCCGGAGTGCGCGCTCGTCATCGGCCGATCGTTGCGTCGACTCGGGTTAAAAGCGACCGTTCGGGGTCGGTCGCGGAGGCGAGCGGTCGTCGGGGTCGGTCGCGGAGGCGAACGGTCGTCGGGGGTCGGTCGCGACTGCGCCCACTACGCGACCTGATCGCCCGCGGCGAACACCGCGTCCGGCTCCCGCCACGCCGTCACGTCCTCGGTGGGGTCGGCGTCGAGGACGACGAGGTCGGCGCGGTACCCCCCTTCGATCCGCCCCACGTCGTCGAGCCCGAGCAGGTCGGCGGCGTTGACGGTGGCCGCCTCCAGCGCGCCCTCGGGCGAGAGTCCGTAGTCGACCATGTACTCCAGCTCCCGCGGGATGTCCGCGAAGAAGTTGAAGGGGGTGCCGGCGTCCGTGCCCATCGCGATCGGCACGTCGGCGTCCAGCGCGCGGTCCCACGCGTCGTCGAAGCGGTCGGCGGCGTCTTCGGCCTTCGCGACGGCGTCCTCGGGGATCCCCGCCTCGACGCCGTTATCGGCGATCCCGCGGAGCGCGCTTGCGGTCGGCACCCAGTACGTGCCGCGCTCGGCCATCATCTCGGCGGCCTCGCGGTCCATGAAGGTGCCGTGCTCGATGCTCGTGATCCCGGCCTCGACCGCGTTCTTGATCCCCCGCTCGCCGTGGGCGTGGGCCGCGGTGGGGGTGTCGGTCGGCGCGGCGGCGTCGGTGAACGCCGCGAGCTCGTCGGGCGTCAGCTCCGGGGCACCCGTCACCGCGCCCTCGGTGAGGACGCCGCCGGTCGCCATACACTTGAGCACGTCCGCGCCGGCCTTCAGCTGCTCGCGGGCCGCCTTCCGGACCTCTGCCGGGCCGTCGGCCTCGCGGCCGAACCAGTTGCCGTGGCCGCCGGTCATGATCACGTTGCGGCCGCACGCGAGGACGCGCGGGCCGTCGATCTCGCCGGCGGCGACCGCCTCGCCCGCGTCGAGCGCGAGCGTCCCGCGGCTCCCCAGGTCGCGGACCGTCGTGACCCCCGCTTCGAGGGCGTCTCGGAGGTTGCCGGCCGACCGGTAGCTCGCGGTGTAGTCGCTTTCGGAGATCGCGGTGGCCACGTCTGGCCGTCCGTCCATCATGACGTGGACGTGCGCGTCGATCAGCCCCGGCGCGACCACCGAACCGCTCGCGTCGGTCTCGGAATCGACCGCGTCCTCGCCGCCGATCTCGGCGACCGCGTCCGGCCCGACCGCGACGATCTCGCCGTCCGCGACCGCCACGTCGGCCTCGCGGGTCCCGTCGACGTCGACCACTCGCCCGCCTCGGATCAGGTGCATATTCTCACGAGGGGGCGTTCGGCTCGTAAACGATCGGGTCGCGGTAGTCCGTCGGAGATGGCCTTTCGAGCCGTGGTGGTTCGCTAGACGTTAGTTCGTGTCACACACCCACACCTATAACCGGCCGGCCGGCGACTTCCGGGTCATGGCAAGTGACAAACAATCGGCGCCCGGCGGGCTGTACGCTCGACGCATCGGGACACCGACGACCGACGACGAGGTGAACGGGTTCTGGCTGTTCGGGTTCGGCGTGCTGCTCGGGCTATCCGGGGTCGTCCTCTTCCTCCTCACCGAACAGGCGACGACCACCCGCGGGATCGGGTACGCGCTCGCGGCGCTGGCGCCGCCGTTCATCATGCTCGGCGCGGTGATCCGCTTCCCGCTCCGTCGAGCGGGGACGTCTCTCGGGTATCTCGGGACGGCGGTCAGCGTCCTCGGCGTGGTCTGGTTCGTGAACATCTTCCCGGACGGCTGGTCCACCGCCACCGGCGAGCCGGCCGTGATCGCCGCGTACGGGCTCGGGCTCGGGCTCATCGGGCTCGCGGGGACGGTCGTCCCGCTGCTGTCCGATCCGGTGTACGAAGACTACGAACGGATGCAGACCGAAACGGCGGCCGCGACGGCCGCGCGCGACGAGACGAGCGCGGAACTGGCGGCGACCCGCGAGGAGCTGGACGAGACGAGCGCGGAGCTGGCGGCGGCCCGCGAGGAGCTGGCGGCGGCCCGATCGGACCGAGAGGCGACCGAATCGGACCTCGCGGCGAGGAGCGAGGAGCTGGCGGAGACCGAATCGGCGCTCGAAGCGGCCCGCGCTGAGACCGCGGCGCTGCGCGAGAGCAAGGCCCGGTTCGAGCTGTTCGAGGACGCGGGCGGGAAGCCGCGCTGGCGGCTCCGCCACCGCAACGGCAACGTCATCGCGACCGCCGGGCAGGGGTACAGCAGCCGCGGCAAGGCCCAGAAGGGGCTCCACAGCGTCAGGCGGAACGCGCTCGGCGCGGGGATCCTCCGGATCGAGACCCCGGTCGCGGAGGCCGAGGCGATCGCCGACGACGACGGGCCCGAGCCCGCGGACGCCGCGGACCCGGACGTGGCCGTCCCGAGCGAGGACGAGGATATCGCGAGCAAGGCGACCTTCGAACTGTTCGAGGACGCCGGCGCCGAGTGGCGCTGGCGGCTCCGCCACGACAACGGGAACGTCATCTCGGACTCCGGCGAGGGGTACGCCTCCAAGTCGAACGCGAAGCGCGCGCTCGGCCGAGTCCGCGAACACGTCGCCGCCGCGGACTACCTCCGGGTCGACCCGGCCGCCTTCGAGATGTTCCGCGACGCGGGCGGCGAGTGGCGCTGGCGGCTCATCCACGAGAACGGCAACGTGCTCGCCGACTCCGGAGAGGGGTACTCCTCCCGGTCGAAGGCCCGGCAGGGGCTCGACAGCGTGCGGTCGAACGCCGCCGACGCGGCCCTCGAAGCGGTCGGTGAAGAGGGCGGCGAAGGGGGCGAGGGCGGGGGCTCGAAGGCGACCTTCGAGCTGTTCGAGGACGCCGCCGGGGAGCACCGCTGGCGGCTCCGCCACCGCAACGGCAACATCGTCGCCGACTCCGGAGAGGGGTACGCCTCCGAGTCGGGCGCGCGGGACGCGATCGAGCGCGTCCGCGAGTACGGGCCCGACGCCGACGTGTTGGAGGTCGGCAACGCCGCCTTCGAGATCTACGAGGACGCGGGCGGCAAGTGGCGCTGGCGGCTCCGCCACCGCAACGGCAACATCGTCGCCGACTCCGGGCAGGGATACGCCTCCCGGTCGAACGCGGTCGAAGGGATCACGACGGTGAAGCGGAACGCCCCCGGCGCGGAGGCGGAGACGGGCGACGCGGGCGAGTAAGTCGACGCCGGTCGGGCGCTTTCCCGTCCTTTTCGAATAGCCGATCAGGCCGCCGCCAAGAGCTTCAGCCGCAGCTCCCGCTCGTCGACCTCGTACTTGAACGCCGGGTGGCCGTCGACGAGCACGTAGGGGACGCGCTCGCCGTACTCCTCGGCCAGTTCGGGGTCCTCGTCGACGTCGACCATGTCGAGGTCGATCGCCACGTCGAGGCCGTCGGCGACCTCCTCGATGGTCTCGCGGGCGACCTCGCACAGCGAACAGTTCTCGCGGGTGTACACCGTGACGGGGACGGTCTCCGCGGCGTCCGTTTCCGAGGCGTCCGTCTCGCTCATACCCGGCGGTTGGGTCGGCGAGGCCGAGTCGCTTTCGATCGGTCGGATGCTGAGGGATCGGGGGCGCGGTGACCGCCTCCGAAGCCCCGTCCCGCACAGCGCCTCACGCCTCCCCAGCCTCGTCGAACCGGCGCGGCGCGCCGGTTCGACTCCCTCGCGCGCGCTGTTCGCGCCCGGTGGGCGCTCACAGGCACGCGCCGCCGCACATCGTATAGAGGTTCTGTACGGTACTCACCGCCGGCACGGAGTTCGAGAGCGTCAGAAAAATCGGGGATTGAGTTCGCGTCGCCGTCGACGGCGACCGGAGCGGATCGAGTCGGTCGCTTACGCGATCTTGTCGTACTGCTCGGAGAGCTTGTCGGCGGCCTCGTCGAGCAGCTCCGACTCGTACTCGTCGAGGTCCCACTCGACGACCTCCTCGACGCCGTTCGATCCGAGCTTCGCCGGCACGCCGAGCGCGGTGTCCTCGTAGCCGAACTCGCCGTCGAGCACGACGGAGCAGGGGAGCACCTCGCCGGTGTCGTTCAGGATGGCCTCGACCGTGTGCGCGACGCCGGTGGCGGGCCCCCACTGCGTGGCGCCCTTGCGGCTGATCACGTCCATCGCCGACTCCTGGAGGTCCTCCAGGATCTCCTCCTTCTCGCCGGCGTCGAAGCTCGGGTCGCGACCGTTCACGCGCACCTTCGAGAAGACGGGGGCCTGCGCGTCGCCGTGCTCGCCGAGGATCGTCGCCTCGACGTTCTTGACGGGGGCGTCGAAGCGCTCGGAGAGGACGTACCGGAAGCGCGCGGAGTCGAGCCGCCCGCCGAAGCCGACCACCTTGTGGCGGTCGCGGTCGCCGGCCTCGTACAGGTGACGGTTGAGCAGGTCCACCGGGTTCGAGGTGGTGACGGTGACGAAGTCGTCGTTGTGCTCGGCGATAGAGGAACCGATGTCCTCCATGATCGGCGCGTTGTCGCCCGCGAGATCGATCCGGGTCTGTCCCTCCTTGCGCGGGATGCCGGCCGTGATCACGACCACGTCCGAGCCGGCGGTGTCCTCGTACTCTCCCTGCCGGACGGTCGTGTTCGAGTCGTAGGCGACGCCGTGGTTCGCGTCGGCGGCCTGTCCGATGGTCGTCTCGCGCTGGTCCGGGATGTCGACGAAGACGAGCTCGTCGACCACGTCCCGCAGCGCGAGGTTGTACCCGGCCGCGGCACCGACAGTCCCCGCCGCACCGATGACGCTCACTTTTGTCATACCGTGTGAAGTCGCGGTCGGGCGGCGAGTAAACGTTTCGGAACCTCACAAGCGTCCGTGCGATTTCCGGCGTCGATCCCGCCGGGCCGTCGCGAAAACCCTAACTCGGGGCGCGACCCACCTCCATTCAGTGCCGACGTTCCGCTACCCGTGTCCCGGCTGTCGGACGACCAACAGCCTCCACGACGCCGACTGCGACTTCGAGGGCGTGAGCTGGCCGACCATCGAGAAGGCGTACACGGACCTCCTCACCGTCCTCACCGCCGAACCCGACGGGATGGCCGAGTCCACGCTCCGCGAGGCGGTTCACGGGGAGTGGAGCGGCCTCCACAAGGCCGCGCTCGGCGCCCTGGAACGCGAACAGCGCGTCGTCGAGGACGGCGACCGGCTCCGGCTGCTCACGGCGGCGGAGTTCAAGGAGCGCGTCTCCGAACCCACCCGCGACCCCATGCGGACCGTCTACGAGCACGGCTCCGTCCCCGGCTGCCACGACAACGCCGTCTTCGCGATGGTGGCGTGGTACGAGATGGTCGGGCTCTCGTGGCCCGAGACGCGCGAGAACGTGATCGAGTGGCTCCGCGAGTCCGGCGCGTGGGACCGCGGCGGCTTCGAGGAGTCGACGCCAGAGGAGCTCGTCGACGCCAAACGCCACGTGTACGACGAGGGCTACGGCTGGAAGGAGAAGGGACAGGCCGCGAAGCGCGTCATCGAGCGGCATTTGTGACACATCCGGAGGCGGGGGTCGCGTCGATCGAGGGCGTCAGCGACCCGCGGCGCGCGCTCGCCGTGGTGATCGGCGTCGTCTTCATCGATCTCGTCGGCTTCGGGATCGTGATCCCCATCCTCCCCTTCTACGTGCGGTCGTTCGGTGTCAGCGACGCCTTCATCGGCCTGCTCGCGGCGTCGTACTCGCTCGCGCAGTTCCTCGCCGCGCCCACGCTCGGCCGGCTCTCCGACCGGATCGGGCGCCGGCCGGTCCTGCTCGCGTCGCTCGCGGCCGCCGGGGTCGCGTGGACGACGTTCGGCTACGCCGGCGAGGCGGGGGCGCGCTTCGGGCCCGTCGCCGCGCTCGCGACGCTGTTCGCCTCCCGGACGCTCGCCGGGGCGATGGGCGGCAACATCGCCGCCGCGCAGGCGTACGTCGCCGACATCACGCCGCGGGACCGGCGGGCGGGCGCGCTGGGGCTCATCGGGGCCGCGTTCGGTCTCGGCTTCGCCTTCGGCCCGGCGATCGGCGGACTGCTCGCCGCCGACCCCGTGGTCGCTCGCGCCGACGCCCTGTTTCCGGCGTTCGTCCCGGCGACGGCGTACTCGCTGCCGAGCTTCGCGGCGGCGGGGATGAGCTTCCTCGCGGTCGCCGTCGGGTTCCTCTTCCTGGAGGAGCCGACCCGGACGCGGGCGACCGCAGAAGACGGCAGCCGGCGCACCACCGCCATCGGCCAGTTCCGCGACGCGCTCGCCTCGGCGGCGCTCCGACCCCTGACGGTCGCGTACTTCGTCGTCGCCGTCGCGTTCGCGGGCGTGCAGGTGATGTTCATCCCGTACGTCGCCGACGCGTTCGGCTACGACGCGACGGCCGCGGCGTTCCTGCTCACCTACGTCGGCGTCCTCGGCGCGGTGAACCAGGGCGTCCTCGTCGGGCGGCTCTCGCGGGTCGTCTCCTCGCGGACGCTCGTCGCGGCCGGGTCGGTCGTCCTCGGGATCGCTCTCGTCGCGATCCCCGCGACCGGGCTCGTCGACCGGGTGGCCGACGGCGTCGACCTCGGCGGCCCGGCGTGGCTCACGCTCCCCCTCGTCGCACTGCTCGCCGCGCTCGCGGCGCTCTCGCTCGGGAACGCCCTCGTGAACGTCTCGCTGGCGACGCTCGTCTCCTCGTCGGCCGGAGATTCGGAACAGGGGGCGGCGTTCGGGGTGACGCAGGGCGCGTCGAGCCTCGGGCGGACCGTCGGCCCGCCGCTGATGGCCGTCCTCTACACCGTCGCCGTCGCGTCGCCGTTCCTGATCGGCGCGGTCCTGCTCGTTCCCGTGGCCGTCGCGTTCGGGCGCCGAACCGAGTGACGAGGAGGCGAACCGCCGCCGCACGACACCTTTAGGATCCGGGTCCCCCACGTCACTGACACATGCTCGACGCCGTCCCCGCGTGGCCCGCCCTCGGTTCGCTCGCCGGCGGGGCGGGGGCGATCGGCCTCGCGCTGGCGATCCGCGAACACCGGGGGCGTCCCGGCGTCGACTGGTTCCTCGGCGTGTTCGCCGCGCAGGCGACGTGGTGTTGCTCCTACGGGGTCGGCCTCCTCGTCGCGGACCCGACGCTCCGGGCGGCGCTGGAGGCGACGATGTGGCTCGGCGTCGTCTGGACCGGGATCGCCTTCCTCGGCTTCGCGCTGGAGTACACGGGACGGAGCGACGTGGTCCGGAGCCGCCTGTTCGCGGCGATCGTCGGCTTCGGCCTCCTCTCGACCGCGCTCCTCGCCACGAACTCCCTTCACGGGGCGTTCTGGGCCGGGTTCGAGAGCGACCCCGTCTTCGGCGTCGAGACGGTCTCGTACGCGTTCGGTCCCTGGGCGTACCTCGTCGTCGCCGTCGAGACCGTGCTCGTCGCCAGCGCGGTCTTCCTGCTGGTCGACACCCTGCTCAGCTACGGCCCCCTCTATCGGCGAGAGAGCGCCGCGGTCGCGCTGAGCTCGCTTCCCCCCGGATTCGCGCTCGTCGCGTGGACGCTGGAGCTGGGGCCGGTCCCGCAGCTCCAGCTCGCGCCGCTGATGTTCGTCCCGCACATGCTGCTCGACGCGTACGCGTTCGACCGCGCGGAGATGTTCGACCGCAATCCGACGACCAGCCGCGCCGCCGAGCGCACGGCGATCGACGACCTGACCGACCCCATCGTCGCGCTCGCGCTCGACCGACGCGTCGTCCGGCTCAACCCCGCCGCCGAGACGGTGTTGGGCGTCGACGCCGAGACCGCCCGCGACCGCCCGCTCGACGACTTCCTCGACCTGCCGGTCACCGTCGGGACCGGCTCGGGGGGCGACGCCGACTCGGACGGCGACGCCCCCATCGACGCCGACGCCAACTCGGGCACCGGCGGCTCCGATCCCGACGCCGGCGGCTCCCGCGAGACGGTCGAGATCGACTCCGCGGCCGGAACCGGTCGGCGCACCTACGCGGTGTCGACCTCGCGGCTGACGGACCCGAACGGGACCCACGTCGGGTACACGGTCGTCCTCTCGGACATCACCGGGCGGGAGCGACGGCGACAGCAGCTGGAGGTGCTCAACCGGATCCTCCGCCACAACCTCCGCAACGACGCCGGCGTCGTCCGCGGCTACGGCGAGATCCTCCGCGACCGCCTCGACGACGCCGAACTGGTCCGGATGGCCGACGCGGTCGAGCGCCGCGCGGGCGCGCTGGCCGCGCTCGGCGAGAAGGCCGGCACCGTCGAGCGCCTCGTCTCCGACGCCGACCCGAGCCCCGTCACGGTCGACGAGGTCGTCGCGTCCGCCGTCGCCGACGCGCGGGAGCGGGCCCCCGACGCGACCGTCGAGTCGGCCCTCGGCGACGGCGACCGGACCACACGCGTCAGGGAGGACGCGCTCCGGGCGATCGTCGAGAACACCGTGGAGAACGCGCTCGACCACCACGACGGCGAGGGAACCGAACGCGAGGACGGTGGCGCGTGGGTTCGGGTGTCGCTCCGGCGGGAGGGCGAGAGGGAGGTCGACGGAGGCGGCGCAGACGGCGCGAGCGGCGACGCCCGGTTCGCCCTCGTCGTCGAGGACGACGGCCCGGGCATCCCCGACCACGAGGTCGAGGCGGTCGAGTCCGGCCGCGAGACCGCGCTCGAACACGGGTCGGGGCTCGGCCTCTGGGTCGTCGAGTGGGGCGCCGCGGCGATCGGCGCCGAGGTCGACTACGCCGACCGCGAGCCGCGCGGGACGCGCGTGACGGTGTCGATCCCGGTCGTGGACGAGGCGTGAGTCGGGAGAAAAATCGCGATCTTCGACAGCTCCGGAAACGTCGAATTCGACCGCCTCAGTCGCTCTGAATCCTCGGCGCAAGCATGAACGTAACGTGCCCGAGCCCCTCGGCGAAGCCGTAGTGGAGCTTGACGGGGAACTCCTCGCCGAGCTCGATGGTGACCTCGGCGTCGGAGGGGATCGCCTTGTTCATGTCCTTCAGGTAGTCGAGGCTGAACAGCGAGTCGGCGGGGCCGGCGGTGAGCGCGATGAGGTCCTCGCGGGGGAGCCGGAGGTCGACGTCGTCGGTGTCGCCCTCCGCCTCGATGAAGAACGCCTCGTCGGTCTCGTCGACGCGCAGGCGGATGTGGTCGGAGACCATGTCGGCGGCCTTGATCCCGCGGTCGATCTGGGCGCCCTCAACGACGATCTCGGAGGCGAGATCGAGGTCCGGGATGTCTGGCTCCTGGCGGATGGAGTCGGGGTCGATGAGCGCGAGGGTGTACGAGAGCCCGTCGATCTCGATGTGGAGCTTGCGGGTCTCCTCGTCCAGTTCGAGGTGGATCAGGTCGCCGGAGTTGGCCATGCCGGCGATGTCTTCGAGGCGGGCGAGGTTGACGCCGATGACGCCACCGTCGGCCTCGTAGGACTCGAACGCCGCGGCTTCGAGGGTGAGGTCGACCATGCCGACGTTGGCGGGGTCGACGGCACGGATGGAGAACTCCTCTTCGTTGAGGCGGATCTTGCACTCGTCGACCAACACGCTCACCGAATCGAGCGCGTCCTGTAGCGTCGACGCGCCCACGATGGCCTTGAACATATACGTTCGGCTAGGGCGGTATCACCTAAAAAGGCACCCGATCGGACCGGCACGGAAACGCTCAAAGTGACCGGATCAGCCGGGCGACGACGACCGCGAGCGTGACGACGATCCGCACCAGTCGGAGGCGTTCGATTCGGTATTCGACCGGTTCGGAATCGCGCTCTTCGTCGCTCTCGGACCGATTGCGTTTCGGCCGATCGCGTCCCGTCTCCTCGGGGGGATCGACGCCGTCGCCGGGGCGGTCGGGTTCGGCTCGATTGGACTCGGCTCGATTGGACTCGGCTCGATCGGGTTCGATCTGGTCGGCGTCCCGGTCGGGGTCGTTCTGGTCGGGGTCAGCCCGGTCGGGATCGGTCCGGTCGGGGTCAGTCCGATCGGGATCGGTCCGGTCGGGGTCAGTCCGATCGGGATCGGTCCGATCGGGATCGGTCGCGCTCGATTCGTCACCCGAGCCGTTCGGTGTCGAGGGTGCGGGGATCTCGTCGTGCATGGAACCACTCGCGGTCGACTCGGCGACCGCACACGACGGTTCGGCGTTAATTTATAAATATTCGAGCCGAACGCAAGGCGGAACTGAAAGTCGTCAGAAAGGGGGTGCTCTCGGATCTCACGAGGCGAGTCCGCGGGCGCTCAGATCAGTGGGTCGACGATCTCGCGGCCCTCGGCGAGGAGGTCGTCGACCGCCGCTTCGGAGTCGGCCTCGGCGTACACCCGGAGCTTCGGCTCCGTGCCGGAGGGGCGGACGAGCAGCCACGAGCCGTTCTCCAAGAGGAGCTTGAAGCCGTCGAGGGTGACCACCTTCGCGACGCCGTGGCCGGCGACCGAGTCGGGGATGTGCTCTTCGAGTTCGTCGAGGACCGCCTCCTTGCGGTCGTCGGGGCAGTCGAGCGAC
>Ga0207756_100244_pt1 | contig 26055 bp, 19 predicted proteins | sample A23M1SouthBayCA_FD_187748 | JGI IMG/M metagenome (GOLD analysis project Ga0207756, IMG submission 187748) | Aerobic enrichment media microbial communities from Eden Landing Ponds, California, USA - A23 M1 (3) (SPAdes) | ecosystem: Environmental > Aquatic > Marine > Unclassified | place...
GGCCTTGCGGGCCTGGTAGGGGTGCATGCCGAAGGCGGGGTCGACGTGCTCGCGGGCGATGGCGTCGGGGTCCTCGGCGGCGACCTCTTCGATATTGACGCCGCCGCGCGTCGAAACCATGGCGACCGGGCGGCCCTCGCCGCGGTCCATCGTGACACCGACGTAGAGTTCGTCGACGAAATCGACGGCTGCCTCGACCAGGACGCGGTCGACGTGGAGGCCCTTGAGGTCCATCCCGATGATGGACTCGGCGGCCTCGCGGGCCTCGGCCTCGTCGTCTGCCAGCTTGATCCCGCCGGCCTTGCCACGCCCACCGACCTGTACCTGTGCCTTGATCGCGACCGGGTACCCGATCGCCTCGGCCGCGTCGACCGCCTCGTCGACGGTCTCCGCGAGTTGCGATGCAGGCGTGGGGATGCCCGCGTCCCCGAAGACCTCCTTCGCCTGGTACTCGTGAAGCTTCATCATCCGTGAGGGCGGCTGGCACGAGTATAAAAGCGTCCATTCGCCGACCGGAGCCCATCGTCGGTAGCGCGCCACAATCGCCCGCTCCGGGGCCAGCGAGACCCCTCCGTCCGCAACGGCGGTAGTCCACTCGTCGGCAAACGGACATTTGGCGTGGCCGCTCGAGAATGCCGACCGGTCGGTGCGCCACTCGGAGGGCGTCCGGCGGTCTCGATTCTGAGAAACGGGGCGCAATTACTTCACCGATGGGGGGACCAGGGCCGCCATGGTTGCGTCTATCGTTGTCCTGCACGTGGACGACGACCAAGCCTTCGCGGACACGACGGCGGCCCTCCTCGAGCACGCGGACGACCGCCTCGAGGTACTGACCGAGAACAGCGTCGCCGACGGGCTCGACCGTCTAGCCGACACTCGAGTGGACTGCATCGTCTCGGATTACGACATGCCCGGCCGGGACGGGCTCGACTTTCTCGAGGCCGTCCGGGCAGACGACGGGGACATTCCGTTCATCCTCTACACCGGCAAGGGCAGCGAAGAGGTCGCAGCGGCAGCGTTCTCGCGGGACGCCACGGACTACCTCCAGAAGCGCGCCGGGAGCGACCAGGCGACCGTCCTCGCCAACCGACTAGTCAACTACGTCGAGACCGCCCGCGCGAACGCCGAGCGCCGGCGACGCCTCACGGCCATCGAGACGGCGAAGGAGGGGATATCGATCCTCGACGCGGACGGCGAGTTCGTCTTCGTCAACGAAGCCTACGCGGCGCTCTACGGGTACGACCCCGACGAGATGGTCGGCGAGTCCTGGGACTTTGTCCGCTCGGAGCGCGAACGCGAGCGGATGCTCGATGAGGTGGTTCCCACCTTCCACGAAGCGGGCGAGTGGCACGGCAAGACGATCGGCCGCCGGGCCGACGGGTCGACCTTCGTCGAAGACCACTCCATGTCCCTGACTGCGAAAGACGAGATCGTGTGTTCGGTGCGGGACGCCTCCCAGTACGCGGCACCGAAGCGGTACGGGGACGTCTTCGAGGCCATGGGCGACGCGGTCTACGCCCTCGACGCCGACGGCCGTCTGATCCAGGCCAACGAGAACGTCGCGGAGTTCCTCGGTGCCGACCTGGACGCGCTGCGCGGCGAACCCATCGCCGACTATTTCGTGGACGACCTGGCGACCATTCGCGACGCGATCCAGCACCTGATCGACACTGACGAGGCGACGACGACGGTCGAGACCACCGTCGAGCGCGACGACGGATCGACGCTCCCGGTCGAGGTGACGTTGTCACTCCTGCCGAGCGAGGACGGGGAGTTCCGGGGGACCGTCGGCGTCGCGCGCGACGTCAGCGACCGCCGCGAGCGTGCCCGGGAACGCGAGCGCCTGGAGACGATGGTCGAGGCGATGGGCGACGGTGTCTACGTCCTCGGCCCGGAGGCGAGGGTGCAGGAGGTCAACGGCCCGCTCCTCGAGATGCTCGGATACGCGAGGGAGGACATCGTCGGGACGCCGGCGACGACCTACTTCGACGAGGACGGCGTCGAGCGCTTCGAGGAGGAGATCCGGCGACTCGTCTCCGACCCGAGCGGTGGCGTCTCCACGGTCGAGGCGACGCTCCAGCACGCCGACGGCGAGGAGACGCCCGTCGAAGTGAGTCTGACTGTCCTCCAGCACGACGGCGAGTTCCGCGGCACGGTCGGCGTGGTCCGCGACGTCACCGAGCGTCGCGAGCGCGAGCGGGAACTCGAACAGTTCGAGACGCTCCTCGGGCTCATGCCCGACACCGTGGTCGTCACGGACCTCGAGGGCCGGGTCACCGACCTCCACGGGTTCGTCGACTGGAGCGGGTACGACTACGACGACCTGGTCGGCGAACACGTCTCGATCGCGACGACGGACGACGCCATCGAACGGGCGGCCGAAACCACCCAGCGGCTCCTGGAGAGCGACGGCCCGGAGAAGGACACCTTCCAGCTGGACGTCGTGACCGCGGACGGCGACGTCCTGCCCCACGAATCCCACGTCACCCTCCTCCCGCCGGACGAGGACGGCGAGATTCCGGGGACGATGTCGGTCCTCCGAAACATCGCCGATCGGGTCGAGCGGGAGGAGGAACTCGAGCGCCAGAACGAGCGCCTCGAGGACTTCGCGGGCATCGTCTCTCACGACCTGCGGAACCCGCTGAACGTCGCGACCGGACGGCTCGAACTCGCCCGCGAGGAGTGCGAGAGCGAGCACCTGGCGGCCGTCGGTCGGTCCCTCGACCGGATGACGGACCTGATCGAGGAGTTGCTCGCGCTGGCCCGCGAGCGCGACGACGTCACGGACCCCGACTCGGTCTTCCTGACCGAGGCCGTCGAGGCCGCCCGACAGACCGTCGACACGGGCGACGCGACGCTGGCAGTAGCGGTCTCGGGGCGCGTCGAGGCAGACGAGAGCAGGCTCAAACAGCTCCTGGAGAACCTCGTCCGCAACGCGGTCGACCACGGCGGCGCCGACGTGACGATCAGAATCGGCGACCTCCCGAACGGCTTCTACGTGGCGGACGACGGCCCGGGCATCCCGGCCTCGGACCGGGACCAGGTCTTCGAGAGCGGCTACTCGACCGACCCCGAGGGAACCGGCTTCGGCCTCTCGATCGTTCGCGAGGTCGCCGACGCGCACGGCTGGGACGTGGCGGTCACGGCGTCCGACGACGGCGGAGCCCGCTTCGAGGTGACCTGGCCGGCCGACGAGTGACCGGGTGGATTCGACCGGGCAGCCGTCGACATCCGGGCAGACGTCACCGAGGCCCTCCCGGCGCTGGTCGACGCAGTCGAGCGGCTGGAGAACTGAGCGGCCGTCTCAGAGTTCGACGCCGCTCGGGATCAGGCTCTGGCGCCGGAGGAGGCTCCCGTCCGCGTCGTAGACGAGCAAGGTCTCCATGTCGTAGCCGTACTCGGCGTCCGCCGCGATGACGCGGACGCGATACGAACCGTCCTCTTCGCCCCGGCGCGCGGCCTCGACGACGTCGAGGACGTCGCCCGCCGCGGCGTTGAACTCGAGGAGGAACTCGCCGGTCAGTCGGTGCGTCAGCCCGACGGCACAGGCGGCCTCGCCGCCGTCGCCCTGGAGGCGGCAGGTCACGTCGATTGCGTCGGCCGGGAGGGGCTCACCGGCGTCGTCGGTGAGCGCGTCCCGCAGCTCGTCGGCCGGGCCGTCGTACGCGACGTCCAGACGCGGCGTGGCGACGTCGTCGGACGCTCCTGGCACCCTGGTTGACAGGGTGAAATACTCGCGCCTCATCCCCTGGATAGGGATACGGGCTTCGAGCCAATGAACGTAACGGGGCCACCCGTGACGGAATCTTCTTCCGTTGGCGAGGTGCACGGCAAGACAACATGCCGTGGGTGCAATCGGAGTACGCCCCCGAACTGGCGGTGCTGTCCGCGTGGATTGCGGCGCTGGTCCCCTGGAGCGTGACCGTCCACACGGCAGCGCCCCTCGGGAGCGTCCTGTTCGCGATCCGGTTTCCCCTCGCCGAGATCCAGGTCAGAGCCGCCTCGACCGTGACCGTCGACGGTCAGACGGTCCGGGTGACGGACGTGCTCGACCAGGTCTACCCCGGCGTGGGGGTCTGGGGTGACGCCTACCTCGCCGACCCGATCAGCGCCGCGGCCACCTACGAGCCGGTGGCGCTCCAAATCGGAAGCGCAGCCTGGGCGCTGGGCGCGGTGCTGATCGCGCTCGCCGTCGTCCTCGGGGTCGCGATGTACCGCGACGAGGCTGCGACCGCCAGACGGCTCCCGTACGACGAGGTGCGGGTCATGGGCGGGCTACTCGCCGGAGCGAGCCTCGCGTTCGCCGCCGCGTCGGGCCTGTACTACCTGGGGCGCGACGTGGTCGGCGTCCCGGTCCCGATCGGGGTGCTCCTCGTCGGGGCACTCGCCGTCGCGCTGCTCCGGATCGACCGGGTCTGAATCGCCAGCCGGGAGCGGACTCACCGCGTCGATCCCGGGTACGAATTTAAGTAGTTGGCCACGAACCACCACGTAACTCCCGCGCATCGGACGGCCGGTGCGACCGCGAGAATACGATGTCCGGACACGAATCCCCAGACGACGCCGGAGCCGACGCCGGATCTGCGGACCAGGGTCCAGCACCGGGTGCCGACGGCGATGGACGGGGTCTCGCCAGCGTTCGCGAGTGGCTAGCCGGCACCGCTCGCCTGCTCACCGGGACGTCCGTCTCGGTGCCGAACTACGATCCCCGGCGGCACGGTCGGCTCGTCACGTTCGACGGCGTCGACGGCCACGAGGAAGTCGATCGCTACTGGCTGAACGCGCCCTACGCCTTCGCCGTGATCACGTACGATCCGGACACGACCGAACACCGGTACAACGTCGTGGAACCGAACCTGACGGCCGACGAGCGCGAGTTGCTCGACCGGCTGTTCGAGGACGTGCGCGATCCCCTGCTCTACGCCGACGACGTCGACGACCAGTCACCCGAGGCCGCCCTGCGCGACCAGCTCCGCGCCCGGCTGGGCGAGTACGGGGTCGCGATCGACGAGGAGTCCGTCCACCGGCTGTTTTACTACCTGTATCGCTCCTTCCAGGGGTACGGAAAGCTCGACCCCGTCATGTACGATCCGCACGTGGAAGACATCTCCTGTGACGGGCCGGGCCTCCCCGTCTTCGTCTACCACGACGAGTACACCGACGTCGAGTCGACCGTCCGGTACGACGAGGACGAACTGGACAGTTTCGTCATGCAACTCGCCCAGCGGTCGGGCCGGCACGTCTCCGTCTCGGACCCGGTCGTCTCGACGACGTTGCCCGACGGCTCGCGCATCGAACTGGCGCTGGGGAAGGAAGTCACGCCGCAGGGATCGGCGTTCACCATCCGGAAGTACGCCGACGAGCCGTTCACTCCGATCGACCTGCTGGAGTACGGCACCTTCGACCTCCGGATGCTCACCTTCCTCTGGCTCGCCATCGAGCACAACAAGTCGCTCATCTTCGCCGGCGGGACGGCCTCGGGCAAGACCACGTCCATGAACGCCGTCTCGATGTTCATCCCGCCCCGCTCGAAGGTGTTGACCATCGAGGACACCCGCGAGCTCTCCCTGCACCACGACAACTGGCTGTCGTCGGTCACCCGCGAGCGGATGGGCGACCAGGACATCACGATGTACGACCTGCTGCGCTCCGCGCTCCGTCACCGACCGGAGTACATCATCGTCGGCGAGGTGCGCGGCGAAGAGGCGATCACGCTGTTCCAGGCGATGAACACGGGCCACACGACGTTCTCGACGATGCACGCGGACAGCGTCCAGACCGTCATCAACCGCCTGGAGAACGAGCCGATCAACGTCCCGCGGCCGATGGTCTCCTCGCTGGACGTACTCTGCGTGCAGACGCTCGCCCGCTCGGGCGACGAGCGCGTCCGGCGGGCCTCGACCGTGGCCGAGATCGAGGGCATCGACCAGCGGACCGGCGAACTCGACTACTCGAACACCTACGCCTGGGACTCGCGGTCAGATACCTTCGAGGAGCGCAACTCCGAACTCCTCGAGGAGATCCGCGAGGAGCGGGGCTGGAGTCGGTCCGATCTCCTGCGGGAACTGGACGACCGCCGGCGGTTCCTGAGCCACCTGCGCGAGGAGGGCATCACGGACTACCGGCGGTTCACGTCGATGGTCAAGAAGTACTACGTGGACAAGGAGACCGTCCTCGACCGGATCGACGCGGCGAACGCCGCGACGCCGGAGTGACACCGTGAACGCGCGCTGGCTCCTGCCGATCGGGCTCGTCCTGGTGGGGGTCGGGGCGTGGCTGGGGTCCAAGGTCAGTCGACGGATCGACCGGACGGTCACGCGGGTCGCGCTCGCCGCCTTCGGTGGGTTCGTGACGCCGAACGTCGATCGGGAGCGCGTCATCGAGGCGGCGTTCATCGAGGAGACCTACGGCGTCTACGCCGCCAAGACGTCTCTCTTCGCCGCGATCGGACTCCTTGCCGGCACGGTGGCCGGCGAACTGCTGTTCGCGGGTCTCCTCCAGGTCGTCGAGCCCGTCGTGCACGCGCTCTCGGGGCTCCCCCAGACGATCGCGGTCCCGCTCGGGTTCACGCCCGACTTCACCCTCGTGCTGTCGCCAGGCGCCCGCTGGGCGATCGTCGTCGGCGGTGGCTTGCTGACGGGGCTCGTCCTGGCCGTCGGGGCCTACGTCCTGCGCTGGAAGCTGCCCGAGAGCGACGCCGAGGTCCGCCGGCGGAGCATCGACGAGGGACTGCCCCGGACCACCGCGTTCATGTACGCTCTCTCGCGTGGCGGGATGGAGTTCCCGGCGGTGCTCCGAATTCTCGGGCGCAACCGGGCCGTCTTCGGCGAGGCCGCGAACGAGACGCGAGTCGCGGCCCGCGAGATGGACGTCTTCGGTCGCGACGTCCTCACCGCGATCCGGCGGATGGCCCGCCGGTCCCCCAGCGAGCGCTTCAAGACCTTCGGCGAGAACCTGGCGAGCGTCCTCGGGAGCGGGAGCGACCTGCCCACCTTCCTCCGGGAACAGTACGAACGGTTCCAGGAGGAGGCCGAAGAGCGCCAGGAGGAGATCCTCGAACTCCTCGCGACCATCGCGGAAGGCTACGTCACAACGCTGGTGGCGGGGGTGCTCTTTTTCATCACGATCCTGCTCGTCTTCGGGTTGACCACGACGGACACGCTGTGGGCACTCCAGGTCGTGGGCTACCTGATGATCCCGCTGGCGAACGCGGCCTTCATCGTCTACCTCCAGGGAAAACTCGACGCGCTCGGTATCGCCCGCGAGTCCGGCGGGGACGTCCTGGACCGCCTGGAGACGCGGACGCCGATTCGCTCGCTGCCGGCCGTCGACGACCGGCGGGCCGACGGCGGCCACGCGGCCACCGGCGGCGTCCAGCGGCAACTCGGCCGCTACGACCACCTCAAGCGCCTCAAGCGCGTCTTCCGCCGACCGCTCCGAACCCTCGTCGAGAACCCGACGACCATCCTCTACGTGACCGTCCCCCTGGCTCTGGTACTCTTCGCGGTCCGGTTCCCCCAGGCCACGCAGAGTCAGTCGATCAGCATCCGGGTCCTCGACGACCTGGTCGTCCAGTCGGTCCTGCTCGTGTTGCTCCCGTACGCGGTCGTCCGGGAACTCTACAAGCGGCGGATCGACCGGATCGAGGCGGCGATGCCGGAACTCATCGAACGGCTCGCCAGCCTGAACGAGGCGGGCATGACACTCACGGAGGCCGTCGAGCGCGTGCGTGGCGGCGACCTCGGCGTCCTGTCGCCGGAGGTGGACCGCATCTGGCGAGACGTCCGTTTCGGCTCGACGATCGACGACGCCTTCGTCCGCTTCGGCCGGCGAGTCCGCACGACTGCCGTCACGCGCGTCGTCACCCTCGTGATCCACGCCCAGCGGGCGAGCGGCCAGTTGGGTGACGTCCTCCGGATCACCGCCACGCAGGCCCGGGCGGACCTGCGGATGCGCCGCCAGCGCAGCCAGGAGATGCTGACCTACCTGATCGTGATCTACGTCGCCTTCGTCGTCTTCCTCGTGATCATCTTCGCCGTCAACGAGGTGCTGGTCCCGAGCCTGCCCGAGTCGGTGCCGACGCCGACGTCGAGCGAGGTCAACCGCCTCGGCGTCGAGACCGACCAGTTCACCCGCCTCGGGAACGTCGACAAGGCCGCCTACTCGCTGATCTTCTTCCACACCGCCCTCGTCCAGGCCGTCTGTTCCGGGTTCGTCGGAGGCCAACTTGGCGAAGGGTCCCTTCGCGACGGGGCCAAACACGCCGCCGTCCTCCTGACCGTGGCCTACCTCGCGTTCGTCCTCCTCTCGGCGCCCGTCGCCTCCGTCGGGGGAAGCAACGCCGTCTCGACCGGCGAGGCCATCACCGTCCCGAGTGCCTCCTCGTCGGAGGGCGGGTTCGTCGTCGCCTACGACGACGGGGTCAACAGCACGCAACTCGGCCACAGCGCGTACCTCCCGCCCGGCACCCACCAGGACGTGCTGGTGCCACTCGACGAACCCATCCGGGACAACCGCACCATCACGCTCGCCGTCCACCGCGACACCAACGGCGACGAGCAACTGGACTTCGCCGCGCCGTACGTGCCATCCCGCTCGCAGACGGACGGTCCCTACCCGCCGATCGCCGACCGGGGCAGCGCCGGCGTCGAGGTCGAGGTCGTCTACGTGGGCGGGTGAGCGCTGTCGCGCGAGTCCCATCGCTCATTATCCCCAGGCCCCTCGCACCGAGCGATGACCGTTCGGTTCGACGACCTCCGACTGACGTGGTTCGGATACGCGACGGTTCGAATCGAGACGCCCGAGGCCACGATCTACCTCGATCCCGGCCGCCACGGCGTCCTCTCCGGCGAGTGGACGCCCCGGACCGACAGTGTCGCCGCCTCACACCCCCCGGCGTCGGACTACCGCGATGCCGACGGCGACCTCGTCTGCGTGACCCACCTGCACCACTACGACCCGGACGGGATCGAGCGGGTCGCCGCTCGCGACGCGACCGTGCTCGTCCCCGAGGGGCTGTCCGTCCACGGCACGGACCGGACCGACGTCCGACCAGCCGACCTTTCCTTCGAGGTCCGTCGCGTCGGGACCGAAGACGAACTGGTCGCAGCCGGCGTCCCGACGTGGACGGTCCCGGCGTACAACGATCCCGACGGGCCACACACCCGCACAGACGGGACGCCGTACCACGAGAAGGGTCGTGGCTGTGGCTACCTCCTGGCAGTCGATGGGACTCGCGTCTTCGTCCCCGGCGACACGGACGTCCTCCCGGGCCACGACCACCTCGACGTCGACGTCTTCGTCCCCCCGATCGGTGGGACGTACACGATGGATCGTGACGGGGCCGCCGACCTCGCACTGGCGCTGGACCCCGGGCTCGTGGTACCCGTCCACTACGACACGATAGCGGCCATCGAAACGGACGCGCGGTCCTTCGCGGCTAACGTCGCAGCCGGTGGCGTCCCCGTCGCACTCGACGGGCAGGGGGCGACTAGTCCGGTCGCTGGAGCGCGACGATAAACGTGGCGCCGCCGAGGTCGCTGTCCTCGATCCAGACGTCGCCACCGTAGGCCTCCACCAGTCGGTCGACGAGGTACAGGCCGAGTCCGGAGCCCGGACTCTCGAGGCCCTTCTCTCCGCGGCCGAAGACGGAGCGGCGTCCTTCTGGCGAGATACCCGGGCCGTCGTCGGCGACCGTCAGGCGTACCTGCTCGTCCGCCTCGTCGATCCCGACCGCGAGTTCGACCCGGTCGCTGTCGTTGTGGACGACGGCGTTCGCCAGGAGGTTCCCGACCACGGACGAGAGCATCTCGTCGGCGCGGACGTCCGTCGTCTCGGGAAGGCCGGCCAGCCCGGTCACCGTCAGATCGGTTCCCTCCGTCCCGTAGGTCTGTTCCAGTTTCTCCACCTCGTCGCGGACCACCGCGGCGAGGTCGACGGCGCCGAGCGACGGCTCGCCCTCGCCGGTGATCAGACCCGAGAGGTCGCCGATGGCGCTGGTGAGGTCGACGACGTGGGTGCTCTGCTGGCTGATGCGTTCGAGGCGCTCGACGGTCTCGTCGTCCACCGCGTCCGCCTCGATGTCCTCCCTGACGAGGTCGGCGAAGGCGGCGATCAGCTGGACGTCGTTGCGGATGTCGTGGCGGACGACCTGATTGAGCAGTGCCAGCTGGTCGCGCTCCTGGCTCAGTTGCTCGGCCGCCGCCTCGACCTCGTTCTCGGCCAGGACGCGATCGGTGACGTCGAAGTGTGCGACGGTGGCGAACAGATCGTCGCCCTCGTCGAAGGAGCCCGCCCACATCAGGAACCACCGCTGCTCGTCGGGCGAGTGGCAGGGGTACTCCAGCGTGAACGTCGTCCGGTCGCCTGCCAGCACGGCGCCAATGCCCTCTGCGGCCGCGTCACCGAGTTCGTCGGTGTCCCGGGACACCTCGAGGTAGTTGACGCCGATCGTGTCCGGTTGTCCCTCGATGTCGTTGTCGGTGGCGAATTGGCGCCAGGCGTCGTCGGTCCAGACGATCCGCCCTTCGGCGTCGAGGATGGCGACGTTGACCGGGAGGGCGTCGAGTGCCTGGCGCGTGAGCATCAGGGCCAGCGCCGGATCGGGCATAGCGATTCGTAGGCTCGCCACGGCAGAATACCTTTGTGGCCCCGTTATCGCCGTTGAAATCCGGAGACTAGGCGACCCCCATCTCGTCGAGCCGCTCGGGGAGGTACGTATCCGTGACGAAGTCGAGGCCGTGGGAGGCCAGCGCCTGCTGTTCGGACTTCTTCTCGATTTCGAGCTGGAGTTCGATCTGTTCCTCCCAGAAGTCCGTCTGGAAGCGTGGGTCCTCCAGTTCGGACTCCAGGGCGTTCACGTCGGAGTCCGACAGCGGATCCGTCGGCAGGTCGTACTCGACGATGTCCTCGGGCCGGATGCCGACGAACTCGGCCTCCGGCGTCGCGAGGTACTCCGAGAGGTGGGCGCTCTTTATGGAGCCGAAGGCGACCGAGCCGTAGATGCGGTACGACCAGGGGTCGCCGTCAGTGAAGACCACGACGGGCAGGTCGAGTTCGTCGTGGAGGCGCTTGGTGAGCCGCCGGGTCGCTCGGGCGGGCTGGCCGCCCAGGTGGACCACGATGCAGTCGAAGTCGTCGTCGAAGCCGTTCTCGACGAGCCGGTCGCGCATGCCGCCGGTCTCCACGCAGAGGACGAACTCGGCGTCGTTCTCCAGGAACTCGATGGTGTCGGGGTTGTTCGGAATCTGGTAGCCGCCCTGGCCGACGTCCTCCTGGCAGTGGATCTCGCGGTCGCCGCGGCGGGTCTGCTCGCGCAGCAGGAGTGGGCCCATCACCTTCGCGCCGGACTCCTCGGGGCGCATGTGGAAGTCCTCGCGCTTGACCTCCGAGACGATCTCTAAGTCCTCGATGAGGTTGTTCGACTCGTCCTGGGTGTTAAACTGGGCCTCGTCGAGGTCCCAGGACTCCGAGAGGTAGTACAGCTCCCGCAGGGTCGAAGAGCGGTCCTGGTCGAGTTGCTGGGCCAGGAAGTCGATCGTGTAGGTCGCCTTCAGGAGCTTCTGGGCGCCCGAGACGGTCTTGGCGCTCCGGGTGCTGTGTCGGTCGCCGTAGACCCAGACGCTCTCGTCCTCGTCGTACTCGATGTTCGACTTCGTCCGGGTGGGGATCCGCATCCGGGGCACGTCGCCCTCGGCGAACTGGTCGTAGAAGTCCGCCGCCAGGTCCAGCAGCTGTTCTCGCGCCTCGTCCTCGTTCAGGGATGATTCGGAGCTCATGGGTCAGGCGTTCACCGTCAGCAGTTCGTCCTCGACGCCCTCGACAGAGAGGTCGAAGTCCGCGTCGCCGTCGACGCTGTACTCGAGTGTCGTCTCCTCGCCCGAGCCGACGGTCTCGGACCACTTGACGAACCACTCGCCGTCCATCTCGACGACCTGCGCGCCGTTGGTCTCAGCGGGCTCTGCGGTCACGATATCGGTCAGGTCCACGTCGGCGTTGCGGTCGGAGTTGTTCTCGACGACAATCCGGACCGTGCCGTCCTCCACCTTCCGCTCGACGAGAACGTTGTTCATGATGCGCGCGATCGAGTCGTCGATGGCGAGCGGATCGCGGTCCGTCACCTCCGTCAGCTTCTCGGCCATTTCCGGCAAGATCGTCGCCAGCTTGTTTCGCTTCTCCCGGCGCTGTTGCATCGACCGGCGCTTGTTCAGGAAGGACTTGAGGTCGCGTGCGGCCTCCCGGATGGCGAGTTCGATCTCGCTTTCGATTTCGGGGACGTTCGCAACGGCGTCCTTGGACTCGCTCGTGAAGGGGACGTTCGTCGAGGCGACGTGGACCATGATGACCACGGCGTCGGTCGGAATGCCGCTCCCGCCGGGCTGGTCGAGGCCGTAGTTGCGCCAGTTGATGTCCTTGACCACGTCCGTCGTCGCGCAGGCGCCGCGCTGGTAGACCAGCGGCACGCGGTTGGCAAAGCGGAGCACGTCGGCCCCGCTCTCGGCCTCCAGGTCACCGCCGTAGGCGATGCCGGCCTCGACGATGAACGGGTCGCCGCCGTGGACCGAAGCGTCGCGGGTCTCCGCCGCGTAGAACTCGGCCTCGAACTCCTTGCGCAGCCCCTCCTCGACCAGTTCGGCCGTGATCGGGGCCAGGCAGTCCGTCGGCGGCGCGATGATGTCCGTCTCGCGCATCGCGGTCAGCAGGTCGCTCGCGCCGTCGCGGTCGTCGGCCAGCGACGAGACGTTCGGCGGCTCGTCCGGAACGGTCAACATTCGATCCCAGATGGCCACCTCGACGTTCTCGCGGGCCGTCTCGCCGAAGGTCGCGTCGTCGTACTCCTCGGTGGCGTCGGCCGAGCGGGCGACGTAGTCTGCGAGTTCGTCGGGCGTGAGGCGGTGGCGGTCGTCGTCTGCCGACGCGAACTTGGCGGCGAGGCGGTCGGCGAGTCCCTCGATGGCGGCGTCGTCCTTCCGGGTGCTCGTCGCATCGTCGACGACGCCGTAGAGGTCCGCCCGGAGGGACTCGCGAACGGCCTCGTCGGCCTCGCCGCCGAGGATCTGGCGCCAGGCGGCGTCGCGGGCGTTCTCCCGGACCGTCGAGCCGAAAGTGACGTCGTGCTCGCCCTCGACGACGCCGGCGACGTCGTCGATGACGTCCGCGAGTTGCGCGTGCGCGATGCGATCGAAGTCGGCGACGCGACTGGCCACCTCGTCGGCGAAGGCGGCCGTCGCCTGCTTGCCCTTGTTGGCGACGGCGGCCTGGACGGCAGTCCGCACGTCGGCGTCCTCGTGAGATGTGGGTGGTTCCCAGGTCATTTCGCGACCGACGTGGGTGTCCCGGAACCCGTCGATGACCGACTCGGCGGTCTTCTGGCCCACGCGGGTGAACTCGCCCTGGAGGAAGCCAGAGACGGAGTAGGAGTCGGTCGACTCCAGCATCTTCAGGAGGGTGCCGAGTTCGACGCCGTGGGGATGCGGGCGGATCTCCTCGGTCTCGGCCGGGAGGTCGGCGCCGTCGACGCGGTCGAAGACCTGTGGCTCGTCGAGCCCCGGTTCGTCGAAGGTGAACTTCGCGTGGGGGTTGACGACGGCGGTGTACTGGACGTAGTCGTGGAGGGTCTGGCGGGCGCGCATGTTGCCCTCCATCTCCATCTCGATGCGGGTGCCGTGGTTGCGGTCCCAGGTGGTGGTCTCGTCGACGGAGATCTCGGGTTCGTTCTCGTCGGTGTCGACGATGAGTTCGTAGTAGTGAGCATCGGCCCCTTCCTGGGTCCGGCTGGTGATCTTCGCGGGCTTGCCGGAGGTGAGCTGGGAGTACAGGACCGCGGCGGAAATCCCGATCCCCTGCTGGCCGCGGTTCTGCTCGCGCTTGTGGAACCGGCTGCCATAGAGGAGCTTCCCGAAGATCTTGGGGATCTGGGCCTTCGTGATCCCGGGGCCGTTGTCCTCGACGACGAGGCGGTAGTAGTCGCCGACCTCGTCGATCTGGATCAGGACGTTGGGTTTGATACCCGCCTCCTCGCAGGCGTCGAGTGCGTTGTCGACGGCCTCCTTGACGGCCGTGACGAGCGCCCGGGCCTCCGAGTCGAACCCGAGCATGTGCTTGTTCTTCTCGAAGAACTCGGCGATGGAGATAGACCGCTGGCTCTGTGCCAGCTCCTCGGCGATCCCCTCGCCCTCGCCGAGCTGGGACTGATAGGATGGCATCGTCTACCCCTCTCTACCCCGGCCTGCTTTATATGTCGTACGGCGGCGGGGTGAAAGTGGACCCCGCGATAACGACGGCTTACCCACCGACGGCGGCGACGTCACCGGCGTGCGGTCGTCGGCGGTCGAATCAGTCTGCGACCAAACCCGCGACGTCTGGCGAATTGCGATGGATCGCGGCTACTTCGCGCCGCACGCACGTGCGCTCGCGCGTGCGTGGGCTTTAAGTAGAGTGGCCGTCAAGCGAGGGTAAGGTTTTCATGTCCGACGACAGCGAATACGGCGCTGGCCAAATCCAGGTACTGGAGGGGCTACAGGCCGTTCGCAAGCGTCCGGCGATGTACATCGGGTCGACCGACGCCAGGGGACTACACCACCTGGTCTACGAGGTGGTAGACAACGCCATCGACGAGGCGCTGGCCGGCCACTGCGACGAGATCGAGGTCGTCCTTCAGGAGGACGGCTCCGTGACCGTCCGCGACGACGGCCGGGGCATCCCCGTCGACACCCACGAGGAGCACGGCCGCCCCGCACTGGAGGTCATCATGACCGTCCTCCACGCCGGCGGCAAGTTCGACAGCAAGTCCTACCAGGTCTCCGGCGGCCTCCACGGCGTCGGCGTCTCCGTGGTGAACGCCCTCTCGGAGGAACTGGAGGTCGAGGTCAAGCGCGACGGTGGCGTGTGGCGCCAGCGCTTCGAGGGCGGCGAGCCCGCCTACGAACTCGAACGGGTCCGTGACCTGGGCGACAACGAGGGCACGGGCACGGAGATCACCTTCTGGCCGGACAGCGACATCTTCGAGACGCTGGAGTTCACCTACAGCACCCTCGCCTCCCGCCTGCGCGAACTGGCCTTCCTCAACTCCGGCGTGGAGATCGCGCTGCGCGACGAGCGGAACCTCGAGGAGGAGACGTTCGTCTACGAAGGCGGGATCCGGGAGTTCGTCCGGTACCTCAACGAGACCAAGACGGCCCTCCACGAGGACGTCATCTACTTCGCAGACGAGGAAACGATCGAGGAGGGGCCCGTCCAGGTCGAGATCGCCATGCAGGCGACCGACGAGCTCCAGGGGTCGATCCACGCCTTCGCGAATAACATCAACACGCGCGAGGGCGGGTCGCACATGACCGGCTTCAAGACCGCGCTGACGCGCGTGGTCAACGACTACGCCACCTCCAACGGGCTACTGTCGGACCTCGACGACACACTCAAGGGCGAGGATATCCGCGAGGGGCTGACGGCGGTCATCTCCATCAAGCACCCCGACCCGCAGTTCGAGGGACAGACCAAGACCAAACTCGGCAACAGCGAGGTCCGGGGCATCGTCGAGTCGGCGATGCACGAGGGACTGGGGACCTACTTCGAGGAACACCCCGACACGGCAGAGGCCATCGTCGCGAAGGCCGTCGAGGCCGCGAAGGCCCGGATGGCCGCGAAGAAGGCCGAGGAACTGACGCGCCGGAAGAGCGCACTCGACTCGACGGCGCTCCCCGGGAAGCTCGCGGACTGTCAGACCCGCGACCCGAGCGAGGCCGAACTGTTCGTCGTCGAGGGCGACTCCGCGGGCGGCAGCGCGAAGCAGGGCCGCAATCCGGAGTTCCAGGCCATCCTCCCGATCAAGGGGAAGATCCTCAACGTCGAGAAACACCGCCTGGACCGCATCCTGGAGAACGACGAGATCCGGAACCTCATCACCGCCCTCGGGACGGGCATCGGCGACGAGTTCGACGTCGAGGAGGCCCGCTACGAGAAGGTGATCTTCATGTGCGACGCCGACGTCGACGGTGCGCACATCCGGACGCTCCTGCTCACGCTGTTCTACCGACACATGCGCCCCCTGCTGGAGGCGGGCTACGTCTACGCCGCCCAGCCGCCCCTCTACCGCATCCGGTACAAGGGCGAGACCTACGACGCGATGACCGAGGCCGAACGCGAGGAGATCGTCGCCGAGACCTGCGACGGCAGTCCCGACCAGGTCCAGCGGTTCAAGGGCCTGGGCGAGATGAACCCCCAGCAACTCTGGGACACGACGATGAACCCGGAGACGCGGTACCTGAAACAGATCACCATCGAGGACGCCGCCGAGGCGGACAAGATGTTCTCGGTGCTGATGGGCGACGCCGTCGAGCCCCGGAAACAGTTCATCAAGGAACACGCCCCCGAGGCCGAGTGGGTGGACATCTGAGTCCTGATCGATCGATGATAACACCATGAGTTCGGACATACCAGACGACGTCGACGCAGGGGCCGCGCGGGTCAACCGCGTCCGCATCGAGGAGGAGATGGAGCAAAGCTACATCGACTACGCGATGTCCGTCATCGCGGGTCGCGCGCTGCCGGACGTGCGGGACGGCCTCAAGCCCGTCCACCGGCGGATCCTCTACGCGATGCACGAGATGGGGATCACGTCGAACGTCTCCCACCGGAAGTCGTCCTCGATCGTGGGCGAGACGATGGGTGACTACCACCCCCACGGCGACTCGGCCATCTACGACACGCTCGTCCGCATGGCCCAGGACTTCTCGATGCGGTATCCCCTGGTCGACGGCCAGGGCAACTTCGGCTCCATGGACGGCGACCCCGCGGCGGCCATGCGGTACACGGAGGCCCGGATGGCACCCATCGCCGAGGAGTTGCTGGCCGACATCGAGAAGGACACCGTCGACTTCACGTCGAACTACGACGACCGCCTGACCGAACCCGAGGTTCTGCCCGCCAAACTGCCGAACCTGCTGCTCAACGGTGCCTCCGGGATCGCGGTCGGGATGAGCACGAACGTCCCGCCGCACAACCTCGGCGAGATCGTCGACGCGACGGTCCACCTCATCGAGAACCCCGACTGCACCGTCGAGGACCTGATGGCACACGTCAAGGGCCCGGACTTCCCGACCGGCGCGAACATCGTCGGGAAGGACGCCATCTACTCCGCGTACACGACCGGGCGGGGTCGCCTGCGCGTCCGCGCCGAGTACGAGATCGAGCGCAACGACTCGGGGCCTGACCGGATCGTCGTCACGGAGGTCCCCTTCCAGGCGAACAAGGCGCGACTCGTCGAGCGCATCGCCGACGACGTCAACGAGGGCACCATCGACGGCGTCTCCGACCTCCGCGACGAGTCCGACCGCAACGGCGTCCGCATCGTGCTCGAACTCTCGCGCGGGGCGAACGTCGACGTCGTCGAGAACAAGCTCCTGGAGCACCACCTGGAGTCGACCTTCGGCGTCATCAACCTCGCGCTGGTCGACGGCCAGCCCCAGGTGCTGAACCTCAAGGACACGCTCACGCACTACGTCGAGCACCGCAAGGAGGTCGTCACGCGACGCTCCGAGTACGACCTCGCCGAGGCCGAGGAGCGGGCCCACATCCTCGAGGGGCGACTGAAGGCCCTCGACCAGATCGACGCCGTGGTCGACCTGATCCGCAACTGCGAGGATCGCGACGAGGCGCGGGCTGGCCTGCAGGGCGACCTCGACCTCGAAGCCGTCGAAGCCGCCGACGACGAGCGGACCTTCGAGTACCCCGAGGTGCAGTCGACCTTCGACTTCACGCAGGCCCAGGCCGAACACATCGTTCGGATGCAGTTGGGCTCGCTGACCTCGCTGGAGGCCGAGGAGATCCGCGCCGAGTACGAGGACGTCCAGGAGACCATCGACTACCTCGAATCCATCCTCGCCAGCGAGGAGAAGCTCCTCGGCGTCATCACCCACGAACTCCGCGAGATCAAAGACGAGTACGACGACGACCGCCGGACGGCCATCCTCGAAGACGAGGGCGAGGTCACCCACGAGGACCTCATCCCAGAGGAGGACGTGGTCGTCGTCATCACCGAGGACGACTACATCAAGCGCATGCCCGTCGATCGGTTCGACCCACAGGGCCGCGGCGGCAAGGGCATCATCGGCGCCGACCCGAAGGAGGGCGACCGCATCTCGAAGGTCTTCCGGGCCAACAGCCACGACTATCTCCTCTGTTTCACCAACCAGGGCCAGGTCTACCGGCTGAAGACCTACGAGATCCCCGAGATGAGCCGGACGGCCCGCGGGAAGTCCGCCGTCAACCTCGTCGACCTGGACGACGGCGAGGAGATCACCGCCGTCGTGAACACCGACGAGTTCGGCGAGGGCGAGTGCATCACGATGGTGACCCGGAACGGCTACGTCAAGCGCACGAGCGCGGCGGACTTCCAGAACATCCTCTCGACGGGGATCATCGCCGCCGACCTGGAGGAGGGCGACTCCCTGATCGACGTGGACGTGACCGACGGGACCAAAGACCTCGTCATCGCGACGGAGCAGGGCATGACGATCCGCTTCGCCGAGTCCGAGGCCCGCGAGATGGGCCGCAACGCACGCGGCGTCAACGGCATCAAGCTCGCCGAGGACGACCACGTCGCCGGCCTCGTCGCCACGGATGACGACGACGAGCGCTCGCTCCTGACGGTGACCAAAAACGGCTTCGGCAAGCGGACGAAGCTCGCGGAGTACCGCCCGCAGTCCCGTTACGGCCAGGGCCTCATCGACATCAAGACCGACGAGCGCAACGGCCTCGTCTCGACGGTCAAGGCCGTCGACGACGCCGACCACCTCGTCATCATGTCGGAGCGCGGCCAGATCATGCGCATCGCCGCCAGCGACGTCTCGGAGGTCGGCCGGAACACGAAAGGCGTCACCATCATGGAACTGACCGACGGCGATCAGGTCGCCTCGGTAACCGTCGTCCCGGCGTCCGCGGAGTGACCCGGCCGGCGGGTCGAACCGATTTCGGTCCCGACCTTACGGCGGAAACAGGTAGACCAGCGACAGCATGACCAGCGGGAGCCCGACCACCAGGCCAATGAGCACCCGGCCCCGAAGCTGCTCGCTGGCGTCCGCGCCGCGCGGACTGGCGACGACGAAGGGGACGCCCAGGAAGCGCGCGAGGAGGCCCCCGTCCGTGCTGCCACGGAGGAGCACGCCCGGTCCCCCCGCGGCATTCACGGACGCCCCGCCTGTCACCGCCAGGGCGTCGCCGACCTCGATCCGGCGCTCGAGGAGACGGTAGCGCTCGCCTGCGTCAAGCGTCGCGACGCCCACGTCGACTGACTCGGCCGGCTCGTCGACGGTGACCGTCGCTGCGACGGACCGGAGATCCGCGACGTCTGCGGGATCCGCGACCACGTCCACCTCGTCGGTCGGGTCCAGTTCGACGTCAGCGCCGTCGGGATCGACGCGGACGGTATCACCGTCCGTTTCGACGCCGAAGACGCGACCGTCGCGTCCCTCGGCCACGGGCGTCCAGTCCGGGCGAGTGAGGTCGCCGCCGTGGCCGTCGACGCGGTACGAATACCAGAGGGCCTCCCGGCCGGTCAGCGGCGATGTGACCGTCGCGTCGTCGACCCCCACGGCCGTCCCCTCCAGGGTCACGAGAGCCCGGGAGGCATCGGTAGCAGGAGTTCCCGCTCCACGGCGAATCCGAAGGAGCTGTCCGAGGGCCAGGAGGCCGTAGCCGATGAGACCGGCCCCGACCGCGAAAATCGGGAGCAGAAGGGCGAGATCGGCGAGAGACGCCATTGCCGGTGTCGAGCGGGCGTCGGGCCTTACGTGTTGCTGTTCGGGCGGAGGGGTGGCAGCGACCCCATGGCATCAGAGGATGCGCTGGCCGAGGGCGCTCGCGACGAGTTCGCAGGCGAGTTCGGCCGTCCGATTGTGCTGGTCGAGGATGGGATTGACCTCGACGACCTCCATCGCGGTGAGGTCCTCGCCGGCCTCGCTGGCGACGAGTTCCATCGCGACGTGGGCCTCGCGGTAGGAGACGCCGCCGCGCACGGGCGTCCCGACGCCGGGCGCCTCCGTCGGGTCGAGCCAGTCCATGTCCAGGCTGACGTGTAGCGCGTCGACGCCGTCCATCGCCACCTCGATGGCCTCCGAGACCACCTCGGCGACGGTCCGGCGGTCGACGTCGGACATCGTGAAGGGGGTCGCCGGGGAGTCGGCGATGAGGTCGCGTTCGCGCTCGTCGACGTCCCGGAGGCCGACCCAGGCCACGTTCTCGGGACTGACGTTCGGCGCGTGGGCCCAGTCCATTCCCGCGAAGGGGTCCTCGCCGAGCATCGCCGCGAGGGACATCCCGTGAATGTTCCCGCTGGGCGTCGTCTCGAGGGTGTTGTAGTCGCCGTGGGCGTCGAACCAGAGGACGCCGACCTCCCGGTCCCGCGAGATGCCCTGGCCCGTCCCGATGGCGATGGAGTGGTCGCCGCCCAGAATCAGCGGAAACTCGCCGGCGTCGACGGTCGCCGCAACCGCGGTCTCGACGTCTTCTGCCACCTCGCGCGTCTCGCGCAGGTACTGGGCCCGGCGCTCTGCCGGGCCGGCGTCCTCGTCATCGGCGCCCGGGTCGTGTTCCTCGGGCCGAGGCACCGCGATGTCGCCCCCGTCCTCGCAGGCGACACCGAGTGATTCGAGTTCGTCCTGCAGACCGGCGTAGCGAATGGCCGACGGCCCCATGTCGACGCCGCGGCGGTCGGCTCCGAGGTCCATCGGCACCCCGAGAATCCGGACGGCTCGGTCCATGGCCACCGGTTTTTTCCCGACTGCCTAATACCCGGTGGATGGCCCCGCAAGGCGTCGCAGCGTGGGCGACGGGACCGGACAAGTCAGATGGTGCCGTTACGCCACGACGATGGCGCCCTTCTGCCCGAGCGCCTGGTGTGGACGACAGGCGTATCGGTACACACCGGTCGATTCGAAGGTGTGACTGAAGGTCGCGCCGGCCTCGGCGACGACCTCGTCCGTTCCGACGTCCGCGTCCTCGAACGCGACGTCGTGGGCACCGCCCTCGCCGGTCCACTCCCAGGTGACGGTTGTCCCGGGAGAGAGTTTCACCGCCATCGGGTCGAACGCGAAGTTCCCGCCGTTGCCCTCGGCGCCGACGGTGACGGTGACCTCGTCAGAATCGGTGTGGTCGGTGACGGTTCCGTCGTAGGCATCGACGTCTGCCAGCCACCGGTCGACGCCGGGATAGTCGCTCTCCGGCACCGACTCGACGCGGACCACGCCCCGCATCCCGCAGTCTTCGTGGGGCTCGGAGACGTATCGGTGGGCCCCCGGCTCATCGAAGGTCTGTGTGAAGGTTTGCTCGTGGCCCTCGACCGGGTCGCCGCTGTCGAAGGTGCCGTCGACGGCGACGACGTTGTTCGCGCCCCCGTGGGGCAGCCACTGCCACTCGACGGTGGTTCCCGGCGTCACCCGGAGGTCGGCCGGCGCGAAGGCGAACGGGACCGCCGCGCTCCCGACGGTGACGGTCACCTCGTCCTGGAAGTGTCGGTCGGCGGGCCCGGCGAAGACGTTCGAGGCGAGGAGCCACTCGTCGAGGGGGGTCCGGCCAGCCTCGGTCGTCGTGGCCTCGGGAGACTCCGTCGTCTCTTCGGTGGGGGTGGTCGTCGGCTTCGCTGCGTCGTCGGCCTCGGCAGCGGAGAGACACCCGGCGAGGCCGAGCGCTCCGCCCACCGCCGCCGACTGGAGGACCGAACGTCGTGTGGGGAATTGCATCGCAGTATCGACGTGACGGCGGACCTACCTAAGTCGTGGTCGCGCTTTCCAGAATCTGAAAAGCAAAACCGACGCCTTTGTCTCGGCGGTATTTATCATCCGACCCGGACGAACGACCAGCGACGGACGCACCGGATCGGCCACCGCCGGCCCGTAGCAGTCCCGATCGACGCGACGCGTGTGGATATGGCGACAGGGAACGCACCCGCTCGAACGAGAGTGAGCGACGATGGATGAGGAGTCGCAGACGCCGGGCGTGGAGACGGTCTTCGACGCCCTCGCCGACCCCGAGTGCCGGGAGATACTAGACGTGCTGGACGAACCGCAGACGGCACCGGACGTCGCGTCCACGTGTGACTTGCCCCAGACCAACGCGTACCGGAAGCTCGAGCGCCTCAGCGTCGCCGGCCTCGTCGAGGAGTCCACGGCGCTCCGGCGCGACGGCCACCACGCGACGACGTACGTCCGTGACTTCAGCGGCCTGGTCGTCGACTACGACGGGTCTGAGTTCGACGTGACCGTCGTCGAGGACGAATCACCGGACGAACGGCTCGCCCGCTTCTGGGCACAGATTAGCGAGGAACTATGATAGATTCCATTCCACCGGTCGTGATCGGTCTCAAGACGCTGACCCTCCTGCTCGGGGGGTTGATTACGTACTTTGCTGCGAAGGCCGCGCGCCGGACGGGCGCGACCGGCCTGGCACTGCTCGCCGCCGGCTTCGCGACGGTCACCCTCGGGTCGATGGCGGCGGGCCTTGCCGACCAACTGTTCGCCATCGCTCACGGCGACGCGCTCGTCCTCGAAAATGCGCTCACGACCGTCGGGTTCGCCATCATCGCCTACTCACTGGCGGCGTCGGGCGGGCTCGAGTGAGTCACCGGTAGGGCGCACAGACGCGCTCGATGCCCTCGCGGAACCCGATTTCCGGTTCCCAGCCGGTCGCCTCGCGCATCTTCGTCGGGTCGGCACAGGTGTCATGGACGTAGACGGACTCGGGGATGGGATTCTCGACGTAGGTCGGCTCTACGTCGGTGCCGAGTTCATCGTTGATCATCTCGACGACGGTCTCGAAGTCGTAGGCCTCGCCGGTCCCGAGGTTGTACACCCCCTCCAGACAGTGGTCCACAGCGAGTTCGAGGCCGCGGACGATGTCGTCGACGTGCGTGAAGTCACGCGTCTGCGTGCCGTCGCCGTACAGTTCCGGCGACCGACCGTTCGCCACGTCGTCGGCGAACTGGGCGATCACGTTGGCGTACTCGCCCTTGTGTTCCTCTGCCCCGCCGTAGCCCTGGTAGACCGAGAAGAATCGCATGCCGGCCATGGCCATGTCGTAATGGTTGCCGAAATACTCCGCGTAGCGCTCGCGAGCCAGCTTGGAGGCCTCGTAGCCCGTGTTGACTGTCACGGCCATGTCCTCGGGGGACGGTTCGGTCCGGCTGCCGTAGATCGAGGATGTCGAGGCGTACACGACGGTCTCACAGCCATCCTGGCGGGCCTGGTCGACGGTATTGACGAAGCCCTCGACGTTGACCCGAGCCCCGCGCGTCGGTTCGTCCTCGTGCATGGCGTAGGATGACAGCGCGGCGAGGTGAAAGACAACGTCCACGTCGGTGGGCAGGTCGTCCTCGAGGACGCTCGCCTCGACGAATTCGACGTCGTCGTCGAGATTGTCGGGCGTGCCCAGGTAGCAGTCGTCGACGGCGACGACGTCGTTGTCGTCGGCCAGGGCGTTGGCCAGGTTCGAACCGACGAAGCCTGCGCCACCAGTGACGAGCACGCGGGAGCCGTTCATACGGACGGCGTCGCCCGACGGCCGTTTAGGCGTTCCCATTCCGGGCAGGAACCCGAACGCGCCGGGGCAAAAATCCAGACCGTGGCGCCTGTCAGCTGCTGAATTTTTCGGGGGTGACGGTTTTCACCGCCGGGTTTAAGGAGAGTAACTCCGAAGGAAAAACCATGTCATCCATCGAACTGACGCCCAGCCAGCAAAATATCCTCCAGGAGCTGGTAAATCTCTATCGCGAGTCGGAGTCGGCCGTGAAGGGAGAGGACATCGCCGACCGCGTCGACCGGAACCCTGGCACGATCCGCAATCAGATGCAGAGCCTGAAAGCGCTCCAGCTCGTCGAGGGCGTCCCCGGCCCGAAGGGCGGGTACAAACCGACCGCGACGGCCTACGACGCGCTCCAGATCCAGGAGATCGACCACGCCGCGGACGTCCCGCTCTTTCACGGCGGCGAACTCGTCGAGGAGGCCAACGTCGAGGAGATCGATCTCACTAGCGTCCACCACCCCGAGAACTGTCGCGCGGAGATCAAACTCCGGGGATCCGTGGCCTCCTTCCACGAGGGTGACTCGGTGACCGTCGGCCCGACGCCGCTCTCGAAACTCCGCATCGAGGGCACCATGGAGGGGAAAGACGACACGAACAATACGCTCATTCTTACGATCGACGACATGGCCGCGCCGACCGAAGAGGCGTCCCACTGAGGCTTCCTGCAGCCGGCGGCGTCGAATTCGCGCCAGCGGATCCATTTCGGAGCGAGACCGGTCAGCGCGTCGGTGATTTGGCTGAATTCCCGTCCCACGCGGCGTCTGGTAACAGTCACCGCCCCTTCACCGATTCGACGCCTTTGTATCGGGCCGATTCCGAGCGGGGGTAATGAGCGACCACGTCGTTGTTCTCGGGTCCGGATACGCGGGGGCGGGTGCGGTCCGGAGCCTGGAGACTGCAGTCGGCGACGAAGCAGACATCACCTGGCTCTCCGACCGCGACTACCACCTCGTCTTGCACGAGTCCCACCGCTGCATCAGGGACCCGGCGGTGGCCGATGCCATCTCCATCCCGGTCGAGAACATCAAGTCCCCCGAGACGACCTTCCAGCAGGCCACCGTCGAGCGCGTCGACACCGACGAGCGCGTCGTCGAACTCGCGGACGAACCGGACGTCGCGTACGACTACCTCCTCGTCGGGCTGGGATCGCAGACGGCCTTCTTCGGCATCGACGGCCTGGCGGAGTACGCACACACGCTGAAGAGTACGAAAGACGCCATCGGCATCCACGACGCCCTGACTGACGCGGGCGTCGCCGCGACGCCGACCGATCCGGCGACGGTCGTGATCGGCGGGGCCGGTCTCTCTGGCATCCAGGCCGCCGGCGAGGTCGCCGCCCTGCGCGACGAGGCCGACCTGCCCCTGGAGATCGTTCTCGTCGAAGGCCTCGACGAAGTCCTCCCCGGCAAGGACCCCGACCTCCAGTCGGCACTCCGGTCCAGACTCGAAGCGCGGGACGTGGAGATCCGCACCGGCGCGTTCGTCGGGGAGGTCGACGCCGAGACCGTCTTCGTCGGCGACGACGTCGAGATCGACTACGAGGTCCTCGTCTGGACCGGCGGGATCACGGGCCGCGAGGCGATGCGTCACACGGAGATCGGCAAGGACGAGCGCACGCACCGCGTCAACGCCGGCCGGGACTTCCAGACCGACGACGAGCGGGTCTTCGCCATCGGGGACGCCGCCGTCGTCGACCAGCCGGGGAGCGACCCGGCCCCGCCGACGGCCCAGGCCGCCTGGGAGGCCGCGGCGGTCGTCGGCGAGAACGTCGCCCGAGCGATGCGCGGCCAATCCCTGAAACAGTGGACCTACAAGAGCAAGGGAACCGTCGTCTCCGTTGGTGACTCCGCCGTCGCCCACGACATCTTTATCGTGCCGTTCGTCGACACCTTCGGCGGCCTCCCTGCGAAACTGTTCAAGAAGGGGATCGCCGCCCGCTGGATCGCCGACGTCGACGGCGTCGGCCGGGCCATCAGGGCCTGGCCGGACATGTGACCGCCGGTCACGCTCGGTCCCGCCAGGCTCACCCCAGGTCGACGCCCAGTCCCGCGTGCCAGGCGTCCGCCCCGGCCGCCTCGACACGGTCGTCCATCGCCGCGAGGAGCGCGACGGCCCGACCGGCCACCCGCGCCGCCCGGCCCTCGCCTTCCGTCCGGAACTCGCCGGTCGACCGATCGGCGAAGACCGTACAGACGGCGCTGGCCCGCAAACCGTAGACGTTCGCCAGCGTCAGGACGGCGCTGGCCTCCATCTCGAAGTTCAGGACGTTTGCCTCGCGAAGTTCCTCGACGAGCCCCTCGCTTCCACGGGCCCGAAACCCCTCGAAGCCCTCGCGGGCCTGGCCGGCGTAGAAACTGTCGGTGCTCGCCGTGAGGCCGACGTGGTAGTCCACGCCGAGGTCTTCCGCCGCGGCGATTAGCGCGGCAACGACGGCGTGGTCGGCCACGGCGGGGTAGTCCTCGCGGACGTACTCGTCGCTCGTCCCCT
>Ga0207756_100245_pt1 | contig 26034 bp, 28 predicted proteins | sample A23M1SouthBayCA_FD_187748 | JGI IMG/M metagenome (GOLD analysis project Ga0207756, IMG submission 187748) | Aerobic enrichment media microbial communities from Eden Landing Ponds, California, USA - A23 M1 (3) (SPAdes) | ecosystem: Environmental > Aquatic > Marine > Unclassified | place...
CCCCTCTGAGAGGTTCTTCCGATGGTTCCGGAGTAGTCTGCGCGCCTCGGCGAGGGCGTCGCCGCGGTCGCCGAGGCACACCGCGAGCCCCACGTCGGCGCGCTCGTACCGAGCGGTGGCGTTGAGGAGGGTGGAGAACTCGCTCACGTCCCGCAGCTCCGTGCCCGGCTCCTCGTCGACGAGGGTGTATGAGGTGCCGACGAGCGCCTCGATCCGGTCTGCGGGAACGCCGGAGGCGACGGCGCGGCGCATCAGCGCGGACGCGAGCGCCTGTCGCTCCTCGGCGTCGAGGTCGACCCAGCGCCGCCACTCCCCGTCGCGTTTCACGTCGATATCGAGGTCGGTGAGGAAGGCGATCGCGCCCGCCTCGTCGTTCGAGACGCCCGGGATCTTCACGTCGGAGGCGTACTCCAGCAGCTTCGGGAGCGGGCGCGTTTGCCTGCCGTATAAGTCGAGGTCCGTCCGCGTCTCGATGACGCCGGCGTCGACGCCGTCGGCGACGATCGCCTCGTTGGCGCCGACGAGCCCCCCGTCGGAGTCCTGCATGTCGCCGACGGCGCCGACCACCGCCAGCGCGGCGAGGTCGCGGTTGTCGCCGTCCCTCCCCTCCAGCGCGCGGGCGAGCACGTAGCTCGCGCCGGCGCCCGACAGCTCGCTCGCGCCGTCGAGCCCCTCCAGTAGCGGATTGAGATGGAACTCCGTGTCGCGGTCGGCCGGCTGGTGGTGGTCGGCGATCACGGGGACGAAGTCGCCCCGATCCTCGTGGTCGGCGATCACGTCGAGCTGGCCGGAGCCGAAGTCGGTGAACAGCACCACGTCGAACTCGCGGGCGGCGATCCCCGCGATCGACTCGGCGTCGAGCTGCTTCTCGAAGACGACCTCGTGGTCGATCCCGGCGCGCGCGAGCGCGGTCGAGGCGACCGCGCCGCTGGTGAGCCCGTCCGCGTCGATGTGGGACGCGAGCAGCACCCGGTCCGCGGCGCGGAGCCGGTCGGCGCAGGCGTTCGCGCGTCCGGTGAGTCCCGGAACGGGAGGATCGGCGACTGCCATTACCGACCGTAGGCTCGCGACCGGGGATAAACTCACGCTTCGGCCGGGCGGCAGGCGGCCGTCGTGCGACTGCTCGCCCCCGCTCTGACACAGGCAGAGGCATCACTTGCCGTAACTGTGGGTTATAGACGTTTGTAGATATATGCACTACACACATGACACGTGGGTTCAACACCCGGAGTCTCCACGCCGGCGCCGAGGCCGACCCGGCGACCGGGTCGCGCGCGACCCCGATCCACCAGACGACCTCCTTCGTCTTCGACGACGCGGACACGGCGGCGGAGATGTACGCGCTCCGGGCGGAGGGCCACATCTACTCCCGGCTCTCCAACCCGACCGTGAGCGTCCTCGAAGACCGCATCGCCGACCTGTCGGGCGGCTCCGACGCGGTCGCGACCGGCTCGGGGATGGCCGCGCTCGACGCGATCGCGACCGTGCTCGCCAGCGCCGGCGACAACGTCGTCGCCAGCTCCGAGATGTACGGCGGCACGGCCGCGTACCTCACGAGCATCGCGAACCGCCGGGGGGTCGAAGCGCGGCTCGTCGACACCCTCGACTACGAGGCGTACGCCGACGCGATCGACGAGGACACCGCGTTCGTCCACGCCGAGACGGTCGCGAACCCCTCGCTCGTCACGCCGGACTTCGAGCGGCTCGCCGAGATCGCCCACGAGCACGCGGTCCCGCTCGTGGTCGACAACACGTTCGCGACGCCCTACCTCTGCCGGCCGTTCGAGCACGGCGCCGACATCGTCTGGGAGTCGACGACGAAGTGGATCACGGGCAACGGCACGACCGTCGGCGGCGTCGTCGTCGACGGCGGGCAGTTCCCGTGGGACCACCCGGACGCCGACTACGACGAGCTCGACGGCCAGTCCCCGGCCTACCCGATCGACTTCGTCGAGCAGTTCGGCGACGCCGCCTTCGCCAACGTCGCCCGCCAGCGCGGGGTGCGCCCGACCGGCGGCCAGCAGTCGCCGTTCGACGCGTGGCAGACGATTCAGGGGCTCAACACGCTCCCGCTCCGGATGGAGCGCCACTGCGAGAACGCCCGGACCGTGGCCGAGTTCCTCCGCGACGACGACCGGGTCGACTGGGTGGCGTACCCCGGCTTCGAGGACCACCAGAGCCACGGCAACGCCGCCGAGTACCTCGACGGCTACGGCGGGATGGTCACCTTCGGCGTCGACGGCGGCTACGAGGCCGCCAAGACGTTCTGCGAGGCGGTCGACCTGACGAGCTTCCTCGCGAACATCGGGGACGCGAAGACGCTCGTCATCCATCCCGCCTCCACGACCCACGCCCAGATGGACGAGACCCAACAGCGGCTCGCCGGCGTCTACCCGGAGATGCTCCGGCTCTCCGTCGGGATCGAGGACCCGGACGACGTGATCGCCGACCTCGACCGGGGGCTCGCCGCCGGCGAGCGCGCCGCGGAAGGGCGGACAGCGGACGGCCCGGAGGTGTGACGCCGTGAGCACCGTCCCGACCGACCACGGCGTCGCCTCGCTCGGGGAGTTCACCTTCGAGTGCGGCCAGTCGGTCCCGAACCTGGAGGTCGCCTACGAGACCCACGGCGAGTTCGACGGCGACAACGTCGTGTTGGTGTGTCACGCCCTCACCGGCAGCCAGAACGTCGCCCGGTCGCCCGCGCCGGAGCGAGACGAGGGGACCCGCGGGGCCGGGCAGGCCGGGCAGGCCCGCGCGTGGTGGGACGACATCGTCGGCCCGGGGAAGGCGATCGACACCACCGAGTACTACGTCGTCTGCGCGAACGTCCCCGGCTCCTGTTACGGCACCACGGGCCCGGCGAGCGAGCGCCCCGCCGACCTCGACCTCCCCGAGGAACCCGACCACGACCGGTGGGGGACCGCCTTCCCGCCGGTGCAGGTCGAGGACTGGGCGCGCGCGCAGCGCCGCCTGCTGGACCACCTCGGCGTGGGCCGGCTCCGCGCCGTCGTCGGCGGCAGCGTCGGCGGCATGAACGTTCTGGAGTGGGCGAAGCGTTACCCCGACGATGTCGACCGCGTGGTCGCCATCGCGACCGCCGGGCGCCTCGACGCGCAGTGTCTCGCGCTCGACGCGGTCGCCCGACGGGCCATCCGCGCCGACCCGAACTGGAACGGGGGCGACTACTACGGCGAGGGACGCCCCTCGCCCGACGAGGGGCTCGCGCTGGCCCGCCAGATCGGCCACATCATGTACCTCTCGAAGGCGTCGATGGAGCGGAAGTTCGGGCGGCGCTCCGCGGGCCGGGACTCGCTGACGCGCGAGGAGGGGGACCTGGGACTGCCGCCGGAGCCGACGGCGGCGTTCTTCCCGTACCGCGAGGTGGAGTCGTATCTCGACTACCAGGCGGAGGGGTTCAGCGACCGGTTCGACGCCAACAGCTACCTCTACCTCACGCGCGCGATGGACGAGTACGACCTCGCCGCGGGCCACGGCACCGACGCCGACGCCCTCGGGGCGTTCGAGGGCGAGGCGCTGTTGTTGAGCTTCACCGCCGACTGGCACTTCACCGTCGAGCAGTCGTCGTCGCTCGCCGACGCGTTCCGCGCCGGCGACGCCCCGGTCGCCCACCACGTGATCGACTCCGACCACGGCCACGACGCGTTCCTCGTCGAGCCCGAACACGTCGGCCCGCCCCTCCGCGACTTCCTCGCCGACGGGACCGCCGGGCGCGCCGTCTCCGACGGCGGCGGCGGGGGCGACGAGTCCCCGCGCCCCGAACCCGACCACGCGCCGGTCCACGCGAGCCTGTTCCGGGGGTAGCGCTCGCCTCTCGCAGCCGACGCGTTCTATCTTCACGATCAATCATGCGAATGTTCATAGTTCTCGACCTCGTGGTGTGTGAGGTATGCCCGGTGGACACTCCCAGACGCTCCGACCGTTCCTGTGGCGCGCCGAACGACTGTATCCGGACACCGAGATAGTCTCCCGGACTCACGAGGGGCGCACGCGGCACACGTACGCCGAGTACGCCGACCGCACGGCGCAGCTCGCCAACGCCTTAGACGAGTACGGCATCGAGCGCGGCGACCGAGTCGCGACGTTCTGCTGGAACCACACCCGGCACTTCGAGACGTACTTCGGCGTCCCGAACACCGGCGCGCAGCTCCACACGATCAACCCCCTCCTGCCGGACGAGCACATCCGGTTCATCGTCGAGGACGCGGCCGACGAGATCGTCTTCGTCGACCCGTCGCTGGCGCCGAAGCTCGCCTCGGCCGCCGGGGGCGACGAGGGCGAGGCGGACGGGGCCCCGGAGTTCGACGGCGTCGACTTCGTCGTCATGGGATCGTCCGAGACCGACGCGCTCGACGCGACCCCCTACGAGGAGTTCATCGCCGACCGGTCGACCGAGTACGACTGGCCCGACCTCGACGGCGACCGGCCCGCCGGCCTCTGTTACACCTCCGGCACGACGGGGAAGCCGAAGGGCGTCGAGTACACCCAGTCGATGCTGTGGAGCCACACGATGGCCTCGCAGACGCCGCAGGGGATCCCGATGGAGGACTCCGACGTTGTCATGCCGGTCGTCCCCATGTTCCACGTCAACGCGTGGGGGATGCCGTTCACCGCGACCGCGGCGGGCGCGAAACACGTCTACCCCGGGCCGTCGCCGGAGCCGTCCGACCTCGCGGCGCTGATCGAGGAGGAGGGCGTGACGATCTCCGCGGGCGTCCCGACGGTGTGGCTCGGGCTCCGGGAGTACATCGCCGAGGGCAACGACGTCGACCTCTCGACGCTCGACACCGTGATCGTCGGCGGCGCGGCCGCCCCGCGGTCGCTGATCGAGTGGTACGACGACCGGGGCGTCGAGGTGCTCCACGCGTGGGGGATGACGGAGCTGTCGCCGATCGGCACCGTCTCCCATCTCACGAGCGACCTCCGCGACGCCGACTACGAGACGCAGGTCGACAAGCGCTCGAAGCAGGGGCTCGTCGTCCCCGGCCTGGAGTTCGAGGTGATCGACGAGGACGGCGAGGAGATCCCGTGGAACGGCGAGGCGTTCGGCGAACTTCGGATCCGCGGCCCGTGGGTGACACAGGAGTACTTCGCGCGCCCCGACGCCAGCGAGGAGGAGTTCGTCGACGGCTGGCTGAAGACGGGCGACGTGGTCACCGTCGACGAGGACGGGTATCTCCAACTCGTCGACCGCACGAAAGACGTGATCAAGTCGGGCGGCGAGTGGATCTCAAGCGTCGAGTTGGAGAACGCGATCATGGCGTACGACGGCGTCAGCGAGGCGACCGTGATCGGCGTCCCCCACGAGCGCTGGCAGGAGCGCCCGGTCGCGTTCGTCGTCGCGGGTGAGGGTGTCGACCGCGAGGCGCTCGTCGAGGAGATCGAGTCGGGACTCCGCGAGGAATACCCGAAGTGGTGGGTGCCCGACGCGGTGGAGTTCATCGACGAGGTGCCGAAGACCGCCACCGGGAAGTTCTCGAAGAAAGACCTCCGGGAGCGGTACGCCGACCAGTCGCTCGTCGAGGGAGCGGTGCCGGAAGACGACGCGCCCGAACGGGAGTAGGTCGCTCGCGGGGGCTCTACTCGGCGTCCCGCTCGCCGACGACCCACTTGTGCGAGTAGCTCTCCCCGCAGGTGCAGTGGGCGTACGCGTGGACCACGTCGCCCTCGGCGTAGAGGCCGCCGACCTCCTCGTTTTGCGCCTCCGCGAACGCGAAGACGAACCGGATCTCGTGGTCGTCGTCGGGTGCCTCCTCGGCGAACGGGCACGTCCCGTCGTCGAGCGAGCCGGCGATCTCGCCCTCCGCGCCCATCGCCGTCTTCGCGAACTCCATCGCTCCCATCCCCGTGCCGGCCTCGAACGCGGACCGCCCGGTCTCGCCGTCGAGGATCAGTCGGACCCCGCCGTCCGTCTCGGTGCCGACGCTGCGGAGTCGGGAGTCGTCGTCGAGGTACGCGTCGCTCAGGTAGAAGACCACGTCGTCGAGCCGCTCGCCCGCGAGGAACTCGTCGAGGTTGCTCATGCCGGCAAGAGGCGCGTGAGCGGTAAAAGGGGTGCGAGTCCCGTTCGTCGCTGGACTGATGCCGAATTGCGTGGAATCGGGGTAACTGTTAATACGTACCACTGAGATCCGTCCCCTGATGAGTGCGCAAACGCCATCTGGAGACCGGCTCGTAGAGTGGGCGGAGCTGGTCGACGAGGACGTGCCGGAGGAGTTCCGAGAGGAGCGCTCCGGCGACCGATAACTTTCACCCCGCTTCGCGAAGGCTTTAGGCCGGTGCCGGCCAAGAGCCGCCGATGGCGACCGAGGCCGCCGGCATCGACAGACCTCTGCTCGTCGACGACTTCCTCCAGGAGCGCCGCTACCAGCTCCAACTGGCGGACGCCGCCGCCGACGAACACACCCTCGTCTGTCTCCCGACCGGCCTCGGCAAGACGACGGTCAGCCTGCTCGTCACCGCCGAGCGCCTCCACGAGGCGGGCGGGAAGGCGCTCTTCTTGGCCCCAACCAAACCCCTCGTCCAGCAGCACGCCGACTTCTACCGAGAGGCGCTCTCGGTTCCGGACGACGAGATCGTCGTGTTCACCGGCGACGTGAAGCCGGACGACCGCGCCGCGCTCTGGGACGACGCCCGGATCGTGATCGCGACCCCGCAGGTCGTCGAGAACGACCTGGTCGGCAACCGGATCTCGCTGCGCGACGTGACCCACTGCACCTTCGACGAGTGCCACCGCGCCACCGGCGACTACGCGTACGTCTACATCGCGGAGCGCTACCACGCCGACGCGGCCGATCCGCTCGTCACCGGGATGTCGGCCTCGCCCGGCGGTGACACCGAGGAGATCGAGACGGTCTGCGAGAACCTCGGGCTCGTGAACGTCGAGGTGATGACCGAGGAGGACGCCGACGTCGACGAGTACACCCACGACACCGACGTGCGGTGGGAGCAGGTGACGCTCCCGGACGAGGTCCTCGACATCCGTGACGCCCTCAACGAGGTGATCACCGACCGACTAGAGAAGCTCAAGTCGCTCGGCGTGACGAACACGACGAACCCCGACCTCTCGCAGAAGGACCTCAACAAGATGCGGGGGCAGCTCAAGCAGATGATGGACAACGATCAGTCGGCCGGGTACAAGGGGATGAGCACCCACGCCGAGGTGATGAAGCTCCGCCGCGCCACCGAGCTGGTCGAGACGCAGTCGGTGGAGTCCGTCCGGCGCTACTTCGAGCGCCAGCGCGAGGCCGCCCGCTCGTCGGGCGCGTCGAAGGCGAGCCAGCGGATGGTCGCGGACCCGAAGGTGCGCGAGGCGATGCGGAAGGCCGAGTCGTTCGACGGGCTCCACCCGAAGTTCTCCAAGGCCCGGATCCTCTTAGCCGAGACGCTCGGGATCAACGGGGGCGAGCGCGCCATCCTGTTCACGGAGTCCCGCGACACCGCCGAGGCGCTCGTGGAGTTCCTCTCCGCGAGCTTCGACGTGCGGAAGTTCGTCGGCCAGGGCGACAAGGAGGGCTCCGACGGGATGAGCCAGACGCAGCAGCAGGAGACCCTCGACGAGTTCAAGGACGGCGCGTTCGAGGTGCTCGTCTCCACGAGCGTCGCCGAGGAGGGCCTCGACGTTCCCGAGGTCGACCTCGTCTGCTTCTACGAGCCGGTCCCGACCGCGATCCGCTCGATCCAGCGCAAGGGTCGGACCGGCCGACAGGCCGAGGGGAAGGTGGTCGTCCTGATGGCCGAGGACACCCGCGACGAGGCGTTCTTCTGGATATCCCGGCGCCGCGAAAAGAAGATGGCCAGCCAGCTCGCGGAGCTGAAGGAGGCCACCGACGACATCGAGGAGACCGTCGGCGACGACGGGCAGGCCGGTCTGGACGCGTTCAGCGGCGGTTCCGGGGATTCCGCCGACGACAACGCCGAGGCAGAGATCGATGACGACGAGAGCGCCGAAGCGAGCGACGACGAGGACGCCGGCCTCACCGACTTCGCGGAGGAAGCGCGGAACGGGGACGCCGACGGAGAGGCGGACGACGCCGGATCCGAGGCCGAGACGAACGAAGGCGACGACGGCGTCGTCGCCACCGCCGGCGTCGACGAGGGCGTCGAGGTCGTCGTCGACCAGCGCGAGCTCGACTCCTCGATCGCGAAGGACCTCTCGACGCGCGACGGACTCGTCACCCGGCTTGAGACGCTCGCGGTCGGCGACTACGTGCTCTCCGACCGGGTCGCCGTCGAGCGCAAGTCGGCGGCCGACTTCGTCGACTCGATGCTCGACGCCGACCGGTCGATGTTCGAGCAGATCGGCGAGCTCTCGCGGGCGTACGCCCGCCCGGTGATGGTCGTCGAGGGGACGAACCTCTACGGCCAGCGCGACATCGACCCCAACGCGATCCGCGGCGCGCTCGCGTCGCTGGCGGTCGACTTCGACGTGAGCGTGCTCCGGACGGAGGGCGAGGACGACACCACCGAGCTGCTCGCGACGATCGCCAAGCGCGAGCAGGAGACGCGCGACCGCGAGGTGAGCGTCCACGGCGAGAAGACGACGAAGACCCGCGCCGAGCAACAGGAGTACGTCGTCTCCTCGATCGCCGACATCGGGCCGGTGACGGCGCGCACCCTGCTGGAGCACTTCGGCACCGTCGAGGCCGTGATGACTGCCCCCGAGGACGACCTGCTGGATGTCGAGGGCGTCGGCCCGGTGACCGCGGAGCGCATCCGCGAGGTCGTCGGCAGCGAGTACGAGTAGCTTTGATCGACGGTACGAACGGAAACAGCGGCGAAAGGATGTTGTATACGAGGTAGTATACGAACAGACATGAGCAAGAGCATCCGTGTCGACGAGGAGACACACGCCGCGCTCGCGTCGCTGAAAGGCGACGACGAGACGTTCAACGATCTGCTGACGCGGTTGCTTCGCGAGCGCCGCGAGGATATCCGGTCCGGGGCCGGTCTGTGGGAGGGAAGCGACGCGCCGGAGCGCGCCCGAGAGAAACGCCGGGAGATGAAACGCGGGGTCGACTCGCCGTGACCCTATACGACAGTAGCGTCCTCATCGATTACCTCGCGGGACGGTCCCCCGCCGTCGAATACGTCGAGTCTCACGCCGACGAGCGCGCGGTCGCACCGCCGCTCGTGCTGTTCGAAGTGTATCAAGGAGAGGTGTTCAAGACGGGACCGACGGATCTTGGCGCAGTGGACGAGGCGTTGGACTGGGTAGACGTGATCGACACGTCGGCGACGGTCGCTCGCGAAGCGGCGGTGCTTCAGGGTGCGCTCCGGGATCGGGGAGATCCTCTCGCGGCTCGCGACGCGTTCATCGCGGGGGCCGCCGTCGCACAGGACGAACGGCTCGCCGTGTCGGACACCGACTTCGACGTCGACGGGATCCGTGACGCTCTCGACGTCGATTTCGTCTGAGAGAGCTCAATCGAACCCGCTCACCAGCGTCACCACCCACTGCCCGAGGTCGTACTCGGCCCGGACCTCCACGCGCGTCACCCACTTCACCCATTGGAACCCCCGCCTGTCGGGCGCGACGAGCCGGGTCGGCGCGCCGTGGCCGTGCGAGAGGCGCTCGCCGCCGACGTGGGTCGCGAGCAGGGCGTCTGCGGCCTCCTCTATCGGGAGGCTCCAGCGGTAGCCCGTCACCGACGTGAACCGGACGTACGCCGCGTTGTCGTCGAGTTCGCCGGCCGCGTCGAGCAGGTCGCCGACGCGGGTTCCGCTCCACTCCTGGACCGTGTACCAGCCGCTCGTACAGTCGAGCAGCGCCTCCGTCTCGTGGCCGGCGGCCAGCTCCTCGGCGTCGAGTTCGACCGGGTCGCTCACGAGCCCGTCGACCGTCAGCCGGTACGCGCCCCGGTCGATCGGATCCGGGTCGTCGGCGACCCACGAGGTGATCGGGAACGCGGCGTTCCCCTCGCCCTCGCGGGGCTGTGACCCGGTGAACCGCCGGTCGGCGCCGGCGGTGTCGAGCGCGCCGTTGATCCCCTGCTGGAGCCGGTACGTCGCCGCGCCCGCGGCCAGCAGGACGGTGTATCGGAGGGCGGTCCGCCGGCGCTCGAAGTCGACCCGGCGCGGGAGCCGGAACCGGGTCGTCGCGTGCGCGGCCACGAGCGGGAGCAGGACCAGCCCGAAGCCGACGTGGACCGAGAGGAGCGTCCAGTAGGAGAGCCGCATGTCGAGCCCGAAGACCCACGCGATCCCGGTCGAGAGCGCGCCGAGGGCGGCGACCAGCGTCAGGACCGACAGCGCGGTCGACCGCCGCCAGCGGCCGGGGTCCGTGAGCCGGCGCCGGACGCGCGCGAGCTTCCACGCGAGCAGGACGACGATCGAGAGCCCGAGCGCCCGGTGGAGCCAGAACAGCGGCCACCCCTCCGGGACGCCGACCGTGAACGAGACGAGGCCGGTGAGGACCTCCGCGGCCACGAACGCGAACAGCGACCAGTCGACCGCGCGCGGCGGCGGCTCGAGGCGGTCGAGCGCGTCGCGGAGCCTCCCGGAGATCCCGGACCTCGTTCCCATCTCGACCCTGCTACGTGCTACCGAGACAAAAGCGTCGTCACGGTCCGGCGGCCCCGCGCTACAGTTCGTAGGTCTCGCCGTCGACCGCGAGCGGCTCCTCGAACGCCTCGTCGGGCGGGTAGTAGTGCGCGAGGTGGACGAGGCGGGTTCGGTCGGCGTCGAGCTCGTCGGCGAGCGCGAGCGCGCCCTCCCGGGTCATGTGCTTCGTGCCGAACGTGCGGGGGACGCCGTCGGGTCCCTCGTGGCGTCCGCCGATCGGGTGGTGCTCGCAGAGCGACGCGGGGACGATGGCGTCGGCGAGCAGGAGGTCGGCGTCGGACAGCGCCTCCCGAGACCGCTCCGGCACGTCGTAGCTCGTGTCGCCCGTGAGCGCGAGCGTCCCGCCCGTCGCGGGGTCTTCGATCACGACGCCGTAACACAGGAGCGGCGGGTGGTCGACGGGGACGAACCGGACCTCGAACCCGCACGTCTCGAAGGGCTCGAACGGCTCGCGGGAGTGGACGCCGATCCGGTCTTCGAGGTAGTCGTACTTCGCGCGGATCGTCTCCGCGACGCTCTCGTCGGTCGCGGGGTCGGTCTCCGACGGCGCGTGGACGGGGAGCCCGTCGACCAGTCGGTAGACGTTGCCGAGCCCGTCGAGGTGGTCGAAGTGGATGTGCGTCACGAGCCCGGCGTCGGGCAGCGACACGTCGTGATCGAGGAACTGGCTCCGGAAGTCGGGGCTGAAGTCGACGAGAAGCGACTCGCCCGTGCGCTCGTTGGCGACGTGGACGGAGAACCGCGAGCGCGACACCCCGCGCTCGCGCGCCGCGGCGCAGGTGTCGCAGTCGCAGCCGACCGTCGGCGTCCCGGTGGTGTCGCCGGTGCCGAGGAGGGTGACCCGCATCTCGGATCGGCGTCGGCGTCCCACCGACTTAGCGTCCGTGGTCGCCCCGCCGGATCTGGTGGTCGCGTGCGCGGCGCCGGTCGGCGGCCGCGACGCGGCGCCGGCGACCTCCGCGCCCCGATTTATAAGCCTCTCAGCACCGACGCTTCGGTATGCACGACGCTCGCGACCTCGTCCTCGCGCGGCTTCCCTCGGGGGTCCCGATCCGCACGACCGTTCACGTCTACGGCGAGGGGGACCTCGTCGACGGCCCGGACGGTCCCGAACTCGACGTTCCCGCCGGCGGCGGCCCGGTCGTCTACGCGCAGGCGGCCCAACACGGCCGGGAGGTGAACGGGACGGCGGCCCTCCGGCGGCTCCACGAGCGGCTGACGGGAGCGAGCGAGGACGCGGTCGACGCGGAACTCGCCGGAACCCTCGTCACCGTCCCGGTCGCTGACCCGCTCACCTTCGACCGCGTCTCGTACACCACCCCGGAGTCGCTCGACGCGATCCACTCGAACATGAACCGCTGCTGGCCCGGCGACGCCGACGGGACCCTCCACGAGCGGATGGCGGCCCGGCTGTGGCGGTTCGCGAGCGCGGCGGACGCGGTCGTCGATCTCCACACCGGGTCGCCCGCGATGCTCACTCACGCCGTGTACATGCGAGACGACGCGGCCTGCCGGGGGCTCGCCGAGGCGTTCGGCACCGACCTCCTGCTCGCGGAGGCCGCGGGCGACGATCGCAACTCCGAAGATTTGCGAGCCGATCAGAACTCGACGAGTTCTGATGACGAGGCGAACACGGAGTGGGTCGAGCGCGGCTTCGCCGGCAAGCTCCGCGTCGCCGCCACCCGAGAGGGGATCCCGACCGTCACCCCCGAACTCGCGCACAGCCGCGAGGTCGTCCCCGAGGCGGTTGCCGCCGGCGTCGACGGGATGCTCGGCGTGCTCCGCCACGAGGGACTTCTCCCCGGAAAGCCGGCGCCGTGGGACGGCACGGTCGCGCGGAACCACCTCGGGCGCGTCGAGGCCGCCGAGTCGGGGCTGTTCACCCCGGAGCGCGGTCTGTCGGTCGGCGACGAGGTCGCGGCGGGCGACCCGCTCGGCGTCGTTCACGACCCGACGACCTTCGAGTCCCTCCAGACCGCCGCGGCCGACCGCGACGGGATCGTCTACTCGATCGCCCGCGAGGCGACCGTGACCGCGGGCGCGACGCTCGTGGGGGTGGCAGAGCGGCTGGAGGAGTGACCTGACGCGGAAGAACGGTTTTCGTCGTCGCTCTAGGGCCGCCGCACCCGGATCGTCCCCGTGGCGTCGACGGTGACGAACAGCCGGTCGCGCACCTCGCGCCCGTGGACCGCGTCGCCCGCCCCCTCGCCGATCGTCTTCATCAGGTCGGGCGCGGTCTGGTTCACCTTCACGCCCGCCTCGTCGCAGGCGTCGTACACGCGCTTCGGCGCGTCGTAGAGGTCGGTCCCCGCCTCGATCTCGACGCGGACCGGGGCGGCGAGCGCCTCCGCGAACGCCACTGTCTCGCGGGCGCTCGCCACGTTGTCGCGGGCGCTGGCCTCGACGCTGGAGACGTTGGCGCGCGACGTGCCCAGCCGGTCCGCGATGTCGGACTGGCGGAGCCCCCGCTCGCGGAGGGCCAGCACCTCGGCCTGTCGGCGGGTGAGGACGCTCTCGTCGGCGTCGAACCCCGCGCGCTCCAACAGCGCCTCGGCGTCGATGTCGTCAGGATCGGGGTCCGGACCGGGATCGGAGGCCCCGTCGTCTGCGACCATACGCGTCGTCAGGGGACGCGCGCTCAAAAAACGGCGGTTTCGGCGAGGCTGGATGGAACGGTGAGGCCGAAACGAGATGCGAAACGAGATGCGAATCAGCGGATATCGGCGGCGTCCGGACTGTCCGTGGGGTGGGGCCGCCCCCGAGACGCACCTACTTGCCCCAGAAGTTCTCGCGGCTGCCGAGCCGCTCGCGGTCGGGGCGGTCTCGGCGCCGGTCGCCCTCGTCGTCCTCGTCTTCGTCGCCGCCGGCGTCAGCGGCGTTTTCGGGGCCGTCATCGTCGTCCTCCTCCGGGTCGTCGGGGAGGCGTTCGACGACGTCCTGTGCGGTCGCGTGGCTCGACTTCACGCGATGGATCCGGACCTCGGCGCGCGCCGGGGGGAGCAGGCCGTCGACGAGGACGATGAAGCCGTCGTCGGTGCGGCCGACGCCCGCGCCGCTCTCGTGGATGTCGTCGACCTCGACGACGACCTCTTCGCCGGGCTGGACCGGCTGCTGTTTCAGCTCGTAGATGGGCATGTCGTAGTGGTTACACCACTCCGCGCCGCCCTTGTTGCCGTAGTGTTGACACCCCATCCCCTCGATTCGTTCGTCGAAACTGGGGCAGTCGTCGGCGAGTGGACAGTCCGCCATACCGTAGGGGAGACCGGCCGCCGTTGTAAACGTTTTCGACTGACGGGGGGAAAATCCGACGTATCGGCGTTTCATCCGGGTGAGCGGCGGCTGTCCAGGCTGTCCGATTCCGCTCAGCGCCGGCTCACAGGAACTCTCGGACCTCCGAGTACCACATGTCGTGGTGATCGACCGCGTCGACCGCGTCCGCCACGTCGACCGCGATCGCGTGCCAGCACCGCTCGGAGGGGTCGTCGGCGTCGAGGTTGTACGTCGCGTCGGCGCAGTTGCACTCGCCGTCCTCGACCACGTACTCGTCGTCGTGGCCGACGACGACGGTGAAGTCGCGGTAGCGTTTCACCCGTCCCTCTCCGACCGCCTCGATCGCGCGTTTCCCGCGGTCGCCGTGCTCGTCGACGACGGCCGCGGCGATCGGGCCGGTCAGTTCCCCGGCCTCCGCGATCGCCGCCTGCCAGTCGTCGACCGACTCCATGTCGCCCCCTTTTCGGGCGTTCGGTTAAACACCGTCGGTCAGGACGGTCCCTCTGCCCCGACGCGTGGTTTCAAGCCGCTCGCCCGCCTTCGTCCGATATGGTTGAAGCGTGTCCACACTTGGCGTATCGCGAGGCGGGTGACGGGGCCACCTTCGACGGGGCCGACTTCGGCGAGCCCCGAGCGTTCTGTACCGTGACGGAGTCGTTCGTCCAACCCATGCGCGCCGACATCTGCAACGCCCGATACGGCCTCGACCCGGAGACGGACTGCGAGTTCTACGTCGAGCCGGGAACGGAGTCGGAGGAGATGTCGGACGAAACCGAGCGCCTCGACGCCGATCGATGACCTACGACGACTGTCTCGGCGGAAAGCCGGTCGTCGTCACCGCGGCGCTGACGGGCGGCGTCCACGGCAAGGAGGCCCATCCCGACCTCCCCGAGACCCCCGAGGAGATCGCGGCGGCCGCGGCGGCCTGCGAGGACGCGGGCGCGAGCGTCCTCCATCTCCACGCGCGCCGCGACAACGGCGAGCGCGCCTTCTCGACCGAGCGCTTTCAGGAGGTCGCCGACGCGGTCCGCGACGCCACCGACGACGCGGTCCTCCAGCACTCCACCGGCGGGACCGGCGCGCCCGACGCCCTCCGACACGAGCCGCTGCGGACCGATCCCGCGCCGGAGATGGCGTCGCTCGACATGGGACCGCTCAACCGCTACGAGCGGCTCACCTCGGAGAACACCCGGGAACTGGTGGCGTCGCTGCATTCGGAGATGAAAGAGCGAGACATCAAACCCGAACTGGAGGTGTTCAACGACGGCCACCTCAACGAGTCGCTGGCGATCCTGGACGACCTCGATGAGCCGCCGTATCTCAACTTCCTGTTCGGCGGTGGGACCACGTCGCCGCCGCACCCGCGGAACCTGATGAACCGGGTCGAGGCGCTCCCCGAGGGCGTCGAGTTCAACGTGATCGGGTTCGGCCCCCACCAGCTCCCGCTGACGACGCAGTCGATCCTCCTCGGGGGTCACGTCCGTGTCGGACTGGAGGACAACCGATACTACGAGGAGGGCGAACTGGCGAGCAACGAGCAGTTAGTGGCGCGAGCGGCGCGGATCGCCGAAGAGCTGGGCCGGCCGGTGGCGACGCCCGCGGAGACGCGGGAGCTGTTGGGGTTACGGGGACGGTAGCCCTCCCTATTCCAGCACGATCAGCACGTCGCCCATGTCGACGCTGTCGCCCTCGCCGACGTGGACGCTCGCGACGGTGCCGCCGCGCTCGGCGACCACGTCGTTCTCCATCTTCATCGCTTCGAGCACGCAGACCACGTCGCCGGCGGCGACCTCGTCGCCCTCCTCGACGTCGACCGAGAGGATCGTCCCCTGCATCTCCGCCTCGATCGCCTCGCCGCCCTCGGCCACGTCGACGCCGCCGTCGTCGCCGCCGTCGTCGGACTTCGCCTGCGGGGGGCGCTGTTGGCCCCCGGCACCGGCGCCGCCCGCCCCGCCCTCCGGCACCGCGATCGCGGGCGCGCCGCGCTCCTCCAGTTCGACCTCGAAGCGCTTGCCGTTCACCTCGACGGTGAACTCGCGTTCGGACACCTCCTCGTCGTCGTCGCTCGCCGACGCCGACTCAGTGCCCCACTTCTCCTGTGCGTCGGCGACGAGGTCGGCGTCTAACTCCTCGTCGAGGTACTTCGTGGTGTGCGTGCCGTCGACGAACCGCTGGTCGTCGAGCATGAGCCGGTGGAACGGGACGATGGTGACGACGCCGTCGAGCTCGTACTCCGCGAGCGCGCGCTTCGACCGGGCGAGACACTCCTCGCGGTCCGGGGCCCACACGATCAGCTTCGCGATCATCGAGTCGTAGTCGGTGACGAGCTCGTCGCCCTGCCGGAGCGCGTCGTCGACGCGGACGCCGATCCCGCCCGGCGGGTCGTACGTGTCGAGCCGCCCCTCGTTGGCCGGCTGGAACTCCTTCGCGGCGTTCTCGGCGTTGATCCGGAACTCGATCGCGTGGCCCCCTAACTCGACGTCGTCCTGCGAGACCGAGAGGCCCTCCCCGGCGGCGACCCGGAGCTGCTCTTTCACGATGTCGATCCCGGTGAGCTCCTCGGTGACGGTGTGTTCGACCTGGATTCGCGTGTTGACTTCGAGGAAGTAGAACGGCGTGTCAGGCCCGAGCGGCTCCGACGGGTCGCGGTCCACGTTCTCCTCGACGAGGAACTCGACGGTGCCGGCGTTGGTGTAGTCGGCGGCGGCGACGCCGCGGCGGGCGGCCTCGCCGATCCGCTCGCGCAGTTCGTCGGAGAGCGCGGGGGAGGGACCCTCCTCGATCACCTTCTGGTGGCGGCGCTGGAGCGAGCAGTCGCGCTCGCCGAGGTGGACCACGTCGGCCTCGTCGAGGGACCGGTCGGCGTCGTCGCCCGCGTCCCCGTCGGGGTCGTCCGCGACGATCTGCACCTCGATGTGGCGGGGGTTCTGGAGGTAGCGTTCGAGGTAGACGGAGTCGTTCGAGAAGTAGGCCTCGCCCTCGCGCTTGGCGGATTCGAGCGCCTCCTCGGCCTCTCCGGCGCTTTCGACGACCTTCATCCCGCGGCCGCCGCCGCCTCCCTCGGCCTTGATCGCGACGGGATAGCCGTGTTCGTCGCCGAACTCGGTCACCGCGTCGACGTCGGTGACGGGCTCCGTCGTCCCCGGGACGATGGGCACGTCGGCGTCGTCCATCACGCGGCGCGCGTGGGTCTTCTCCCCGAGCCGCTCCATCGCGTCGCTGGAGGGCCCGACCCAGGTGATCCCGGCGGCGGCCTCGACGCGGGCCGCGAAGTCGGCGTTCTCGGCGAGGAATCCGTAGCCGGGGTGAATCGCGTCGGCTCCGGCCGCTCGCGCGGCGTCGACGACCGCCTCGCCGTCGAGGTACGAGTCGGCGGCGCGGGCGGGCCCCACGTTGTACGCCTCGTCGGCGTACCGGACGTGCCCCGCGTGTTTATCCGCGTCGCTGTAGACGGCGACGGTGTCGACACCCAACTCCGCACACGCGCGCATCACCCGAACCGCGATCTCCCCGCGATTCGCGACCAGAACCTTGTCGAACATTCCTGCACGTTGTTTCCACCATAGCCCACCTCATTCTATCGGTCCGTGACGACGATCGGTGACGACGATCGTCGTAACGTGTCGACGGTCGTCTCCCCGAGACGGTTAAGAGCCTGCCGCCCGCCATATCCGGACATGCTCTCGGCCGGAAATCCCTACGTGTTGCCGTCGGTGCTGGTCGCGGCGGGCGCGTACCTCGCCGCGACGCTTTTGACCGACGCATCGCTGCTCGTTCGGATAGGTATCCTCGCGCTCCTCGCGGGCGTCGTGCCGATCGTCCTCAACCGACTCCTCGATGGCGGCTCGGCGGAGGAGTGGCGCCCCGAGTCGATCGAGGACGCGGGGGACGGCGACGCCGACGAGTCGCGCGAGGTGTGAGCGCTCCGGCTCAGAACCGATCGGCGCGGCCGGCCGCGGTCCACGGGTCCGTCGGCGCGTCGACGGGAACGCGGACCGACCGGTTCTGCAGGCGGTCGACTCGACCCGCGAACGACCAGCGCTCGCCCTCCCAGTCCGGCTCGTCGTCCGCGGCGGCCGCAGCCGCCGCACGCTCGCCGTCCCGGAGGTGAGCCGCGACGGCGACGGCGATGGCGGCGGCCTCGGCGTCGTCGGCGTCGTCCGGGATCGACAGGCCGTCGAGGGCGACGCCGTCGTCACCGGACGGTGCGGCGTCGCCCGACCCGGATGCGGTCTCGTCCGACCCGGATGCGTCGGCCGCCATCAGATCGGGATGTTGCCGTGTTTCTTCTCGGGCGCCTCCGAGCGCTTCCCCTTCAGCATCTGGAGGTCGTCGATCAGCCGTGCGCGGGTCTCTGCGGGCTCGATCACGTCGTCGACGAAGCCCCGGTCGGCGGCGCTGTACGGGTTCGCGAACTCCTCGCGGTACTCGTCGATGAGTTCCTGTCTGCGCGCGTCCGGGTCGTCGGCCTCGGCCAGCTCCTCGCGGTAGAGGACGTTGACGGCGCCCTTTGGCCCCATCACCGCGATCTCGGCGGTGGGCCACGCGTAGTTCACGTCGCCGCCGATGTGTTTCGACGACATCACGCAGTAGGCCCCGCCGTACGCCTTCCGGGTGATGACCGTGAGAAGCGGCACCGTCGCCTCCGAGAAGGCGTACAGCAGCTTCGCGCCGTGACGGATGATCCCGTTGTGCTCCTGATCGGTGCCGGGCATGAACCCGGGCACGTCCTCGAAGGTGAGGATGGGGATGTTGAACGCGTCACAGAAGCGGACGAACCGCGCGCCCTTCTGGCTCGACTCGATGTCGAGCGTGCCCGCGTTCACGCGGGGGTTGTTGGCGACGATCCCGATCGAGTGGCCGTCGAGTCGACCGAACCCGACGACGACGTTCTTCGCGAAGTTCTCCTGCACCTCGAAGAAGGAGCCCTCGTCGACGACGCTGCCGATCACGTCCTTCATGTCGTACGGCTTCCGCGGCGCGTCGGGGACGATGTCGCCCAGCCCCTCGTCGGCGCGTTCGGGGTCGTCCCACGGCTCGACGCGGGGCGGGTCCTCGACGTTGTTGGCGGGGAGGTACGAGAGCAGCCGCGCGATGTCGTCTAACGCCTCCTCCTCGCTCTCCTCCGCGAAGTGCGCGACGCCGGAGGTCGAGGTGTGGGTGACCGCGCCGCCGAGCTCCTCGAAGCTCACCTCCTCGCCCGTGACGGTCTCGATGACGTCCGGGCCGGTGATGAACATGTGCGAGGTGTCCTTGACCATGAACGTGAAGTCCGTGATCGCCGGGGAGTAGACCGCTCCCCCCGCGCACGGGCCCATGATCGCCGATATCTGTGGGATCACGCCGGACGCCTCCGTGTTGCGCCGGAATATCTCCGCGAAGCCGCCGAGCGCCTCGACCCCCTCCTGAATGCGGGCGCCCGCGGAGTCGTTGAGCCCGACGACCGGCGCGCCCACGTCCATCGCCTTGTCCATCACCTTACACACCTTCTCGGCGAACACCTCGCCGAGCGACCCGCCGAAGACGGTGAAGTCGTGCGCGAAGACGAACGTCTTCCGCCCGTTCACCTCGCCGTACCCCGTGACGACGCCGTCACCGGGAATCTGCTGTTCCTCCATTCCGAACTTGTGGTTCCGGTGGGTTCGGAACCGGTCGAACTCGTGGAAGGTTCCGTCGTCGAGGAAGTAGTCGATGCGCTCGCGCGCGGTCATCTTCCCCTTCTCGTGTTGGGACTCGATCCGGTCTTCGCCGCCGCCGAGCGCCGCTCGCTCACGTCGCTCGCGGAGATCCTCGATACGGTCGTCCATCGTCACGCCGGACCACCCTGAGTCATTACCTCGTGGGTCGGCGAGCGGCATCAAAAGGGTTCCCCTACGCGACGTTCTCTCCTTCGACACCCGTCGAACAGGTGTTGGTGGGTCGACGCGCGAACCGCCCGCACGTCCCCTGTCTCCGGTTCACACCCGGACCGGCGGTTCGACGCTTTTAAACCTCCGATGAACCACTTTCCGGTGAGACAGGCTTCGCCTGTTTCACTGACCCGTAGGAGCGACCTGCGTACTACGGAGGTGAAAATGGCAGACACAATACAAGAGGCCGTAACCCTCGCACTCGACGATGCGCCCGAGCGGAACTTCCGCGAGACCGTGGACATCGCGATCAACCTGCGAGACCTCGACCTCAACGATCCGTCGAACCGCATCGACGAGTCCGTCGTGCTGCCGGCTGGAACGGGGCAGGAGACACAGATCGTCGTCTTCGCGGAGGGCGAAACCGCCGTCCGCGCAGAGGAGGTCGCTGACGAAGTACTCGACAGCGACGACCTCGAAGACTTAGGAGACGACGACGACCGCGCAAAGGATCTGGCCGGCGAGACCGACTTCTTCGTCGCAGAGGCCAGCCTGATGCAGGACATCGGTCGGTACCTCGGTACCGTCCTGGGTCCGCGCGGGAAGATGCCTACCCCACTACAGCCGGACGACGACATCGTCGACACAGTCAACCGGATGAAAAACACCGTGCAGCTCCGGTCGCGCGACCGGCGCACGTTCCACACCCGTGTCGGTGCCGAAGACATGGGCCCCGACGCGATTTCGGACAACATCGACGTCATCATCCGGCGACTCGAAGCGAGCCTCGAGAAGGGGCCGCTCAACATCGACGGGATCTACGTGAAGACCACGATGGGTCCCGCGAAGGAGGTGCCCGTATGAGCTCGGTCCGCAAGACCGAGACGATCCCGCAGTGGAAACAGGAGGAGGTCGACGAGCTCGTCGACTTCATCGAGTCGTTCAACTCCGTCGGGATCGTCGGCGTCGCCGGCATCCCGAGCCGCCAGCTCCAGGCCATGCGCCGCGAGCTGCACGGCTCCGCGGACGTCCGGATGAGCCGCAACACGCTCACCGTCCGCGCGCTCGAAGAGGTGAACGACGGCGTCGAAGAGCTGACCCAGTACGTCGCGGGTCAGGTCGCGCTCATCGGCACGAACGACAACCCGTTCGGTCTCTTCAAGCAGCTGGAAGCCTCGAAGACCCCCGCCCCGATCAACGCGGGCGAGGTCGCCCCCAACGACGTCGTCATCCCCGAGGGTGACACGGGCGTCGACCCGGGGCCGTTCGTCGGCGAGCTCCAGACGGTCGGCGCGGCCGCCCGCATCCAGGACGGCTCGATCATGGTCACCGAGGACTCCAAGGTCCTCGAAGAGGGCGAGGTCGTCGACGACGACCTCGCGAACGTCCTGACCGAGCTCGGCATCGAGCCGAAGGAAGTCGGGCTCGACCTCAAGGGCGTCTACTCCGAGGGCGTCCTGTTCGAGCCGGACGAGCTCGAAATCGACGTCGACGAGTACGAAGCGGACATCCGCTCGGCGGCCGCCGCCGCGCGAAACCTCTCGATCAACGCCGAGTACCCGACGGCCGCCACGGTCGGAAGCCTTCTCGCGAAGGCGTCCGGCGAGGCGAAGTCCGTCGGGCTGTTCGCGGAGATCGAGAGCCCGGACGTCGTGCCCGACCTCATCGGGAAGGCCGACGCCCAGCTCCGCTCGCTCGCGGCCCAGATCGACGACGAGGAGGCGCTCCCTGAGGAGCTGCAGGGCGTCGAAGCCGCCCCGGCTCCCGAGACGGACGACGCCGACGAGGAGGAACAGGCGGAGGAAGAAGACGACACGGACGACGCTGAGGCGACCGACGACGACGCCGACGACGACGGCGGCGACGGCGGCGACGGTCTCGGCGCGATGTTCGGATAACACTACGAGGACACACCAATGGAATACGTTTACGCTGCGCTCATCCTGAACGAGACTGGCGAAGAGATCAACGAAGACAACGTCACCGGCGTGCTCGAAGCCGCCGGCGTCGACGTCGAGGAATCCCGCGTCAAGGCGCTCGTCGCCGCGCTGGAGGACGTCGACATCGAGGAGGCCGTCGAGACGGCCGCCGCGGCCCCCGCCGCCGGCGCCGCCTCGGGCGGCTCCGCGGACGCCGCTGAGGCCGACGAGGCCGACGAGGGGGAGGACGAGGAAGAGGAAGCCGCCGAGGAAGCGGCGGACGACGACGAGGAAGACGGCGACGGCGGCGAGGGCCTCGGCGAGCTCTTCGGCTAACGCCGGACGACCACCGAGACTCAGACCGCGTCGACGACTCTCGAACTCCACTTTTATCGAACCCGCTATCCGGAGTGATAACGCCGTCCGCGACTTTATATACCGATCTCGGGAACGGGGAGGTGATGAAGATCGTCGACGGCGACAAGGTCGAGTGCGATCGGTGCGAGTCGGTGTTCCCGATCGGAGCCGTCTCGCTGCTGGAGAAGGAGACGAACCGCGACTACGAGCGCGTGCTGTGCGAGGACTGTCTGGGGGCTGTCGGGGTCCCGAAGGGATACACGCTCCGCCGCGACATCAGTCACCTCGCCGGGTGAGCCTGGAGGCGGGGAACCCGTACCGGTCGCAGTCCGCGACGCTCCGGCCCGGACGGACCGACTCCGCGTAGACCGCCTCGACGACGGGCTCGTGGACGCCGTACTCGGCGTTCGTCGGGTACTCGGCGACGGCGCGTCCCTCCTCGGTCCGATAGGCGTCGGCGCGCTCGGCCGTGACTTCGACGACGACGAGCCGCTTCCCCGTCTCGCGGTCGCGGACGACCGTGCCCGGCTCGAACGCGTGCCGGTCACAGAGGTGCGCGCCGCCGGCGTCGAACGGGACGAACGTCTCCGCGCCGCAGACCGCGCAGGCGCCGACGCGCTGGTCGGGCGCGGGGACGGACGCCGCGGTCACCTCCATCGCGACGCGGCGGAGGTGCTTACAGCGTGAGTCGCGGATCGCGTGGTCCGGACAGGTGCAGGTGCCGGCGTCGAGCGCGACCACGTAGGTGCCGCCGTCGGTCTCGACGACGTAGCGTCGGTCGCGGAGCGGGCGGACCGTCATCTCCTCGGCGGCGGCGCGCGCGGAACGGTCGTCGGGTGTGTCGGGGTCGGCCGACGGTGGTGCCGTCGACGGCGTTGCGGACGGCTCTCGCGACGGGGCCTGTTCGGCGGCTGCTGACGCGGGTGTGTTTCGAGCGTGCGTCATGGATGATCGCGAGGGAGACCCTCGCTTCGCGCCGAAATAGGGGACGGAAACGGATAAGACCGCCGCTGAGACGGGTCGAACGGGCGATATTCTCTGTTCGAACTGTTTCCGCCGGATCGGTCACGCCGACCTCGCCGCCCTCATCGAAGTCCTTTTTTAGCGGCGACGGAAACTCGCGGACATGGAAATCGACGCGGAGCTTCGTCGGCAGATCGCGGTCTCGCTGTCCGCGGCCGCGGTCTTCGTCGCCGGACTGGTCGGGATCGGGGTCGCGTTCGGCGGTCCCGACGGGCTGCCGGAGACCGGTGCGATCGCCCTCGTCGCGCTGCTCGCCGCGTTCGTCCTGTTAATGGCGCTCGTCGGTGCGTACCTCATCCGCGCGAACGGCGACGACGCGTAGGGCGGCTACTCGCTCCCGGCTTCTGCCGCGTTCTCCTCCCGCCAGTCGGTGATCTCGTCGGCTTCGGCCACACGCTGCTCGTAGTACGCGAGCGGGTCGGCGGCGACCTGCATGTGGTCCGCTTCGTTGTGACAGATCCCGTAGTTCGCCAGCGTCTCGCAGGTCGGCGGCGGGTACTGGCTCCCTCGGTCGTCGCTCAGGTACTCGGTCTGGTACCGGATCCCCTCGGCGTCGAGGCTCGTGTCGGCGCAGAACGCGACCACTTCGTCGGGACTCATGCCGATCCCGACGAGGAACGCCATCAGCGCGAACGACTCCGGCGGGGAGAGATCCGTGCCGCGCTCGGCCTTCTCGATCAGGTTCCGCATGCAGGGCGGGAACAGGTCGGGCGCGACCACGTCGACCGGGCCGGCGTAGGTGCGCTCGGAGAGCAACCGCTTGAGGTCCGCGACGCCGGACTCGAGCTCCGCGGCGATCCCCTCTCCCGCCGCCAGTTCGAACGGCAGCCCCTCGCGGACTCGGTCCTCGACCGCGGCTTCGAGCGCGTCCAGCAGCTCCTCGCGGGAGACGCGCACCTCGCCGTCGGCGAGCGCGCGGTTGACGAGCCGCCACGACTCGCCCCACGAGGGCGACGTGAGCCGGAGGTACGGCCCCACGGCGATCCAGTAGTGCTCCGGGTCTCGGCCGGTGCCTGACTCGCTTCCGGTCGCGGTCGCACCGGCGGCTCCCACGTCCGATCGGAGGGACTCCGGTCGCACCGCGTCCGCGAGGTCGAACTCGGCGAGCACGTCGTCCAGCGCGACGGTCGGCGTCGACGTCGACCGCAGCTCGTCGTCTGTCGCGAGGTCTTCGCGGATACGGTCGATCGCGGTCGCGGCCTCGGCGGCGGCGTACTTCTCGATCGCGGGCTCGGAGTCTAAAAGCGAGACGAGGATCCGAGCGATGGGGTACGAGAGCAGCTCCGCCTGCACGTCGTACGCCGACTCGGCGGGGAAGGCGCCGCTCTCGGAAGCGATCGTCCCGTCCATCAGGGCGCGCTCGACGCGCTCTCGGGCGCGCTCGACCGCCGGCGCGTCGGCCGCGACGAGCTCCGGCAGCGACACCGCGGCGTCGGCGACCGCCTCACGGGCGGTCGCGAAGAACGGGTACTTGGCGTCGAGCGCGTCCATGTCCGGGCCGAGGTAGCAACGGGCGGCGAATAAGCGGTGCGGTCCGCGGCGGCGCGGACGGGATCAACGGGAGGTCAGAACTGCCCGCGGAGGTAGTGCCCGAGAACCCCGCCGACGATCCCGGACCCGAGCGTGTAGGCGGCGGCGACCCCGACCACTAACAGCGCGATGATCCCGAACTCTGCGGGCGCCCCGGCGAAGCCGAGGACGAACAGCAGGAAGAACACGATGGCCGCGAACGGCAGCGTCATCACGACCCCCGCGACCGTGCCCGTCTTGAGCGCGTCCGCCGTCCGGCCGCCACAGAGGTAGCCGGCGATCACGCCGCCGAGGACGGTGGCGAAGGGGACGAACGACAGCACCGAGCCGGCGATGCCGCCGACGAGCCCGTAGAGGAGCACGTCGACCAGGTCGGCGGGCGCGTCGTCTCCCGGTGTCAGGAAGTCGTTCGAGGCGGTGCCGCCTACGGCTTGGGAGGCAGCGTCGGCGGAATCGATGTCGTCGGTGGAGGTGGTGTCGTCGGGGACCATCGTTCGACTACTCCTCCTCACCCTCTTCGTCGATCGCCTCGTCGTCTCCCGGCTCCTCGACCGCGGCGCCGGGCGCGTTCGACTTCACGCTGTTGAGCCCCTGTTTCGCCTTCTGCTTGGAGGCGTACCCCTGCCCGCCGTCGGCGATGACGTTGCCGTTGGTGTGGCGGAGTCGCCAGCGGTAGTCGTCCGCCTTGTCGCGGAACAGCTCGAAGGTGGCGTTGCTCCCCCCCTCGTCGGGCGTCTCCTCGTCGCGGGAGACGTCGATCACGTGGGCGCCGGGCGCGTTCCGCTGGACGCTCTCGATGCCGGACTCGGCGTCCCGCTTGTCCGAGTACCCCTCGCCGCCGTCGGCGATGATGTTCCCGTTGTCGTGGACGAGCCGCCAGCGCCACTCGTCGGCGTTGTCCGCGTACAGCTCGAAGGTCCCCTTGCTCGCGGCGGCCTCGTCGTCGATCTGCCCCTCCGCCTCCGGCCACTCCACCTCGACCTCGAAGTGGACCGTCCCGTCCGCGCGTTCGAGTTCGATCTCGACCTCCTGTTTCGCGGCCGGATCGACCGTCACCGTGCCGGCGTCGTCGACGGGAACCGGCTCTCCGCGGCCGAGCGCCCGCGCGATGCGTCGGAAGTAGGTGGCAAGCGCCTGTCGGCTCCGCGACTGCCGCGACTCGTGAACGGTTTCTTCGGGCATACGGGAACCACGTCACGGCGAGCGCACAAAACGCTGTGGCCGATCCCGACTCGTTCCGAGGACCGAGAGACTGCGGGCTCGGGGGGGTCGACCTCGATGGCGAGACTCGCTTCGCTCGACGCTGCGTCTTTCGGGGTTCGAACCCGCCCTCAAACAGTCACAACGGCGCCGCTCACGAGTTGTTCGCGGCGCCGATTAGTGGGCTCGGGCGGGTTCGAACCGCCGACCTCAGCCTTGTAAAGGCCGCGTCATGACCAGCTAGACCACGAGCCCTCACGGTTTCAAACCCGCCGAGAGCGGAAAACGGTTTCTTTCTCCGGCGC
>Ga0207756_100246_pt1 | contig 25718 bp, 28 predicted proteins | sample A23M1SouthBayCA_FD_187748 | JGI IMG/M metagenome (GOLD analysis project Ga0207756, IMG submission 187748) | Aerobic enrichment media microbial communities from Eden Landing Ponds, California, USA - A23 M1 (3) (SPAdes) | ecosystem: Environmental > Aquatic > Marine > Unclassified | place...
CGCCGTCGCCGCTCCCGGAGCGTTGTCGTCGCCGTCGCCGCTCCCGGAGCGTTGTCGTCGCCGTCGCCGCTCCCGGAGCGTTGTCGTCGCCGTCGCCGCTCCCGGAGCGTTGTCGTCGCCGCTCACGGAGCGTCGCCGGTATCCCGTCACCCTCGATCGGATCGGCGGCGTCGATCGGTGGCCACCGCGCGCGACGGGGCCGTCGCTCTTCGTGTAACGTATCGTCGGAAAGAGGCACGCCCGACGCGGAAAAAAGCCGCGTCGGGCCTGCCATTGGTCCCCGCTGACGCTTCGGCCCTCCAGACGAAGCGTCACCCGACCGTAGAAGGTACCGACTGATAAACCTAACGAGCGCGCGCTACATATGTTCCTCTTCTAACACCCAGCCGAGCGCGCGCTTGTAGTGAGTGAACAGCTCCTCGACGCCGCGGTGGCGCATCTCCTCGTCGTCCAACTGCTCGCGGAGGAACTCGTACTGCTCGCGAACCTCGTCTTCGGAGCGCATGGGCCCGGATACGGTTCGTGTCGGGATAGTGTTGTGGCCGAGGGATATGCACACGAAGCGTGCGGATCGGCGGCAAACATCTCCAAAGCCCCAGTCGCTGAGGCGGGAGCACGCTCGCTGCGGTCCTCGGTCGTTCGCTTCGCTCACTCCCTGTGGTCCTTGCGTCCCCTGCGCCCGCCTCAGCGACTGCCCCTTTGAGTCCCGCCCAACCGCACCCGCACCGCCGGAAGACGGTCGCCTCGCTGCGCTCAGCGCTGCGACTTCCGTGCTCCCGCTCGCTCCGCTCGCGGGACCGCAGCCTCACACCTCCCCAGCCTCGTCGCTGGCGGCTGGCGCCGCCAGCGACTCCCTCGCACGCGCTCCTTCGCGGCCGCCGATGGCGGCCGCTCGGAGGCGCGCGCCTTCAACACTGCTGCGGTTCCGTTTATAAGTGGTCGGCGCCCCTCTCGCGCTCCGCGCTCGCCCGGAACGATACGTTGATACGTCGACCGCCGGTACCCGATGAGACGATGGACGACCGGACGCGCGAGTACCTCAAGGGCCGGTTCGGCGACTACTACCGCCAGGCCTCGCCGGCGCTCCCGCCGGACGCGAACCTCCGCGAGTGGGGCCACATCCCGTGGACCCCCGGGTCGGGCACGACGATGCTCCGGCACCAGTCGCTGTACGACCTCGGCGACGTGGACACGTTCTTCGCGGACAACGCGCCCCGGCACGCGTACTTCTCGGCCGCCCGCTACGACGACCCCGGCGCGTCGACGATGTCGCAGAAGGGGTGGCGCTCCGCCGACCTCGTCTTCGACCTCGACGCCGACCACCTCCCCGGCGTGGACCCGGAGACCACCTCGTACCCCGCGATGCTCGCCGAGTGCAAGCGGGCCCTCCTGCGGCTCCTCGACTTCCTCGACGACGACTTCGCGTTCGACGACCTCACCGTCGTCTTCTCCGGCGGCCGCGGCTATCACGTTCACGTCCGCGACGAGAGCGTTCGAGAGCTGAACAGCGACGCGCGCCGCGAGATCGTCGACTACGTCCGCGCGATCGACCTCGACACCGAGGGGCTGATCCGGACCGTCTCCGAGCGCGGGACGACCAAGCGCGTCCTCCGCACCGAGGGTGGCTGGGGCGCGCGCGTCCACGAGGCGCTGATCGAGTACGCCGACGACCTCCGCGACATGGACGAGGACGCCGCCCGCGAGCGCCTGATGGAGCTCGAGGGGATCGGGGAGGGACGCGCGGAGACGATCCTCGGCGCCTTCGAACGCAACCCCACCGCGGTCCGCGAGGGCAACGTCGAGGCCGGGGGTCCGGGCGTCCGCCGGCTCGTCTCCGCGCTCGCCGCGCGCGTGGCCGCGACCGACACCGCGCCGATAGACGAGCCGGTCACCACCGACACCCGGCGGCTCATCCGGCTCCCGGGCACGCTCCACGGCGGCTCCGGGCTCGTCGTCACGCCGATCGAGCGCGGCGGACTCGACGGGTTCGACCCGCTCCGGGACGCGGTCCCTGACCGGTTCGTCGGACGCGACATCCGGATCGAGACCGACGTCGATCGGACGGTAGAATTAAACGGCGAGCGCGTTAGAGTTGAACCCGGTAGAAACACCGTGCCCGAGTTCGCGGGGGTCTTCCTCATGGCCCGCGGCGAGGCGCGGAAAGCCCCCGAACGATGAAACTCGACGAGCTCAGATCGGCCCAAGCGAAGGAACGCCGCAAGGACAGCCTCCAACACCTGCGGGACTCCTTTTACGACGACGTGGCCGCCTACGTCGCCGATCTCCGCGCGGCCCGCGACCGCCGCGCCGAGCAGGTCGACAAGCCGTTCTCCGACGACGACGTGCGCCGGATGTCCGACGAGATCGAGACCGCCGAGGAGGTCGCGGAGGCGCTGTACGAGCGCCGCGTCGGCAAGGTCGTCAAGCTCGCGTCGTTCGCGGCGGCGGACATGCCCGTCGACGCCGACGGCATGACCACGGAGGAACGACAGCTGTTCGACGACCTGGTCGACCGGATCAGCGACAACAAGTCGCGCGTGCTCGACGTGCTCGCCGGCGAGACCCCCCCGTCGTCGCCCGGCTCGGCGCAAACGGAAGGCGCGGGGCCAGCGGGAGGGGGACCGACGCCCGGAGGGGAGGCGACGCCCGAAGGCGCGAAGGACGCGATCGAGGGGGCGGACCCGACGAACGCGACGGACTCGCCCCCGACCGCAGACGAGACCGCCGCCGCGGATCCGACACCGCCCGCGCCGGATCCCGAAACGCCGACCGAAACGCCGGCCGAAACGCCACCGGGCGACGGCGGCGGGAGTGCGGGGAGCGGGGAGCCCGAGGGGAGCACCGACGCGCTCGCGGGCGCCATGGGCGGTTCGGACGAGGAGGTTGCGGACGCCCTCGACGCCACGACCGACGGCGGCGCGCCAGCGCCCTCCGGTTCGACCGGAGGGACCGACACGACCGCTCCCGGCGGTCCGACCGAGGTCCCACCGGAACCGGCTCCCCCCGGAGCGCCGGACGCGGACGCGACCGATGGACCGACCGTGAGCGACGCCGGTTCCGGGAACGGTCGGTCCGCCGCTGACGCCGCCGACACGTCAGCCGACAACGACGCCACCGACCGCGCCACGGTCAGGATCACCCGCGACGTGGGGTCGATATTCGGCGTCGACGAGCGGGAGTACGACCTCGCGAGTGAGGACGTCGTCACCCTCCCCGCGGAGAACGCGGACCCGCTGGTCCAGCGGGACGCCGCGGAGCGACTCGACTGAGGTCGATTTCCGATGTCCGCCGCCGATGCCGTCGACGGTCCCGCAGCCGCGCGGGCGTTCGGCGCCGCGGCCACCCTCCTGGCGCTCGGCGGCATCGCGGTCGCGATCCTCCTCGACCCGACCTTCTCGTGGACGGCCGACGCGCTCTCCGATCTGGGAGTTCGCGGCCGGAGCGCAGCCGTGTTCAACCGGGGGCTCATCCTCGGCGGCGCCGCGGGGGTCGGCTACGCCGTTGGCCTCTGGCGGTCGGTGACGCGGCACGGGGCGATCGCCGCGGTCCGCGCGGGGGTCCTCGCGCTCGCGATGGTCGCGATGGCCGGCGTGGGGGTCTTCGACCTCACGGAGCCGCTCCACGCCCCGGCCGCGGCCGGCTTTTACGTCCTCGTCACGGTCGCGTTCGCCGTCGACGGCCTCGCGCGGCGCGGGACGGCGACCGGGCGCGTCGTCCTCGCGTTCGTCCCGGTTCACGTCGCCGTCTGGGCGACGTTCGTCGCGGGGTGGTGGCCGGTGTCCGGGCTCGCGCTCCCGGAGCTTCCGGGGGCGCTCATGCTCGCGGGGTGGGTGTGGGCGCTCGGTCCCCTGCCGGTCCTCGGGGCGGTTTTCGACTCGGTGGAGACGCGATCAGGAGACGCCGGGACCGACGAGCACTAACGCCGCGGACGCGTAGCCACGGGCGATGGAGGTCGAGTTCCTCGGCGGCGCCCGCGAGGTGGGTCGGAGCGCGGTCCTCGTCGACGATTCACTGCTCTTGGATTACGGCCTGCTGACCGCGGATCCCCCGCAGTATCCCCTCCGCGACCCCGAGCCCGACGCGGTGGTGGTCTCGCACGGCCACCTCGACCACGTCGGCGCAGTTCCGGCCCTCCTGAAAGGGGACCGACGGCCCGCGATCCACTGGACGCCGCCGACCGCGGATCTCACTCGAACGCTGGCGCGCGACACGCTGAAGCTCCGCGGTAACAGCCCCTTCTGTCCCTTCTCGGAGGAGCACGTCGCGCGGCTCGGCGAAGTCGAGGAGCGGCACGCCTACGAGGAGCCGTTCGCGGTCGCGGGCGGCGTCGCCGGCGGCGGGTACGAGGTGACGCTGTTCGACGCCGGCCACATCCCCGGCTCCGCGCACGTCCTGATCGACGACGGGGACACTCGCCTGCTGTACACCGGCGACTTCCACACCGACGACCAGCGGCTGGTCTCGGGCACCACCGCCCGCCCCGACGCCGACGCCGTGATCTGCGAGTCGACGTACGCGGACGTGACCCACGACGACCGCCGCGCCGTCGAGGACCGCTGGGCCGAGCGCGTCCGGGCGACGATCTGGGAGGGCGGGGCCGTCGTCGCGCCCGCGTTCGCGATCGGGCGGACCCAGGAGCTGATGCTCGTCGCCGACGCCAACGACCTGACACCCTACGTCGACGGGATGGGGAAAGCGGTGACGCGGCTGGTCCGCCGGCATCCCGAGTTCCTCCGCGACTCGGAGGCGCTCCGCCGGGCGAAAGGCGCCGCGCGCTTCGTCACCGGTCGCGACGGCCAGCGCGAGCGGATCGCCAGTGACAACGAACTCATAATCACCACCTCGGGGATGCTCGCCGGCGGCCCGGTTCACTCGTACCTCCCGGAGATCCGGGGGAGTCCGACCAACGCGGTAACGCTGACGGGGTATCAGGTAGAGGGGACGCCCGGGCGGGAGCTACAGGACCACGGGCGGCTGGCGATAAACGGGACCGTGCGTCCCGTGAGCGCCCGGGTGGAGTCGTACGACTTCTCCGCGCACGCCGACCGCGGGGGGCTAGAGGCGTTCCTGGACTCGTACCGGGGCTCTCGGGTGCTCGTGAACCACGGCGACCGCTGCGAGGCGTTCGCGGCGGACCTCCGGGCGGACGGGTTGGCGGCGAGCGCGCCGGAACTGGGAGAGCGGATCGAGCTGTAACCCGCGTCAGGCCGGGCGGCGGTCGCGTCGGTCGGTCGCGTCGCACGCGAACTCGACCGTGTTCGTCGTTTCGGTGTCGAACCCTGGACCGGCGGCGTCAGCGTGGAACGCCAGCGTCCCCGGACCCGGCGATCCGCAGTCGACGATCACTGCGACAGTCGCCGACTGGCCGACCGGGATCGGGTCGGCGATCTCGCGGGTCGCTACCGTCTCCCCGTTTGGACCGCGAGTGACCCCGACCTCGACCCGTTCTATGGGGACGGTGACCCGGTTTCTGTACGCCACGGTGACGACCGTATCGCCGTCGTCGCCGGCGCTCTGATTCACCTGCTCGAACCCCAGGTAGGCGGGTTCACTCGGGTCGGCGACGTCGATCGCGGCGTCCCGGTCGCTCGTGATCTCGGCGGCGGAGAAGCTCCCGAACAGCAGGCCGACGGCCGCGAGGAAGGCGACGACCAGACTCACCGCTCGTATCGGAGTCATCGCTTTCGGTATGCGGCCGGCGGTTTCTCCGTCGTTCCCAGTCGCGTCCGGCGACCGATCGCGTGGTGGGCCGCCGCCGAGATTCCGAACGCCGTCGCGGTGAACACCCCGACGGCGAGGGGGGTGAAGCCGCCGAACCCCGGAACGCCGACGGCGACGCCGAGAAGGAGGGCGATCGAGAGGGCCGAGAGACCGAGGTAATAGGTGTTCCACGGGATCTCCCTGCCGCGTAGCACCTCAACGTACACCTCGATGTGTTCGAGCCCCGCGGCGGGCCTGACGACGCCGTCCTCGTCGACGGTCACGATGTCGTTTTCGGTCAGCTTCGGGAGGTGCGTGCGCTTGAGAGTGCTGTGGACGTTGTGTCGGTACTCGTAGGGCACCTCCTCGACGTCGATATCGAGCTCCCACGCGGTGACGTACCGCGACAGCTCCGAGACGTCTGGCGGCTCGTCCGCGTGCTTGATCGCGTGTATCACGAAGCGCCGCCGCCGGTTCGAGAGCACCTCGAAGATGTCCTCGCTCGGTATTTCGTGTTCGGCCTCGCGCCGATTGTCGGTGAGTCCTGTGATCGCGTTCATCCGATGAACACCGGATTCGCCCGTCCCCCGTTATTTGTCGGACACTGTTGCCGGTTCTATGGCGAAAATGCTCGCCGGTAGTGTATAAATGGGTAGGATAATTAACCAGAAAGTTTTTGTATCCAGACAGGTTCATGGCTTCGTCGCCGGGGAACAAGGGGTTATTGCCGGTATATTACCGTCTCGAATCCCGTTTCAGGCCGCCGTCCGGGTCAGACGTGCCCACCGATCCCGCGCGGATGGGACCGATCGCTCCTCGAACGGCCTGTGCTCGCTTCTCCAGAGAGCGGCGGCTGTCCGCCGATGTGGGCCGCTCGCCCCGACAGCGTGTTTCGTGTGACGTGTTAGCGAGAATCTCATAACGAAGTGACATGCTTTCGATGTCGACACCGAGCGCTCCGGCTTCGCGGTCCGGTTCGACGACCGACGCTCGGGTCGGACGAGCGGGCTGGCCGACGGCGGTTCGGCTCGGCGGACCGGGACCCGGGCTGGGGCGCACACCACGGGTGACACGATCAATGCAACGACGCAAGTTCGTCATCGGATTGGGCGCGACGGCTTCGGGAGGCGCCGCGGCTCTCGGCACCGGCGCGTTCAGTCGAGTGGAATCGCAGCGGCAAGTGAGCATCCAGGTCGCGACCGACGCGAACGCGTACCTCGGGATGGTCCCGATGGACACGCCGAACAGCAACAACTACGTCAGCACCGACGGCGACGGCCACCTCACCATCGACGTCGGGGAGCACGACGACTTCGACGGGCCGGATACGCAGCCCGGCCAGGGGGTCAACTCCGACTCGTTCACCTGGTTCGACGGTATGTTTCAGCTCTGTAACCAGGGCAAGGCGGACGCCGAGATCAGCTACGAGCTGCCCGATCCGCCGGCGGATCGGGACTTCGGCGGCAACTGGACCGCGCCCGAGGAGGGATACGACGAGCAGGTCGTCGCCTTCTACTACATGAACGACGACGGGGAGCGGATAATCGTCACCGACGACGACACCGTCCCGCTCCCGGTCGGCGAGTGCGAGGAGATCGGTCTCCGCACCGTGACCAAGGGGGTCGACGCGACCACGGAGGCGCCGCTCATCGACGGCGAAGTCGTGGTCACGGCCGACGCTCCGGGAGCGGGCGAGCCGGTGGACGGCGGCGACGACGGCGACGGCAACGGTACGGACATGTCGTAACCGACGAGAACCGACCAATGATCCGACGACGAACTCCGGTCGACTCGCGGGGGCTCGGGATGTCTCGGGTACCCGCACGTGTCGCGTGTGCGTCCCCGCTCGGGGGTAGCGAGACGGGACGGCGGAAGCGCAGCCGACGCGCCGGGGCAGTCGTCGCGAAGCGACTCACGACACAACCATGACACACACGGAGAAACGACCATGAAGCGACGATCGTTCCTGCTCGGCACGGGCTCGGCGGCGGCCGGCGGAAGCGCCCTGATCGGGACGGGCGCGTTCTCCCGGATCGACGCCCAGCGCTCGGTCACCATCCAGGTCGCCGAGGACGACAACGCCTACCTCGGGATGAACGACTGCCTGGGGGAGGACGGCGAGCCGACGCCGAACTCCAGTTTCGCCGATCTCGATGACCTCGGCCACCTCAGAGTCGACATGGGGGAGTCGGGCAACGGCGGCTCCGGCGTCAACTCCGAGTCGATCAGCTGGTTCGACAACGTGTTCCAGCTCTGTAACCAGGGCAAGGAGGACGTCTGCCTGTGGATCTCGGAGAAGGACGGCGCCGACCCCGACCGCGTCACGTTCTACGTGAACGAGGAGCCGGAGGCGACGACGCCCGAGAAGCTCGCGTTCCAGGACGGCGACCTCGTCGAGGACGACCCCGACCTCCAGACGTTCACGGGGGTTGATGACTCGATCCTCCTCGAAGTGGGTCACTGCGTCTGCGTCGGCATCCAGGTGTACACGCGCGAGGACGAGGACTACGAGATCACCGCGCCCGCCGCGGGCGACGAGCTGCTCAGCGAGGTCAGCCTCGTCGCAGACGTCGGCGAGGGGGCGTGTACGACGGAGCCGGAGTGTGCCGAGTTCGTCGGCGAATACGCGTGCACGACGTACGACTACTCGGCCGGTGATCTGTGGTGGAAGGCCCAAGACACCCGGTTCGAAGTGACCAACGTGGGCGACGCGTCCGCGACGTTCGGGTGGGCCATCATCAACGATCCCGACACGGACGCCGGCGACGGGGGGGCGATGGTCGCCCCCGGCGAGACGATCTCCATCGATCCGTCGCCGCCGAACCCGGAGGAGGGCGTCATCTTCTGGGACGGACCGGAGGGATGCGATCTGCCCACCTGGGGTGACGTGAAGGGTGAACAGTACAGCGACCGGCTCGTCAACCACGCCGAGGACACGACCGAGATCAGCGACGGCGACTACGTCGCCGAGATCGCCATCCCATCGGACGTCGAGGAGACGGAAGCCGAAGACCGGAAGGGAGAGCTCGACGAGATTCGGGCGGACGGCGCGGACGACGAACAGGCGCTGTTCGACGCGCTCGAAGGGACCGACGTGACCGCCTGCAGGGAGGACGGCTCGGGCGACGACCCCGGCGAGGATCCGGGAGATGATCCCGCGAGCGACGCCGATCTGACCTTCAACGACCAGTCGGCCGACGGGGGGTCGGTCGACGTCGAGAACGTGACGACGAACGGGGCGGCGACGCTGTTCGTCCTCTACCGGAGCGACGGCGAGTTCGACACGATCGCCGGCCTGCAGTCGGTCGGCGACGTGGACGACACGACCGTCACCGTCGACATCGGCGACGACGGCGGCGTCCCCGGGGACCACGAGGCGATCGTCGTCGGCAGCGACCAGGTCAGCGGCGGCTACGCGGCCGGCGACGCGATCTCGAACGCCACCGACGACGCGTCGCTCGACCGCGACCAGGGGGCGGTCAGCGACCCGGGAACGTAACGAACCGACACCGCCCCGCGCGGCGCGGGGCGTGAACCGCTTTACGGCGAGAGACGGCACGGGAGCGCTCGAACCGAACGGCGACTTCTCGTCCGACGGCGCGCGAGCGTCACCTCCCGTGTGAGATATCCACAACCAAGGTAATCGATACGATGAAACGACGAACGTTCATCCTCGGTGCCGGAGCCACCTCAGTCGGTGGAAGCGCCCTGCTCGGGACGGGCGCGTTCTCCCGCGTCGAGTCACAGCGAGACGTAACGGTTCAGGTGGCTGAGGACCCGAACGCCTACCTCGGGTTACAGCCCCTCGAAACGCCGAACAGCATGAACTACGTCGACCTCGACGAGGAGGGGCACCTCGCGATCGACGTGAGCGAACACGACGACTTCGAGGGAGGGCCGGTCGCGGAGCCCGGCGAGGGCGTCAACTCCGACTCCCGAACCTGGTTCGACGGGATGTTCGACATCTGCAACCAGGGGAAAGAGGACGTCTGCGTCTCCTACACGGCTCCCGACGACTTCGGGCGCGAGGACGCCGAACTCGTCTTCTACTACGAGGGCGACAGCGACGACGACCCCACGACGAGCGGGCGGATCGACATCGAGGAGGGCGAGACCCTCCCGCTCCCGCTCGGCGAGTGCGTGACGATCGGCCTCCGCACCGAGACCCACGGGGTCGACGCGACCGACGACGCCCCGCTGTTCGACGGCGAGGCCACGGTCGTCGCCGACGTCGACGGCGACTGCTTCGACACGGGCGACGGCCCGGAGCCGGAGTGCCCCGACTGCTCGTTCACGCCCGGTCCGACCGACGACCCCTACTCGAACCTGCTGTCCGTCGGTCCCGACCCGGGAGCGGGGTTCCCCGCCATCGACGCGCGGGTCCGGGTCGACACACCGACGGGCAACGCTGGCGACCTCACCGCGTCGGACTTCGCGGTCTGTGAGGACGGCTGCGGACAGACGATCGAGGACGTCTCGTTCGAGTCCGGCGGCGCGGTCGACATCGTCGTGGTGTTCGACGACACCGGGAGCATGGGCGGGCCGATCAGCGACCTAAAATCCGAGGTGAACGACTTCACGGACGACCTCGAAGACGAGGGCGTCGACGCTCGTTACGCCCTTGTCTCGTTCGAGGACATCGTCGAGGTCGACACCGACTTCACGGACGCCGGCAGTTTCCAGACCGCGGTCGACGGGCTGAGCGCGTTCGGCGGCGGCGACGGGCAGGAGGACAACGTCGACGCGATCGCGGTCGGCACCGGAAACGCGGCCGCACAGCAGGGCGACGGCGCGGAGCTCTCCGACTTCCGTCCCGGAGCGCAGCGGGTGTTGATCGACATCACCGACGAGGGAGCTCACGACGAGACCGACGATCGGACGCGGTTCAGCCAGTCGGAGGTCGAGGGGTTCCTCAACGACGGCAACGTCAGTTACTACGCGGTCGCGCCCGACGCGACGTGGGCCGACGTCAACAAGCGCGACATCGCCGACAACGTCGACGACGGGACATGGATCGAGTTCTCGACCACCGCGGACCTCACGCCCGTCATCAACGACATCACGGCCGACATCACCGACGAGGCGTACGTGCTGTCGTACACGACGACGAACCCGGTGACGGACGGGACGAACCGCCCCGTCGATGTCGAGATCGACGACCCGGACGAGGGATTGCTCTACGAGGAGAGCTCCTACACCGCTCCGTCGAGCTGACAAGCCATGAAGCGACGAGCCTTCGTCCTCGGCGTCGGGACCGCCTCGCTCGGGGGGAGCGCCGTGATCGGCACGGGAGCGTTCTCCCGCGTCGAGTCGCAGCGCGAGGTGGGCGTCGAGGTGGTCGGGGATCCGGAGGCGTACCTCGGCTTCGACGCCTGCCTGGGCGACGACGGCGACCCGACGCCGAACGCGGAGTTCGTCGGCGTCGACGACCGCGGTCGCCTCGCGATCGACATGGGGCCGTCCGGCAACGGCGGCTCCGGCGTCAACGGGGACGCGGTCACCTCGTTCGACGCCGTCTTCCGGATCAGAAATCAGGGCAAAGAGCGGGTCTGCGTCGACCTGGCGTACGACCCCGTCGACATCGCGGAGCCGGGCGGCGGGTTCGACGCGGGCGACCCGTCTGTCGTGTTCTACCGGGCCGGCGCGCGCGAGGAGGGCTCGTCGGCGCTCGACGACGACCTCGTCTTCGACCCCGCGTCCGCGGACCCGGACGACCCGAACTCCGCCGTGAGCCTGCCGGTCGGCGAGTCGGTCTGCGTCGGGATCCAGACCCGGACGTTCGGGATCGACGGGGCCGACGACGCCACTCTGCTCGACGGCGACCGGCTGCGGATCGTCGCCGACACGGACGGCCAGTGCACGGTCGACGAGGGAGGAGACGGCGGCGGCGACGACGGGGGCGACGGCGAGGACGACGAGGCGGCTCCGGACGTCAGTTTCGCCGCGTTCGGCGCCGAGACCGAGCCGTCGATGGCCGACGTCGAGGCGACGGAGCGCAAGAACGGCGGCGCGGGTGGTCCCGTGAGCGTCGCGTTCGACGCTGCGGCGCCGCTCGACGAGGTCGTGCTGTTCACCGGGGGCGGCCCGGACGTGCCGTCGGGGGACCAGCAGTTCCTCGTGGCGACGGACGTGCCGGCGTCGGGCGTCGTGACCACGCGCGACGCGGCGACCGCACCCGACGGGTGGATCGTCCCCGACGAGGCGGTTCTGCGGAGCGAGACGCCCCGCGAACCGAGAGATCCCTGTCCGGACGACGACGTGGCGGCGGTGAAGTTCGGGTGGGACGGCGACGAGGAGGCGTTCGAGGCGGAGTAGCCTCGGGCGGGGTCTCTCGGGTTCCGCGTTTCCGATTTCCGTTCGCGGGCGGACTCGCCTCTCTCCGGTCCGTCCCTCACCGGTACGTCCCGCTGAACACGCGGGCCCCGCACGTCTCGCAGTCGACGTCGACGCCGACCACGTCGCTCGAACAGCAGGACTTCCGGACGTTCTCGACCTGCGTGAGCGTCGTCTCACAGGCCGGACACGACTCCAGAAACGCGCGCATCCCCGCGATCAGTTCGGTCCGGCGACGGTCGCCGAGCCCCTCCCAGTCGGGGAGCCACTCCCGGAGCGTGGGTTCGACCGCGAGGTCGGCGTAGAAGGCGGCGTCGGAGTCCCACCGCGATATCCGGTCCCCGTCGAGCGTCACGACGAACCGGTCGTCGTTCTCGAACCCGAGCAGCTCCGGATCGAGGTCGAGCACCGCCGCGAGCCGGCGCTTCGCCGCCTCGTCGTCCTCGCGGAACCGCCGGATCCGCCGCCACCAGGCGCCCCGGAACTCGGCAGTGAGCCGGAGGTCGTCCGTGTCCGGGTCGTCGTCGACGACGCTGTTCGACCGGAGCATCGCCTCGACGTCGGACGACTCGACCTCGCCGCCGGTCCCCGTCGGGTCGGTCGCCTCGGCGTCCTCCGACGCTCCCGCCGAACTCCGACGCCGCACGACCGTCGACTCCTTCCCGAACGCTCGGAGCACCCGCTCGGGGAGGTAGCGCCGCGTCAGCTCCGGGGTTCCGGGGACCAGATACCCCCTGAGGTAGATGGCCCCGGCGCCCGCGAGGAGGACGACCGCGCCGGCCGGAACCCACGCGAGGGCGACGGCGCCCGCCGCGAGGAGGGCGATGAGCGCGTTGACGACTGTACACGGACCACACCGGTTCTCGCCGGTGTATTCGGGCTGTCGAAGCCGATCGATCACCTCGCTTGTCGTGCTCATTCGGGGATCCGTAGCACTGAGACCCACTAAGTTATGCGTTGATCGCTAACGCGACACACAGGTGAAACGGCGGGTTACCGATCGCGGTACGCGGCTCGATCACTCGTTACCGGTGGCTGAGCGGGACGGCTCCGACCGCGTTCCCGGCGTCGTCCCCCGCGAGCGCGACCGTCGACTCCCCGCTTACCGACTCCCCGCTTACCGACTCCCCGCTCACCGACTCCTCGCTTACCGACTCGCTTACCGACTCCCCGTTTCCGGCTCGACACGCGACGCGTTGCTCGGCGGTCGTGTCGACGCGCACGTCGCTCCCGGTCGCGGTCACGTCGTAGGCGATCGTCGCGTTCCCGCCGGTCGGGCACCGGAGGGTGACGTTCACGGGCGCGGCGTCGCCGACCGGGATCGCTTCCGGCGGATCGACGGCCTCGACGGTCGCGTTCCCGGACACGACGACTTCGGCGTCGACCTCGACCGTCTCGATCGGGCCCCCGAACCGGTTTCGGAGGTCGAGGGTCGGCGTCGACTCCCCCTCGGCGACGGCGTCGGCGGTCGCGTTGACGCCGAGGTAGGCGTCGTCCTCGTCGACGACGCTGACCTCCACGCCGCGGTCGGCGTCGATCGAGGCGAACCCGGCGCTACCGAGCACCAGCCCCGTGGCGGCCGCGAACGCGAGCAGGAGGCTCGCGATCCGAAGCGGGCGCACGCGCCGGGTCGACCCGGTGGTAGCGCGGGAGGTCATCGCGTCGCGGTCACCGTCGGTCGCGGAGCTCCGGCGGTTTCTCCTCGTTGCCGAGGCGAGCGCGCTCGCCGTAGTAGTAGTGGATCGCGGCGCTCACGCCGAAGGCGGTCACCGTGAACGCGCTCACGTCGATGGGTTCGAGCAGCGCGAACCCGGGGACGCCGGTGGCGACCGCGAGCAGGAGCGCTATCGACAGCCCGGCGATGCCGAGGTAGTACTGGCTCCACGGGATCTCCCGCCCGCGGAGCACCTCGATGTAGATGTCGAGGTCCGCGAGCGCGGCGGTGGGCTCGACGACGTTCGCCTCGTCGTCGTACTCGACCACCCCCTTCTCCGCCAGCATCGGGAGGTGCGTGCGCTTGAGGGTGCTGTGGACGTTCCGGCGCTGGTCGTAGTCGACCGCGTCCGGGTCGATCCCGTGCTCCCACGCCGCGATCCGCGTCGAGAGGTCCGAGACGGTGACGTGTCCCTCGGCGCGTTTGAGCGCGTGGACAGCGAACCGCCGCCGGCGGTTCGAGAGCACGTCGAAGACGGTTTCTTCCGAGAGCGATGCGCCGCGGGCCGCCGATCCGGTGGATGTCGTCGTCGAGAGCATGTGGACAGATGTGAGCCGCTGGAGTCCCCCTGCAGACCGCATTGGTGTCAATACGTCTGAACGAAAGCCCACCGTATAAACGGGGATGATTATTTCGCTGACACTGTCCGCGATCGAACAGGAACCCGGCGGGATCGACCGGGTTCAGGCCCCGGTTACGGTCTTCAGGCGGTGCTTGTTGCGCAATATCGGGTTGTTAGGAGTTCTGAAGGCGGTCGTTGATACGGCGTCGAGCGCGGGTCGATCCGGCTTCAGGTCGGGGTTGTGAAACGACGACGGGGGCTCGTCGATCCTCTGGCGGTCCGTGATGGGCTATCAAGCGCCTCAATACGATATGGGTATGGGGCCATGGGGGAAGTGAAGCGACCGACGCGGGACGGTCCCCGCGAATGCGGTCGCGGACATACAACCATGGAACGACGCAAGTTCGTAGTTGGCCTGGGTGCATTGGCTTCCGGAAGCGCAGCCGCGATGGGTACGGGTGCGTTCAGTAGTGTTGAGGCTGACCGTACCATCAGTGTTGAGGTTGCAGACGACTCCAACGCGTACCTACGACTCCAAGGTGCGGGCGGAGTTAATTCGGATTACGTGACCTCTGACGGTACCGATGGAGTGCTTGAGATCAATCTAGACTCCGGTAACGACAGCATTGCGGGCGATGGTGACGGAGTGAACCCTGATGCAATCACGAAGATCGACGACTTGTTCGTCGTCGAAAATCAGGGCACGCAAGAGGTCGAAATCACGCTCAACAAATCGGGAGACAATGACGGTCTCGCAACGTTCTACATCGATGATTACAGTACCACGTTAGACGGCACTGATCTCACTGCCGGTGCCTCCGAGACGATTAGTCTCGAAATTGATACCGAAGGTTCGGGACTTACCGGCGGGGATGAAATCCTCGACTCGGTCACGTTCAACGCGGACGAGGTCTAACCACGGTGAATTAAGATGGATCGTAGAAAATTCGTCGCTGGTCTCGGCGCGCTCGCTGGTGGTAGTGCACTTGCCACCGGTACGGGTGCGTTCAGTAGTGTTGAGGCTGGACGGAACTTGTCTGTCTCTGTCGCCGACGATTCAAATGCATACTTGGGAATTGAAGCATTAGACGACGAATATATAGATGCGACAGACGGTACTCTTGATATTGCACTTACTGAGGCAAATGCTACTGACGAAGGTGGTGAAGGAATCAATGCGAACGCTGTAACGGGAATATCTGACTTATTCAAGATTACCAATCAGGGTTCACAGAATGTCGACGTGTTTGCCCAGCCGCTTACTTTTATACAGGCAGACATAGATAGTGGCGTAGAGTCTATAGCGGTCTTCCTAACACCACAAGATCCGGATTATAACTTTTTGTTCGACGTTATTCCAATAGAACCAACGACAATCCCTGGATCCATCGCTTACAAAAACGTCGATCCAGGCAACGAACTAAGATTTGGATTAACAGCCTTTGCTGCGCCAGATACTGCCACTGGAACTGTTGAAATTAACAACTCAATCAGCATAACCGCTGAACCAAATGCGGAAGAAAACCCATGAGTGACGCACCAACGGTGAACGACTACGAGGAGGCGGCGGAGAAAGAGCTTGATATAAAACAGGAGGATCGGGATGCGATCAACACGACCCTAGAACAAGTATTCAACGGAGGATCCAACGAATGAAGCGACGCAGTTTCGTCATCGGACTGGGTACAGTCGCCGCCGGTAGCGCGGCCGCAGTAGGAACCGGGGCGTTCACGAGCGTGACCGCAGCCCGTGACGTTGATGTCTCGGTGGCAGACGACGCGTCCGGGTATCTCGGCCTCAGTGCCGACGGCGAGTACGTCACCGACGACAGTGGCAGCGGTCAAGTCGGCCTCAACCTCGGCGGGACGGATGCCGCGGACCGTACCGATGGCGGTGAAGCGTTCAACCGTCAGGCCACTACGACAGTTGAGGATGTTGTAACAGTTGAGCACCAGGGTAGTGGTACTAGTAACGAGGTTGCTGTCTCGTTCGATGGGAGTCAGTCCACGACCTTCCAACTCAAAACCAGTAGCGACGGGACCGAGGCGGAGGTGACGCTTGATTTCGGAACTGATACGACTTCAAGCCCCCTGACGCCGGGTGAATCTGTAGGAATTGACGTTACAGTTGACACCGATGCGGACGTTACCGATCCGGTCGAAACCGCTGACGTTACTATCCTCGGGAGTACCGACGATGTCGGCGGTGGCGGTGGTGGCGGCGGGTAGCCGTAGGGCTACACGCTAATCACTGTTTTTTGGACCTGTCCACGTCGCGAGTAATACTCCTCGTTCAGCGTCAGGGTCGTTCCAGATTATTTGAACGCTTCCTCCCTCAAACGTTGCATCACCCCAAACGTGTGCGTACATATCACCGGTGACTCGAACTGTCGATGTCTGACCTGTCGCCGCATTCGCCCAAGTGTCGCGCCATTCTCCGATATCGTCGCTCCCTTCGTGAGTCCATCTGACGACGATTTCTACGTTGCTCGGATCGAACTGATCGCCACTCATGTGTCTGACCGCAACGACCTCATCGGCGTTTTCTGGGAGATTCGGGTCGTACTCCGCCTGCGGATCCTGGACATCATCGTTGTACTCGAACTCGAACGCCACCTGCGGCGCCGGATCGTTCAACAGCCCTGCGAATCCGGTCAACATCGTCGCCACGGTCGCCGCCAGCGTGATCACGATCGCCGTCATCAACACGACGCCGACCACCTTCGAGACCGCTCGGTCCGCGTTCGCTCCCGTCTCGCTCGATCTCTTGCGGCCCACTCCTCCGAATCCCATATTTTCGATCCGTGAGGCGCGTATTTGAATCCTGTGTGTGAATTATCACGTCTGAGGTCGTGGTCGATTCTCATGGACGCTGTGCCACACTCCCGCGCCGGCGAGACGACCCGTCAACCGGGGACCTGTGTCTCAGATCGTCCCGTCGATCTCGACGCACAGGCCGCCGACACCGCCCTTCCCCGAACGCCGAGAACGCGATGACGACGTCTCAAGCACCCCTCGATGGGTGCGTGCGGTCCGATTACTTATTGTTTGGCAGTGACACGTATGTGTGATGTACGCGCGCGGATCGACGACCCCGCTGTTCGTCGTCGGCGTCGTGGCGGCCGTCCTGCTCGCGGTCTCCACCGGCGCCGTCGTCCTCGACGAGCCTGCGGACCGGATCGACGACGAGGTCGCCCTCCAACCCGGCGACAACCCCTACGCGTATCTCGACGAGGACGAAGAGCTCGCGGTCGACGTCACCGAGGAGAACCCCCGGATCGACGCGGCGGGAGTCAACCCGACCGCGCTCAGCGCTCAGGACGCGCTCTTCTACGTCACCTACGAGGGCGACGAGTACGCGGAGGCGTGGATCGAACACGACGGCACGGGCGTCACCTTCGTCGTCGACGGCGAGCCGGTCGAGAGCCCCGAGCGGGCCGCGCGGCTCACCCCCGCGGACGAGGCGGTTCCGGTCGGGATCGAGGTGGACACGCGCGTCGCCGACCTCGCACCGGGCGACCGGCTCATCGACGAGATCTCGGTGCACGCCCGGATCGCGGAGCCGGAGGACCCCGGTGACGACGGGCCGGGCGATGGACCCGGCGGGCCGGGCGACGGGGACGACGGCGGAGATGGCGACGACGACGCCGACTCCCCGAGCCCGACCGCCGGCCCGATCGTGTCGATGGAGCGCCCGAGCCCGACCGTCCGCGAGATCGAGGTCCGGTCGATCGTCGGCGGCGCCGACACCGACATCGACCTCGGCGGGCTCCGCGTCGGCGACCCCGGGATCCGGCTCGACGCGCTGACGTTCGTCCGGGCCGCGCCCGGCGACGCGAGCCTCGTGGTGCGAGGGTCGGCGGAGCCCCCAGCGGAGACCGCGCCCGTCCCGCCGGGCGTCGACCCGCTCGGGTACTACGCGGTCGCGTTCGCGGAGCCGGACGGGTCGGTCGAGGAGGCGACGGCGACGCTCGAAATCGATCGGGACGGGCTCGCCGCTGCCGGCGTCGCCCCCGAGCGGCTCGCCGTCTACCGCGAGACCGGCGCCGGCTGGGAGCGCGCGGAGACGACCGTCGTCGACGCGGACGGGGAGACCGTGCGGATCGAGGCCGTCTCGCCCGGTCTCTCCGCGTTCGCGGTCGCGGCCGAGCGCTCCGCCCTGGTCCCGGTCGAGGTGACCCTCTCGGACGACCGGGTCGCACTGGGGGAGCCGCTGACGGTCGATGCCGATGTCGAGAACGTCGGGCCGGCGCCGGCGAGCGACGCGGAGATCCGGGTCGAGACCGTCGGCGACGGAGCGATCGCGAGCAACGGAACCGTCGCACTCGACGCCGACCCGGGCGCGATTGCGGCCGAGTCGGTGACGGTCCGGTTCGACGAGCCCGGAGAGCACGATCTCGTCCTCGCGGGGAAGGCGGTCGAGGGAGAACCGGCCCTCGGCTCCGTCACGGTGACGGAACGGAGGGACGGTTCGGGAGGCGACGGGGGCGGTGCCGATCCGAACGTCGGGAGCGGGGCGAACGCGGGCGGAGCCGACGGTGCCGGTGACGGGGACGGGTCGGCGGCCGACGGCGACCAAACGGGGACGGAGCTGTCCGACCTCGAACTCGCCGACCTCGCGGGACTCGCGGCGTTCGTCGCGATCGTCCTCGCGACGCTGTTCCTCGTCCGGCGCGCGCCGTGGTAACCGCGCGGTCGGTGTCGCTCGGCCGGTGGTCGGGACGGCGGGACGACCGACCGGCCCCCGGTTCGACGGGACGCGGAGCAGCGGCTTCCGGTTCGACGCTGACGAGAGAGAGTGTGGGGAAGCGGCTGCCTTACGCGCCGCCGTCCGTGTACGCCCAGTCGTCGAGCACGCGTTCCGCGGTCGCGTTCGCCTCGGCCGGTGTCGGTCGGTCGCCCGCGACGACCTCGTCGGCCAGCGCGCCGGCGAGCGCGTACACGGCGCCGCCGTCGGCGCGGTCGGCGACGCGTTCGAAGGTGGGGCGGTAGGTGGCGGCCGTGCGCTGTCCGGTCTCGTCGAGCGAGGCGTCGATTGCGCATTCGAGCTGGCGGACCGCTTCCTCTGGTTCCATGTGCGTCTGTCCACTCCGGGCCTACTTAAACATACTCGGATTCGGAATCGAGTTAATTGTTTGCTGCCCCTAGCGCTCGCGGGATCGACGTTTATACGCGTTCGGCGGCCGGGACGCGGGATATGGCTGACGCGGACGAGCGCGCGCTCGTCGCCGAGCGCGCGGCGCGGGCCGGGGCACGGGTCGCGACCGCTTCCTACTGTTTCGTGTCGTCGTCGACGTACCGCTCCGGGAGGAACGGCGACAGCGCGTCCGGGGCGTAGGGAGCGATCTTCGCCGCCATCTCCGCGAGATGACGCCGAGTCACCGTGTACACGGCCGCGACGAGGAGCGTGCCGAGCACGACCCGCCGGAGCGGGCCGTCGAGCAGGAGCAGGAGGGGAAGCGACAGCCCCACCGACAGCGCGAGGTCCTCGACCGCGCCGTCGTATGGCACGAGCCGCCGCGGGGCGATCCACGCCCCGTGGTAGTGGTTGTACACGGCGCGGTCGGAGTTCCCCTCCCACGGCCGCAGCTCCAGCCCGCCGCCGTACATGTCGGCGACGCTGTGGACTGCCGCGCCGAGGAGGAACAGGGCGGCGGCGACGGTCGCCGCCGACGGCGCGACCAGCGCCGCGAGGAGGGCGATCGCCGCGAACAGGCCGTAGTACACGGGGAAGTGGAGGGTCTTCCGGTGACCGACGTACATGTCGAGATCCGGGAAGAGCCCCCCGAGGAACCCGGCGACGAAGCCGATCGGCGCCAGTTCCGGGGCCACGCGTACCAGCGGCGCGGCGAGCAGCATCCCGCCGAGCACGTGGGTCGGAAGCATCATTGTCGTAACTCAGGCGACAGAACCGTATTAACGTATCGGCGGAAAGGCCGTCGCGAACGGTCGGCAGTACTCACACGTCACGGCGCTCGAACAGCGCCTGCGAGAGGATGAGCAGACCGACGAACGCGACGAGGAGGATCGCCGAGTCGATCGCCTCGAAGGAGCCCTCGATCAGGATCGGCGTGGGCTCGTAGTACTGCGTCGGGCTCAGGTACTGAATCCAGTCGTACGCCTCGGCACCGCCGACGACGGACTCGAGGAGGTACAGGACAAAAACGGTGCCGACGGCCCCTCGCTCCGCGATCGCCGCGCGATCGACGGCGACCGAGAACGCGAGGCCGATCCCCGCGCAGACGAGCAGGAACGGTATCGATAGCAGGTGCGCGAGGAACAGGTTGTCGAGGGGGATCGTCTCCCCGACGGCGACGACGAACAGGTAGATGATCGGTCCGCCGAGGGCGTTGACGGCGATCATGGGAACGAGCAGCGCGGCGAACTTCTCGACGAGCAGCCGGGACCGCGTGATCGGAAGCGACAGGAAGATGTCCATCCGTCCCGTCTCGATGTCGCTCGCAACGGTACCGCCGCCGACGTACGCGAAGTACAGCCCCAGCCCGAGCAGCCAGACGAAATTGAACACCTGTGCACCGAGGAACCCCTCGATCGTCGACAGACTCTCGATGCCGAACGCCTCCAGCATCGCCGGCGGCAGATCCCTGAAGACGTCCTCGTAGTTGACCCCCTCTAGAACGGTAAAGTACCAGACGATGAACCCGGCGTACGCCCCGACGCCGGCCGTGAGAATCGCGGCGCCGCGGAGCCGCCGTTTCCCCTCATACCGGACCGTTTCAAACATCGTCCTCCCCCGTTCCGTCGGGTTCGTCTCCCTTCTGCTCGCCTCCGTCCCCTTCGTCTGCCCCCGCTCTGCTCCCGTAGTAGTGAGTAAACACGTCCTCTATCGGCGGTTCGCCGAGCTCGACGTCTCGAATATCGTGAGCCGCGAGTTCGCGGAGAAGCGCGTTGACGTCACCGGCGTAGATGAACTGGACGCCCTCGGCGAACCGTTCGGGTCCGACGACGCCATCGAGAGCCGTTATGGCGGTGACCGCGTCGTCACTCGCGTGGACGCGAACGTGCTTTCCGCTCCGGTGGAGCAGGGCGTCGACGTTCTCGAGCTCGACGAGGGCTCCAGCGCGGAGGATGCCGACGCGGTCGCAGACGCGCCGCACCTCGCTCAACACGTGCGACGAAAAGAACGCGGTCGTGCCGCGGTCGCGCTCGTCTCGGATGAACTCGTTGAACGCCTCCTGCTTGAGCGGATCGAGTCCGGCGGTGGGTTCGTCCATGATCACGAGGTCGGGATCGTGCATGAACGCCTGCACCAGCCCGAGCATCCGTTTGTTTCCGGTCGAGTACTCCCGTATCGGTCGGTCGATCGGAGGGGTGAACAGCTCTAACATCTCGTCTCGACGAGTATCTCCTTTCATCTCGCCGTGGTAGTCGAGCACCGTCTCGCCGGTGAGTTCCTCTTCGAACCCGAGGTGTGCCGGGAGATACCCTATCCGACGCTTGGCGTCGGTCAGCGCGGCCTCGTCTTGGATGTCGGCACCGAGAACCTTCGCAGTCCCCGACGTGGGCTTTAACAGCCCCAACAGCATCCGTATCGTCGTCGACTTCCCCGCGCCGTTCGGGCCGAGAAAGCCGAACACCTCCCCTTCGTTCACGGTGAACGAAACGGCGTCGTTCGCCACCACACTCCCGTAGTCCTTCGTGAGTTCCTCGACGACGAGCGGACGAGCGGAGTCACCGGACATAGAACCACCACGCTCCGGCGGCGACGAGGATCAGGAGGACGATCAACACGCCCGCCTCGATGGGGATCGTACCGCCGGACGACTGGGTGACTGCGACGGCGACTGTCGCGGTGTCGCCAGTGACGCGGACTCCGGTGGGGTCTGTGTAGGCGATGTCGACGCTCGCCGGGTACCGACTCGCTGGCGCATCGCCGTCGACCGTGAGGTCGAACGCCACCCGACCCGTCTCTCCGGGCGCCAGCGACGGGATCACGGTCGTCCGAAACTCGCTTTCCAATGGCGCGTCGGCGGCGAGTCGAACTTCGATGTCCCGGAGTTCGACATCGCGGCGGTTCGTCACGTCAAGCCGCAGCACGTCGTCCCCGCCGGCCGCGAACTGCGGATCGACCGGCTCTACCGTCACCGCGTCTCGGCGTTCAGCGACAGGAACGCGTACCGCGTCTCGCGTCGTCCGCTCCGTGTCGGCGACGCTTCGGTAGCTCGTCGCGAGGGTCAGCTGCTGGGGGACCGAGTCGGCGCTCGCCGGGACCTCGCCGCGGAACCGGAATGCGGTGCTCTCGCCGACGGCGAGGTCGCCGACGGCGTACCGCGGACTGCGGGGGGCGAACGCCCCGTCGCCGACCGCGAGAACGACTCCTCGAACGTCGGTCGGTCCGTCGTTGCGGATCGTCCCGCGAACGCTTCCGTTCTCGCCGATGCGAAGCGTGGAGTCGTCGACCTCGACCGAGAACGACTGCTCGGCGAGCGGCCTGATCCCGACCGGTATCCCCTCTTGGGCGCCGCGGATCCCGTCCACGTCGGTGTACCGAACGGTACCTGTGAGGTCGAACGACTCCGCGGCGGCGTCTTGGCTGACGCTCGCCGGAAACCTGACCGTTGCGTTCTCTCCGGGGCCGAGTCGGTCGATCCGAGCGGTGTTCCGTTCCGTCTCTCCGAGCGCGAAGTCGGGCCCGTTCGCGACGAGCTCGACCGACAGGTCTCGGGCGACCTCTCCGCCGAGGTTAGTCACGTTCGCCGTGAGCGTTCCGGAGTCGCCGACCTGAACGTTCGTGTCGACCGTCCGTACCGCGAACCGGGGTCTGTCGTCGACGGTCACCGAGATCGACTCGGTCCGCGTCCGCGATCGATCCTGTACGACTCCGCTCCGCGGCGCCGAGAGATACGTGTGCGAGTATCGGAGTCGCACGTCGAGCGAATACGTCCCCGGCTCTGCGTCGGCGGGGACCGTCACCGAGACGGGGACCTCGCGGACCGCACCACCTCCGATCGAACCGACGGCGAACCGGTTCGTCTCGACCACGAGCGGCGAGTGATCGCTCTCAACTTCGATCACGACGCTCCGCGCGGTCGTGACGGTGTCTCTCCGGAGGTCGGTCCCCGCGTCCACATCGCCGTCGTTCGCGATCTGCACCGTGAGATCGGCCGTCGTCCCAGGCGACACGGTCGAGTCGGGGAGGTACACGTCTAACTCGGGCTCACCCCGGACGAACGGCGGCTCCTCTTGCGCGACCGCGAGCCCAGCGAGCGCGCCGGCGAGGAGCGCGACCGACGCGAGGATGGCGAGCGAACGTCGAGACATCTACGCCCTCCGACCCTCGATCGCTTCGCACTCACCGGCGAGACGTCCCGGCGGCGAGCGGAATCGATTAGTTCGTGTCATATTTCAAACTATGTCTGCCGTTATTATATACTTACTCGTGACCGAGGTGGACTGACTCCGCGGGCATCGGGCAGCGCCCTTATGCCGATGGACCCGAGTGACGGGGTATGCTCATGACGCCGGGACCCACCGCGGTCCCCGCCCCTGTCCGCGACGCGATGAGCCGCGAGCTGATCAACCCCGACGTGGACCCCGAGTTTCACCGGATCTACGACCGGCTGACCGACCGGCTCGCGACGGTCTACGGTGCCGGACAGACCGGAGCGAACGGTGCCCCGGACCGCGATGTCGTCGTCCCCGGCGGCGAGGGCATTTTGGGGCTGGAGGCCGCGATCGCCTCCCTGGTCGAGCCCGGCACCGAAGTGCTGTGTCTCTCGAACGGGCTCTACGGCGACGGCTTCGCCGACTTCGTCGCGGACTACGGCGGCGAGGCGACGCTGGTCTCGACCGACTACGACGATCCCCTCCCGCTCGCGGAGCTGGAGTCGATCCTCGACGACGACCACGAGTTCGAGGTCGCGACGATGGTCCACTGCGAGACGCCCACGGGAACGCTCAACGACCTCGGGCCCGCGCTCGACCTCCTCGAAGAGGCCGACGGGGAGATCCTCACCGTCGTCGACGCCGTCTCGTCGCTCGGGGGCGTCCCGGTGCCGACCGACCGGGTCGACGTGTGCCTGGGGGCCTCTCAGAAGTGTTTCAGCGCGCCCCCGGGGCTCACCACCGCCGCGATCAGCGACCGCGCGTGGGCGGCGATGGACGAGCGGGACCCGCACTCGCTGTACACGAACTTCCTCCCGTGGCGCGACACCGACGAGGGGTTCCCGTACACCCACCTCACGACCGAGGTCGTCGCGCTCGACGCGGCGCTCGGGCTGTGGCTGGACGAGGGGCTCGACGCGGTCCGGGAGCGACACCGGACCGCGGCGGCGCGGTGTCGCGAGCGCGGCGCGGAGCTGGGGCTGGAGCCGTATCCGGACCCCGAGCGCAGCTCGCCGACGGTGACAGCGTTCGAGGTGCCCGGACGGGCCGAGGAGCTACAGACCCGCCTCCGCGAGGACCACGACGTGCTCCTCGCGACCGGGCTCGCGTATCTGGCCGACGACGTGCTGCGCGTCGGACACATGGGCCACAACGCGCGGGTCGAGCGGGTGGACGAGGCGATGGACGCGCTTGAGGAGGTGTTGTAAGAGGTAGGTGGATCGGTCGCGGGTGAATCCGGGTTTGGTTGGTTCGTGCGTTTATAAGGGGCTGTTGCTGGCTGATCGTCGGTGAGGACCTCCAAAGCCCCACTCGTCTCACCCGTCTAGCACCGCTCCGCACCTCACTCCTCCCCAGCCTCGTCGCCGGCGGCTTCGCCGCCAGCGACTCCCTCGCGCCGTCGGCTCACGGCCCTGCGGGCCGCTCGCCGGGACGCGCCACCGCATCGATCATTTATAAGCGATCCACTCTCTCACCGCGTTTTCCCACGTGCTCCCACGCGAGGTGCGCGGCGATCCCGAGCAGGAACGCGACGCCGAGGTTCGTCGCCAGCGCGACGAGGCCGATCGCGACCGAGAGGGCGACGTTCTCGGAGTCGACGGCGTTGCGCGCGAGCGAGACGGCGACGATCGCGAGCAGCGCGCCGAGCATGGCTACCGGGAACGCGCCGAGGAGCGCCGGCGTCGCGAAGGGGACGGCGACGAGGTAGCCGACGCCGAGGACGACGTTCGCGCCGCCGGTCCGGGCGCCGAACGCGTGCTTGCCCGCGACGCCGTCGCAGCCGTGACACATCGGAATCGCGCCGAACGGCACCGCGATCAGGTTCGTCGCGCCCATGCTCGCCGACAGCTCGTCCGGCGTCACCTCGGCGTCGAACAGGTCGGCGAAGAGGAGGGAGGTCGCCAGCGCGGCGTTGCCGATCGTCATCGCGAGCTGCGCGGCGATCCCGTCCGCCGTGCGCCGGGTGACCGCCCCGGAGAGCACTTGGAGAGACAGGTCCGGCGGCGCCCCGGGCCACCGCGGCGCCGGGATTCCGGCGGTGACGAGCGCGATCAGCACGCCGACG
>Ga0207756_100249_pt1 | contig 25446 bp, 23 predicted proteins | sample A23M1SouthBayCA_FD_187748 | JGI IMG/M metagenome (GOLD analysis project Ga0207756, IMG submission 187748) | Aerobic enrichment media microbial communities from Eden Landing Ponds, California, USA - A23 M1 (3) (SPAdes) | ecosystem: Environmental > Aquatic > Marine > Unclassified | place...
CCTCTCGACGTCGGCCGCGTGCGGGGACGAATCGAGCTCGCGACCCCGCAACTGCCGCCAGCGCGCCTTCGCCTCGAAGTACGCGTCGTGTTCGTCCGCGACACCCATCGCGTCCGAGAGCGCCGACAGCGAGCGCGCGCGCCGGATCGCGGCCAGTTGCTCCCGCCCGGCCGCCGACAATCCCGTCATACGATCGTGCTAGTTCGTCGCACGCAAATAAGTCGTTAGCGGCCGTGCGAGCGCGACGCGAACCCCCGCACGCTCGCTCGCCGCCGGACCCGCATCCACGCCGCTTAACCCAGCGCCGCTCGGAGACACGGGCGTGGCACTCTCCGCGCCCCTCGAAGTCGTCGCGCTCGCGATGGTCCCCGCCGTCCTCTGGGGATTCACGCCAGTCATCGAGAAGCGCGCGCTCTCCGACGGCGGCACCCCCCTCCAGGCCGCACTCACCGTCGTCCTCGTCGACTCCACCATCTACCTCGCCGCCATCGCCCTCCTCGAACCCCACCCCTTCGAAAGCATCACGCTCGAAACCCTCGGCGTGTTCGCGTTCGCCGGCGCCGTCGGCACCGCACTCGGCCGCATCGCCATCTTCGCCGGGAACCAGCGCGTCGGCGCCAGCATCTCCAGCGCCGTCCTCTCCGCCCGCCCACTGTTCGCGACCGCGCTCGCCGTCGGCTTCATCGGCGAACCACTCTCCCTTCCGACCGCGGTCGGCATCGGCGTGCTCGTCGTCGGCCTCGGCGTCCTCGCCGTCGCCAAAGGCGGCGACCTCGACGGCTGGCAGCCACGCGACCTCCTCGTCCCGCTCGCCGCCGCCGCCGCATTCGCCGTCGGGAACGTCACCCGCCGCTACGGCCTCGAGATCGGCGACGCAACCCCACTGGAGGCCGTCGCCGTCAACGAGATCACCGCACTCCTCGCACTCGCCGCGTTCCTCGCCGCCACCGGCCGCCGCGACGTCCTCCAGAAACCACCACGCACCTACCTCGTGTTCGCCGCCAGCGGCACCATCACCGCCGTCGCCCTCCTCTCGATGTTCACCGCACTCGACGCCCCCGACGGCCGCATCGCCGTCGTCGACCCCCTCGTCGCCACCGCCCCCCTGTTCACCGTCGTCTTCTCCACCGTCATGCTCCGCGACCTCGAACGCGTCAGCAAGGGCGTGCTCGCCGGCGTCCTCCTCGTCGTCCTCGGCGCCGCACTCGTCACCAGCGGCCCGGCACTCCTCGGCGCCGCCGGACTCTGACCTGACCGACCCCCGGGCGTGCTCGCGCGTTCGAGGGGGACGCGACCGCAGTCCATCGATCGAGAGCGGTCGTGGACCGACCAGAGGTAGCTGCGCGGCACGCCCGAAAGGAAGGATTTTTGTCACTAGTGGCGTATGCGTGTGTCAATGGTACAGGGGGCGACGAATCGCCGTGCGTTTCTCACGAGTATCGGGTCGGTCGCCGCCGTCGGCACCCTCGAATCGGTGGGTGCGCGACCGGCCGCAGGCACTGCGCAGACAGAGAACTGGACCGGGTATCGAGGCGGTCCCACACACGACGGGACCGCCACGGTCGACGGTATCGACGCCGTCGAACGAACGCGGTGGGCTGCCGGCGGCGAGGACCAGCGAGCGACGATGCCGGCCGTCGTGGACGGAACGGCGTACTTGGGTGTCGGCGCTCGCGTCCTCGCCGTCGACGTGCAGTCCGGGAGCGTCGCATGGAGTGCGAGCGTTCCAGCACCGGTCCCGCTCACGCCGTGCGTCGGAGGGACCACGCTGATCGCGACGACGAACGGCGGTGACGTGCTCGCGATCGACGCGGAATCCGGCGAACGAGCGTGGTCGATCGGCGTCGGCGGCGCCGCCGGCGTCCCGGCGATCCGCGACGGGACCGCCTACGTCGGCACCAGCAACGGTCGGCTTCTCGCACTCGATGCGGACTCGGGGTCGGTCCGATGGTCGGTCAGACGAGACGACGTCGACGTCCCGGAAGACAGCGCAACGAGACCCGTGGCCATCGCGCGGCCAGCACCCGCAGTGGACGACGACGCGATATACGTGAACGTTACGGGCAGCAACGGCGGCAAAGTCGTCTCGCTCGCGCGCCAAACCGGCGAAGAGCGATGGCGCGTCGGTTTCGAGGAAGACTACGTGTACCCGCCGGCTCTCGACGGCGATCGACTCGCGGCCGCCTCGGGATACGGCGAATTGAAAGTGCTCTCCACGCAAGGCGGCCTGGTCCGCTGGGAGAAGGACTTCGAGAACGGGATCAGTTCGCCGCCGGCGTTCGACGGCGAGACGGTCTCGATCGCTCACGAATCGACCTACTCCGAGAACCGCTGTTACGCGATCGACGCGGACTCCGGCGAGAACCGCTGGGAGTACCGCTTCGAGGACGCGACGGTGACGGGCGGTGTCAGCATCGCCAACGGCACGGTGTACGCGTCCACGTACACCGGCTCGCGGACTGGAACCACGGTCGCTCTCGACTACGATTCCGGACTCGAACAGTTCGCCTACGACACGGGCGTGCCGACGCATCGGACACCAACACCGATCGCTGACGGCGTCGTCATCCCCGACGGAGCGCAAGTACGGTGCCTCGGCAGCGACACGGGAGACACGGAACCGACGAACGACACCGCAAGCCGGACCGCCACCGACTCCAACGACGAGACCACCGAAACGGGGACGAGCACGGAGTCACCCGACGCCGACCGAACCGACCGACAGCGCGACCAGAACGCCAGTACTGAAACCACCAGTTCGCGTCCGTTCCTGGACGACGGTGGTTCGCGAGCCGGCAGCCGGACGCTCACGCTCGCCAGTATCGGCGTGACGATCATCGGCACGCTCGTCGGCCTGGTACAGCTCCTGCGAGGTGACTGACCGATGGCACGCGGTTCCCCACACGTCGTCGGGGCGCTCGCCGGACTCCCGTTCGTGCTGACCGGCGGATACATCTCCGTAAGTGACGGACCAGCCCCACGCTCGGTCGGCCTCACGCTGGCCCTGTTCGGCGCCCTGGTCGTCGCGACGGGCTGGTACGTTCGACGGACCTCGCCGACGCCCATCGACTTCGGAACCGACGAACGCGTCATCGCGACCGTCGAACCGAACCAGTGGATCGCGACGACCAAACTGGCTCTCGGAGCGATCGTCCTGCTGGCCGCCGCCATCCTCCTGTTCGCCACCCGAACCGCGCTCGTGTACCCGACGGCGACCTTCGTCGTCGGGTACGCCGCCCTCGTTGCCGGCCTCGTCGACTACTGGACGAACACGCTCACCACCCACTACGTGACGACCCAACGGATCGTGAGCGAGTACCGGTTCGTCTCCCTGAACCGGCAAATAATCCAGGTCGACGACATCATCGGCGTGACCCACACCCAGAGCGCACTCGAGTCACTCGCCGGGTACGGGAGCGTCCTCGTCTCGAGCGGCGGCGGCAATCCCAGCGCCAGCCAGATCGTCTTCGGTAACGTCGCCAATCCACACGAAGCCGTCTCCGCACTCCAGAGCGCCCAACAGGACGCCAACTGAACGGAGACCAATCGAAGTGATCCGACTGAGCTCCCGCCCCCACTAGTCTCGTTCCCAGAAGTCACTACCCTCGTCGTCTTTCACACCGAGAAACGGACCCGACGGGATTTGAACCCGCGACATCTTGGTCCGGAACCAAGCACTCTGTCCACTGAGCTACGGGCCCTCAAGATTGAATTACCGACCCGATGCTATAACGGTTGTGAAGCGGCGTGCTGTGTAGGCGTCGGTTCGTTTGGTGATTATCGCTTGAATCCACCAGTACTTGACCGAAGGGTGGCGGGACTCGACGGGAGTCCCGTGGGCGAAGCGAGCGGGATGCTGTCGGAGGTTGCTCTGACAAGATTTGAACCCGCAACATCTTGGTCCGGAACCACGCGCTCTGTCCACTGGGCTACGGGCTCTCGGCCTGTGGTTGGCTGGTTGGGGGTAAGACGGTCGCGTTCGTGGCGGGGTGTTCCACCGGCGGGGTGCGGTCGTGGCGGTTATTCGTCGGCTGGGGTGGGAGTGGGATCTGGGTCGTCGTCGATGACGGTGTGTTTCCAGGTGCCGCGGGTGAAGTAGGCGGCGGCGGTGATAGCGCCGAGGATGTTGCCGAGGGCCATGCCGATCCAGATGCCTTCGGGACCCATGTCGAGGGCTTGGATGACGAGGGGGCCGAGTGAGAGATCCAGTAGTGGGATGGTGAGTGGGCCGAGGGTGATGACGCCGAGGGCGAGGTAGGCGACGGTGGGGACGCGTCCGATCCAGAGGGCGACGATGCTGAACGTCATCGCGGTCTTGGTGTCGCCGGCGCCGCGGAACGCGCCCAGGAGGACCTGGAGGACGCCGATGAACGCGAATTCGACGCTGCGGATGCGGAGGTAGTTGCTGCCGAGTGCGACGGTTTCGGCGGCTCTGTCGGTGCCGGTGGCCATGAAGACGCCGACGATGGGTTCGGGGAAGAGGGCGGCGATGGCGGCGGCGGCGATCATGACGCCGGCGCTGGCTTTCGCGGCGATCCAGACGGCGCGTTCGGCGCGGTCGGCTTGGTCGGCGCCGAGGTTCTGGCCGACCATGGTGTTGGTGGCGCGGCCGAGGCCCATGGCGGGGAGGAAGATGACGGAGACGAGGCGGTTGCCGAGGCCGTACGCGGCGACGACGGCGGGGGCGAACGTGACGACCATGGCGGTGAGGGTGAGCATGGCGGCGGCGCTGGCGGACTGTTCGAGGGCGGACGGAACGCCGATCCGGGTGATGTCTTTGACGTGTTCGAGTTTCAGGCGGAGGTCGCTGATGGTGACGGCCGGGCCCTTGTGCGTGAAGAAGAGGATGTACACGCCGAGGACGCTGGCGGCGCCCCTGGAGATGATGGTGGCGAGGGCGGCGCCGCGGATGCCGAGGCCGGGTATCAGGGCGGCGTCCCACCCGAAGATGAGGATGGGGTCGAGGACGACGTTGAGGGCGACGGAGAGGAACATGACCCGCATGGGGGTCTGGGTGTCGCCGTACCCGCGCATGAGTGCGGAGAACACGAAGAACCCGAAGAGGAAGGGGAGACCGACGAAGAACACTTCCATGTACGCGGCGGCGAGCGGGATGACGTCCGCGGTGGTGTCGGCTTGACTGGGGAGGAGTGCGAGGAGGTCGTCCGTGAACAGGTAGCCGAGCGCGGAGAGCGCGAGCGCGAGGAGGGTGACGAATCCGAGCGTCTGGCCGGCGATGGTGCCGGCCGAGCTTTCGCTTTCGGCGCCGGTGTACTGGGCGACGAGGATGGCGCCGGCGGCGGTGAAGCCGCCGGCGACGCTGATGAGGAGGAAGATGATGGGGAACCCGATGCTCATCGCGCCGACGGCGTCGGCGCTGAAGCGGCCGAGCCAGAACGTGTCCGCGACGTTGTACGCGACCTGGAGGAGCTGGATGGTGACGATGGGCCACGCGAGCCGGATCATCGGCCGGACGAGCCCACCCTCGGTGATGGAGTCGTCGCTGCGGGAGCTCACTACGTTTCGAAACGAAACCCGAGCGTTTGAAGCTGTTGATACGTTCCGCGGGGCGTGAACGCACAGCGGGGTCGTCGGTGCTGTCGCGTCCCGTCACGGCGTGCCGGTTCGTGTCACTTCGAGGGACTCGGGGACGAGCCGGCCCTCGCCACGTTCGACGGTGGTCCCGTGGTTGCCCGTACTGAGCGGGGTCGCTGCTGTCGGGGACTGGTGAACACAAGAACCGGGAACGGGACGGCCGGGGCGGAACTGCTCGGCCCGCAGTCAGGGGGTTTCGCTCGTCTCGAGCGTGAAGTCGTCGCGCGGGTAGGCGACGCACGTGAGGACGTAGCCGTCCTCGAGTTCGGGGTCGTCGAGCATCTCCTGGTCGTCGTGCTCCACGAAGTCCCGCGAGTCGCCGTCCGGGATGTGGCCCGCGCAGGAGACGCACTGGCCTTGCCGGCACGCGTAGGGGAGGTCCCAGCCCTCGTCTTCGCCGGCTTCGAGCAGCGGTTCGTTGTTCGCGACCTCGATGGTCTCGCCTTCCTTCGTGAACTCGATGTCGAAGTACTCCACCTCGTCCTCGGGGATGTCCGCGGGACTGGACGTGTCCTCTTCGGCTTCGCCTTCGGCGAGTTCCCCGCCGGCTTCGCCGCCGCCGATCGCGGCGACGCCGCCGCCGCCGATGGAGCGGTTCATCGGTTCGGCGAAGTCCGTCTCGGGCACGGACTCGGCGCGTTGCTCGAGGACTTCCTGGGAGATGTCCTCGTTCGCGGTCCAGCCGGTCCCGCGAGCGTAGTGCAGGACGACGGCGATGACCGTGAGGGTCACCCCGATTCCGAGGCCCACAGTGCTGACTGCCATATGAGGACGGATTAGAAGACGTGGTTTAATTCACTTGTGATTGTTCTCGCCATCGCGGGACTCGCTGCGGGCGGTTCGCGCCCGGAGCGCGGCGACTCTGGACGGCGTTCGGCTGCGGGCGGGACTGCCAGGTCGGGTGTGCGTGGACGGGAGGTTCAAGGCGCCGTGGGCGTTAGGCGTCGCGTAGTGACGGATCTCGCCATCGACGCGGACGGGCTCGGGAAGCGTTACGGGGAGACGGTGGCCGTCCGTGACGTGTCGCTCGCGGTCGAGCGCGGGAGCGTGTACGGCTTCCTGGGCCCGAACGGGGCGGGGAAGACGACGACGATGCGGATGCTGACGACGCTGACGCGGCCGACGTCGGGGACGGCGAGGGTGGCGGGCGAGTCGGTGACGGACCGGCCGGCGGTGACGGCGCACCTCGGGTACCTGCCGGAGGAGCCGCCGGTGTACGACGAGTTGACGGGGCGCGAGCAGTTGTCGTACGTCGCGGGCCTGCGTTCGATCCCGGAGTCGGCGGCGGACGAGCGCATCCGCGCGCTCCTGGAGCGGTTCGACCTCGCGGACGCGGCGGACCGCCGCGTCGGCGGGTACTCGACGGGGATGCGCCAGAAGCTGGGCGTCATCCAGTCGATCCTGCACGAGCCGGCGGTGGTGTTCCTGGACGAACCGACGAGCGGCCTGGATCCGCGGGCGGCACGCACGATGCGGGAGACGATCGCGGACCTCGCCGCGCGGGAGATGACGGTGTTCCTGTCGACGCACGTGCTCTCGGTCGTCGACGAGCTCGCGGACGAGGTCGGCGTGCTCCTGGACGGCGAGCTGGTCGCGGAGGGGTCGCCGGCGGCACTGAAGTCGCGTGCGGCGGGCGGCGAGCGTTCGCTCGAGGCGGCGTTCATGGACGTGACGACGCCGGACGGCACCGGCGCTGGCGACGGACCCGACCGAGGCGACGCTGCCGACGGAGACGACGCACCCAACCGAGACGACTCGATCGGCGAACGGGACGCTGTCGGGGGGCGTGACGGTGGTTGAGGGCGCGGGTGACGACGCGAGGGGGAGTGGGCGCGTCTCGCGGGGTCGGTGGCGGTCGTCGCGTGGTCGTCGCGGCTGGGTGCGGGACGCCGCGCGCATCGCTCGCGTGGACCTGCGGTGCACGCTCCGGCGGTTGCGGGCGCATCCGCGGACGGTCGTCGCGCGGACGGCGGTGCTGGCGGTGGCGTGGGTTGGACTGTTCGGTGGCGGTGGCGTGCTCGCGCCGGGCGGCGAGCCGGCGGTCGCGGAGACGCGTCTCGCGGCCGCGGGGTTGTGGGCGTTCGTCGCGGCGACGGTCGCGATGAGCGCACCGCGGTCGCTCGACGACGTCGAGGTCGGCACCGACCTCGTGCTGAGTGCGGGCCTCCGGGCGACTGCCGCGGGGTTGCTCGTGGTGACGGCCGTGGAGTCGGCGGCCGTGTTCCTGGGGTTCGTCGGCCTGGGCGCGCTGCGCGTCACGGTCACGTCGGCGACGCCCGTGCTCGCGTCCGCGGTCGCGGTCGCGACGGTGCTCGTCGGGATCGCGAGCGCGGTCGCCGCCGGGTTCGCCGTGGGGCTGGCCGCGCACCCGCTCGCCCGCCGGCTGCCCGTGTTCGAGCAGCGGCCGCGGGCGGTGTTCGCGCCGGTGCTCGTGGTCGTGGTGCTCGCGCTCCTCCGCCCGGACGCGTTCGAGCCGGTGGCGCGAGCGTTCCCGCCGGCGTTCTTCGCGGACGCGTTCCTGTTCGGGCTCGGCGACGGCGACGTCGCACTCGGCGCGTTCGCGCTCGTCGGCGGCGTCCTCGCGGTCCCCGCGTTCGCGTGGGTGGGCGAACGCGCGGCGGGGAACGTGTGGTTCGACGGCGACGACACCGGCGGGTCCGCGTCGACGCGCGGCCGCCGCCTGGTCGTCGCGGTCGTGAACCTCGCGCGACCGGTGACGCGCCGACCGACGCGGGCGGTTGCGACGCGCGCCTGGCTGCGGATGCTCCGGAACCCGCGCACGCTCTTCCAGCTCGTCGTCCCCGCGTTCATGCTCGGCGCGGTGCTCGTGCAGAACCCGCCGGGCGTCGAGGGCGCACTGCCCGTGCTCGTCGCCGGGTTCGCGGGCGTGAGCGCCGGATTGACGCTGACGCTGAACCCGCTCGCGCTCGAGGGGGACGCGCTGCCGGCGCTGCTCACGACGCCGGTCGCGGGCGCGAGCGTCGCCAGGGGGTACGCGTTCGCGGGCGTGCTCGCCGCGCTCCCGACGCTGCTCGTGCTCGTCCCCCCGACCGCGTACGTCAGCGGCGTCTCCGCGGGCGTGACGGCCCTGACGGTGGCGTGGGGCGTGCTCGTCGCCGCGTTCGGCGCCGTCACGTCCACCGCGGTCGGGTTCGTCGTGCCCTCGTCGGGCGCGGCCGCGGCCGGCGACACCGAAGCGCCGACGCAAGCGGCCGTCCTCGTGTACACGCCCATCGCGTTCCTCGCCGCCTCCGTCGGCATGGCCGGCTTGCTCGCGTTCGACTCCGGGCTCGGTCGCGCACTGCTCGCCGCCGACGTCGTCCTGCTCGCCGCGCTCGGCGCGCTCGCGTACCGGCACGTCGCTCGCCGCTACGAGTCCCTCACCGTCGACGAGTAGCGCGGGTCCCGTCGCCCCCCGGCCCGGTCAGAACTCGACGCGCGAGCGGATGTGCATCTCGTCGTCGGTCGCCTCCAGGTGCGCGACGTCGTCGATCGTCATCTCCCACGCGAACTCGCGCTCGCCGAGGTACTCGACGACGGCCCCGAGCTGGTCGCGGTCGAGACTGTGGTACGCGAGCGTGACGTGCGGGAACCACCGGTCGGGGTGGTAGTACGAGTCCGCGTGCTCGGCGAACTCCGTGAGGCGACTCCACAGCGAGTCGTGGAGGGCCGCGAGCGCAGGGGCTCTCGCGAGCGGCAGGTAGACCACTGGGGCGGCGGTGAACACGCCGACGCCGCCCGCGTGCACGGTGAACGGGTCGGTGTCGGCGGCGACGGAGTGCAGGCGCGATTCGACGGTCGAGGAGTCGTACCGTTCGGCGACGTGGTAGGAGACGTGCGGTGGCGGCAGTTCGCCCGCCGGGTCGAGGTCGAACTCGTCGGAGAGGTCGTCCCAGACGTCGAGGACGCGCTGGTGGTGCTCGTCCGGGAGCGTCGAGATGACGGCCGAGTGCATGGTGGTCATCGAGTACGGTCGGAGCCGGCGTCGACGCGCGGTTCGGCGGGCGGTTCGCGGCTGATAGTGGATCACCTTACGACCGGAGGGTCCTGAACGTAACGGCCGGCGGAACATTCGTTCGTCAAACCGCCATCTCCTGGGTTACCGACTCGGCTGGTGGCAAATCGTCGCTTCGGCGTCGCGAGCCGGTCGCGAGGGTATCGTTCGAGCGCGTCGCGAGGGTATCGTTCGAGCGCGCCGCGACGCGGTCACTCGAGCGCGGCCGGCGGATCGGGGAGGCGCCCGATGTCGTCGGGGTCGTGGTGAATGTACACGTCGGCGTCGTGGACGCGCTCGCGGTGCTTGACGTCGCGGATGGAGTCCACGCTCGCTTCCAGACTCCACGCGAACGACGCCGCGAGATCGTCCTCGTACCCCCGCCGGTGGTTCGCGGCGTCCGCGGCGAGGATCACGGACCCCGCGTCCGCGAGTTCGAGCTGGAGGCTCTGGTGGCCCGCGGAGTGGCCGGGCGTGGGGAACGCGACGACGCTCCCGTCCCCGAACACGTCGTACTCCCCGTCGATCGCGGTCACGTCCGCGTCGAGTCGCCGCAGCGGCAGGAGGTCGCCGGTGAGGTAGAACCAGCGCTGGACGCCGTCGGGCGCGAACGCGTACCGGAGCTCGTCCTTCTGCACGACGACCTCGCACCCCGCGTCGACGAACAGGTCGAGGTTCCCCGCGTGGTCCGTGTGCAGGTGACTCATCACGACGACGTCGACGTCCGCGGGCGCGTACCCGACGTCGTCCAGCAGGGTCTCGACGCGCTGCTCGTCGTCCATGTCGATCGCGTCCACGAACTCCGCCATGTGCGGTGCGCCGTCCGGCCCGTAACTCGTCGGATCGGCCTGCATCTCGTAGGACAACCCGGTGTCGAACAGGACGGTACCCTCCGGGTGCTCGACGAGGTACACCGGGCACGTGCCGGCGTACGGTTCGCCGAGGTTCGTCATCTGCACGGCCATCGAGAAGTCGAACGTCCAGTGCCCCGTGTTCAGCGTGTACAGGCGGTCGACCGTCATGAGTCGACCTTGGGCCGCCGCGGGCTTAAGTTGGCCTACTGGCACGACGCCGGCGACCGGACCGAACCCGACTCGACCCTCCTCCATCCGACCGCTACAGTTCCCTGACGAGTCGCAGACTCCGACCCTTCTCGCCGGCTTCCGCGAACCCGAGGGCGTCGTAGACGTGGCGGGCGCGGTGGTTCGAGCGCGCGACGGACAGCCAGACGTCCGCGATGCCGATCGAGCGGGCGTACTCGAACGTCGCCTCGAGGAGGGCGCTGCCGACGCCGGCGTCCTGGTAGTCGTCGTCGACGAACACGCCGAGTTCGTGATTCCCGGCGTCGTCGGGGACGAGCGCGGCGTGCCCGACGACCGCCCCGTCGTGAACCGCGACCACGGACACGTGGTCGAGCAGGACGGCGAGCCACTCCGTGATGGCGGACTCGGTCGCGGGCGGCAGTCCCTGCGCGCGCTGCTCGGGCGGGAAGTCGTCGTACATCTCCACGAGACCGCCGTAGTGCTCGGGGCGGTAGCGTTCGAACGCGACGACGCGGTCCGCGTCGTCGACGACGCGGTCGAGTGGGACGTCGGCGGTCGTCGTCCGTCCGGTGGGTTCGCTCGACATGGTCAGTGGTCCCTGACGAACGTCACCGGGCACGGCGCGGAAAGCATGACGCGCTGGGCGGTGCTCCCGAACACGACCTTCCCCGTGGGCGTGCGGCGTCGCCCGCCGACGAGCACGCGCTTGGCGTCCGCGGCCTCGGCGGCGGCGACGATCTCGCCGCCGACGTCGTCCCCGACGCGCGCGGTCACGTCCATCGTCGTCCCCCACGCCCGCAGCGGGTCCTCGAGGAGGTTGGTGACGTCCCGAACCGGGGCGACGCGCCCGACGAGGTCCTCGGGCGCCGGCCGGGCGTCGGCGGGATAGTTGAGGCGGTCGCAGACCTCGCGGTAGCGCGCTTCGGTGAAGACGTGGAGGACGCGGACGGTGGTCTCCATCATGCCCGCGACCTCCGCGGCGGTGCGTGCGAGGTGCTCGACGCGGCCGGCGTCGGAGTACCCGACGGGGAGGACGACGGTGTCGTGAGCGTCCGCGTGCGTGCGGACGTCGCCAGCCACGCCCAGTTCGCCGTCCACGCGTCCGTCGCTCGCGGCGGTCTCGCTCACGCCCCGACCCCCTCCGGCAGCGTCCCGCCGACGGTTGCGCCGCCCCGCACTGCAGTCGGTTCCGCGCGTGCGTCCGACGTCGACTCCGAACGCGTCCCGGCGTTCGCGGCGTCACCACCCGGTTCGTACGGCGTTCCATCGATGCGTGCGACCATCGTACCTCCCTCTCACTCGCGACCACGCATAACGCCTTCCCATAACCACACCAGCAGAGGATTATACACCTATAACACGCCCCTTGTCCGAGACGTATCGGGACGTTCGTCCAAATTCCAGGTACGAGACTACCGTTTTGTGGCTTTCTCGAAGTCGTCCAGGGGGCGCGGTTCGCGAACCCGTCACTCGTGCGCCAGGAACCGACGAACTCCGAGAACGGGAGCCACCCGGGCCGCCGGGTCGGTCCTCGTCACTCGTCGCGTTGCGCGTCCAGGTACCGGAGGACGCCGCGGACGTTCATCGCGGTCTCGGCGGCCGCCTTCCGGCCGCCCCAGACCGCGTCCATCTCGGTCGCGTCGACGAAGTGCTCGACGACCGCGTCGTCGTCACCGAGCTCCTGCTGGGCGCGTTCGACGGCGGCGACCCAGTCCGTGAGCCGCGCCTCGTACCGCGAGAGGCGGTCGGCGGTCGGTTGCGCGCCGAAGTGCGCGTACAGGAGCGTCGACGGGTCGAGGGTCGCGATGGTCTCGACGTCCGAAAGCGCCTGCTCGAGGTCGAACTGCGGCGGCGGCGACGTCTCCCGAACCTCGTCGATCGCGGGGACGTAGATGCCGGCGGCGTCCGCCGTGAACACGGCGTCGTTCGCGGGGTCGTGCAGGACGTGCTGGTGCGGCGCGTGCCCGGGCGCGTGGTGGGCGTGCAGTTCGTGCGTGCCGAGGTCGATGACGTCGCCGTCCTCGAGCTCGCGAACGCGGTCCTCGGGGACCGGCTCGGGTTCGGTGTAGAACTCGAACTGGTCGCCGACGGCGTTCCTCGTCCCCGCCCACAGCCGGGACGGATCGACGAGGTGGCGCGCGCCCTTCGGGTGGACGGCGACCGTCGCGTTCTCGCACTCGGCCGCGAGGAAGCCGGCGCCGCCGGCGTGGTCCAGGTGCACGTGCGTCGGAACGATGTGCGCGAGGTCGCCCGGGTCCACGCCCGCGTGCTCGAGGAGGTCGAGGACGCGGTCGTAGTGCGTGCCGATGCCGGTGTCGACGAGCGCGGGCTCGTCGTCGTCGAGCAGGTAGACGGCGCCGTACTCGTCGACGTCGTACATCCCCGTGTCGACGTAGTAGAGGTCCGTGCACTCCCCGGTCGTGACTTCGGTGACGTCGCCGCTGGTCATACCGGATGCCCGCGCGGACGACCCAAAAGTCGGTCGGTCCCAGCGAGTCCTGTCGCTCGTTTCGCTCGCGCCGGTCGACGGCGCCGTCGCTCGCGGGTTCGTGGTGCCAAAGGGGAAACATCCGGGGAGCGTGTGCGCCCCGTATGCACCCAAACGAGGGAGAGGGAGGGACATAAAGCCCCGCCAACCGGAGTGGAAGTATAAACGCCAGCAAGCGTCGAGTTATTGTCGGCGTCTGACGCCAGTTCGACGCGCGTCTGCCGGGGGAATCCGGTCTTCGGCGGGCGCCCGATAGCTGCCGTCGGCGCGACTCGACCGTCGTCGTCACCGCGGATCGACGACGACGTCGTTCGCCTCGACGTACCGGCGCACGCGTCGATCGAGGCCACCGTCGCCCGGCCACGCGACGGCCGCGTCCACGCCGAGTCGGTCCGGGTCGCCGACGTAGACCGCCACTGCACCTGGTTCGCCGTCCACCACGCCGCTGTCGGCGTACGGAACGCGAGCGCGGACGTAGAGCCCGCGGTCGACGCCCTCGTAGGCGTCGAGCGCCGCGATCGCGTCCGTCCGGAGGAGTCGCCCGTCGACGCGTCCGCCGGGCGCGAGCGTCGGGTACCGGCCGTCGACGCGGTGGAGGCCACGCAGGGTGGCGTCGGCGACGAACGACCACTCGCGCGTTCCGTCGAGCGCGTCGGCGACGCGCGCCGGGTCGGTGAGGGTCCCGTAGACGAAGACGAGCACGTCCGGGGGGTTCGGGTTCCGCCACCCTCAAACCCCCGCCAGTCCGACTGCACGCATGGACTGGGGGCGGACCAAGCGCGTCTGGAAGCGCGTGGCGAGGCTCTCCTGGCCGATCTCCGTCGAGCAGACGGTGCGCACGGCGATGCGGACGACGGACGTTTTCGTCACCGCCGCGTTCTCCCCCGCCGCGGTCGCCGCGATCGGGCTCGCGGACCTCTACGCCAGGTTCCCGCTCCGCGTCGGCCTCGGTCTCGGCGGCGGCGCCATCGCGCTGTCCAGCCAGGACACCGGCGCCGTCAACGACACGACCGAAGACGGCGACGAGGACGAAGGAGAGGAGGACGCTGGCGGCGAACCCGCCACCGACGACGAGTGGGGCGACCGCGACGACGAGGAGGCCGCTGACGCGGCGGCTGCGGCGGACGCCGCGGCGGTGCAGGCGGACCTGAACCGGGACGAAGCCGTCACGCAGGCCGTGCTCGTTTCGTTCCTCGCGGGCGTGCCGTTCGTCGCGTTCGGCGTGCTGTTCGGCGAACCCGCGATCGCGCTCCTGGGTGCGCCCGAGGAGGTCGCACGCGTCGGGGGCGCGTACCTCGCCGTCATCTTCGCGACCGCGCCCGCCCGCATCGTCGGCCTCACGGCCGCTCGCGCGCTCCAGGGCACCGGCGACACGCGCACCCCCATGGTCGTGAACGTCGCGGGGAACCTCCTGAACATCGCGGGGTCGCTCGTCCTCGGCCTCGGCCTGCTCGGCGTCCCGAGCTACCGGGTCGTCGGCGTCGGCGTCGCCACCGCCGCGGGGAACGTCTTCATCGCGGGCGTGCTCTGTGCGCTGATCGCGTCCTCGATCACGGACGTCGGGTTCGTCCGCCCGAAGTCCGCGGTCGTCGGCCGCCAGCTCGTCGCGGTGTCCGCCCCGCGCGTCGTCGAGGGGCTGTCGAACACGCTCGCGAACTTCCCGTTCAACGCCCTCCTGCTCGCGTTCGGCACGGACGTCAACGCCGCGTACCAGATCGGGCTCCGCATCTACCAGCAGGTCACGGGCCCGCTCTCGCGCGGGTTCAACGTCGCGGCGAGCGTCGTCGTCGGGCAGGCCCTCGGCGAGGGCGACGCGGCCGCCGCCCGGGAGAACGGGTGGGCGACCGCGACGCTCGGACTGGTCACCGTCGGGACGGCCGGCGCGCTCATCTTCGCGTTCGCGCCCTCGCTCGTCGGACTGTTCACGAGCGACGCCGGCACCGTCCCGAACGCGATCGCGTTCACGCGAACGTTCGGCGTCGCCGCGCCCTTTTTGGTGTCGTTCGTCGTCGTCTCCGGCGCGCTCCAGGGCGCGAGCGACACGCGCACGCCGCTTCTCGCGCGCGTCGTCAGCCTCCTCGCGTTCTACCTCGGGTTCTCCTACGTCGCGAGCGTCACCCTGGGCTGGGGCGTCCCCGGCATCCTCGCGGGCGTCGTCCTGCACTACGCGAGCGCGGCGACCATCGTCGCGCTCGGGTTCTGGCGCGGGAACTGGGCGGCGCGCGCGAGCGAGATGCTGCGCGAACGCGGCAGCGCCGGCGGCGACTGAGCGCGACCGCGGGCCAGCGACGGCCGTCGAGTGCGACCGCGGGGGCGGCGTGGCGCGTGCACAAGACACTTGTATTACCTCTCGGAATTCTGGAACGTGCGAACCGAGTACGTCCTCCTCGGCGTGGTCGCGCTCGCGGTCGTCCTCGGCGTCGGCATCGCCGTGGGCGTCCCGGACGCCATCGACCCGCCCGAGGACCCTGGAGACGAGCGCGAGCGGCCCGGCCGCGTCGACCTGGTCGAGATGACGATCAGTCCCGGTGCGGTCGGGGGCGAGAACGCGACGCTGCGCGTCCGCCCGCACGTCCAGCAGCGCGGCGGCCCCGCCGAGAACGTCACCGTCCTCCTGCGCGCCGTCGACCACGACACCGGGTTCGTCGCGGCGACGCAGCGACTGTCCTACGGCGACCTCGACGACGACGTCACGCGGACTCGCGAGGGCGCGCTGACGGTCGCCCGCGAGGGCGGCTACGACGTCGAGGCGATCGTGTACGTGAACGGAACGCGCCTCGAGCGGGGAACGCGCGCGGTGCGCGGCGTCGGCACGCTCACGCCGAACTACCGCGACACGCCACTGCGGTTCCAGGCGTTCGACGCCGGCATCCCGGTCATCGAGTACCGCATCGAGTCCGTGGCGAACAACCGGTCGACGCTGTCGGTGTCGACGTACCTGACGAACACCGGCGACCGGCCAGCCGGCGACCTCGAACTCGTGTTGACGGCGCGCCAGAACGGCTCGAACGTCGTCGCCGACCGGACGACCGTGCAGATCGACGAGGTCGGGAGCGGGAAGACCGCGACGCCGACGGGCGAACTCGTCGTCCCCGACGACTACAACTACTACCTGGACGCCGTGCTCTGGCGGGACGGCACCGTGCTCGCGACCGCGCGCTCCACGGCGAACCTCGCGCCCGGCACCGGCCTCCGGGTCGACGAGAACGCGACCCGCGGCGACGGGTTCGAGGCCGGCGACTTCGAGGGAACCGAAGCGGAGGACGGGCGGCCGACCGAGACGCCGGACGAGGGCACCGAGAGCGCGAGCGGCGGGCAGCCGGGGTTCGGCGTGACCGTCGCGCTCGTCGCGCTCCTCGCCGCGGCACTGATCGCGAGGACCAGACCATGACCGAGGACGCCACCGACGGAAGCGACATGACCGAGAACCCGACCGATTCGACCGACGCATCGACGCGAGACCGCGAGGACGACGCGACCGACGACGACGGCACCGACCGCGGCGAACGCACGAGCCGCGATGATGACCGGGTCGACCACGGCCGCGACGACGACCGCACCGACCGCGACCGACGTGGGAGCGGGCGCGGCCGCGGGAGCACCGGCGGGTTCTTCGGCGGGAACGACCTGTACGAGCGCCTGCAGTGGGTGGCGCTCGTCGTGCTCGTCCTCGTCGCCGTCGCGACCCTGTTCTCGTTCTACACGAACGTCACGCGATTCATCTCGATCTGGGCGACCCGGAAGTACGAGCCGGCGATCCAGGCGGCGTTCGCGCTCGCCGTGCTCGCGAGCGCCCTCGCGGGGATCGCCGCGCTGTCCCGGAACCTCCGGTAAGGTCGCGTTTCGCGGCCGGACGAACCCCCGTGGTTCGGGGCAAGGGTCAAAGTCCCCGGAGTCGAAGGACGACGTGATGAGAGCGAAGCGTGAGTTCCGGGACCGCGACGACGTGTCGGTGTCGGTGCTCGACGCCCTGGTCGAACGCGGGGAGGAGGGGATGACGATCTTCGAACTTCGGTCGCACGTCGACGCCGGCATCGACGAGATCGAGCCCGCGTTGACCGAGTTGAAGGACGACGACCTGATCGAGGTCGACCGATCGAGGGACAAGACGCTCCTGAAACCGGATCCGCGGGTCGTGCCGGAGGACCCGGAGGACGACGACCCGTCGCTGTACGACGCCATCCGCGACCGCCTGCCGTTCTGAGGTGGACTGGCCGCCGGGACCGTCGAGGCGGTGGGTGGGGCGGGACCGTACTCGTTTTGCCGTTCGGGCGTCACCGCTCTTCTATGGCTATCATCGATGACGTGCACGACGCGCACGGTGCGACGTTCGTGGAGCGAGGTGGGCGACGCGTCGTCCGGGATTACGGGCGACCAGCACGTACCGCGATGGCGGTTCGGCACGTCGTGGGCGCGTTCGAGGCAGCGTATGGCGTGGTGACGGTGGCCGGCAGCGACCGGCGCGAGTTCGTGAACGACGCGGTGACGAACGTGGTGCCGTCCGAGGACGGCGAGGGCACGTACGCGCTGCTGTTGTCGCCCGAAGGCCGCGTTCGCACGGACATGTACGTGTACGAGGCCGACGGCCGGTTGCTGTGCTTCACGCCGCCGGGACAGGCGGGGTGGTTGGCCGACGAGTGGGATTCGCGGACGTTCGTGCAGGACGTGGACGTGGCGCGGGCGAGCGACGAGTTCGCGGTGTTCGGCGTGCACGGCCCGAAGGCGACGGAGAAGGTCGCGAGCGTGCTGAACGGTGCGGGGACGCCCGCGCACCCGTTGACGTTCGTTCGCGGGACGATGGGGGACGCGGGCGTGACCGTGATCCGGAACGACGGACTCGCCGGCGAAGAGGGGTTCGAGGTGGTGTGTGCGGCGGGCGAGGCCGCGGACGTGTGGGAGACGCTGCTGCATCACGGGAACAACGCGACGCCGTTCGGGTACGGGACGTGGGAGACGCTGACGCTGGAGGCGGGGACGCCGCTGTTCCAGACGGAACTCGACGGGCAGGTGCCGAACGTCTCCGGGGTGCGAAACGGCGTGGACTACGAGAAGGGGTGTTTCGTCGGCCAGGAGACGGTGGCGCGCGTGGAGAACGTCGGGCGGCCGTCCCGCCGACTCGTCGGCGTCGCGCTCCCCGGCGTCGCGGACGGGGACGCGCTCCCCGCGAGCGGGGCGTCGGTTCGCGTCGACGGCGAGGACGTCGGCGAGGTGACGCGGGCCGCGTGGAGTCCGCATCGCGAGGCCGGGATCGCGTTCGCGCTCGTGCCCTACGACGCGACGGTCGATGCGGTCACCGTCGCGGTCTGCGACGCGGCCAGTGGCGGGGAGGCGACAGACGGCGACGTCCTCGACGGGGGCATCGTCTCGCTGCCGTTCGTCGAGGGCAGCGACCGGTCCGCGCGCGTCCCGACGTACGGCTGAGTTCCCGACCCGGTGCTGGCGGGAGCGTCGTCCCCGAGTGGGCTGCCACGGACCGTCAGTTCGCGGCCGTCTTTTCACGTCGAAGGTTACAGTTCAACGACCAGAATGGTGAACGTCGCGGGGACCGGGCAGGGCCGTCACGTCGAACGTGACACGTTTTCGTGGGAATAGCCGCAACGTTAAACCGCGTGCCCGCCTGATTGGGTTTATGACAGATTCGGTCGTGGGTCGCGCATCGACCGGGGTGCCGGGGCTCGACGACGTCCTCGGTGGCGGCCTTCCCGAGAATCGCGCGTACATGCTGCGGGGCGGGCCGGGGTCGGGGAAGACGATCCTCGGCGAGCACTTCCTCACCGCGAACGAGGACGACGTCAGCCTGTTCGTCTCCCTGGAGGAGTCCGCGGCGAACCTGCGCGCGAACGCGGAGAGCGTCGGCATCGACATCAGCGACGTGCACGTGCTCGACTACAGTCCGGACGCGGACGCGTTCGCCGAGGACGGCACGTACGACGTGTTCGCGCCCGGCGACCGCGGGCAGTCCCTCTCCGAGGGCATCAAGGACGCCGTCGACGAGCACGAGCCCGACCGCGTGTTCGTCGACCCGCTCACGCGCCTCCGGCAGTTCGCGCCCGACGACAGCCGGTTCTACGAGGAGGTGGGGTCGTTCACGTCCTACGTCAGGAATCGCGGCGCGACGATGCTGTTCACGACGCAGCCGACCACGGCGAACCCGGACGAGGACCTGGAGTTCCTCTCCGACGGCAGCATCGAACTCGGGGAGGCCCCGAAGGGGCGGACGGTGACGGTCGGGAAGCTCCGCGGGTCGTCGTTCCAGTCCGGCGCCCACACCGTCCGCATCACGGACGAGGGGTTTCATGTATACCCGAAGCTCGTGCCGACGGTGCAGACGCGGACGTTCGACGACGCGATGCAGTCGACGGGCGTCGAGTCGTTCGACGAGATGCTCGGCGGCGGCATCACGCCAGGGACGGTGACGGTCGTCAGTGGCTCCAGTGGCGTCGGGAAGTCGACGACCGCCACCCAGCTCGCCGTCGCCGCGGCCGACCGCGGCGAGCGCGCGGTGTCGTACCTGTTCGAGGAGGGGACGGACACGTTCGTGCATCGGTCCGGGAGCGTCGGGATGCCCGTCGAACGCCTGCGGGAGGACGGCGCGCTGAAGCTCCGCGAGGTCGAGGCGCTGACGGTGTCGCCCGACGAGTTCGCGGCGGAGGTCCGCGCCGAGGTCGAGGAGCGCGACGCGAGCGTCGTCGTGCTGGACGGCATCTCCGGGTACCGGATGTCGATCCGCGGCCAGGAGGACGACCTCGTGCGGGAGTTGCACGCGCTCTGCCGGTACCTGCGCGGAATGGGCGTGACGACGCTGCTGCTCGACGACGTCCCGCAAGTCACGGGGGACTTCGAGCCGACGAGCGAACGCATCAGTTACCTCGCGGACAACATCGTGTTCCTCCGGTACCTCGAGTACCGGGGGGAGATCCGGAAGGCCGCGGGCGTCCTGAAGAAGCGTTCGTCGGACTTCGAACGCACGCTCCGCGAGTTCGCGATCGACGAGGAGGGCGTACAGTTCGGCGACCCGCTCACGGACCTCAGGGGAATCCTCACGGGCACCCCGGAGTGGCCGGAGAAAGATGGGTGAGAGCACCGGACGCGATCTCGCGGCGGACGCCCCCGAGTGGGACGGACTGGTCGAGGCGCCGGACGCGACGGTCGTCCTCGCGGTCAGGGACTCGGGGACGCTCGGGTCCCTCCGGAGCTGGTTCGAGGCGAACGGCCACGACGTCCGCGTCGCCGAACCGGACGCCATCCCGACCGAGGGCGACCTGTTCGTCCTCGACCAGGGGTCGCTCAGGGCCGCCGAACCGGCGCTGCGCGAGCTGAAGGGCGACAGCGAGACGTTCGTCCCGTGCCTCCTGCTCGTGGAGAAGGCCCACGGCGAGACGGTCGCGACCAGCACGGACCCCGTGCTGGACGTGGTCGACGACGTCCTGGAGACGCCGCTGCGTCGCCCGGAGCTGCGGCGTCGCGTCGGCAGTCTCCTTCGGGCGCGGTCGGCGTCGACGCAACTGCGCGACGAGCGAGCGCACCACCAGCGGCTCGTCGAACTCCTCCCGGCCGGGCTGTTCGTCCTCGACGACGAACGCCGGGTGACGTACGCGAACGCCGCCGCCGCGAACTTGCTCGCGACGACACCGGACGACCTCGTGGACGCGGCCTTCGAGGCGTACGTGCACCCGGACGATCGGGAGACGATCGGTGGACAGCTCGACGCACCCCAGGCCTGTGGGACCCGCCAGGTGCGCCTGCTGCCCGAGCACTGCGACTCCGACCCCGACGACGATCCGGGCCTGGACGGCGTCGACGGCGAGCGCGAGGGCGACACCGACGACGGTTCGGGACCCGTGCTCGCGGAGACGATGGTCGGCGCGGTCGGCGTGGACGACGCCGTGCAGGTGCTCGTCAGGGACGTCACGGCGCGCGAAGGCCGCATCGAGCGACTTCGGCTGTTCGAGCGCGCGATCGCCGAGGCCGGCATCGGCATCACGATCGCGGACGCGCAAGCCGACGACGAGCCGCTCGTGTTCGCGAACCAGGGGTTCTGCGAGCTCACGGGGTACGACCGCGAGGAGGCTCTCGGCCGGAACTGTCGGTTCCTGCAGGGCGAGGCCACCGACCCGGACGCGGTGGCCGAGATCCGCGAGGCGATCGACGCCGAGGAGCCCGTGTCGGTGACGCTCCGGAACTACCGCGCCGACGGGACGGCGTTCTGGAACGAACTCGAGATCACACCCGTGGAGGACGAGACAGGGGAGGTCACGCACTTCCTGGGGTTCCAGCGGGACGTCACCGAGCGCCGCGAACGCATGCGGCTGTTCGAGCACCTGCACGAGGCGACGGAGCGACTGCAGCGCGCGGAGACCAAGGCGGCGGTCGCCGAGTCCGCCGTGAAATCGGTGCGGGACATCCTCGGGCTGGACGTCTCGACGTGCTGGTTCCCGCGCGAAGACGACGCCGGCCTCGAATCGGTCGCGTCGGTCGGGCTCGAAGACCCGGCGTCGCTCGAACCGGAGTCAGCGGGCTGGAAGGCGTTCGTCGACCGCGTCGACGTCCTCGAGACCACCACCACCAGTCCGCACCTGGACGCGGAGACGGGACTGCTGTTCTCGCTCGGCGAGCACGGCCTGCTCGGGGCGGCCGACGCCACGAAACCGTACTCGGAGGCGGTGCGGGACGCCGGACTCGCGTTCGCGGACCACGTCGCCGTGTCCATGGACCGCGCCGAACGCGAAGCCGAGCTCGCCGAGACGACCGCGGAACTGGAGGGCACGCTCGAACGCATCAACGACGGGTTCATCTCGCTGAACACGGACTACGACGTCACGTTCGTGAACCAGCGCGCGGAGACGCTGCTGCCGTACACCGCGGACGAACTCGAGGGCATGAACCTCTGGGACGCGTTCCCCGACGAGGTCGGCGGATCGTTCTGGGAGGAGTACCACGCGGCGCTCGCGACCGGCGACGCGCGGACGTTCGAGTCCCACTACGAGGAGTTGGACGTGTGGTTCGAGGTGACGGCGTACCCGAGCGACGACGGGCTGACGCTTTACTTCCGGGACGTCACCGAGGCACGCGACCGCAAGCGCGAGCTCAGGCGGTACGAGACGATCGTGCAGACCGCCGGCGACCCGATCTACACGCTCGACGAGGACGGCCGGTTCACGAGCGTGAACGACGCGTTCGTCGACCTGACGGGGTACGACCGCGAGACCGTCGTCGGCGAGCACGCGGCGGCCGTCCTTCGGGACGAGGACGTGGCGACGTGCGAGCGCGTCATCGCGAACCTCGTCTCGACGGGCGGCCCGAAGCGGGAGACGGTCGAGGTCCGTCTGGAGACGCGCCAGGGCGACCTGCGGCACTGCGAGATCGCGATCGCGACGCTCCCCGGGGAGACGTTCACGGGAACGGTCGGCGTCCTCCGGGACCTCACCGAGTTGAAGGACAACGAGCAACGGATCGCGGTACTGGACCGCGTCCTGCGGCACAACCTCCGGAACAACATGAACGTCGTCGCCGGTCGCGCGAGCGCACTCGAGAACCACCCGAACGAGCAGGTGCGCGAGTCGGCCGCGGCCGTGGAGGACGCCGCCGCGGACGTCCTCGACATGGCGAACAAGGCGCGAGCGTTCCAGCAGGCGCTGGACCACGAGCACGCGGCCAGCGACACCGTCGACCTGCTCGCGGTCGCGCGCGCCGCGATCGCGCACGCCGCGGACGCGCACGAGCACGCCTCGATCACCCTGGAGGTGGCCGTGGACGGGCCGCTGCCCGTCCGCGGGAACGAGGCCGTGGAGCTGGCGTTACAGGAACTCGTCGCGAACGCCGTCGAACACAACCCGAGCGACGACCCGTCGGTGCACGTCGCCGTGCGTCGCGACGACGGCGAGGCGTCGGTCGTCGTCACGGACGACGGCCCCGAGATCCCCGAGCAGGAGGTGCTCGTCATGCGCGCGGACGTCGAGACGCCCCTCGAGCACGCGAGCGGCCTCGGGCTCTGGCTCGTCCGGTGGACCGCGAGCACGTTCGGCGGCCGCCTCGCGTTCGACACCGGCCCGGACGGGAACGCCGTCTCCTTCTTCCTTCCCATCGCCACGGACGTCTGACCGCGGTCGCGGGCAGGTCGCTCGGACGCCCCTGAGCGCCGCCGACTCGTCCTCTCAGACGTCCCGGAGCGTCGCCGAGCCGTCGCGTTCGCGTTCGAGGACGGCGAACGCGCCGGGCGTCTCCACGGTGAGCGCTTCGCCGCCGGGCCGTCCCGCGTTCTCGCGGACGACGTCCTCGCAGACGACGTTCCCCTTTCGCGTCACGCGCTCGTGCGTGGTGTGCCCGACGACCTGCGGTGGGGCGTTCGCCGGGAGGTGCTGCCAGCCGAGCCAGAGCGGGCCCGCGTCCGCCCCCTTCGGGTGGTCGCTGCCGGCCGTTGTCACCCACTCGTCGTCGAACGCGCGCTCGAAGTGGCCGTACGCGTCCGCGTCGGTGCCGACGACGTCGGCGACGGACGCGACCACGCGCTCGAACGCGTCGTTCGCGCACGCCGGGTCGACGCCGTCGACCGCGCCGGCGTGACTGTACGCGTACTCGTAACCGTCGTACGCGAGCGAGAGGTCGCCCGCCGCAACGGCGTCGAAGAACGACCGTCGCGCCGCGTCGTCGACGCGGTCGCAGTACCAGTCCGCGACCCCGATGCCGCCCGCGAGCACGAACCCCTCGTGGTTCCCGCAGTGGTAGCGGACGTGCCCGTCGGGCGCCTCCCGCCGGAGGCGCCGCACGGTCTCGACGACGCGCTCGCTCGCGCCGCCGCGGTCGACGAGGTCGCCGTTGCAGACGAGCACGTACTCGCGGCCGTCCGCGCCGCCCACCCAGTGCAGGTCGCCGTCGGCGTCGCGTTCGACGAGCGGCGCGAACTCGGGGTGATCGCCCGGGAGCGACAGCGCGCTCTCGAACGCCCGATAGTAGCCGTGCACGTCAGACAGCGAGACGACCGTCGGCGGATAGCTCGCGGCGTCGGCGAGCGCGAACACGGTATCGCGCGCCGAGCGCTCGCCGTCCCGATCCGGGAGCTCGCCGTCCTCTCCCGGGGGGTCGCGACCGTCCTCCATCGCTACGACCAGCCGAGCCAGCTCGCGAGGTGCTCGCGGGAGAACACGCTCGTCGGCCGATCCATGTGCACGCCGATCTCCCCGGAGAACGCCTTCAGGCCCGCGCGCTGCACGGGCTCGGGGAGCGAGTACGCGCGCCGGATCCAGTGCCCGAGCCGGATCTCGGTCGCGAGCTCGTCGCGCCACGCGGCCTCGTACGCGCCGAGCGTGCCCGGTCGGTCGGGCTCGATCTCGCGGGCCGCGTGGTCCGCGCTCCGCATCCCGTACAGGATGCCGCCGCCCGTGAACGGCTTCGTCTGCGCGGCCGCGTCACCGATCAGGAACCCGCGGTGGCTCGTCACCGAATCCGGCGGCCCGACCGGGATGAGGCCCGAGCAGCGCTTGCTGACCTCGGCGTCGTAGCCGTCCGGGCCGACGAGGTCGTCGAACAGCGCGTTCACGTCCGGGCCGGGCGACGCCGCGAGCCCGTACTCGACGCCCGCGTCCCCCCGCGGGATGCGCCACGCGAAGAACTCCGGCATCGTCAGGTGCACGTCCACGCGGTCGCCGTGGTCCGCTTCGTCGCTGAATCCGAGCACGCCGTGCAGGAGTTCGTCGGGCTCCGGGAGGTCGAGGTCCCGGCGGACGCGCGACGTCGGACCGTCGCAGCCCGCCACCATCTTCGCCTCGACGTCCTCGACGCCGTCCGGGCCGCGGACGGTCACCGTCACCGAGTCCGCGCGTTCCGCGACCCCGGTCGCGGTGTGCTCCTCGCGAACGTCGGCGCCCGCGTCGCGCGCGAGGTCCGCGAGGTGCCGGTCCAGGCCGACGCGGTCGATGACGTTCGACACCACTTCCGTCTTGTAGAAGTCCTCGAACGCGCTCCCCGGCCCCTCGACGTGGAATCGCGCGCCGTACACCTCGTTCTGCAGGAGTTCGTCGCGAGCGTCCTCGCCCGCGTACGCCCACACGTCCCCGGAGACGTGCCCGGAGCACGCCAGGGGCTCCCCGAGCCGCCCCTGCTCGAGCGCGAGCACGTCGTACCCGGCCTCGGCCGCCCGCCGCGAGAACCGCGCGCCAGCGGGCCCGACCCCGACGACGACGAAGTCGTACATACTCGAACGCTACGCCGCGAGGAGTAAATCCTTCCCGGTACCCGCTGGCTCCAGCGACCCGGAGCCTCGCCGTCCACTGCACGCCCGGACGCCGCCCGGGTCCGGCGTGACTTTAACCGGCTCCCCGCCGAACCGT
>Ga0207756_100253_pt1 | contig 25078 bp, 24 predicted proteins | sample A23M1SouthBayCA_FD_187748 | JGI IMG/M metagenome (GOLD analysis project Ga0207756, IMG submission 187748) | Aerobic enrichment media microbial communities from Eden Landing Ponds, California, USA - A23 M1 (3) (SPAdes) | ecosystem: Environmental > Aquatic > Marine > Unclassified | place...
GCCAGCGCGTCTGCGAGCATCCGCTCGTAGCGGTCCGTCTTCTCCGCTAAGTCCGCGGCCATGCGAGCCGTTCCGGGGAGCGGTTCAAAAAGCCGTCGCCGAAGCGCAACCTCGATACCCCCGGAGCCGAAACGGGCGGACATGTACGAGGCCGTCCACGCCCGCCCCGACGGCGACGCGACCGCCGCCCGCCACGCCGCCACCGCGGCGCGGTACGGCTACGAGGGCGTCGTCGTCCGGACGCGGGAGGCGATCGACCCCGCCGGGGCAGGCGGGGGGGCCGGAACCGGCGGGCGGTCGAGCGACGCCGACGCGCTCCGCGAGGAGTACGGGATCGACGTGGTCGACGCGGTCGAGATCGACGCCGACGGCGCGACGAGCGCCTCGGGCGCGGTGGGAAACTACCGGTCCGACCGCACCGTGGTCTGCGTCGTCGGCGGCGACGACGGCCTCAACCGGTTCGCGGTCGAAGAGCCCCGCGTCGACGTGCTGGTCCGGCCGATGGACGGCTCGGGCGACTTCAACCACGTCCTCGCGAAGGCCGCCCGCGACAACGGGGTCCACGTCGAGTTCGACCTCGGCCCGCTGTTCCGCGCGACCGGCGGGAAGCGGGTCCGCGCGCTCGCCGACCTCCGGAAGCTCCGCGAGATCGTGACCTACTACGACGCGCCCCACGTCGTCAGCGCGAACCCGCGGTCGCATCTCGAACTCCGCGCGCCGCGCGAGGTCGTCGCCGCCGCCGAGGCGGTCGGGTTCGACGCCGAGTGGGTCCGCGAGGGGCTCCGCGCGTGGGGCGAGATCGCGGCCCGCAACCGGGAGCGCCGCTCCGAGGCCTTCATAGAGCCGGGGGTCCGACGTGGCAGGTATGAAGAAGACGGTTGAGGAGCACGCCGCGCGCTTCTCCGAGAAGGCGGCGGAGTACGACGACTCGAAGAGCGACGAGTACCACGCCTGCGCGAGCCTCGTCGTCGACTACGCGGACCCGAACGCCGACGACGTGGTCCTCGATCTCGGCGCCGGCACGGGCGCCATCGCGCTGGCGCTCGCGCCCGACGCCGAGCGCGTGCTGGCGCGGGACGTTAGCGAGGGGATGATGGACGAGGGACGCCGCAAGGCCGACGAGCGCGGCATCGAGAACGTCGAGTTCGCGTACGGCGAGTTCCGCGACCCCGAGGTCGCTCCCGACCGGCGGGTCGACGTCGTCACCTCGAACTTCGCGCTCCACCACCTCGCGGACGACGAGAAGCGCGAGGCGATCCGCGAGATGGCCGACACGGGCGCCCGCCGGATCGTCCTCGGCGACGTGGCCTTTTTCGAGGAGCCGGACCCGGAGGCGCCGTTCTACGGCCCCGAGGTCGACGATCCCGCTACCGTCGGCACGCTCGTCGAGGCGTTCACCGCCGAAGGGTTCGCGGTGACCGCGGTCGAACGCGTCCACGATCAGGTGGCCGTGATCGTCGCGGAGCGCGGGGACGCGCTCTCCGGGTGACTCCGCCGTGAAACACCTCCCCAAACACCTCCGACCGCGCTGGCGGTACCTCGCGGTCGGGATCGAGACGTGGCCCGACGCCGCCCTCGGGCGCCGCGCGTTCCAGCGCGCGCTGTGGTACGCCGCGGGCAACCTCCTCGGCGACGCCGGGAGCGCCGACGCCGACCTCACGCTGCTGTCCTTCTCGCACGGCGACGGCGAGGGGGAGGCGATCGTCCGGGCCCGTCACGGCCACGTCGACGACGCCCGCGCGGTGATCGGGTGCGTGAGCGAGGTCGACGACGACCCCGTCGGGATCCGCGTTCGTGGGATTTCGGGGACGGTGCGTGCCTGTGAGGAAAGATATATGGGTCGCGCGGGCGGTACTTCGACACAGCGAGACGTCGCGTTCGAAGGCGCCGAGCGGTCCGCGGTCGTGCGCGGCGACGCGCGCGACGTGCGGACCGGGTCGGGGTACGTCGGCGCGGCGGCGTTCGACACCGAGTGATATCATGCAGGGCCAATCCCAACAACAGGCGTACGACCGAGGAATCACAATCTTCTCTCCCGACGGCAGGCTCTACCAGGTCGAGTACGCCCGGGAGGCGGTGAAACGGGGGACCGCGAGCGTCGGCGTCCGCGCCGAGGACGGCGTCGTCCTCGCGGCGGACAAGCGCGCCCGGTCCCCGCTGATGGAGCCGGAGAGCATCGAGAAGCTCCACAAGGCCGACGACCACGTCGGCGTCGCGAGCGCCGGCCACGTCGCCGACGCCCGCCAGCTCATCGACTTCGCGCGCCGCCAGGCGCAGGTGAATCGCCTGCGCTACGGCGAGGCGATCGGCATCGAGACGCTCACCAAGAACATCACCGACCACATCCAGCAGTACACGCAGGTCGGCGGCGCGCGCCCCTTCGGCGTCGCGCTGATCGTCGGCGGGATCGAGAACGGCGAGCCGCGCCTGTTCGAGACCGACCCGTCCGGCACCCCCTACGAGTGGCAGGCGCTCTCGATCGGCTCCGACCGGAGCGACCTCCGCGACTACCTCGAAACCGAGTACGAGGAGGGCCTCTCGATCGACGAGGCGGTCGGGCTCGCGCTCGACACCCTCGCGCAGTCGAACGACGGCGAGCTGTCTCCCGACGGGGTCGGCGTCGCCACGATCACGGTCGACGACGAGGAGTACGCGGAGCTTCCGGCCGACGATATCGAGGAGGTCCTCGCCGATCGCGACCTGCTCGCGGGCGACGACGAGGCCGATGACGACGAGTCCGGAGACGCGGACGCGGACGCCGACGAGACCGACGACGAGGAGTAACGCGGCGGCAGTCGTCCGCGGGCGCGCTTCCGGCTTTTCCAGTTTGGGTGTCCGCTTCCAGTTTGCGTGTCCGCTTCCAGTTTGCGTGTCCGCTTCCAGTTTGAGTTTCGCCGGCGGTCGGGAGAGTTATGCCGCCGGGGACCGACCGACGACGCGTGCAGAAGACGGTACTCATCACCGGCTGTTCCTCGGGCATCGGGCGTGCCGCGGCGCGCGCGTTCCTCGACGAGGGGTGGACCGTGTACGCGACCGCGCGGAACCCCGCGGACATCGAGACGCTCGGCGAAGCGGGCTGCGAGCTTGCGACGCTCGACGTCACGGACCAGGACGACGTGGACCGCGTCGTCGATCGAATTCTCGACGAGGAGGGCGCGATCGACGCGCTGATCAACAACGCCGGCTACGGCCAGTTCGGCCCGGTCGAGGACGTGCCGACCGCGAAGGTCCGCGAGCAGTTCGACGTGAACGTGTACGGTCCCCATCGGCTCATCAAGGCCGTCCTCCCCGGAATGCGTCGCGAGCGCGACGGGACGATCGTCAACGTCTCGTCGGTCGCCGGGCGGGTGTCGTTCCCCGGCGGCGGCGTGTACAGCGGCTCGAAGTTCGCGGTCGAGGCCATGTCGGACGCGCTCCGCAACGAGGTCGCGGAGTACGGGATCGACGTGGTCGTCGTCGAGCCCGGCCCCGTGCGGACGAACTTCTCGAAGCGCGCGGAGCGAGAGGCGGGTGGCGATGACGCGGACGGCGAGGCGGCCGACGGCGGCGGGGGCGAAGGCGACGGGACCGACGACGGCGGCCTCGACCGCTCCGGCGCCTACGAGGAGTTCTACGAGCTGTTCGAGGACACGCAGCTGATCGGCGGCGACGGCCCCGGCGCGATCGAGCCCGAGGTCGTCGCCGACGCGATCGTCAACGCCGCGAGCGCGACGCAGCCGCCGGCGCGGGTCCAGCCCGGCACCGCCGCCCGGATCGGCGTGCTCGCGCGATTTCTGCCCGACGCGATCCTCGATCGGGGGTACGAGTTCGTCCGGAAGTACACGAGCTGACCGCGGCTCGGCGGCGGTCGAACCGACCGCTACTCGTCGCGACCCGCACCGACCGCGAACGGACTCTCTCCCTCCCGCCACTCCCAGCCGGGGAGCCGCGTCTGGAACCCGGCCGCGAGCGCGGCGTCGAGGTCGTCGGCGCCGGCCGCGCCCGCGCCGTCGGCGGTCTTGTCCTCCGCGACGTGCACGTCGACGAAGTGGAACGTCGCCTGCGCGAGCAGCGAGAGCGGGCGGCCGCCGGCGATCGTCGCGGCCAGCTCGCGGCCGAGGACCTCGTCGACGACGAATCCGGGGTAGTCGCCCGCCACGTCGAGGTCGCGGAGCAGGGCGGCGCAGCCGGCCACGTTGACCGCGGTCTCGCCGTCGGCGAACACCGCGTCGACCTCGCGTCGGTACGCCTCGGGGGTGACCGAGTCCACCTCGGTCTCGAAGAGCCGGCCCAGCCGCTCGCGGGTCTCGTTGATGACGGGAACGACGACCGGGGCTCGATCGCGGGCCCAGGCGTGTTCGTCGCGGACGGTCTCGGGCGTGATACGCATGTACTCGCCGTTCGCGGTCGGGAGGTTTCCCATTTGCGAAGGGGTTTTATAACGACCGGGCCAATTATCGGGCAAGCGGGTTTTCGCTGGCTGTTCCCGCACGGAACCACCTACGGACAGTACTACCACTATGCCTACCCCGTCACGGTCGACCGTTCGGCGTCGATCCGCGTCCCGATACACGGCGCGACTCGACGACGACGGCGGTCCCGACGACCCGCAGTGAGATATGAGTCAAGTCGATAAGCAACTCGATACCCTGAAATCAGAGATCGAACAGGAGATTCCGAACGACATCACGGTCACCGACGTGAAATACGAAGGGCCGGAGCTGGTCGTGTACACGCGCGACCCCAAGGAGTTCGCCGGCGACGGCGATCTCATCCGACGGCTCGCTTCCAAACTCCGGAAGCGGATCACGGTCCGTCCGGATCCGAGCGCCCTCTCACCCCCGGCACGCGCCGAGGAGGAGGTCCGGTCGGTGATCCCGGAGGAGGCCGGCGTGACCGACCTCGACTTCCACGAGGACACCGGCGAGGTCGTCATCGAGGCCGAGAAGCCCGGCATGGTGATCGGTCGCCGCGGCTCGACGCTCCGGGAGATCACCCAGGAGGTCGGCTGGACCCCCGAGGTCGTTCGGACGCCCCCGATCGAGTCCTCCACCGTCTCGAACGTGCGCGGATTCCTGAAGAACGAGCGCGAGGAGCGACGCGACATCCTCGAACGCGTCGGCCGGCAGATCCACCGCGAGGAGATGTCCGACGACGAGTGGGTCCGGATCACGACGCTCGGCTGCTGTCGCGAGGTCGGGCGCGCCGCCTTCATCCTCTCGACGCCCGAGACGCGGATCCTGATCGACTGCGGCGACAAGCCTGGCGCGGAGGGCGAGGTGCCGTACCTGCAGGTCCCCGAGGCGCTCGGGGCCGGGGCCGCGACCCTCGACGCGGTCGTGCTCACCCACGCCCACCTCGACCACTCGGCGCTCATCCCGCTCCTCTTCAAGTACGGCTACGACGGCCCGATATACACGACGGAGCCGACCCGCGACCTGATGGGGCTTCTCACCCTTGACTACCTCGACGTCGCCGCCAAGGACGGACGCACGCCGCCCTACGAGTCGTCGCAGGTCCGTGAGGCGATCAAACACACGATCCCGCTGGAGTACGGCGACGTGACCGACATCGCGCCGGACGTGAAGCTCACCTTCCACAACGCGGGCCACATCCTCGGCAGCGCCGTCACCCACTTCCATATTGGCGACGGCCTCTACAACGTCGCCTTCTCCGGTGACATCCACTACGAGGACACCCGCCTGTTCAACGGCGCCGTCAACGACTTCCCGCGGGTCGAGACGCTCGTGCTGGAGTCGACGTACGGCGGTCGCGACGACTACCAGACCGACCAGGCCGACTCGGAGGAGGCGCTGAAGGAGGTCATCAACGAGACGTACGAGCAGGGCGGGAAGGTCGTCATCCCCGCGTTCGCCGTGGGGCGTTCCCAGGAGATCATGCTCGTCTTAGAGGAGGCGATGCGGAACGGCGACATCCCGGAGATGCCCGTCCACCTCGACGGCATGATCTGGGAGGCGACCGCGATCCACACCACCTACCCCGAGTACCTCAGAGACGACCTCCGCGACCGGATCTTCCACGAGGACGAGAACCCGTTCCTCGCCGACCAGTTCAACCACATCGACGCCGGCGAAGACGAGCGGCAGGAGGTCGCCGACGGCGACGAGTGTATCATCATCTCCACCTCGGGGATGATCGAGGGCGGTCCGATCATGTCGTGGCTCCGCCACATCGGATCGGACCCGAAATCGAACCTCGTGTTCGTCGGATACCAAGCGCAGGGGACGCTCGGCCGCCGGATCCAGAACGGTTGGGACGAGATCCCGGTCGACGGCTGGGGCGGCGGCGGCCGCGGCGACACGCTCACCCTGGAGATGGGGACGGAGGTCGTCGACGGCTTCTCCGGCCACGCGGACCGACAGGGGTTAGAGAACTTCGTGAAGACGATGAATCCGCGCCCCGAGAAAGTGCTCTGCGTCCACGGCGACGAGCGCTCCGTACAGGACCTCTCGTCGGCGCTGTACCACGACTACAACATGCGGACGTTCGCGCCGAAGAACCTGGAGACGTTCCGGTTCAAGTAGGACTCCGACGGGCGACACGGCCGGTCCGGTCCGCCGAGAGAGGACTTTCGGATCCGTTCTCAACCGCTACAAATACAGACATAGATATTTTAATACGGACTCTTGTGTTTCACCACGAGGGCACAGACACATGACCTCGCCGCGCGTAGCGGCGCTGTTGTGCTCTCGTCGGGAACGCACGTCGATGGTACATATGAGCGGCTGCCCCCGACTCGCGGGGATTCTCGCCGCTCGGTTTCGCCCGCAACGCGCCCGAGGCCGAGAGTCCGCTGACCGGTCCGCGTCCGGATCCGCCGTCGACGAACACGAAGGGAAAAAAAAGTCCGACATGTCTGTACATCACGTCGCCTACGTCCTCCTAATCGCCGTCGCCGCTGGGCTGTCGGCGTTCCTCTCGGTCGTCGCCCTGCGCAACCGCGACATCGCGGGTGCGCTACCGCTCGGCGTCCTGCTTGTAGGCGTCACGGTTTGGGCAGGCGGGAAGATCGCCGAGCTCGCGAGTCCGGGGCTGTCGGCGTCCGTGTTCTGGGCGAACGTCCAGTATTTCGGGATCGTCGCCGTCATCGCGATGTGGCTGCTCTTTGCGCTCGCGTACACCGGTCGGAGCCGGTGGCTGACCGGCCGCACCGTGCTCCTGTTGGCCGTCGAGCCGGTGCTCGTGTTGGTCGCTATCTGGACGAACGGGCGCCACGGGCTGTTCCGGACCGGGACGGACCTCGTGTCGCACGGATCGCTCACGGGCGTCACGTCGATCCCCGGCCCGGCGTTTTGGATACACACGGCGTACTCGTACCTCCTCCTGTCGGTCGGAGCGGTACTCATCGTCCGGCTGTTGGTCCGGTCAGATCACCTGTACCGCAGCCAAGCTATCGGGGTGCTGCTCGCGGTGTGCTCCCCGTGGATCGGCAACGGAGTGTTCCTCCTCGGCGCCACGCCGCCCGCGATCGACACGACGATCATCGGCTTCTCGATCACGGGCGTCGCGTTGACCGTCATCACCGTTCGTCACCGGTTGTTCGACATCGTTCCGGTGGTCCGCGAGGTGGCCCGCGACAAGGTGATCGAGAGCATGACCGACGCCGTCGTCGTCGTGGACCACCGGGGCCGACTCGTCGACGGCAACCCGGCCGCCGAGGCGCTCTTGGACCGAGATATCACCGACGTGATCGGACGGCCGCTGGCGGAGGCGTTTCCCGATCTCGCCGCCGCGATAGACGGGGGTGCGATGGACGGGGACGCCACGGACACCGACGCGAACGGCCGAGACGCGGATGAGGAGAATTCGTTCCAGACGGAGTTCGAACGAAAGAAGGGGAGTGCGGTCCGCTACTACGACGTGCGGGTCTCGCCCCTTCAGCGCGGCTTCGGAGCGCTGACCGGGCGACTGATCAGCCTCCGGGACATCACCGATCAGCGACAGCGGGAGCAACAGCTGGAGGTGTTAAACCGGTTATTGCGTCACAACTTCCGCAACGACGCGACCGCCATTCAGGGGAACGCATCGCTCCTCAGGGACGACGTCACGGACCCCGATGCTCTGCGGCACCTCGAAACGATCGAACGGACCGTCGAGACGATGATCGAGCGCAACGAGCGGTTCTCTCACCTGATGGGGCGTCTAGACGACTCCGCCCGCGAGTCGATCGACCTCACGGCCGAACTCAAAGAGCTGGTCGCGACCAAGCGCCGCCGACATCCCGAGGCCGCGATTGCGTTCGACCGCACGGAACCGGCGTGGGTCGACACCGGCGGAATCGTCGTCTCGGCGCTCGACGAGCTGCTCACTAACTCGATCAAGCACAACGACGCCGACCGCCCGCGAGTGCAGATCGCGATCACGACGCCGGAGCGACGCGAGAGCGACACCGTCCGGCTTCGGATACGCGACAACGGTCCGGGGATCCCCGACCGCGAGATTGGACCGATCGACCGGGGGACCGAAACGCCGCTCGAACACGCGAGCGGTGTCGGTCTCTGGCTGGCGACGTGGATCATCCGCGAGGTGGACGGGTCTCTCAGCTTCTCCGAGACCGAGGACGGAACCGCGGTGACGGTGTCCCTTCCCGCGGATCGATCGACCGAGTTCGCGTGAGGTTTTAACCACCGCGGTCGAGTACACCACGTATGCGAATCGCGCTCATTGCCCACGACGAGCTGAAAGACGAGATGGTCGAGTTCGTCACCGCTCACGCCGACGCGCTCGGCCAGTGTGAACTCGTCACCACTGGAACGACGGGTAAACGCATCGCCGACGAGACGGGACTGGCGGTGAATCGACAGGCCTCGGGGCCGTACGGGGGGGACCTCCAGATCGGAGCGAAGATCGCCGACGGGGCGATAGACGGGGTCGTCTTCCTCCGCGATCCCCTCACCGCGCAGGCCCACGAGCCCGACATCTCCGCGCTCCTGCGCGTCTGCGACGTGAAAGACGTCCCGCTCGCGACGAACGTCGCCTCCGCGGAACTGCTCGTCGACGGACTCCTCGGCGAGGCGTGACCGCGGGAGTGACGCCGCTCGGCGCGAGTGCCTCTCGGAGCTCCCCGCGTCTCCCGCGGACCTCTCTCGGTCGAGTATCAGACCGGATAACCGGGAGGACGCCGTTTTTACCCGACCGGCCGTAGCCCTCCCTGATGACGCGCCGATCCCGGACCCGACTCGCCGCCCTCGCCGCGATCTCCGCCGCGCTGCTGCTCTTCTCGGCGACCGTCGCGAGCGGGGCGGTCGTCGGTGTCGCCGTCGCGACGCCGGGCGGCGGAGATGCGGACGCGGGTGGCTCGAACGGTGGAGTCGCCGAGGGCGACGGCGACCGTGTCGATCCCCCGACACGGTGCTTCGCCGGCGAGGGGTACCCGATCTCCATCGGCGATCAGGGGGCGGCGATCGAGACGCTCGTCCACCTCTCCGTGCTGACCGATCCGGCCGCGGGCAACGAGTTCGGGATGGAGGCGGCGGGGACGCTCGACGGCGATCCGATCGTGACGCTCGCCGCCGGCGTCAGGCTGACCGCGCGCGAAGCCGTCTCGAACGGCGTCGATCCGTTCGCGGCGTTCGACGTGCTGTACGCCTACGAGCTCCGGCTCCCGATGTTCTCCGGCTCCGTCGGCGATTCGGAGTACCGCGACGACGGCTCGCCGATCGAGTCGAGCGCGGGCGCGGTGCCCTGCTAATCGGCCCCGTCGCGGTCGGCAGGCGATTCGATCCCCCGGACGATTCCCAGGAGCTCTCGGCGCGCGTCCGCCGGGCTCCCCCCAGAGGGGTACGGACCCTCGCCGATGGGGTACGCCCCGCCGCCGAGGAGGTACTCACCGGACTCCCAGACCGCGATCAGCGCCTCGATCGGCGTGCGTCGCTTCTCGGTGCCGACGCGCGCGACGCCGCGGAACGTCGAGAGCGTCGCCCGCGACGCCCTCGGATCGTCGACCGCGATCGCTCGGTCGCCGCGGTGTTCCACTTCGGCGATGTCGCGCTCGGCGAGCCGCTCGCGGAACCCCGACCGCGCCCGTCGCTCGACGAGCGCGGTGAGGACGGCGTTCGGCGGGGTCTCCGGACGAATGTGCAGGCGACTCGCGAAGCAGAACGGGCGCGGCGGCCTCGCCGCGGCGCGCTCGTACCGCACCGTGCTCGCGTCGACCGAGACGGGGCCGGCGGCGAACGCCCGCTCCGTCGTCTCGTCGACGCGCTGCCAGTCGCCGAGGCGCTCGCGGGGGACGACGGGCGGATCCATGGGCGGCGTTTCCCGCCGGGGGAAGTAAAAGGGATGCGGCGATCAGCGGAGTTCGACGGCTTCGGGCCGCCTCAGTGGTCGTCTTCGCGCCACTTGTGTTCGCACTCGGTACAGACGAAGAACCGGGTCTCGGACTCGTCTGCCGACCGGATCTGCTGCATGTACCAGTACGCGCGGTCGTTCCCGCACTCCGGGCAGTGGGCGGTCGTCTGCGGGAGCCCCTTGTCCTCGGCGTCGCTCACGTCGACGATCTCCGACTCGACCTGCGACTCGGTGGTCCACTCGTCGTCCTCATCCTCGCGTCCGATCTCGTAGCCGCAGGAGTCGCATACCCAGTGGTCCTCGCCCTCGCCGGACTTCATCATCGATCCGCACTCGTCGCAGAACTTCATGGCGGAACCAACCGCGGATCGTATATAAACGGCGGGATCGCGGCGCGAGAGAGACGCTTCCCGTCGCCCGTCACCGCCCGGCGTCGACGTGCTCGGCGAGCGCGAACCGGACGCGCTCCTCACCGCTCCCCTTCGTCTCGCGACCCGTGACGACGATCCGACCGATATCGGCCGTGTTGCCGACGTGCGTCCCGGCGCAGGCGGTGCGGTCGTAGGGCGCCTCGTCGGTCCCGACGCCGTCACCGCCGTCGCCGCCGTCGCGGTCCTCCGCGCCACCGACACCGCCGATCTCCACGATCCGCAGTTCCGCGATCGACTCGGGAAGCAGATCGATCCGGGTGCGGTCGGTGTCGAGCGTCGCCTCCGCCTCCGCGCGGTCCATGCTGTAGCTCCGCACGGGGCGCCCGTCGGCCACGAGCTCGTTGAGCCGGTCCTCGATCCGCGCGAGGTCGCCGTCGTCGAAGCGGTCGTAGGCGGCGTCGAGGTGCGCGTGGTCGTCGTAGAGCTGATTCCCCGTCGTCGTCGCGTCGAACTCGGACAGCAGCAGCGCCGACAGCAGGTGCTGTGCGGTGTGGTACCGAGAGTGCGCGCGTCGCCGCGCCGCGTCGATCTCGCCCACAACGGTCGTCCCCGGCTCGGGAGAGGAACCGGCGTCACCGTTCGGGCCCGCCGGTTCGAGGGTGTGATAGACGGTGTCTTTCTTCCGTACGTCGACGACGCGCCATCGGCGGTCAGCGGCGTCGCCCTCCGCGGTGTCATCGCCCTCCGCGGGGCCGTCGCCGTCGGTCGCCGCCCCGTCCGCGACCCGGAGCGTTCCGGTATCGTGGGGCTGTCCCCCGCCCGTGGGGTAGAAGTGCGTCCGGTCGAGGACGACGCGGTCGTCGAGCGCGCGCTCCACGGTCGCCTCGAACGTCGTCACAGTGTCGTCGGCGAGGTACAGCTCCTCGGTCATACCGAGACGGTGCGGCGCCGCGGGCTTCAGTGGTGCGTTCGAGGATGTGACGAGACACCGATCAGCGCTGGAGCCGGATGTTGACGGCCGCGTCGGCGATGAACACCTCGTCGCCGTGATCGAGATCAGCGACGACGGTCCCGTTGGCCGTGTCGGTCGCGGTCCCGTTCACCGAGAACCCGTCCGTCCGCTCGAAGTACCGGCTCCACGCCTCCGCGTACGGCGACTCGATCCGCAGATCGAATGGGCCGTCGTCGGCGCCGGCAGTGGCGACCTGCACGAGGTTCGGCTTGGAGGTCCGGCTCACCGCCACCTGCACCGTCCCGTCCCGGTCGACGGTCTCGGGGCCGAGCGGGTACAGCCGGACGATCGGAAGCGTCGTTCGCCCGTCGGCCGCGACGAACCGCGGCTCCGAGCGCATCACCGCGCTGCCGCCGTCGCTGCGGAACCACGCCCCGCCCTCGTACGCGATGGTCGTGTCTCCGTTCGCGTACGTCAGGGCCCGGAACTCGAACCCCCGGACCACGCCGTCAGACGCGTTTCGCAGCTCCACGCCGGTCGTCTCCGCGACCGACAGCGTCCCGCCGCTGAGTCGGATCTCCGTCGATCGGCTCGGGTCGCCGTAGCGCTGAACGTCCCGGAGGTTGTCGTCGAACACGTCGAATGCGCGCTCGACGTTCGCGACGCGCGCGGCCTCCTGTCTGTCCTCGAGTCCGGTGATGCCGACCGCGAACACCGTTCCGATCGTCACCGTGACGAGCGAGAACACCAGCACGTAGCCGACGACGTTGCTCACGCCGCGCTCGTCGTCCGCGAGCGCGGCGAGCCCGCCGTCACCGATCGAAACGGTCGGTCGCCGGCGGTCGCTCATCGTTCGACCACCGTCAGGTTACCGGTGCCCGCTCCGCCGTGGTCGTATTCGATCCGGATCGGCCCGCCGCGAACGGTCGTCGGTGTAACGTTCACTCGTGCCGTGTGAGCGATCTCCATCGCCGCCTCGCGGCGGTCGGTGCGTAGCGTCACGGCGTCGTCATCGACCGCGATCCGATAGGGGATCCCCGCCACTCGGGTCGGGAGGTCGACGGCGACCGCGACGGTGGCGTTCGTCGCGCCGGTCGCGTTCGATCGGCCGGCCTCTGCCGCACGCGCGAGGCGGTCGGCGCTCTCGACGTTCGCGGCCGCGGTCTGTCCGAGGACCGAGAGATCGCTCTGAACGGCCCGATCGGTCTGTGAGTCGACGACGCCGCCGACCCCGATGACGACACCGGAGAGCAACATCGCCCCGATCGCGAGCGTCAGGACGTATCCGACGGTGACGCTCACTGCGCGATCGTCGCTCAGGAGCCGTGTTCTCCCCGACCCAGGGCCCTCACGCATCGGGCTCACCCGGGGCGACCCGAACGGCGGTCTCGAACCGGAGCTCCGCGGTCCGGTAGCGGAGTTCGATCGACGCCCCGTACACCGCCGGCGTCGCCCCGAAACCGGGATCGGCGGTGACGGTGTCCCCCGAGACGGGCCGCGCGGTCGCCGTCACCTCACCGCCGGCCGCGCTCGCGTTCATGAGGGCGATGTCGTAGGCGTCGTCGGGCGCGACGAGCGTCGTCGGCCAGATCCCCGGACAGGGGCGGTCGCCGAGCCGCTCGCCGGTCAGGTCGACGGCGACGCGACCGCGCCCGTCGGGCGGCACTGCACACCGAGCCGCCGGAACGCTCCCGTTCTCGCCGACCGCGACGGTGACGTTGCCGTCGGATCCGTTGTACACGTACACCTGTCGGCTTCCGCCGGTCGAGTTGTCGAGGTCGACGTGGAACGCGTCGTCGACGGCGCTGGTCGCGTTCGCATCGGTGAGGTTCCCCGGGTCGACGTCGAGCACGAAGCCGCGTGTTCGGTCGACGTCGCGGGCGAGGGTCGACGCGTTCGGATCGCCCGTGGCGTTCCCGGTGATGGCCCCCGTGATCCGGGTCCCGTTCTGGACCCCCAACAGTTCGAGGTGCGTCACTCCGCCCCGTTCCGCGTACGAACGGGACATCTCCGCGTCGAGGTCGGTGACGCCGTCTCGGACCGTCTCGGTCGCGTTGCCGTGGCCCCCCGGCCCCGCGCGGTTGGTGGCGTCGATCAGTTCGCCGGTCCCGTCGACCGCGGTCGCTCTCACTTCTAGCGCCTCCCCGTCGGCCGACGCGACCCCGCGGGTCGCGACGTTCTCGCTGTAGATGGTCGCGTTCAACAGGACGACCAGCGTCACGAGCGAGACGGCCATCACCAGCCCCGCGACGAGCAGGAGCTGGCCGCGGTCCGCCTCGCTTGCGTCCTCGCCGCCGAAGAGGCGGTCGCGGTCCGGGGGGCCGAGGCTCACATCCGCCATACGACGATTCGCACCTCCACGTAGGTAAACAGCGGATCGGTCGCGGTCTCGGTCGCGTAGAACTCTCCGTCGGACAGCTCTCCGAGCGTCGAGTCGGTGTGGTTCGGAGCGGTCAGGTTCGCGTCGTCGGCGAGCGCGACCGTCCGCGTCGCGCTCGCCGCGTTGTCGCTCGGCGTCCCCATATCGATCAGCGGCGTCGTGAGTCGCTCCGTCCGGGCCGACGTGTTGTAGTGGCGCAGATCCACGTTGACGGCGATCTGCCGGTCGGCGAACGCCCGATTCAGCGCCTCGCCGAAGCCGCCGAGCGCGGCGTCGAACCCGTTCGGCCCGTCGGCCTGCGTGTAGGCCGGGCCGTCGACCTCCGGCGGGCTCGACGCAAACGCCTGATTCGTCGTGTTCCAGCGCAGCACCGCGGCCTCCAGATCGCCGTTCTCGGCGCTCGTCGCCAACAGGTCGTTCGCGACCGCTCGCTGCTGGTTCTCGATGTGCTGATTCGACGTGCTGGCCGACAGGGGGGTCACCGCGGTCGCCTGCAGGGCGAACGTGAGGCCCGCGACGAGCAGGATCGCCGCCGCGAACGCCTCCAGGGTGTGCGCCTGCGCCCGGTCGTTTCTCGTGTTCATGGTCACCACACCCGCACCGTGAGCCGGTACTGCGTCCCGCCGATCGAGACGAGTCGCTGTGAGACGGTGACGTCTTCGCCGGTCGGGTCGGTCGTGTCGGCGGTGGTCCGGTCCGGCTCGACCTCGAACCGGCCGTGACGCGTCGCGATCGAGAGGTTCGACGCGTTCGTGCTCGGGTTCCGCCGGTCGAGCTCGTGGATCACCACCTGCACGTCGCCGTCGATCCCGAAGTGGGTCGCCGGGTTTTCGGCGACGTCGGGATGGCAGTCGGCGTCGGTCCCGAGCGTCGCGTTCGCGCTGAGGAAGGCGACCGTACAGGCCGGCGACAGCACGCCCGGTTCCGCCGGCGACGCCGCGAGCAGGTCGCCGGCGACGCCGGCCGCGACGCGATCGCTCACCACCGGCGAAGCGGTCGACGCCGCCGAGAAGGGGTCGAAAAGCGTCGGCACGAAGGCGATCACGAACGCGAGCGTCAACAGGAACACGCCGGCTCCGACCGCGAAGTCGATCGGGGTCTGTGCGCGGGCGGCCGGCGGGCCTCGGGACGCCGACGAGCGTCGCCTACCCCACATAGATCCACACCCCCAGCGCGAGCGTCATCAGGACCACGGCGAACTTGACGCCGGAGACGATGTCGGCGTTCCGGATGTACCCGCTGATGAACCCGGAGAGGATCGCCTGCAGCGTCACGGCGTGGAAGAACAGCAGCGAGAGTACCTCCGGGTCGACGCCGCCGCCGCCCCCGAAGCCGGCGCCACCGCCGCCGCCCTCGGCCTGCGAGGAGAGTCCGCCCATCACGTCGATGAACTGGGTCTGGAGGATCGCCATCACGCCGAGCAGGGTGACGTACGTCATCACGATGATCGCCACCTGCATCCGGGTTTGCGAGATCCGATCGCGCTCGATGTCGTCCTGGTTCTCCGACGCCTGGGCCGCCGTGGTCAACACGTCCGTGATCTGCGAGGAGGCCTCCTGCGCCTCCGAGATGAGCTTCACCGTCCGGGCGAGCCGCGGGACCGCGTACTTGTTGTTGAACTCCACCAAGGCGTCCCGCAGGCTCATCCCGTAGTTCACCTTCGAGTGGACGACCTCGAACTCCTCGGCGAGCTGTCCGGTCGACGTCTCCGAGACCGTCTCCACCGATTCGAGCAGCGTCTGTCCGGTGTCGTTCGCGGAGGAGAGCTTCCGGAGGCTCTCCGAGAGCTTCCCGGTGATCGCCCGCTTGGTCCGCTGGCTCCACTCGTGGAACACCGCGAGCGGCGCCATCACGAGGTACGCGGGGACGTACACCCAGACGAACGTCGACCACACCGGGCGGTCCACCCAGCCGTCGAACGTCGTCGGCGCGTTTCCCGAGACGACCGCGATGCCGACGATGACGAGCGCGGTCGGCACGGTTAACGCGAGCGTGTACAGCGGGTTATCCCGGAGGAAGACGTGCGGCGCGGAGAGGATCTGTTTGGTCTTGTACGTCCCCTCTCGGTCCCGGATCCGATCGAAGACGCCGAACTGACCGACGAACGCCTCGATCAACCCGAAGTGGAGCAGTCCCTCTTTGCTCGTCTGCCGGAGCCGCTCGCTGCCGCCGTCGGGGCGAAGGTAGCCGTCGCCGGGCTCGTCCTGCTTGACCGTGGAGACGAGCACGAGGAAGCCGACGCCGGTCAGCGGGATGAGGGCGTACACGGTCGCGTACAGCAGGCGCTCGTCGGACTCGCCCATCATCCCCATGATGACGAGGATGATGATGAGAAGCAGGGGAAAAAGCGACAGCGTCATGTACATCTCGCCGAACAGCTCCAGCGTCTCTAGGGTCATCTCGCGCTCCTGTTTCGACGTGCGGAGGTGTTTCTCCTTTTTGTCCTTCAGGAAGCTCTCCATGTCGCCGCCGGAGTTGACGATCGAGAGCATGTCCGCGAGGAACTGCGAGAGCTCGTCCGAGGGCGTCTCCATCGACTGCTGGCGGATCGCGTTCCGGTAGTCGGTGCCGAAGTACTCCGTCTCGTTGACGATGCTCTGGAACTCGCGGGACACCTCGCCGTAGGTGTCCTCCGCCGTCGCCATCGACCGTAGAATCTCCAACTGGTTGAGCCCCCCGACAGACAGCGCGTACATGAACGACACCGAATCGGCCAGCAGGAGGTTGATCTCGCGTTCCCGCGCCGACGCCCGCGAGTAGGGAATCGCGACCACGCCGCCGAAACCGATCGCGAAGCCGATCGACCCGAACACGAGTCCGCTGACGAGGACCGCGGTGGGCACGACGAGCGACCGCAGGAGCTCCTGGATAGCCGGCGTCGGCGCGGGCATGCCGAGCGAGAGCGCGCTGGGGTCGATCAGCCCGAGGGAGAACACGCCGTAGCCGATCAGCGTCCCGAGCGCCCAGAGGGCTCCGCCGACGAGCAGGCCGACCCCGAGCGCTCTGGAGACGTACATCTCCACCGGGTCCGGCATGCGCGCTTCGGCGAGTTTACGCTCGACGTCGCCGACGAAGTCGCCGTCGGCGTCGAACAGCAGCTCGAAGGCGGGGTAGAACACCCCCGCGAGGAGGTTCCCGTCGACGGATCCCTCGCCGACGCCCGTGTCGAGGCTCACGCGACCCACCTCGCTTCGACCATGGGGCTACCGCTCCCCCCGGGATTCGACGGAACCGAACCCCCAGTCGTTGATATCGTCGGCGTCGTCCTCGTTCCCTTCGTCGTCCTCGCCCTCGACCTCCGTGGTGAGGTCGTCTTCTCCACCGGCTCCGGTTTCGGTGGCGTCCCCGTCTCCGCTCTCGACTTCGACCTCTCCGCCGTCGACATCCGCCCTAGTACCGGAATCGGTCTGTCTCGGATCCCTCGACGGTTCGGATTCCGGCGCCGGCTCCGAGTCGAGCACGTCGATCCCCTCGTCGAACGGCTCGTCGAAGTCGATGCCGCCGTCCGCGTCGTCCGTCCCCTCCATGTCGTCCGCGTCGTCCGTCCCCTCCATGTCGTCCGCGCCGTCCGAGTCGTCCGGCTCCGGCCCCTCCATGTCGTCCGCGTCGTCCGAGTCCGGCGCGTCGCTCGTGTCACCTCCCCCTTCGACTTGGCTCTCGGCGGTCTCAGCAGTCTCGGCGGTCTCAGCAGTCTCACCGGCCTCAGCAGTCTCGGCCGCCTCGTCGACCACCTGCGCGAGCGCCTCGCGTTCGGATCCGGGCTCCGCCTCCACGTCTCGGGCCGGCGCGACATCGAGGAGGGCGTCGGCGACGGATTCGGGCATCCGACCGCGGTACTCCGCGAACAGGTCCTCGGCCTCCGCCAGGATCTGCTCGACCTCTTCGCGACCCGCCTCGTCGGGCTCCGGCCGCGGCACCATCTCCTCCTTGTCGCGGTCGACGTTGATCAGCACCGACTCCATCTCGCGGAGGTCCTCCAGCGACCGCTCCAGTCCCTCGTTCGCCATCAGCGCGAGCACCGTCTCCGGGTCGTTGATAAACGCCTGAAACGTCGCCGCCACCTGCGCGTAGCTGTTGAGGCCGCGGTCGATGAGATACGCCAGCACGACGCGGCGCTTCCGCAGCTCCTGGTCGAGCGTCTCGCGGCTCCACCCGCGGTCGAACATGATGTCTTCGAGGGTGTTCGAGTCGCCCATCTGGAGGAACTCGTCCGTCTCGGCCTGCCACTGGAACACGTCTTGGACGTTGATTTCGTCGTTCTCGGCGTCGTAGTGGTTGATCTCGGTTAGCGACTTGTTCCGGCGCACCTTCTTGCCCTGCACCCGCGTGGAGGTCTGGACGGAGACCAGATCGAGGGCGGTGAACATCGTCTTCGAGACGTTGATCGGGTCGGTGGTGAACCGCTTGAGCACCTCGCCGACCGTGTCGGCGTGGAACGTGGTGTAGGTGGTGTGGCCCGTGGACATCACCTGGAAGGCCGTGCGGCCCTCCTCGCCGCGGATCTCGCCCATCACGATGTAGTCGGGACGCTGGCGGAGCGCGGCCTCCAGCAGGTCGAACTCGTCGATGTCGCCCTTGTCGTCGTCGGAGAAGGAGGGACGGGTGACCGAGGCGATCCAGTTGCGCTGGGGGAGTTCGACCTCGCGGGTGTCCTCGATCGAGACGATCTTCGCGTTCGAGGGGATAAACAGCGAGACGGCGTTCAGGCTCGTCGTTTTCCCGGAGGCGGTGCCGCCCGCGAAGATCAGGCTCTTGTGGTTCTCGATCGAGAGCCAGAGGAAGGCCATCTCGTCGAGCGAGAACGTCTTCCAGTTGATCAGGTCGATCGGGGTGAACGGGATCTCGTTGAACTGCCGGATGGTGTAGTTGGTCCCGTGGTCCGACACCTCGCGGCCGAGCGTGAGCTGGGCGCGGGAGCCGTCCGGGAGGGTCGCGTCCACCTGCGGGCGGCGCTTCGAGATCCCCTTTCCGGAGCGCTGCGCGAGCTTCACGACGAAGTCGTCGAGCTCGTCGGTCTCGTGGTAGACGTTGGTGATGATCTGCTCGTAGTCGGAGTGGTAGACGAAGACGGGCGAGTTGTACCCGTCACAGGAGATGTCCTCGACGTTGATGTCGTACTTGATCGGGTCGATGCGCTCGTAACCGATGAAGTCCCGTTTGAGGTAGTACAGCAGCTTCTCGACCTGATGCTCCGAGAGCGTCTCCGGGTCCTCCGCGATCACCGCGGGCTCGGGGCGGGCCAGCACCTTCGCTGGCGCCGGACTCGACTCCGTCGGCGGCTCGTACCCGAGCGACTCGGAGATCCGCCCGGCGATCCCCTCCGTGAGGTCGAAGCCGAAGCGATCGACGAGGTCGTCCACGAGTTCGTCGACCGCCCCCCGGTCGTCGTCCGTGCGCTCGTAGAGGTCGTACCGGTCGAGCAGCGTTAGCGTCTCGTCGACGATCACGCCCTCGCGGAACTCCTCGTCCCCGCCCGCGATTGACTCGTCCGCGTACTTGATCGACGTCCGGAGCTTTCCGGTCAGGAACTCCACGAGGTCGGTCTCGATCTCGGTCCGGTACGGCTGGACCGCGTAGTACTTCACCTCGTTCTCCTTCGTCGACCGGAACACGATCACGAACGCGTACGGCTTGTTCACCCAGTACCGCTCGATCTCGCGGAAGTGCTGCTTCTTCGGCATCGGCACCGCCTTCTCCAGGTCGTACCGGTTCGCGAGGGTGGTGTCGCCCCCCTCCGTCGAGAAGAACGCGTCCTCGTCGACCTCCGGGTTCACGTCGACCGTTCGCTCGTCGACCAGCTCCGCGAGGTCGGCCGCGGCGACCCCGCCCGCCCCAAGCAACGCTTCGGTCCGGTCGGGGTCGAACCCCAGCGCCTCGACCTTGTCGTCGTGCGTGAACTCCAGCGGCACCTCCTCCCCCTCCTCGTTCTCCTCGGTCGGCGGGTTCCCCTCCTCGTCGAGGAAGTACTCGTCGCGGTAGTCGTCCCACGTGTAGTACCCCTTGAGCACCGGCACCTCGTAGAGGTTGTACCGAGCCGAACACAGGTCCCAGAGGGCGTCACCGACCGCCGCGGCCGCGCCGACGCGGTACCCCGTCTCCGACGGGTCGAACCCGAGGAACTCGCTCGGATCGACGCCGATCCGGTCCCACTCCTCGCTCGTCGGCGCTCGCCGGGGAAGCGACTCCACGTCGGCCCCGGCGGCGATCACGGCTCCCGGGACCCCCGCCCCGTCGGCCGAGATGCCGGGGCGATCTTCCGGCTCGTTTGGCTCGTCCGTGCCCCCCGCGTCCTCCAGATCTGAACGGTCGCTTTCGGTCTGGTCGTCCGCCGTTTCGATCGGGTCGTCGACTTCGGCGGCTTCGGCGGATTCGGCGGCTTCGCCGTCGTCCCCCACCTCGCCGCTGTCCCCGCCCCCGTCCCCACCGACGTCGCCTTCGCTATCGCGCCCCTCGCTGTCGCCTTCCGACCCTCCGTCGTCTCCCGAGTCCGCGTCGTCGGGTTCCGTCGGTCGGTCGACCGGCTCCGCCTCTGACTCGGGAGGCGCTGCGGTCGAGGTCCCGGCGGGGACGACCGCCGCGCCGCTGAGGACGACGCGGTCGGGACCGATTACGACGGTGCCCGCTTCGGGCGTCCCGTGTCCCGGAACGGCGGTGTCGCCGTCGGCCGTGTACGGCTCGTCGACGCCGGCGGCGCGGATCACCCGATCGACGCCCTCCTCGAAGTGGGCGTCGACGGCGGTCGCCGGGACGACCGGCACCTCACCGATATCGGCGTACAGATCGGCCGCGGCGTCGTCGTGACCGCGGTCACGGAGGAACGAGCGCCACGAGTATCGTCCCACCGACACCGGGGGATCGGACGCCGGCGATCCCGCCGTCTCGTCGGGCGGGGAGAACGAAGGCTCGGCGTCCTCGGTTGTCATACGTGCGCCCACGATTCGCCCGTTGAAAAAGGTGTCTCGCAAAACACCGCGACTGATAATCCCCGGACGGAGCGGGCGGCTTTTAGGTTATCCCGGTCGAATCGGGCGTGTGACACGCTCTGACCCCCCCGATCGGCTCCGGTCACTCGGTCGGCTCCGGCGCGCGCCCGTCCGGCGGCGCGTCCGCGACGCGATCGCCGAGGAGCTACTCGGCACGCCGCGGAGCCTCGCCGTCGTGCTCGGGTTCACCGCGTTTATGCTCGCCGTCGGGATCGGATACTACGCGCCGACCGCGGGGGAGGTGCCGCTCCCGCTGTGGCCCTTATACGCGGACTCCGCCGTCGCGGTCGCGCTCGGCGGGATCGCCCTCGTGAGCCTCGTTCCGACGGTGCGCCGCGGGGGGCGCGTGACCGCGGCTCCGGTCTCGCGGGGGCTCGCGTATCTCCAGACCGTCGCGTTCGTCTGGCTGGTCCAGTTCGGACTCTGGCCGCTCGTCTCCCTGAACCTCGCGTTCGGCGAGTACGTCTCGGCCCCCGACGCGTGGATCTACTACTGGGGCGTGCTCGGGACGCACCTGCTGTTCGTCGGGCTCGCGCTGCTGTTCCCGGCGTTCGGACGGACCACCCGCGGCGCGTTGGCCCTCGCGCTCGCGCTCGCCGTCGGCAACGTCGCCCTCGACTACGGCGTCGGCTATCACCCGCCGCTCCTGTACGAGCCCGGCCCTCTGCTGGCCGGCGCGACGCTCGCGATCGGCGTCGGGGCGGTGTGGCTCGCGAGCCGGTCGTTCCGGCGGCTCGGCGACGACGACTAACGAGAACGGTTGAAAATCGAAGCGATCGGGCACGGCGGGATCCACGCGAGCGAACGCAGTGAGCGAGCGTGGAGCCAGTCGCGCTCGTGACGAACGGAGTGAGGAGCGGGCGCGACGGGATTCGAACCCGCGATCGAGAGGTTAGGAACCTCTCGCCCTGTCCGCTAGGCCACGCGCCCGAAGCGGCGTAAAAAACGTCGTTGCGGAGATCGATCGGCGCCGCAGAGCCGATTACGCTCTGGTCTCTTTCTCGGTCTCGATCTCGTCTTCGTCGTCGATCGTGGAGCCGGCCTCGATCGGCGCCTCGTCGTTGTCGTCGCCCTGCATCTCCTGTAGTTCTTCCTCGACCTGTTCACGTCCCTTCTTGAATTCGCCCATTGCCTGACCGGTCGACCGCGCGAGCTTCGGGATCTTGTTCGCCCCGAACAGCAGGACCAACACGAGCAGGATGATGAGGAGCTCCGGGCCCGCCGGGATGCCGCCGATCAGTGGAATCGCACTTGCCATCTCTACACCACCGTAGCTCTCTGGCTACTATAGTCTTTTTGCCTCGATGAACGATTCACGGGATTCCGACTGAACGCCCCCGTACCTATTGATGTCCGCGGTCTCGCGTTCGGTGATATCTCCCTGGAACCGGGGCGAACTCGCTGCCGACGGCGAAACGGTGATACCGCAGCACTGCGACCGATCGGTATGACCGAAGTCGGCGACGACGCCCCGGCGTTCACCGCCTCGATCGTGACCGACGAGATCGAACCGTTCGACCTGTCGGACCGCCTCGGCGACGAGCCGGTCGTGCTCGCCTTCTTCCCGGCCGCCTTCTCGAACACCTGCACGGACGAGATGGAGGCGCTCCGAGACGGGTTCGACCGCGACGACTGTACGCTGTTCGGGGTAAGTACCGACCTCCCGCACGCGCTGGCCGCCTACCGGGCGCAGTACGACCTCCCGTTCGCGCTCCTCGCCGACCCGGCCCACCGCGCGATCGAGGCGTACGACGCGCTCGAGTCGTTCGAGCGCTACGGCGTCGACACGGTCGCACAGCGCGCCGTGTTCGTGATCGACGCCGACGGCGTCGTGACCTACCGGTGGCTCGCGGACGACGCCGGACGGGAGCCCGACTACGACGCCCTCGACGCGGCGGTCGACGAGGCGACCGTCTGAGAGGGCGCTCTCACGCCGGATCGCGCAGGTCCTCCAGCGCCTCCGGGTTCTCCATCGACGAGAGGTCGCCGGGGTCTTCGCCCCGATACACGGACTCGATCGCGCGCCGGATGATCTTCCCGGACTGCGTCTTCGGGAAGGCGTCGACGAACAGCAGCTCCCGCGGGCGGAACGGCTTCCCGTGCTCTTCGCCGACCAGCGCCCGGAGCGCTTCTCGGAGGTCGTCGCTCGGCTCGACCCCGGGGTCGAGAACGACGTACGCGACCACCGCTGTCCCGGTGGTGTCGTCCGGGACGCCCACCGCGGCCGCCTGGTTGACGGCGTCGTGGTCGATGAGCACGCCCTCGATCTCGGCCGGCCCGACCTTCCGGCCGGCGACGTTCAGGGCGTCGTCGGCGCGTCCGTGGAGGAACCAGAACCCGTCCGAATCCTTCTGTGCGAAGTCGCCGTGGTCCCACAGGTCCTCCCACGTCGACCAGTACTCCTCGATGTAGCGCTCGTCGCCGGACCACAGCGACTTGGTCATCGAGGGACACGAGTCGCGCGCGACGAGGAACCCGCGCTCGCCCGCTTCCCTGACCGACGCGCCGGTCTCGTCGACGATGTCGACGTCCATCCCGAGTCCCGGTCCGCCGAGGGTGCAGGGTTTGAGGGGTTGGTTCGGCATCGGCATCAAAAAGCAGCCGCAGATCTCGGTACCGCCGGAGATGTTGATTATCGGGGACTCGCCGCCGCCGACCGCGTCGTAGAACCATCGCCACGACTCGGGGTCCCACGGCTCGCCGGTGGAGCCCAGGATCCGAAGCGAGGAGAGGTCGTGACTCTCGACCCACTTGTCTCCATGTTTGCGGAGCGCCCGGATCGCGGTCGGCGAGATGCCGAACTGGGTGATTCCGTGTCGGTCGATCATCTCCCAGAAGCGGTCGGGCTCCGGGTGGTCTGGCGCGCCCTCGTACATCACCACAGTCCCGCCGAACGCGTGGTTGCCGATCAGCGTCCACGGCCCCATCATCCAGCCGATGTCGGAGACCCAGAAGAACCGGTCCGCGGGCTTCTGGTCGAAGCCGAAGTGGATCTCCTTGGCGCACTGCGTGAGGACGCCCGCGTGGGTGTGGACGATCCCCTTCGGCTCGCCGGTGGTCCCGGAGGAGTACAACAGCAGTGACTCCTGATCGCTGGGGAGCCGCTTCGTCTCGTATCCGGCCGGCTGCGACCCGATCGCCTCGTCCCACGTCGCGTCGCGGTCTGGGTGCCACGGGACGGGGTCTCCGGAGTCGCCGGCGGCGCCCTCGGTGTCCCCGTCGCCCGCGGGCGTCGCCCCCAGCCGGTCGTACACAACGGTGTGCCCGACGTGTTCCGCCTGCTCGATCGCCGCGTCCGCGGTCGCTTTCAGCCGCACCTCGCTCCCCCGGCGGTAGAACCCGTCGCCGGTGAAGAGGACGGTGGGCTCGGCGTCCGCAATCCGGGTTGCGGTCGCCTCCGTGCCGAACCCGGAGAAGATCGGCACCGCGATCGCGCCGACCTTCAGGCAGCCGTAGAGGATCGAGACGACCTCGGGCACCATCGGCATGTAGAGCCCGACCGTGTCTCCCGTCTCGATCCCAACGGATTCGAGATAGTTGGCGACGCGGTCGCTCTCGCGTTTGAGCTCGTGGAAGGTGACCTCCCGCACGTCGCCGGGCTCGCCCTCCCAGATCAGCGCGACGCGGTTGCGGTCCGGCGAGTCGACCGCGGCGTGTCGGTCGACGACGTTGTGCGCGACGTTGATCTCGCCGCCGGGGTACCAGTCGGTGAACTGCGGGCCGCCGCTGTCGTCTCGGACCGCGTCGTAGTCGGTGTAAAACTCGATGTCGAGGTAGTCGACGATCTCGTCCCAGAACCAGTCGACGCCGGACTCGGGCTCGCCCGCGACCTCCGAGGTTGTGCGTTCGATCAGCGCCTCGTAGTCGTCGATCCCGTACTCGCGCATGAACGCGGCGACGTTCGTCGACTCGGCGAACGCCGCGCTCGGCTCGTGTACGATCTCGTCTATCCCCTCGTACTCGTCCATCTCGTCCGGCCGTTTTCGCGGTGACCGTAAGTAATTTTCCTGAACGTTCGGCTACCGCGGATCGACGCACTCGCCGGCGACCGAGACGGTCTCGGCGTCGACGGCGACCGTCCCGTCGTACAGGGCGCAGACGC
>Ga0207756_100254_pt1 | contig 25010 bp, 24 predicted proteins | sample A23M1SouthBayCA_FD_187748 | JGI IMG/M metagenome (GOLD analysis project Ga0207756, IMG submission 187748) | Aerobic enrichment media microbial communities from Eden Landing Ponds, California, USA - A23 M1 (3) (SPAdes) | ecosystem: Environmental > Aquatic > Marine > Unclassified | place...
CAGCGTGTCGGGAATCGCGTAGCCGAGCTGCTGTAGCCGGATCTGGACCGCGTCGAGCCCGGCGAACAACACGCCCGCGCCGAGCGTCCCGATCGGGTTGTAGTTGCCGAACAGGTACGCCACGATGGCGATGAACCCCTTCCCCTGCACCATCGTCTCTCCCGAGCCGATGAACTGGCCGATCGAGAGCGCGAGCGCGGAGCCGCCGACGCCGGAGAGCACGCCCGACAGCAGGACGCCGGCGTGACGCACCTTCGAGACCGAGACGCCGACGGTGTCCAACGCCTTCGGGTTCTCGCCGGCCGCCCGGAGGTGTTTCCCGAACGCGGTCCGGTTCAGCGCCCACCAGGAGGCCAGCGTCGCGACGACGACCATGACGGCGGAGTACTTCCAGCCGATCCTGGCGCCGAGGTTCGGCGTGTTGACGCCGCCGAAGAACACGGTCGACATGAACGGCGCGAGTCCGAGCGCGATGAGCCAGACCGCGAGTCCCGCGATGATCTGGTCGGCCTGGAACTCGATGCAGACGATACCGAACACTAACGAAAGCGCCGTCGACGCCGCGATTCCGCCGAGGAAGCCGACCCAAATAGCGGGCACGCCGAGCACGGCGTTCCCGATCCCGACGACCGAGGAGACGTAGACGGAGACGAACGCCGAGATGATCAACAGCCCCTCCAGGCCGATGTTGATGACCCCGGACTTCTCGGCGAAGATGCCGCCGAGCCCGGCGAGGACGATGGGCGCCGCCAGTCGCGCCGTCGACGCCGCGGTGCTCGTCGAGAAGACGATCCCCGAGAGGTCGCCCGCCACGGACTCGGGGAACAGCGTCCCGAGCACCAGCAGCGCGCCGAGCACCCCGACGGTGCCCACGACGAGCGACCGCACGTAGTCGGACTCGATCAGATCGTCGAGGACCGGAATCGACACGTCCGCGAGCGGGTTACGCATCGGTCTCACCCCCCTCGACGGCGGCCGCGTCGTCGGCCGGCTCCGCGCCGCCCGAGCCCCCGGCGTCCGGCCCGCTCGGACCTCGCGAGCCGAGGCCGGTGTATCGGCCGATCATCCGGAAGAACTCCGGCATGGCCACGAACAGGATGATCAGGCCGCGCAACACGCCGACGAGTTCCGTCGGCACGTCGGTGCGGAATCCGATCTCCAGGGCGCCGCCCTTCAGCAGGCCGAAGAGGAACGCCGCCGGCAACACGCCGAGCGGGTTGTTCCCGGCGAGGATGGAAACGGTGATCCCGTCGAACCCGAGCGAGGGGACCGACGCCATCCACCGCCCCTCGGACATCAGCACCCACACGGCGCCGCCGACGCCGCCGATCGCGCCCGAGAGCGTCATCGCTCTCACGGTCGTGAGCTTCGCGTTCACGCCGCCGTATTCGGCGGCGGCCGCCTGCACCCCGCTGGTGCGGAGGTCGTAGCCGAACGACGTGTGCTCGACGAGGTAGTAGAGCCCGGCGATGAACCCGAACCCGACGAGCAGCGCCACCAGCGCGAAGTCGCTGGACCCCGGGAAGAACCACGGGAGGAACTGGGCGTACTCGGGGACGTATTCGGTGGCGACCACCGAGGAGCCCTCGGCGCGGAACACCTCCAACACGAGCACGTACGCGACGTTCGCCGCGATGAAGTTGAGCATGATCGTCGTGATCACCTCGTTGGCGTCGGTGTAGGCCTTCAGCGCGCCCGGTATCGCGCCCCAGAAGCCGCCGCCGACGGCGCCCGCGAGGATCCCGACGGCGATCAGCGCGACGCCCGCGATCGGTCCGGCCGGGAGCAGCGGCGCCGCGGCGAGCACGGTCAGCGCGGTCGCGAGCCCCCCGACGACCAGTTGGCCCTGCGTCCCGATGTTGAACAGCCCGGCGCGGAACGCGACCGCGACGGAGAGCCCGGTGAAGATGAGCAGCGTCGTCTCCGAGAGCGTCAGCGCGAACGAGAGGTTAAACGGCGACCAGTCGGGGTTGAACAGCCCCGGTTCGCCGACCGCGAACGGGTAGCCCAGCGCGCCGTTGAACAGGACGAGGTACACCTCGACCGGGTCGTAACAGAAGCCGATCCCGGTGAGCGGCATCGTCCACGCCGCGGTGGAACACTCGGCGATGCGCCCGGAGACGAGCACGATGACGAAGCCGACGGCGATCGAAAGCAGGATCGCGGCGACGCTTATCAGCAGCCGTTCGGCGACCGACCGATCGACGAACGGAGCGATGAGTCGACTCGCGATCTGCGGTATCCGGCCGGCGCCGGTTCCGTCGTCATCCCCGGCGTCGGAGCGACTCACGCGTCCACCTCCTCATCGCCGGCCTCGCCGAGGTCGGTCCCGGCGTCGTGGACGGCGGCCCCCTCGACGGAGTCGTCGGCGAGCGTCTCGCCCGCCATCAGCAGGCCGATCTCCTCTTCGGTCACCGTGGCGGGGTCGACGACCCCGGAGAACTCCCCTTCGTGGATCACGGCGAGCCGGTCGGAGAGCCCCTGAACCTCGTCGAGTTTCGAGGAGACCAGAAGCACCGCCTTCCCCTCCGCCCGCAGTTCGAGCAGGCGGTCGTGGAGGAACTCCGTGGAGCCGATGTCGACCCCGCGCGTCGGGTGCATCGCAACGACCAGGTCCGGGTCGCGCTCGAACTCCCGACCGACGATGAACTTCTGCTGGTTCCCGCCGGAGAGCGACTCCGCCTCGGCGTCGGCGTCCGGGGGGCGCACGTCGTACTGCTCGATCACGGACTCCGCGTGGTCGCGGGACGCCCGCCAGTCGAGCCGGCCGTCCTCGGCGAAGGGCGGGTCGTGCTGGCTCCCGAGGATCCCGTTTTCGGTCAGGTCGTACGACATGACCAACCCCCGCTCCTGCCTGTCCTCGGGGATGAAGGCCATCCCGCGATCGATGTGCTCGCGGCGGCTCTCGCCGGCCATCGCCTCGCCGAGGTAGGTGATCTCCCCGTCGGTCGGCTCCCGCATCCCGGTGATCGCCTCGACGAGCTGGGACTGGCCGTTGCCGTCGACGCCGGCGATACCGAACACCTCGCCCGCGCGGAGCTCGAAGGAGATCCCCGAGACCGCCTCGACGCCGCGGTCGTCGTCGGCGTGGACGTCGGTCACCTCTAGTACCTTGTCGCCCGGCTCCTGCGGCGTCGTCGCCGGCTCCATCAGCACCTCCCGACCGACCATCATCTCCGCGAGGTCCTCGCGAGTCACGTCCGTGGACGCGACCGTACCGACGTTGACTCCGTCGCGGAGGACCGTGATATCGTCGGCCGCCGACAGCGCCTCGCCGAGCTTGTGCGAGATGAAGATGATCGTCTTCCCCTGATCGGTCAGCTCCTCGAAGACGTCGTACAGGTCCTCGACCTCCTGCGGGGTGAGCACCGCGGTCGGCTCGTCCATGATGAGCACGTCGGCACCGCGGTACAGCGCCTTCAGGATCTCGACGCGCTGTTGGACGCCCACCGAGACGTCCTCGATCCGGGCGTCGGGGTCCACGTCGAAGCCGTAGCGCTCGCTCAGGTCGACGACCGCTTCGCGGGCGGCGGCCTCGTCGACTCGAAGCCCGCCCCACGTCCTCGGCTCGTTGCCCAAGACGACGTTCTCCCACACCGTCATCGGGTCGACGAGCATGAAGTGCTGGTGAATCATGCCGACGCCCGCGTCGATCGCGTCGCGCGGCGAGTCGAACGACTGCGGCTCGCCGTCGAGAAAGACGGTCCCCTCGGTCGGTTCGTAGAGGCCGTACAACACGTTCATCAGCGTGGTCTTACCGGCCCCGTTCTCGCCGAGCAGTGCGTGGACGCTCCCGCGCTCCACCGCGAGATCCACGTCGTCGTTCGCGACGACCCCGGGGAATCGCTTCGTGATGCCGTCCATGTGGACCGCCGGGTTCATTCACCCGTAACTCCGTGCCGGAGCCTAAAAGAGCGCGGATTCCGGACTGACGACCTCTGGACTGTCGTTCGTTCGATCAGATCGTCCGAAAAAGTCGTCTCCTTGCGCTCAGTTGCTCGTGGTCTCCGGCACGTCGATGTTCCCGGCGATGATCTCTTCGCGCGCGTCCGCCACCGCGGTCACGATGTCGTCGGGCACCTGATCGCCGATCTCCTGTCCGTAGACGCACTCGACGCCGTTCGACTCCAGTCCGAGGAAGACCGACTCGCCGCCCTGGTGGTTGTCGTCGATGACGTTCGAGATCGACTCGTACACCGCGGTGTCGACGCGTTTCACCATCGACGCAAGGATCACGTCCGCGAACGAGTCCTCGGTGACCGACTGGTCCTGGTCGACGCCGAACGCGAACCGGCCCTCGTCCTGTGCCGCCTGGAACACGCCGACACCCGTCGCGCCCGCGGCGTGGTAGACGATGTCGGCACCGCTCTGGTACATCGACAGCGCCTGCTCCTGCCCGCCCGAGGGGTCGGCGTAGCTGCCGACGTAGCTCGTGGTGACGTCGACGTCGTCGGACGCGTAGTCGACGCCGGCCTCGAAGCCGGCCTGGAACCGGCGGATGACCGGGCTGTCGACGCCGCCGATGAACCCGACGTTCGTCGAGTCGGGAGCGGTCGCGCCCGCGCCCGCAGAGAAGTCGGTCTCGGTCAGGTTCCCGGCGAGCACGCCCATCAGGAACGAGCCCTCGTGCTCGCGGAAGAGGTAGTTCGCGACGTTCGGCTCGTCGACCGCGGTGTCGACGACCATGAAGTCCTGGTCGGGGAACTGCGGCGCGGTCTCGGTGAGCGCGTCGCCCTGGTTGAACCCGATACAGGAGACTAGGTCGTAGTCCGGATCCGTCGAGTTCGCGTAGCGCTGCTGGTACTGTCCGAACTCGCCGGTGCCGTCCGGTTCCGACTCGGCGTACTCGATGCCGAACTCCTCTTCGGCGTCGAGGATGCCCTGCTTGGCCGCGTCGTTGAACGAGTTGTCACCGAGGCCGCCGTCGGAGTAGACGATGCCGACCGTGGCGGGCACGTCGGAGCCGTCCGAACCGTCGGAGCCGTCCGAACCGTCTGAACCGTCCGAACCGTCCGATCCGTCGGAACCGTTCGACCCGTCCGAGGTGTTACCGTCGGAGCCGTCGGACCCGTCACCGCTCGGGCCGCCGCTACAGCCGGCGAGGCCAACGAGTCCCGCCGCGCTTGCCGCCTTGAGGAACCGCCGCCGATCGAAGTCGGATGCCATGTCACCTACAACGGGGCGGGTCCGCGGCATAAATTCGTCGCTCTCTCGGTCCTGTTGTTGCACGTTCGCGTGATACCGCGGGGAAAATTTCCCCGATCCGCCGCGATCGACCGGGGATCGTGCACATGTTCGTGGTGTATCAGGAACGATCGGGCTGTTTTCGGGGAGCGAACGTCACCCCCTCGCCGGTGCGGACAGCTACTCGCCGCCGCGGACAGCTACCCGCCGGTGCGGACAGCTACTCGCCGCCGCGGACAGCTACTCGCCGCCGCCGACGGTGGTCACCGCGTCCTCGACGACCGCCCGGACGCCCGCGATCAGCTCGTCGACCTCGTCGCTTTCGGCGTAAACTCGCACGTACGGTTCCGTACCGGAGGGTCGAACGAGCGCCCACGAGGCGTCCGGGAACTCCAGCCGCACCCCGTGGTCGGTGTCGACCGTCGCGCCTGGGAAGGCGTCCGGAAGGGTCGATCCCAATCGCTCCATCACGTCGGGTTTGGCCTCGTCCGGGCAGTCGACGCTGACCTTGCGGTACGGGCGCTCCGTGATCGGCGCGCGGAGCGCGTCGAGCCCCGACTCGGCGACGAGCCGAGCGATCACGGCCGCCGAAGCGACACCGTCGATCCACTCGCCGAAGCCGACGTGGATGTGCTTCCACGGCTCGGCGGCGAAGACGACGCGGGTGTCGTCGCCGGGGGCGGCCTCCGCTCGTATCGCCGCGATCCCCTCGTGAAGTGCGCCGAGCCGGACGCGGTCGACCCGTCCACCGGCCTCGCGGACGCGCTCGTCGATCCGGCCCGAGGCGTTCGGCGTCGTCACGACCACCGGGTCGGCGGCGTCGCTCTCGCGGGTGTACCGCTCGGCGAGCAGCGCGAGCACGGTGTCCTCGTGGACCACGTCGCCGTCGGCGTCGACGATCACGATTCGGTCGGAGTCGCCGTCGTGGCCGACGCCGAAGGCGAACCCCTCGGTGTCGCCGGCGTCGCCATCGTCGTCCGCACTCGCGCGGCCCGGGCGCTCGACGCCCTCGTTGGCGTCGGCGACGAACGCCCGGAGGTCCCGGAGGGTCTCGGGGGTCGGCTTGCTCCCGCGGCCGGGGAAGTGGCCGTCGACGTTCCCGTTGAGCGTGACGACCTCTGCGCCGAGTTCTCGCAGGACGGTCGGAGTCGCTGGCGCGGACATGCCGTTCCCGCAGTCGACCGCCACTCGCAGGCCGTCGAGGTCGTCTCCGAACCCTTCCGCGTACGCGCGGACCGCGTCGAGGTAGCCGCCGAGGGTGTCGACGCGCTCCGACTCGGTCCACTCGTCCCACGCCGCGGGGGGCCCCTCGCCCGCGACGCGCTCTTCGACGGCGCGCTCCGCCTCGCGATCGAACTCGCTGCCGTCCCGGAACAGCTTGATCCCGTTGTCGGTCGGCGGGTTGTGCGAGGCCGTGAGCATCACGCCGTACCGTCCCTGCGAGGCGTGCGCGAGCGCCGGCGTCGGCAGGCGTCCGGCGCGGAGCACCCGGACACCGCCGGAGGCGAGCCCCGACTCCATCGCGGCCGCGATCGCCGGACCCGTCACGCGCCCGTCGCGGGCGAGGACAACCTCGGCGGTCTGTTTCCCCTCGCTAGCCGCTCGTACCTCCGCCGCGACCGCTCGGCCGACGGCCAGCGCGAGCTCCGGCGTAACGCGGGCCTCGGCGCTGCCGCGGATCCCCGCGGTTCCGAACAAGTCCATACCTCCGGTATCGGCCGGCGTTCGTTAGAAGTCGTCGGTTGCGGGTCGTCGGCGGACGGCGACGCTCGAACTCACCCCCGCGACGCTTAACAGGGCGGCGGACGCAGGGGTCACCGATGACCGACCGAACGCGAGCACACGTGTACGTCTCGGGGCGCGTGCAGGGCGTCTACTACCGCGCGACGACTCGCGACACCGCCCGAGAGAAGGGCGTCGACGGCTGGGTGCGCAATCTCGACGACGGACGCGTCGAGGCCGTCTTCGAGGGGCCGGAAGCGGCGGTCGAGGAGATGGTCGCGTGGTGCGAGACGGGAAGTAAGGCGGCCGACGTCGACGACGTGGACGCGACCGACGAGGAACCGGAGGGGCTCGACGGGTTCGAGGTCAGGTGGTCGGATTCCTCCCACGGCTGAAGCCGTGGGCTTCCTCCTCGTTCCTCTGTGAGACGACGAAGTCAGTCGTCGTTCGCGACCGCCGCGGTGTCGCCCGGCGAGTCCCGCACGCCGAGTTCCTCCAGCGCGCGTAACACCACGATCGCCTCGACCACGTCGCGCTCCTCGGTGTAGGGGTCGTCGACGGCGTCGAGCGCCGCCTCGGCCTCCGATTCGAGCCGCCCCTCCAACTCCGTCTGGTCCGTCTCGGCCTTCGTCGCGGACAGCAGCGCCTCGTGGTCCTCGCGGAGGTCGAGGGAGACGTGCGCCGCGTTACACCGCGAGAGCGGATGCGTGTCCATCTCGACGGCCAGATCGGTCACGAGGTCCCAGTCGTCGGCGCAGAATCGGAGCGTCACCGTGCCGACCACGTCGCGCCACGAGATCGGCCCGCCGTTGTCCATGAGCCGGAGCGCCCGCGGCGGCACCGCGATCCGGGTGTGGGTGTCGTCGCGGCCGCAAAGGCAACAGGGGGTGTTCTTCAGGCCGGCGTACACGCGAACTTGTACGGGGTGGAGGGCCCTGTGCGTTTCGCCGCGCGGGCTACCCGCTGCACTCGGCGAGCCACTCGTGGGCCCACTCGTCGATCTCCTCGAAGACGGGCGCCAGCGACTCGCCCTTCGGCGTGAGGCTGTAGTAGGTCGCAACGGGCGAGTCCTCCTCTAACCGGCGGTCGACGAAGCCGGTCTCCTGGAGGTCGTCGAGCACGCGCGAGAGGGTCCGGGCGTTCGCGTCCGTCTCGCGTTTCAGCTCGTTGAAGCGAGACTCGCCGTTCAACAGCTCGTGGAGGACGACGAGCCGCCAGCGCGAGCCGATCTGTTCGAGCGAGTCGACGACGGGACACGGCGTGTCGGGGGCAGAGGACGTGTCCGTGCCGGGCTCTGCGTCGGTCGTTTCCGCCGGTTCCGTCTCGGCGAGCTCCTGCGATGACATCGGGGTTACCTACTTACCCTATTGTCCGGGAAACGATAAATAGGTTACGTCCGTATATGTGGTTACACGATGTTAGCTGAAATCGCAACGATACCGCTTCAATTCGACACCCCCTTCGCGGGCGAACTGTTCCTGCTCGGCCGGATCCTCTTCGGCGTCACGCTCGCGTTCATGGGGCTGAACCACTTCATGGACGTCGACACCATGGCCGGCTACGCCGAGTTCAAGGGCCTGCCGGCGCCGCGGCTCTCGGTGGTCGCCTCCGGGCTCGTCTTAGTGCTCGGCGGGCTCGGCGTCGCCGCTGGCGCGTTCCCCGTGCTCGCGGCCGGTGCGCTCGCCGTCTTCCTGCTCGTCTCCGCCGTGACGATGCACGACTTCTGGTCGATGGACGACCCAGAGGAGAAGCAGAGCGAGATGACGAGCTTCCTCAAGAACGTCTACGGCGCCGGCGCCGCGCTCGCGCTGCTGGCGGTCGGCGGCACCGCGTGGCCGTACGCGGTGGGTCTCGGGCTGTTCTAAGCGACGCGTTCGAAGACGACGCGACCCGCGCTCCCGACTCGTTTCCCCCGATTACCCGTACCACTAACTTTCCCCCCGACAACCGATCGCACGAACATGACTGACGCCCCGCCCATCACCGGACTGCACCACGTGACGAACATCTGCACCGACATGGGCGAGACCGTCGCGTTCTACGAGGACGTTCTCGGCTGGCACACGGTCAAGCGGACCCAGAACTACGACGATCCGGGGACGCCCCACTACTACTTCTCGCCCACGCCGCAGGGCGAGCCGGGGACCAACGTCACCTACTTCGAGTACCCGAACTCGCAGGGGGCGCCCGGCCCGGGCGCGGGCCACCACTTCGCGTTCGGCGTCGAGGACGAGGAGACGCTCCGCGAGTGGCAGGAGCACCTCCGCGAGCAGGACGTGCGCGTCTCCGAGGTGAAGGACCGCACCTACTTCAAGAGCATCTACTTCAGCGACCCCGACGGGCTCGTCTTCGAACTGGCGACGGCGGGTCCGGGGTTCACCCGCGACGAGGAGGAGCCCGGCAGCGGGGTCATCGACCCGTTCGAGGAAGGGTACGAGAACTGAGCGGGGGACGGACCTGAACGGGGGCTGACGAGCCCGGTCAGGACTCGATCAGCGCCGCGAACCGATCCAGCGCCCGCCGGCAGACGGGGGCGTACCACGCCGCGACCAAGGGCACCTCCACGACGACGCGACTGCGCTCGGGGTCGCCGGCGTAGCTGTCGACGCGGTGTCCGGTCGCCGGGACCCCGGCGACCCGCCAGTCCCAGCGTCGGCCGTTGCACGCGGTCACGCGGAACGGAAGCCACGCGCCGGCGACGCGGACCCGTCCCCTCGTCCCGCGGATCACGTAGCGGTCGTCACTCTCGACGGCGGCGATCGCCGGCCCCCAGTCGGGCCACTCGCGGGTGTCGCGGAGACGCTCGGCGGCGACCGCCGGCGCGGCCCCGACGTCGCGACCCACGGCGAGCGTCGTTCCTTCGCGGACGACCGTCGACGCGGACTCACTCTCGCCGCGATCGAAACGTCCGGTCGATTCGCCGCCGCAACCAGGCCGGTAATTCACGATCCGTCGAACGTTCGCGTCGTACATAAGCCAACACATATTAATTCCTTAAATGGTATCAGGTCTCATTATCTCTTTCCACGAAGGGTTAATACGGAGATCCTCGCTATCCTGCCCCAAGATGGCAAACGATCGCGACACTATGAAAGACGTCTCGCACACGGCACCGAACGACACCTCCGCGAAAGCCGTCTGGGAACGAGGCCCCGTCGAGGAAGAAGAGGAAGAGGAGTAACGGCCGTCAGACCGGATTTTCTCTCCGTTTTCGCGGCACGCATACCCGCTGGTTCGGCGGTGATCGACGCCCGCGCGATTCCCCTACTGCTCCGGATCTCCGGCGTCGCTACCGCTCCGGATCCCCGGCGTCGCGGTTCACTTCCCCCTCGGCCTCCGTCTCGTTCGTCGCGGCGCCGAACTCATCTCCCTCCGTCGGCGCCCGTCCGAGCATGGCCCGAAGCGACGACCACGCCTGGCGTCTGTCTCCGCCCTTCGAGATCGGGATCCCCGCGAACGACGCCGACGGGTGCGTCGTCTCGGGACCGAGGTGGTCCATGTGCGCGGAGACCCACGTGAACACGGCCGAGAGGCCAGTGAGAACGGCGAACGAGGTCCATGACTCGATCGGTGTGAGGCCCGCCGCTCCCACGACGACGCCGGCGATCACGTAGACGAAGGCGACGAAGATCAGGAGGACAGTCACCGTCGCCAGCAGGTCGTTGACCGCGGTGACGCGGGCGTTGTAGTCGATCCACTCGGCGTAGCTCCGGAGGAGCCGTTCGTCGAACTCGGGGTCGCCGTCTCCCGCGCCCTGCGGTCCTTTCCCCTTCCCATCTTCCTCACCGCGTTCGGCGGCGATCACCGCGTCGACGGCCTTGAGATCCAGCCCGCCGCGGAGGTCCGACGCGGTGTAGGTCACCGCGGCCAGCCCGGTCGAGGCGAGCAGGAGGAGACCGCCGACCACGGTGAAGGGGTTCAGGAAGACGGCCAGATCCACCGTCGTCTGGACGACGATCGAGCCGCCGGTGACGACGATCCCGATGAGCAGCAGGTTCGCCTTCAGTATCTCGATCGCCTTGTTGTCGATCTCGCGGAGCCGCTCGACCTGATAGTCGAACGTGGTGCGGAGCTCCTCGCGGGTCATCGCCGCGACCGCGGGGTCGATCGCGGAGTCTCCGCCGTTCCCGGCAACCCCGTCCCGGCCCTCAGACACGGCATCTTCGGTCCGCTCGCCCGGGTGACCGGACGCGGCGGCCCCGCCGGCACCGTCCGGCGCGTCGTCGCGTCCCTCCGAGAGCCCCCGTCGATCGCTCATACGGAGGCCGTTCTCGAAGGGGCGACGTAAGGGTATCGGCGGGGTGCCCGTCGCTCCGCCACCGGTTCCGGACCACCGCCGGACCGCCGCCGACGGGCCAAGCGGTTTTACCGGCCTCGTGCGTCCACGGCGTATGAGCGATCCCAAGTCGGCCCCGCGATCCGAGCCCGAGCCGTTCCGGTACGACGCCGAGGTCGAGCCGGGAGAGAAGCGACACGTCCGGTACGAGATCGGCGAGACCTACCTCGGCGACCCGATCGAGATGCCGGTGACGATAATCAACGGCAAGGGCGGCGGACCGACCCTGTTCCTCTCCGCCGGGATCCACGGCGACGAGCTCAACGGGGTCAAAGTGGTCCAGGAGGTCGCGGACCGCTACTCGCCCGCCGAGATCCACGGCACGCTGGTCTGTCTCCACGTCTGTAACGTCCCCGCCTACGAGGCGCAGCGGCGCGACACCCCGATCTACGACCAGGACATGAACCGGTCGTTTCCGGGGAAAGAGCGCTCGAACACCACCGAGCGGATGGCGAACCGCATCTACCGGCGGTTCGTCGCGCAGTGCGACCTCGGACTCGACTTCCACACGTCGACCCGGAATCGGACGACGATCTACCACGCCCGCGCCGACCTCGACGACCCCGGCGTCAGGCGTCTCGCGCGGGCGTTCGCGACCAACGTGGTGCTGTACGGGACCGGCGACCAGGGATCGCTCCGGTCGACGGCGACCGCGGACGGGATCCCGACGGTCACCGTCGAGATGGGCCGCGCGCACCGGTTCCAGCCCGTGCTCATCGAGAAGGCGTTGGAGGGGGTCGAGAGCGTCCTCGCCGAGTACGAGCTCACGCCCGGCCAAGCGGTCCACTGGCCGGGGTGGTACCAGTCGACCGCCGCCGACAGCACGAAGCGCTGGCTCCGCGCCGACACCGGCGGCCTCGTCGAGATGGAGTGGGGACCCTACCCGCTCGTCTACGAGGGGGAGACGATCTGCACGATCACGAACCACTTCAAGACGGAGGAGCACGCGGTCGAGGCCCCCTTCGACGGGCTGATCGTCGGAGCGCTGGAGAACCCGGTCGCTGCGCCGGGCCACCCCCTCTGTCACATCGTCCGGGTCGAGGGGACGACGCTCGACGAGATCGAACGCGAGATCGAGATCGGCGAGTTCGATGGGTACCGCTCGCACGGCGACTTGTGGGCCGACGACTGAGGGGGCCGGAACTCCCGCCTCCGCTCCCGCGGCGCCCACACCGCCCGTCGCGTTCTCGCGGGTGATAGCCGCGGGCGTGGCTTTAACCCGCCCGACGGCGGACCCGAGCGCATGATCGAAGTGGAGGGGCTGCGGAAGACGTACGGGGAGTTCGCCGCCGTCGTCGACAGCACCTTCTCCGTCGAAGAGGGCGAGGTGTTCGGTATCGTCGGCCCGAACGGCGCCGGGAAGACGACGACGCTGAAGGTGCTCGCCGGGCTCGTCGACCCCACCGCCGGCGAGGTCGAGGTCGCCGGCTTCGCCTCCGACGACCCCGAGATGCGCCGGCAGTTGGGGTTTCTCCCCGAGGAGTCGCCGCTGTACGAGGAGATGACGCCGCTGTCGTACCTTCGGTTCTTCGCCGACCTGTACGACGTGCCCCGGGAGGCGGCCGACGAGCGGATCGAGGCCGCGCTCGACCGGCTGGAGCTGGACCACCGCGAGCGCCGGCTCGGCGACATGTCGAAGGGGATGAAACGCAAGGTCGCCATCGCCCGGTCGCTGGTCAACGACCCCGACGTGCTCGTGTACGACGAGCCGGCCTCCGGGCTCGACCCGGTGACGACGAACTCCGTGCTGGCGTTCACCCGCGAACTGCGCGAGACCGGGAAGACCGTCGTGTTCTCCGCGCACAACCTCTATCACGTCGAGTCCGTCTGCGACCGCGTCGCGGTGATGAACGAGGGCCGGATCGTCGCCCGGGGAAGCGTCGACGGGATCCGCGAGCGACACGGCGAGACGACGTATCACGTGTTCACCGACGTGTCGCCCGCCCGAACCGACGCGCTGGCCGAGACGTTTACCGACCGCGACAATATCGACGATATCGACGACATCGACGCCCTCGACGACATCGACGCCGCGACCGAGGAGGTCGGCGACCGGTTCCGCACCGCCGTGCCGACGATGGACGCGGTCGAGGCGGTCCGCGAGGCCGCCGCCGCGGCGGGCGGCGAGGTCGTCGACATCCGGACCCGAGAGCCGAGCCTGGAGGACGTGTTTCTCGACATCGTCGGGCGACCGATGCCGGGGCGGTACACCGGCGGCGCCGCGGTCGACGCCGTCGAGGCTGACGAGGACGGCGGAGACTCCGATCCGGCATCGGACGACCGCGACGCGAAGCGGCCGGCCGAGCCGCCGGAGGGGGCCGAGTGATCGACCGGCTCCGGCGGATCCTCCGGGTCGCCCGCTGGGAGACGGCTCGCGCTGGCGGCGGCGTCGACCGCCGGACCCTGCTCGCGGCGCTCGCGCTCCTGCTCGTCGCCGGCGGCGTCCTCGGCGGGGGACTCGCGGCCGGGGTCGTCGGGCTCGACGTCGACCGCGACGTGTACCGCGTGGGCGTCGACGGCGACTCCCCGTACGCGGACGCGGTCGAGGGGGCGCCGGCGCTGACGCGCGTCCCCGTCGAAAGCGCCGCACTCGGCGACACGGCCGACCTCGTCGTGGTCGACGGCGGGCGGAGCGGGACGGTCGAGACCGTCGCCGTCCGCGCCAGCGACACGCGGAAGGGCGAGGCCGCGGCGGCCGAGTTCCGGGAGGCGGTCGAGGCGCACAACGAGCGGCTGATGGCCGCCGAGGAGAACCGGACCGCTGCGTTCCCGATCACCGTCACGCTCCAGTACGTCGGCCGAACCAGCGGGCTCGACGACGGGGCGACGCTCGGAGGGGATGACGGCGGCGGTGATTCCGGCACCGGAGGCGCCGGCGGCGACGGTTCCGGCGACGGAGGCGACGGCGATTCCAGCGGGAGCGACGGCGGATCTGGCGGGAGAGGTGACGGTTCCGGCGAGGGGAGCGGCGGGGCCACCGGCGGCGACGGCGGACTCTCCGGCGGCGACACCGCTGGCGGCGACGGCGGACTCTCCGGCGGCGACACCGCTGGCGGCGACGGCGAGAGCGACGCCGGGAACGACGGGTTCGCGGTCCCCTCGGTCGGCGGTGCGGCGTTCGGCGCCGACACGGTCGGGTCGCCGGGGTCGATCTCGCCGCCCTTCCCGTTCGTCTCGCTCCTCTTAGCGTTCGTCTTCCTCGTGCCGATGAACTTCCTCATCCAGGCGTACGGCTCGTCGGTGCTCGACGAGCGGACGAACCGGCGCGGGGAACCCCTGCTCGTCACGCCGCTCTCGCCGGTCGACATCGTCGCGGGGAAGACGCTGCCGTACGTCGCGGTCGCGGCGCTCGTCACGACGCTCCTCGCGGTCGCCGTCGGCGGCGGGGCGCTGTCGGTTGTCGCCGTGCTCCCGGTGGCGTTGACCTTCCTCGCGGCGACGTTCGTCGGCGCGATGTTCGCGCGGTCGTTCAAGGAGCTCACGTTCGTCACGGTCGGGGTGAGCGTGCTCCTCACGACGTACGCGTTCGTGCCGGCGATATTCACGAACGTCACGCCCGTGGCGCTCGTCTCGCCGCTCACGCTGGTCGTCTTCGACCTGCAGGGCGAGGCGGTGGGGCTCGGCGAGATCCTCTTCTCGACCGTCCCGATGGCGGTGGGCGCCGCGCTCCTGTTCGGGCTCGGGCTCGGCGTCTACCGCGAGGAGGACATGTTCACCCAGAAGCCGGTCGGACGGAAGTTCCTCGACGCGCTCGCGGTGCGGCTCGCGGCGGTGGGGCGGGGGGCCTCCGACGCATCCCTGCGGGGGCGGCTCCGCGCGCTCGCGCCGGTCGGGTTCCTCACCGCCTGCACGATTCCCTTCGTGTTCGTCGCGGAGCTTTTGGCCGTCGCGCTGCTGTTCGCGCTACCAGTGACGGTGTCGATCCCCGTCCTCCTCGTGACCATCGCGTTCATCGAGGAGCTCGCGAAGAGCGTCCACCTCTACGCCGGGTTCGAGCGCGGCGCCTTCGCCCGGACCGATCGGGTCGCCGTCGCGGTCGGGCTCGCCTCCGCGGCCGGCTTCTTCCTCGCGGAGAAAGCCACCGCGGTCGTGCAAGCGGTCGGGCTGACGGAGCTGTACGTCGGTCGCGCCGCGTTCGGGAGCGTGGCGGGGCTGGAGGGGCTCCCGCCGATCGCGATCGCGGGGCTGTTCTTCGCGCCCCTCCTGCTCCACGGGTTCGCGACGACCGTCGCCGCGGTGGGGGCGAGCCGGAGCCGGACGTACTACGTCGCGACGCTGGCGCTGGCGACGCTGATCCACGCCGCGTACAACTTCGGGGTGATGCGCGTCTATGCGTAGTCGGGGTGGCCGGCTGACGATCGCCGGCCGGGAGCTGTCGGGGCTGCGCGCGGAGAAGACGATCCTGCTCGCGATCGGGATCCAGCTGTTCATCGCCGCGTTCTCGTCGTTCCTCGTGGTCGGGCTCGTCTCGATGTACGACCCCGGGTCGCTCGGCGGCGCGGAGATCGAGGTGGCGGGCGCCGGCGACGCCGTGAGCGACCTCGAACGCGCCGCGAGCGAGGTCGACGGCGCCTCGGTCACGCGCTACGAGGACGCCGCCGCGGCGCGGCTCGCCTTCGACCGCAACGCCGCCGACGCGGTGGTGGTCGCGAACCGCAACGACGACGGCGGGATCTCGGCCACCGTGACCGCTCCGGACGCCACGGTGGAGACCACCGTGATCGTCGTCCAACTGCGCGACCTGCTCCGGACGTACGAGCGACAGGAGCGCGCCGACCGGGCCGCACACCTGAGCGAGTCGCCGCTCCCCCTCCCGGAGCGCACCGGGACCAGCCCGTACTTCACGTTCACGTACACCGTGTTGATCCCGGTGTTAGTCTTCCTCCCCGTCTTCATCTCGGGGTCGCTCGTGGTCGACTCGATCACCGAGGAGCTCGACGAGGGGACCTTCGAACTGCTCCGCGTCGCGCCCGTCACGCTCGGCGAGATCGTCGACGGGAAGGCGCTGGCGGCGGTCGCGATCGCCCCCGGACAGGCGCTGCTGTGGCTCCTGCTCCTCCGCGCGAACGGGACGCCGGTCGCCAACGTCCCCTCGATCCTCGTCCTGATGACCGCGCTCACCGCCCTCGTCGTCGCGCTCGCGCTCGCCATCTCCGCGCTCGCGCCCGACCGGCGGGCCGCCCAGTTCCTCTACTCGGTCGGGGTGCTGGTCCTCTTCGGCGGCGCCACGGCGATGGCCGGCGGCCCCGCCAACGCGGTCGCGCGCCTCGCGATCGACAGCGCCGACGCGACGACGACCGCGCTGGTGGTCGCCTACGTCGGTATCGCCGCGGTCGCGTACGCCGGCGTCCGGGCCCTCGTCGCGGAGAACGGGTTCGAGGGGTAGGTGGCGATCGTTTATAAGTGAACGAGGCGGTCGGCGCGTGCCTGCGAGCGTCCGAAGGACGCGAGTCAGCACGCGCGAGGGAGTCGGTCACTCGGAGCGAAGCGGAGAGTGACCGACGAGGCTGGGGAGGCGTGAGGTGCGGTGCGGTCGCGGTCGGGCGGGACTCAAAGGGGTATCCGGGAGGACCGCGCAGGCGACGGAAGCACCGCTGGGAGCGAGTGAAACGAGCGACTGAGGAGCGCAGCGAGCGTGCGCGGTCCTCCCGGCTGGGGCTTTGGAGGTGTTCGCCGTCGATCCGCGAACAGCAGTTTATAAATAACCGAGTAATCCGAAACAGATCCTGTTCCACTTAAAAACGACACCCCGACCGCAAAGTACGTCTCAGTCGTCGTCGGCCGCCGCGCCGTCTCCGGCGCCCGCCTCGGTCGCCGCGTCGTCCTCGATGCTCGGCGGGTACTTCCCGCGGTCGAGTTGCAGGTCGGACTGCGGCCGCGCCATGCAGGTGAGCGCGTACTCCTCGGCCTCCTCGTCGGTGAGCCCGCGGGCCGCCGGCTGGGTCACCTCGCCGTCGACGATCTCCGCGGAGCAGGCGAGACACATCCCGACGCGGCAGGAGTACTCCTGAGCGATCCCCTCCTCGATGCAGGCGCTGAGGATCGTCTCCGTGTCGGCCACCTCGATCGTCTCGCCGGTGCCGACGAACTCGACGGTGTACTCGGTCATGAAGCGGAGTATCGGCCGACCAGTCAAAAAGGGTTCCCCTCGATCGCGTCGCCGTCGCGGGGACGGAAGGGAGCGAAGCGAACCGAAAACGGCGCTGTCATTTATAACTGAACACATGTGACTGTGTACCGTGATGTCGACGAAAACGATCTCGCTCGACGAGGAGGCCTACGAGCGGCTCAAGGCACACAAGCGGGAGGGAGAGTCGTTTTCGGACGTGGTCAAGCGGATCGCCGGCGAGCGGTCGTGGACGGAGGTCGCGGGGATTCTCTCCGAAGACGAGGCCGACGAACTCGAATCGCTCGTTCGAGCAGGACGAGGTCGGTCGCCCGAACGATGCGACTGACCGACGCTGAGTCCGAGAAGAGACCATCGCAACGACTAATCCCCCGCCGGACGCTTCCCGAGGTATGACCGAGAAGGCCACCGCGCGAGCCCACCCGATCCAGGGGCTCGTCAAGTACCACGGGATGCGCGACGAGGAACTGCGGCTCCCGTACCACGACAGCATCAGCCTCTGTACCGCCCCGACCGCGACGACGACCACCGTCGAGTGGCAGCCCGACGCGAGCGAGGACACCTACGTCATCGGCGGCGAGGCGGTCGACGGGCGCGCCGCCGAGCGCATCGACATGGTCGTCGACCACGTCCGCGAGCTGGCCGGCGTCGACGCCGCGGTCCGGCTGGAGAGCGAGAACTCCTTCCCGTCGAACATCGGCTTCGGCTCCTCGTCGTCGGGCTTCGCGGCCGCCGCGCTCGCCTTGACGGAGGCCGCCGGCCTCGATATGTCCCTCCCCGAGGTCTCCACCGTCGCCCGCCGCGGCTCCTCCTCCGCGGCGCGCTCGGTCACGGGCGCCTACTCCCGGCTCGACGCCGGGCTCAACGACGAGGACTGCCGCTCGTACCGGCTCGACGTGGGCGTGAGCGACGACGGCTTCGACCCCGAGGAGGACCTCCGGATCGTCGCCGCGCACGTCCCCGCCTACAAGGAGACGGAGGAGGCCCACCGCGAGGCCGCCGCGAGCCACATGATGCAGGCGCGGACCGCACACGTGCAGGACCAGCTCGTCGAGATGACCGACGCCCTGCGAGAGGGCGAGTTCGACCGGATCTTCGAGACCGCCGAACACGACTCCCTCTCCTTGACGGCCACCACCATGACCGGCCCCGCGGGCTGGGTGTACTGGCAGCCCGAGACGATCGCCGTGTTCAACGCCGTCCGCGAACTCCGCGAGGAGGGCGTCCCGGTCTACTTCTCGACGGACACCGGCGCCTCGGTGTACGTGAACACGCTGGCCGACCACGTCGACGAAGTCGAAAGCCGGATCGCCGAGATCGGCATCGACACCGACGTCTGGGAGGTCGGCGGCCCGGCGCGCGTCCTCGACGAGAGCGAGGCGCTGTTTTAATCGAAGGCGGCGGTACGGTGGCGCGTGCCGCCGAGCGTCCGAAGGACGCGAAGCGCACGCGCGAGGTCGTCGGGCGGAGCCCGACTGCCAGAGGGACCGTTGGTCCCTCGCTGGAGTCGGTCACTCGGAGCGAAGCGGAGAGTGACCGACGAGGCTGGGGAGGCGAGAGGTGCGGTCGCGTTCCCGCGAGCGGTAGCGAGCGGGAGCACGGAAGTCGCAGCGCCGAGCGAAGCGAGGCGACCGTCTTCCGGCGGTGCGGTCGGTTGGGGCTTTGGAGGTGTTCACTGTCACGGCAACGGTGCATACTTCACTGACTTCCAGTTACTCCTCCGGATCCTCGCCGCGCGCCCGCTTATACATCGCTAACGCCTCCTCCCGCCGCTCCGAGTGGTCGACGATCGGCTCCGGGTATTCCGGCGCCACGTTCGCGCGCTGGGTCGGCGACAGCTCGTGCCACTCGTGGATCAGGTCGGCGTCGAGCCCCCGGAGTTCGGGGACGTACTCCGTGATGTACTCGGCCTCTGGGTCGTAGCGCTCCCCCTGCGTCATCGGGTTGAAGATGCGGAAGTAGGGCTGGGCGTCGGTCCCCGTGGAGGCCGCCCACTGCCACCCGCCGTTGTCGTTGGCGGTGTCGTGGTCCGCGAGGTGCTCCCGGAAGTGGTCGTAGCCGTGGCGCCAGTCGGCGAGCAGGTCCTTCGTGAGGAAGGAGGCGACGATCATCCGCACGCGGTTGTGCATGAACGCTTCCTCGCGAAGCTGGCGCATCCCGGCGTCGACGATGGGGTACCCCGTCTCCCCGCGTGTCCACGCTGTGATCTCGTCGGGGTCGTCGCGCCACTCGATCCCCTCCTCGTACTCCTTGTAGTTCTCGGTGACGACCTCGGGGTTGTGGTACAACACCTGCGTGTAGAACTCCCGCCACGCGAGCTGTTGTTGGAACTCCTCGACGCTCTCGACGCGCTCCTCGTCGCCCTCGGACTGGGCCGCCGCCAGCGCGCGCTCGGTCGCCTCGTACGTCTCCCTGATCCCGATCTCACCGTACTTCAGGAAGGCCGAGAGCCGGGAAGTCGCCTCGCGGGCCGGGTAGTCGCGCTCGGCCTCGTAGGAGAACACCGGCTCGTCGAGGAAGTCGTCGAGGCGCCCTCTGGCCGCCTCGGTGCCGGCGGGACCGACCTCGGCGTCGGGCGCGTCGAACCCGAGGTCCGCCCGAGACGGGAGGTCACCGACGGCGACGCGGTCGGTCTCGGCGCCGCCGTCTGCGACGGCGCCATCGTCCCCCACCGCCGCGGTCAGCGCGCCGACGTCGACGAGGTCGCCCGCCGCCGGCGTCGGGGCCGGCGAGTCGGTCTCGCGATCGGTCCACTTCTTCCAGTAGTAGGTGTACACCGAGTACGGGTCGCCGGCGTTGGTCCGGATCGAGTCCGGCTCGTGAAGGACCGCGTCGTGGTGCGCCTCGCGCTCGACCCCGGCGTCGTTGAGGGCCTTGCGAACGCCCGCGTCCCGCTCCCGAGCGAGCCCCGAGTAGTCCCGGTTCCAGACGACGCGGTCGGCGTCGACGGCGTCGGCCAGATCGGGCAGGATGGACTCCGGGTCGCCCCGAGCGACGAGGAGGTCGCTGCCGCGGTCGCGGTAGTCGTCCCGGAGCGCCGCGAGCCCGTCGAGCAGGCGGCGGACCCGCACGTCGCTCGCGTGGTCGAGCACGTCGGGGTCGAAGACGAAGGCGCCGGCGACCTCGCCCCGGTCGGCGGCGGCCGCGAGCCCGACGTTGTCGGCGAGCCTGAGGTCCCGTCGGTGCCAGAACAGCTCCATGGGAGCGGCACGGCTGCGAGCACCGTCAAACCACCGGCGGGGTCGCGGGGGCGGCGCTTCCAGTCCGTCGGCGAATCCGATTCACAGCTCGGGGCGACCGGGGACGCTCACTCGGTCCAAGAGGAAGTAGCCGACCGTGAGAGCGAGCACCAACAGGGAGATCGAGAGCGCCGCGAGGACCGTCTCCTCGCCCGAGCCGTAATCCTCCAGCCGGAAGCTGATCGCGCGTCGGGCGACGGCGATGATCGCGGCGCTCACGACGATTCGGAGGACGGGCTTGCCCCTGGCGTGCGCCACGAGCGTCCGGTGGACCTCGACGATGATGAGCAACAGCAGCACGCTGTCGAGCAGGCCGACCACCTCGACGGGGTCGGTGAAGTTCCCCGCAACGAGCAATCGGAACAGCGAGACGAACAGATCGAAGACGCCGATGAGAAACAGGAGCAGCAGGAAGTACGCCGCACCGAGGACGAGCCATTCCATCGTCCGCGCTGCGGGGTCCGCGGCCTCGTCGAGATCGAACGCCATGCGTGCGCCTCGCGCGGAGGCGGCAAGTCGCTTGCGCCTGCTCGCCGCCCACCTGCGCTTCCGGCGACCCCGGTTCCACTTGGAGCCGATCAGATCCGCAGCAGACAGGAGACGACCGGAAAGAGGACGAACGACAGTATCAGCAGCCGGAGGACGTTTCGCTTGCTCAGGAGCCGGCGCCCCCAAATCCGACCCTCGACCGTTTGGAGCGCGTCGACGCCGGCACCGTCGCGCTCGTTCGGTGACTCGTTCGGACTCATCGTGTCTCTCCGGCTCTCGGTCCCCTCCGTCTCTCCGGCTCTCGGCGCTCGTTCCCGATCTCGATTCTGTCGCGATCGTGCCCCGTCTCCGGCCGCCACGTCGGCTCGGTCGGTGTCGGACTCCGTCGCGGCCCGGCCGTCGATACGTTTCAACGGTCCGCGAAACGGCGGCGCCATGGTCACTGACTCGCCGTGAACCCGAAGTCGGCCTGGAGCGTTCCGCCGTTCGTCGTGACGACCTCGTAGTCGTACGTGACGCCGATCCGCAGCGTCCCGGCGTCGCCCATGGGTTCGAGAACCGGCTCCCTGGCCTCGTTAACGAGGGAGAGCGGCGAGTTGTCGACGGACGATCGCAGCTCGGCCAACGACTGCCCCGTCGAGAGGTCGAAGGTCGTCCCGTCGGGCGCGTCGAACTCGAACGTCGTCACCGTTGCGCCGTCGCGCAGGTCCGTTGGACCCTCCAGTCCGAGGCTCGACAGTTCGAGCTCGTTCGCGTTGAGCGTCCCCTTGTTCGAGAGTTCGATCTCCTCGGTCATCTCGCCGTCGTCGTCCGGATCGCCGACACCGCCGTCGTCCTGATCGCCGGCCGTGTCGCCCGCCGAGGTGAAGCCGACCGTCTCCGGGCTTACCTTCAGCACGATGCTCCCCGCTTGGAAGCTAAACGCCGCTTCCCCGCTGTCGCTGATGTACGCGTACGTGCCCGCTCCCGCGCCGGCGCTGGCCGCTCCGACGGCGACCATACCGCCGAGGAGCTTCCGCCGCGACATCGTCTTGTCGTTGCTCATGTGTGTTCCTCGTTCCGCGTCCCTGCCTTCCATAATCCCCAGAGCTCGTTGAAGATGAAGAGCATGACCGGCACCAGTACCAGAGCGACGTATCCGGCGGTCGTGTTGCCGAAGCTCACGACGTATCCAATCAACGGGATACTGAACAGCACAGTTCCGACGACATCTTCCTGAGATACCGGCTCAGGATCGACGGCATCATTGGCGTCGCCCTTTGTACGGAACCTGACGGCGGACAATACTTCGATCTTTTCGACGACCCGGTGAGTCACGAGGTTCCCGCCGTCATCCTGATACGTGATTACGTCATTTTCATTGATCTGCTCAGGCGGCGTCTCCGCGACGAAGACAATCGATCCCGTTCCGATCGCCGGCTCCATACTCCCCGACAACACCGTGAGAGCGTAGTCGGCCCCAACAAGCCCCGGAAAGGCCTGAACGACGAATGAGGCCACTACGAGAAGCAGGGCGAGCGCCAGGACCACTTTTGCTGCCCTGCGGGCCATGGGATCTTAGTTGCCTGCCTCCGGCGTGTTGTTGCCCGGAGCGTAGACGTTCTGGAACTCAGGCGACTCGCTGTGTCTGACCTGACTGAAGTTGAACCCGAGGCTGAGTTCAAGCCTGTCACCTTGAGCCTCATTGCCCGTGCTGAACGGGAAGTGCCAATCGAACCCGAAGTACAGCGGAGAGTCTGGCTGGAGAGCCGACGTCTCCTGTGCGTCGATGTTCGGATTCTCTGCCGCAACGTGGGCCATCCTACCCTCCAGCGGGATACAGCCGTCGTCGATACTCACGTCCTCCACGTCGTATCCCATGGGATCAAAAGTACTCGGAGAGGTGGTGTTCCCGTCCTGGAACAACACGGTTCCAGACGCCCACGAGTTATTGACGATCTGGTTGACAGTCTGCGGGAGCATGTTGTCATCCTGCCCCTCACGAAGCTCCCAGAAGGCCGTACTGGTCGCAGCAGCACCGAGAGCGGAGGGAGAAAAGTCCTGACTAGTGTTATCAGGACTCCCGCCCGTGTCCCCTCCGGCGTCCCAGAATTGGGCGTCAAAGGTGTCGTTGTAGTACGGTATCAGAAGGAGATTGTTATCAATCTCTCCCTCAGTCTTTGCAGCGTTCGCCGGATCGAAGTCGGAATTATCCAAAGTCGTCGACGAAGTGCTGGTCTCGTTAGCGGGCCCAGAATCGTTCGGGACGTTGGATTGATTGACACCCACGTTCTGAGTTACGTTGTGAGGATCTTCTTCGACTTCAGAATCGAAGACCATGTAGTCCGTCGAAGAATCCTTTGAGAGGCAAGAGGCAACCCATGCAGGGTTGTTCTCGACTTCAAGCTCGAAACAGAAGGAGCCGTAGTCACCAGGTTTCAGATCCTCGAAGACGATGGACGCTCCGGGACCTTCGCCATCGTAAACCACGTATCCATCTTCTTCCTGGCCGTCCAGCGACTCCCCGTTGTAACTGGCGGTCACGCGCAATTGACCATCGATACCACCCGCACTAAAGGTAGAGTACTGCTCTTCCGTGTCCGTGAACTGGGCGTACGTCCCGATCCCGCCCAGCGCAGTCGCCGTTCCAATACCTCCGAGGGCCCCGAGGGCCTTCCGCCGTGACAGTTCGAAACTGCCGTTGTTGTCGTCGCTCATAGATTGATGGCAGTCGGATGCCAGCCGTGAGCGGTAGTCCGCCACCCAGCCCCTCCCGTCCCCCATTTTCGGACGGCGAGGCGGACGGCCTGCCGAGGAGTCGAACCCCGGGCTGCCACGCAGGCTCCCACCTGTCGTTCGGCGATCGATTCCGGGCCGAGCTCCCGAACCGGAGCCCCGATCTCCCGCGGTCTCCGCCGCCGCGCCTGCGGGGACGCGGTCGGCGTCGACGACGCGGGACCGAGCCGATCGCGGTCGCGGCACTCACGCGGTCGAAGTGCGGCGTGTCGGTGGGGTTCGGATGGCTCGTTCGTCATCGTGGTCGGCCCCGATCCGCTCCCGGTGGGGCTTAGTAAACGGCCACAATAGCCACCCCCTTAGCCAATCACACCATGTGAGAGGAAACGAGAGCATTGCGTGACGAAACCGGATGTTTGGCCCGCTAATGAGCCGTTGATGGTGGGGAGAGTACGGTCCTCATCGGCTCGGAACGGACCGAACGGCGATACGGGTGTCACGAGAACGATCCCGGGACGGGAGCGGATTCGAACCGATAGATCGCGTGAGTAAGAACAGCATACCGCCGAAGGGATCGCAGCTAACGGTCGATTACGACTCTCCGCCGGTGACGGAGGCGAGCCGTCGAACCGCAATTCGAAGCAGTGAGTATCGGGAGAAATCCGGTAGCATTTGCTCGTTGTGTATCGGGCGTAACCTGAAGCTCGGCGGTCTCGTTACAGGCTCCAATTTCTTATGGTACATGCTGCTGTGTGTGTTGATGACATCCGGTTGACAGCCGGTGAGCGAGACACCACAGATGGCAATAACAAACCGTTACGCGGAGCTTCCAGAGACTGAGATCCACGATCTGCTCCGTAACGAACGCAGGCGACAGGTCATCAAGCACCTCCAAGACACCGTGGGCGCGACCACGCTGCGCGAGGTCGCGGAGGCCATCGCCGAACACGAGACCGGTGAGTCGCCGCCACCGAAGGGCATTCGAAACAGCGTCTACAACTCGCTCCACCAGACGCATCTCCCGAAGCTCGACAGACGCGGGATCGTCGAGTACGACTCCGGTCGGAAGACGATCCGACTCACGGAGGACGCCCGCACAGTCGACGTGTACATGGAGGTGGTCACGCCGTACGGGATCACGTGGAGCGAGTACTACAGTATGCTGGGGCTGCTCTCGCTGTTCGTGATTTTCGCCACG
>Ga0207756_100255_pt1 | contig 24904 bp, 20 predicted proteins | sample A23M1SouthBayCA_FD_187748 | JGI IMG/M metagenome (GOLD analysis project Ga0207756, IMG submission 187748) | Aerobic enrichment media microbial communities from Eden Landing Ponds, California, USA - A23 M1 (3) (SPAdes) | ecosystem: Environmental > Aquatic > Marine > Unclassified | place...
GATGACGAGCAGAAACAGCGCCCGCCGGCGTTCCCGGAGCGGGTCGGTGTCGTAACCTCACTCCGGGGCGACGCTCGCTACGACATCCAGAGCGCGATCCACGAGCAGGATCCCACCGTCGACATCTTGGTGAAGGATGCAACCGTCCAGGGGTCAGAGGCACCGACATCCATCGCGAACGGGATTCACCATCTGGATCGTTCAGAGGATGTCGACGCGATCATCGTCGGCCGCGGTGGAGGGAGCGACTCGAATCTTCAGGCGTTCAACACCGAGCGAGTCGCAGAAGCGATCTTCACCGCCAACACGCCGATTGTGACTGCCATCGGCCATACTGACGACCGGCTGACCGCGGATCGGGTGGCGGATATGGCCGCGATCACCCCGACGGCCGCCGGCGAGTACATCGCGAAGTCTCGGAATGACTTCCTCGCCAGCGAGATCGAACCGTTGGAGCAACAGCTCGAGGCTGCCTACGAAACCTTCGAGCAGGAGCACGAACACGAACAGGAACTGGCTGAGGCAGTCGAGGAGGCGACCGCTCCCGAGGGCCTTCCACCGGTCTACTACAAGGCCGCGATTGCTGCCCTCCTCCTGTTGTTGTTGCTCATCACTGCCCTCTGGTTGGGAGTGATCTGAAAATGCCGAAAGACCCCGACATCAGACGGCGGATGGACCGTGTTGAGGAGATCATCGACCGGCTCGATGCGGACGAGGTATCGCTCCAGGACGGCGATGATCTCTACGACGAGGGTCAGGAACTCCTGGCCGAGATCCGGGAACTGCTCCACGACGGGGACGGCGAGGTTATCGAAATCGAGTGATCGGCGCGACAGTCGGAAAGCCATCAAATCTTAACCAACGCCCCACCGGAAAGGCGGTGTTTTGTTGGTTAAGCTTGTGCCCCCTGTCATCCAGCCTGCAGGCTTAACTACGAGGTTCGTCCATTTCGAAACGTGCGGGACTAAGTCACGATGCTACACGAGACGGTCCTGGTGTTCGGTGTCTATCTCGTGGCCTGTGGCGTCGCCTGGGTGCTTCATGAGTCGGCGCACTACGCAGTCCATAGTCTCTACGCGGACTCAGTTTCGTTTGGCGTGAATCGCCGAGGTCCCTATGTCGACGCTGTCTACGAGTCGACTGCTCCGACACTCGCAATCCGGGTCGGTTCAGTTGCTCCCACCCTTCTCTATACGCCTCTCGTGATGGTTGGTATCGCTGGCTATCTCTCGACGTATCCACTTCCCCAGCTGGATCCGGTTGGGTGGTCGTTTGTAGCCGTTCCTCTCATCATCCTGATTTTCCCAACGGGCAGCGATCTCCAGGCCTGCTTCGAAGCGGCGCACTAGCCGTTCTCGACATATATTCGATTAGCGTCAGACACCCGTTTCATTGGTTATGTAGCCTGATTTGAAGAAATACGTTGGCCGTCAATATTTAGTAGATATGGCGCAAGTATGTGCAAATGTAACATGGCACAAGCAAGTCCCCGCAGTAACCCCTCAGAAGCTGACTCGGACGAGCGCCCCTCCGCGTCAGTTGAAGCGTGGTTAGAGGCGGTCAGTAGAGAACTGGATCCCGCCGAGTGCGAGGACCTCTCCGAACTCGGCATCTACTCGATCCACGAACACAGCAGCGCCCGGACGATTACCCTTCCCGAGGATGCAGACGAGTTCGACGACGCAACGACGGTAAAGCAGTACTATTTCGAGGGCGAGGATTGCCCACTCCTCATTGTCGCTCCACTGCAGGTCTAAGTCGCCCTGTCGAGCGCAGTCGGTCAGCAGTCGGCGTCGTCTTCCTTATGATCGGAGTAGAACTGGATGAGATACTGGAATCGCGCTGTATCGCTCGTGAAGGAGTCGAGTTCCTTCTGTAACCACTCGTATTTCCCTTGCGGGATTCGCATATTGATCCGGGCGACATCGTCGTCGACATCGGAGCCGGTGCTCCCAGTGCTGGATGCTGTATCGGCGTCTGACATTGGTTCGACTCAGGCTATGTGGTCGCATATATCCCCGCAGAATGGGAACTTCTCTAGAGAACTTGGAGAACTTTGAAGACCTCCAAATTCATCCAAATTTTCTGACTATTTTTGGTTAATCACTCCTTTCTCACACACGATGTGTGCTCAGGTCCCCTCCGGTGCGACGCCGGCGAATACTGACGAATCGACGTCCGCAATTCGGATCATTCACAGGTCCATCGGCCCGATCCTGCTGGCGCTCCTCCCGCTGATCCTGTTCGTGGGAACGGCGGCTGCACAGTCGGATCCTGGTAGCGCCTTCTGTGATTCCAACATGGCCGACACCATACAGAACATCTTCACCATCATCCAGTTCGGTGGGCCGCTTATCGGCGGTGTCCTCGCCCTCGGTGCGACGGTGGCGATCCCGTTCACCCGCCGGTCGGACTGGAAGAAGGAGATGAAGTCGGTCCGGAATCAGGGCCTACTGTGGGGCGTGATCGTCGCGCCGCTCGGGACGGAGATCGTCCAGTTCATCCTGAACAACATCGTGGTCGGTGGCACGAGTTGTGGATTCTAATCACGCAACAGGAGTCGCACTCGTCATGTCCGCCGTCCTCGTCGCATCGACAGCCGCCGTTCCAGCGGGCGCCCACCCTCCGAACAGCACCGACCACGGCGTCCCGGAGGAGACCTTTCACAAACTGTGGTCGGGGGATCAGGACGGCGCGACCGACGGCGCGAATCTGAGTAACGGGTCGGCGGTCGAGCAGCTCGGCGAGGGGACTGATGTTCCGTTCGATTCGCCACCGCGGGCGGTCGAGCGATGGAACCGGGGCGACCACCAGGAGTTCCCAGCGACGAACAGCTCCGTGTCGATCCACCCGCCCGATGCCGACCTCTCCAGCGGTCAGTTCGTCAAAGAGGCGTATACTGAGGTGTTCGCCGTCCAGCCATCCACGCGAGCGCGCCTGTCGCCGTCGAGACAGCCGCTCTACGTTGCTCCTGAGGGGACACTTCGCGGTACCGTCGACTACCGTGTGGCGGTGCCGCCAGACGACACCTCGGGCGACCGGCGCGTCTACTGGAGTCTCGAGAGCCACCAGATCGAGGAGACGAAACTCCTCGTCGACGGCGATGAGGAGACGACGGGTGGTGGTTCTCACACGCCGGCGCTGTCATACTCCTTGGATGGGTACGCCGGTGAGGAGCACCAGCTCACGCTCCAGGCGAACATCTCGGTCCGACTTCGGAAGGAGGTCGAAGTCTGTACCGCTCACAACGACGAGGGCGACTGCACCAACTGGGAGAGCTCCGTTTCGTACCCGACCGAGAACGTCACGGTGACCGATTCCATCGAGGTTACGAAGTACGACCTCGCAGTCTCCGGATTCATTGCCGAGTATCCGAACGGCGACCTGGGCCTCGTTGTTTACAAGAACCAGCCGTGGCTCGGCTACCAGCTACCCGATGGCGATGTCCGAGGTGTCTGGCGGTTCTACTCGGCCCGGGACAAGGACTGGGATACGCTGGTCTACAGCTCCGACGATGGCCAGCGGACCGCTCACTCTCCCCTCCACCCACTCCAAATGAACGCCTATCCCATCGAGACGGGGCCGACGCCGTCGCCCCGGCGAAACGTGACGATACTGGACGTGTATGGCACGTCGACATCCCCGCCGACACTCCCGTCGAACGTTCACTTGGACGTCCTCACGGAGCCGTACACCGCCAGTTACGGCATCGCGACGCGGTCCACAGCCGACGATCAACCCGAGACCATCCGTGCGTGGGGACTCGTCAGAGGTGTCGAGGCGGAACGGCCCACAGATGAGTTCGCTCGAATCCAGATCTACGAGAGCAACCTTACCCTGGAGGTGGTGAACCAGACCGAAGACACGGTCACCATCCAGGTTACCCTTCAGAACGCGAACACCGACGCACCAATCAACACCGACGGGCGGGATGGATACGTCGTAGTCAACGGGCAGCGATTGAACACGACCGGCAACGGGACCGTCACGACGACGATTGAACGGCCCCCTGGCGGTGTGTCGGCGCGATACGAACCCGGCCCCTGGTGGCTCAACCCACCGGGCTACACCGGCGACTCGGATACAGTTCTGCTGCAAGGTTCAGTGCTCCAGCTGGTGTCGACGCTGTTCCGGATCGGCGTTCCAGTCTCGTTGTTCCTCTTAGCGGTGTTTTTCGTCGACCGGATCACCGGCTGGCGGATTTGGCCCCCATGGAGGTCACTATGATGCCCAGAGATAATCCTGCTCACACCGACCGAGAGTTGGAGCGGTTCATCAGCCGACGCCGTCTCTTAGCCTGGTCAGGTACCGCGCTCCTATCCGGGATCGCCGGGTGTTCGGGGACGGACAGCCCCGGCGGTGGGACGGATTCGACGACAGGGTCGCCGTCCCCGTCCGCAGACTCCGTCTTCGAGGGGGTCGATTTCGCAGGCTCCAACCTCGTCGTGAGTCTAACTGAGGATCACGATGTTGATCGTCTCAATCTGATTGCTCCCGACGGAAGCACGTTTGAACAGGCCACCGTCGCGGAGGGTGCGACGCAGGTGGAGATGCAGATCGTTTTCAAGACCGGAGGCTCATACTCGGCCGGCGAATACGATCTTGTCGCCGTTATTGGCGAATCTTCCGAGTCGATGACTGTTGAGCTACAGCCAGAAATCCAGGTCGTTGACGTGGAGCCTGAGTTCGACGAGGACGACGGATACAGCAGTGGCCGGCTGTTTGTGACCGTCGAGAACGTTGGAACAGGGCCTACGTGGGTGTACAATATCGGCTTCCAGAACGCTCCATACCGCAACGCTCCACAGGTTATCGACGGTGTTGCAGATACGACGTTCGAGCAACCCGAAGATTCCGACAGGGAGTTCCTGAGTCCGGAGACGCAACGGGCCTTCCTGAAACAGCGTGGAGTTCTGGTTATCGATGACAACGATGATGTCTCTTGTGAAGGAGATACTGCAGAACTGACAGTCGTCGTTCAGACCCCGCACGGCGATATTGAGCAGCCCATTCGAGCCCAGCTCTCTGGCGGGTATCACGTCGATGATCAGGGGGCCATTCAACATCCCTGCAGAGAGGTCCAGATCGAATTAGTGGAGGGAGGTGAGCAGAATGCGTAGTATCTCGAGACGAGTTCTTCGAGGTGCGTTCGTCCTCACAGGAATACTGCTTACTGGGACTTCCCCAGCGTTAGCGCAAAGTGACGATAGCGGTGACGGTGGTGCTCTCGGCGATATAATCATCGATGCTATTCAGGAGCTGCTTGAGATCCTTTTCAGCCCCATCGAGTCCGTTATAGAAAGCCACGGAGACGCCGTTCTGCGGGTTGTCGTTGGAACTCCCCATCCGGATGCTGTGTTTAGTCAACCGACCAACGGTGCTTGGCCAGGGATTTACGAGTACTACTGGCAGATGATCCTCCCGCTTACGCTCTCACTGTACGGTCTCTCAATCGGTCTTGTCATCTTCTTCGAGTCCACCAGCCACCTGTTCAACGGCTACCATCGGTCGAAGCTGAAAAAGCGCGCTTTCGCTGGTCTCCTCGGGATTCTATCTTGGTGGTGGATTGCCGCTTTATCGATGCGATTTATGGACGCTCTGGCGGGCTTTCTCGTCCCATCTGTGTCGGAGATCTCCCTGTTCCAGACGCTGTCATTCACCGGGATGGGGGTCCTCGGTACAGTCGTTGCTCTATCGACGAATTTCATCCTGTTCGTGCTGATCGGCCTCATCTATCTCGCGAGACAGCTGGCGCTCTATCTATTCGTGTTCCTCATGCCGTTGCTCATCGTTTTCTGGATTCCCGGCGTGGGTCCGTTTTCGCTGGTTTCGAAGTTTATGAAGAAGCTGGCCGGGTTCTATGTTCCCTTCTTGTTCATGACCGTCCCTGTTGCCCTGCTGTTCCGTCTCGGGGATATCCTTGGGACGAGTTTCGGCCTTTCTGCCGGGGAATTCGGTGCGTGGCTGACGGCACTCATCATCCCGCTGGTTGCCGTGGCGTCGCCATTCATCCTCTTCTGGCAGGCAGGGGCCTTGTTCTTCATCGCTGATCGGGCAGCCCGGCACGTCTCGGCCCAGAAGGCTCGTGGGCGGCTGTCGAGAGGTCGGCAACAGATACAGTCGGCGACACAGGGTGGGAAGAACTTCGTCCGGGGAGTGCGCGACGAGCCGGCCGTCAAGAGCGGCGGACAGTACGTGCTGGACTCTGGTGACTCCAGAGCGCACGCGACCGGCCAACGCCTCAACACGACTGGCTCCCGTCTTCGTGACGCGATTACGGACGGTGGTGAGGACGGCGGCCGAGGAGGCTCCGGTGGCGGCGGTGGCGGGTCTACCGCCACTGCCGGCTCTGGTGAGGATGGCAGCGGCAACGAGGGGAGCGAAGAGTTCGAGCGTGACGACGCTTTTCGTGACCCGCAGTCCCAGGGCCGGAATCGCGAGTCGAGAGACGATCCTCCCCGATACATTCAGTAAACTATGAGCTCCGCAACAGACCCCGCGAAACGCATTCCGAAGTCGCTCGGTACCGACACCCAGTTCCTCGGGAAGTACTCGCTGACGGACCTCGCCGTTGCCGGGCTTCCCGGCGTCCTGGTAGTCCTAGTGACGCAGGTCGTCATCCCACCGTCACTCAGCGTTCGCGGCATTCCGGTGTCTGCCCTCACGATCCCCCTCGCGGCGATTGCGATTGCGTTCGGTGGGCTGTTCGTCTATCTCACCCCCGGCTACACCAACAGTCTCGACTGGCTCGGCCTGTTCGTGAACTTCCACCGTAGCGAGACGGAGATTGCCCACGAGGAGGCGAAAGAGTACACCCACGTCGAGCGCGTCTACCCGCGCCACGACGCGATTGAGCGGACGGATCGGGCCCTCGTCGGGGCGGTCCAGGTGTCGCCGCCAACGATGGCGCTCGCGACCGACGACGAGTGGGCCCAGAAGACGGAGGCCTTCCAGGACTTCGTCAATACGACCGTCGAGTTCCCGATTCAGATTTATTCGACGACGCAGTCGTTCCCGGCCGACGAGTACGTCGGACGGTACGAGGATCGCCTGAGCGATCCGGATGTCAAATCCAACGAGAAACTCCAGGCTCTCATCGAGCACTACGTCGACTGGTACGACCGGGAGCTGGCGCAGCGCCAGATGACCATTCGCGACCACTACGTCCTGCTCCCGGTTCGGCCCGAGGAAGTCCGGTACGAACGGGCCAGCCTCCTCGAAAAGCTCGCTGGGATACCCGTGCTGGGGATCCTCGTCCAGATTGTTACGGCGCCGCCGGAGGAGGAAGAGCGAGCCGCGATGCTCGAGGAACTGGACGAGCGGCGCCGGCGGGTCGAGCGCGGTCTCCGCGGGATCGAGGGGTGTGACACCCGCCCCGTCGATGCGGCCGAACTCACCCGCCTGGTCGCGGAATACTGGACTGGCACTGCTTTGTTGAATCCGATGACGGCGTGGGGATCACTGTTTGAGAGCCTGTTCGAGGTTGTAGACTGCGGCGGTCAACACGAGCTCGCGGAACTCGCGGTACCACGCGCGAGGGTGGACAGCGGGGCCGAACCGACGCTTGATGGCCGAAAAGGCGGTCTCGGCCATCCAGCGCTGGCCGTATAACTCGCTGTCCAACCGTGCGTTGTGTGCGTGGTCGTACGCGGCGAACAGCCGATGACGCAGCAAGGGCCGGACGCCCTCAGAACGGAGGGCGTCCCGGAGCGATTGGTCGTCATAGCCTTTGTCACCGGCTATACTCTCGATTTTCTCGGCGTTTCGCAAGGCGACTCGACGGCCAATTTGCGTGTCGTGAGGCCAGTGTGCCGAGCAGTGGAGGTCGAGGACGGCACACGAGTCGGTATCGACTAACGCCGTCGTTTTCAGCGTGCGTATGTGGCGATCCGAGCGGTGTTGGTAGTGTCTCGATGCCGTTTCGCGGTCGAAGAATGTGGCATCGATGGCACCGTGCGAGCCCGGATCGCACTGTCGCGCAGTCGCTCGAAGGAAGCGCCGCCACACCGACATGGGCACCCTCTCAAACGACCGGTACAGCGTTGAGGGTGCGGGAAATGCCGTCCGCGACAGCTGTAACAACCCGCGAACCCGATCCATTTCACTCGCCCAATCGACGATCTCGCGGTACGTCGCATCCATGTGAACCCGCAAAAAGTGGAGCGTGACGTGCTTCCAGCCGGAAAATCCGTTGCCAGTCGGATCACTCACCGCCGTTGGACTGGCGGCACAGCGCTTTTGAGCCAGCGATACGGCTTGTTTGACGAAGCGGAAGAGTAGGTTGGACACATTCGGCTCTTCCGCTTCGCTACCGCCTTCAGAGCGACGCTATCCCGCCGTCTTCTGCGGATTCAACAGAGCAGACTGGCACGGAAATCGAGTACGGCGACCCCGAACAGGTGCTCCGCACGTCCCCGGTCATCACCAAGTCATGATTGGAAAACTGCTCCCCTTCACCGGCTCGAATAGTTCGGAAACTGACGACGAGACGACCGCAGAAGAAGCTCCCGACGAGCAGGAACCGAATGATGCCGAATCACAGCTCACCGTCGACTACGAGGCCGACGGTGAGGGGGTCGATGGCATCCCCGAAATCCACCAGACCGTCGTTACGCCGTCGAGTATCGAGCGCACGCCCAGCGCCCTCAGGACGGATCACCAGTGGGCACAGAGTCTGTGGGTTGGCGAATACCCCGACGCGCCGATGGATGGCTTCCTCGAGAAGTTGTACGCCGCAGCAGAGACCCAGCAGACGGATGTCAGTATCCACATCGACCCCCGCGATACGCGGGAGACGCTGGATTCGCTGGAGAACAAGATCGAGGACCTCGAAGCCGACTACGAGTATCTGACCGAGAAACATCGGGCGAGTGCGCGAGGCGTCGAGAAAGACCTCGAGGACCACCAAGAGATGTACGACGTCCTCCGGAACACGACGATGCAGGCGTTCGACGTCTCGATGTATCTCACGGTCAGGGGCGACGAGCGTGACAACATCGACGCTGAGTCGGTGTCGACGACGGCTCGGCAGGCCCCCGCGAATCTGACCCCGGTGACGCCCCGATGGTCCCAGCTGAAGACCTTCACGTCAGCAAGCCCGATCGCCCTCGATCAGTTCAACGAAACTCTCGACAGCAAGACGCCGATGCTCGGCGGGGCTGTCGGCGCGATGTTCCCCTTCGTTTCCGGTGCGTTTGCGGAACCCGGTATCGAGTACGGAACGTACGCGCTGAATTCGAGCCCGCTCATTCTCGACCGGTTCAAGCGGCAAACCGGCTACTGTATGATGGTTATCGGTCGGCTCGGCGCAGGCAAATCCTTCGCGACGAAGCTCCGGCTGGTGCGGCGAGCAATGTTCGACGAGGATACGGTCATCATTATGCTCGACCCGATGCGGGGGTTCGCTGGCGTCAACGAGGCGCTCGATGGCGAACGTATCACGGTCGGTGGGCGGCGGGGCCTGAACCCGCTGGAGATCAAACCGACGCCCGACCACGTCCTCCAAGAGGTCGACGATCTCGACCCGTGGGGCGAGCAAATCAACTGGGTGATGACCTTCTTCGCGACCTTCTTCGAGCACGTCGCAGACCACCCACTCGGCGAGCGCAACCAGACGCTCCGGCGGGCCGTCCAGGAAGCCTACGAGAAGCGCGGGATCACCCGCGACCCGGAGACGCATACCCGAGACTCGCCCACCATCCACGACGTCATTACGGTCCTCGAGGAGATGGTGGAGGACCCCGAGGAGTACGGCTACGTCACTGACGGAGAGCAGGAGGCCGTCCAGTCTGATGCCCAGTCGTTGCTCAAGGACCTCCGGCCGTCGTTCCGCGAGGGCGGTGAACTCGAGAATCTGGCACGGCCTTCCGAGTTCGACCTCGATTCGAAGGTCATCTACCTCGATCTCCATCAGGAGGAGGGCACTCGCGGCCGAGCGGAGACCAGCCTAATGATGCAGGTGCTGTTCAACAGCGTCTACGAGCGGGTCAAGCAGACCGACAAGCGCGTCGTCTTCTGTATCGACGAGGCGCATTACCTGATGAACGACGCCGTCTCCCTGGACTTCCTGGAGACAGCTGTCCGGCACAGCCGCCACTTCGATCTGAGTCTCGAATTCATCACGCAAACGGGGGGTGAATTCGCGCTGACGCCGGAGGCGCGGACCATCGCGAACCTCTGTTCGCTGACCGTCCTCCACCGCGTCAACGAGGAGAAAGAGAAGATCGCCAAGTGGTTCGACCTTAGCGACCGGCAGGTGAACTGGGTCACCTCCGCGAAGGCCGGCGAGGACGAGGACGGCTACTCTGAGGCGCTCGTCGGCATCGACCAGGAGGGCTGGTTCCCAATACGGATCCGGGCAAGTGACTACGAGGCCCACGTCATCGACGGCGGCGCTGCGGACGTGGCTGAGCTCGAGCCCGAGTCGAGTGCGAGCGTGACGAGTCCGGACAGTCGACCCGCGGGCGCTCGGGCCGACGGCGGCGACCCACCCAGTACTGGTTCACAGGAGGATGACTGACCAGCGTTCATCAGACCCCTCGGCTGCGGATAGCGGCGACGAGTACATCCGGATTACGCCGTCCCGGAGTGACCTCGCGCCGGAGACCGTGGTCCGGCAGCTAGCCGGCCTCCACGGCCTTGACGCCGGCAACGACGGGCTTCTCGCGAGTATCGGGCCATTCGGCGATCCACCGCCAGTATTCGAGTTCCTCGCGGTGAGTGAGGGGGCAGACGAGCCGGTCGAGTTCTACTACGGGGCCGACCGCCGGATGGATGCCCTCGAGGAGCGTCTCCGGACGCTGTATCCACCGACCGTGACGTTCGAGCGGGTGACGCTCGACTTGGAGGCGAAGCTGCTCCCGTCGCCAGCAGAGCCGGCTCACGACAGTAGTCAGAGAGACAACGACCGCACCGAGATGAATACCAGGTCCTCTGAGGACACCCGCGGTGACCCACACTCCGACTCTGAGCCTGCAACCCCCTTCGACGCGACGAGGCAGGAGCCGGTCGGTGACGGTGGGAGTATGGTCTCGGAGGAGCCCACGTCGGTAGACGACGCCGAATTACTGTTCGGAACCGAATCGAGTGACGAACCTGCGGCGAGTGAGCCGGCCGACTCAGAGCACGACGTCGATCATCAGTCGAGGCAGACGCAACTGAGCGTCGACGACACGACACCGCTCGGAATCACCTGGCACGGGCAGGCTACCCGTCGTGAGGACTGGATGACGACGTTGCCCCAATTTACGAACACGGAAGACGAGGACGACGACCACGCGAGGGCCCCACTCGCGTCTCTCATCGACCAGCTAACCCGTGCCGAACATCCGATCGCGTTTCAGGTACTCTTCCAGCGGAAGCCGGACTGGACGCACGAGGCGCGGGAGCGCCAGCGGAAGCTCCGCGAAGGCGAGGACAGGATTGTCGACTGGTTCACGGGAGAGCTTCTCGGAAATACGGAGCACGACCCGCACAGCCCCTCGAACACCGGACGGCAGCGCCGGTATCTCGACATCGGTGGCCGGGAACGTGTCGAGTCCATCGACGAAAAAGAGCCACAGCAGACGTTCACCGTGAATATGCGGGCGCTCTCGCTAGTGACCTCCGACCGACAGCAAGAGCGCGTCGGCCACCGTCTCGATGACATCGGATCGGTGTTCGACCACCTGAACGGGCCACACTATCGGGTGCGACCGAAGCGTGTCCGACGTGGACTCCGAAAGAAACGGCGAGCCAAGAAGCACGCCAACCGCGTGTTCAACGCCAGCCTGATGACGAAGAGTGACTGGCGGAAGACCCGCCCCGATCTCGTCCTCGGACCAGCTGAACTCGCGAACTTCGTTGTCGTCCCGCCGGCGACCGATCTTACAACTGAGGGTGGGCGGGGGTCCGACGCCGAGCCCGAGAGTCGAACGCCCCTGCCGCTTCCGGCGCAGGACCATATGGATGCGTTCACGGACGCCGGGATGGCTATCGGCCGCGGTCTCGGGGAAGACGGCACGCCCACGCCGGAGGCGATGCGGATTCCACCGCATCTACTGCCGTTCCACGTCGGTCGGTTCGCGAAGAGCGGCGCCGGCAAATCAATCGCGCTGATCAACGACGCGCTCTCTCTGTACGACCAGACTACGGGCCCTGTGTTCCTGATCGACTCCAAGGGCGGAAACCTCCCTGAAAACTATATGCGGGCTCACGCGAAGCGCTTCGGCACCGCAGACCTCGAGGAGAACGTCCTCCACTTCTCGGTGCCCGACATCCTGCCTGGCTTCGCGTTCTTCGACATCACGCCAGCGCTGGAAGATGGCGTTCGGCGCGTCGACGCAATCCAGGACAAGGCCGACCATTACGAGGAGCTCATCAAGCTCGTGATGGGGCCGGAGCGGTACGAGGACGCCATCGCCTCGCCGACGCTCATCAAGTACCTCATCAAGGCGATGTACGACGAGGAGTACGGCCTCGAAAACGGGCACTTCCGCCAGGATACGAACTACCTCACCCACGACCAGCTCGAACACGCGGTCACGCAGTTCCACGCCGCCGGACCGCCAGACCCCACTCCGGAGGATGCACCACGAGCAAGCGACCCGCAGGTAGCCGAGAAGCTGGAGCGACACCTCCGCTCGAACCCGGCGACGTTCTCGAACGTCGTGAGCGGCATCAGCAATCGGATGGACTACATCACCCAGGACGCCCATCTTCGGCGGATCTTCAATAACACCGAGTCGCAGTTCGACTTCCGGGACCTCCTCAACGAGGAGAAGGTGGTCATCTTCGACCTCGGCGACCTCCGCGACGAGGCCGCCCGCGTGATGACCGGCGTCATTCTGACGCAACTCTACGACGCCGTCAAGCGGCGCGACGGCGAGGAGTTGGCCCGCAAGCCGGACGACTACGTGGCGAACCTACTCATCGACGAGGCGTCCTCCGTCGTCGTCTCGGATACGCTGACGACGCTGCTGGAAAAGGGGCGAGAGTTCCGGTTGTCCATCGAACTCGTGACGCAGTTCCCCGAGCAGATGAAGGAGGCGGGCAACCGCGAGGTCTATCTGAACGTTCTGAACAACATCGGGAGTCCCCTCGTCGGGAAGATCGCCGTCGACGCCGACATCGCCGAAGCGCTTTCACACGAGGCGATGGATCCCGTCGAGTTCAAGAATCGTATCAGTTCGCTCCCGCGTGGTGAGTGGATCGCCCAGCTCCCGAGTCCGGAGTTCGGCGAAACCGGCCCCGACCCGTTCAGTATCGAACCGCTTCCGATTCCGCCCGGGCACCCCGACAGCGAGCAGCCACTGACCGGGGCGCAGGACGAGCGGTTCCAAGACGCCTTGGAGGCCGTCCACGAGCATACCCGCGAGGAGTACGGGGTCGCTGGCGGAACGACCGTGGAGAGCCGTGACGCGGCGACTGACGTTGCTCTGGAGAATGCCGACGACCTGCCGTTAGAAGTCGCAATGGCTCGTGCGATCCGCGCTGTTCAGCTGTCGAACGACGTCCGCGAGACGAACGGTTGGGTATCCGTCGAGGACGTCGACGAGGAACTGCTCTCTCGGATTGAGGAAGGCACCATCGAAGCGCAGGGCTACGAGACGCTCCCCGAGGTGCGGGAGGCATCTTCGCTCATCGAGGTCGATCTCCCGGACGGTTCATCATCGGTTCAGGTTCGGCTCACAGACGAGGGTGAGCAGGCAGCCACAGCCGACACGTCGACGTCACCGACCGGCGGGGGCGAGCACCACGATTCAGTCCTCAATACGGTTGAGCGGGCGCTCGCAACGGCAGGCTTCTCCGTGGAGGTCCTCGATCAGAACGGGGAGTCCCGCCCCGACGCCATCGCGACGCATTCGGATCTCGACTCGGAGCTCCAGGTCGAAGTCGAAACCACCACTCACGTCCGCCCGGCGAAGGTCCTCACGAACCTCCGGAAAGCCCAAGAACAGGACCGAATCCCGCTGTTCGTCGTCGCAGACCACGACGATCAACCAGCCGCAGAGATCGCCGACCGGCTCGCGAAGATCCTCAGCGAGCCGCGGAATCAGCTCTCATCCGGGGAGACGCGGCTGTATACAATGAACCACAACGTCACATTCAACGGCGGTGCGCGAGCCGCGGATGGGGTTACGGCCGTCCGACCGGCGACTGGCGGCAGTCGCCACACCCGCTGGTTCGAGCGTGACGGTGCGTTCGTCCTTGAGGATAGTGCCGGAGACCAGCACGCCCGGATCGACTCGTTCGACGCTGTGTCGAAAGACCAGTTCCCCGCGACGTACAGCTACGACGCCGAGAGCGAGACATACACCGTCTTCAGGCCGGGAGAACTGCCTGAGTCCTACGAGTCACGCGAAGCGTTTGAATCGGACTGGGTGCCTGTCAAGCGTCCATTTGTGCCCGGTTCCGACCTGCCTGTCCCTGACTACACGGAGCGCTCGTATGCGATCGCGATCACCGAGGGCGACCAGACGCTCGGAATCCACGCGCCAGACACGGAGACATCTACCGGCGTTCCTGCACTCGTGGACGCAGTTCAGGACGGGACACTCCACCCAGCAGGCGAGAGCCCGGATGACTCAACCGGTTCCGACGCACAGGAGGACGACGACGCGGATCCGTACGGGATTCAGGCATTCGTCAGGGACCGGCTCACCGAAGCCGACGACGGCGTCGTCGCGGTCGCCGAGGTCTACGATGCCTACGAGCAGTATGCAACAGCCAGGGAGTACGAGGTGAAGCCGAAAAATCGGTTCACACAGACACTTCGTGACCACGTTGCGTTCGAGCGCGACAAGCAGTGGCTGGACGGCCAGACGCGGCGCTGTTACGTCGGGATTGTACTGCGCGACGCCGGGAAGCAAGAGGAACCGAGCGATGCCAGTGCGTAGTCGTTTCGCTCCCGCTCAGGAGGTGAAGGAGTACACGAGATGACGCTCTCCGAATCAGTCATCCGCGAGCACTACCGTCGCGCTAAACCCGTCTACGAGGCTCTGGCGACTGTCAGTGACTACCCGACTATCGGCCTGAACGATTTCGTTGGGTGGTACATCAAACGCGACCACGACGACGTTGAGGCGATCAAAGCGGGGTATTCCCAGTGTGGGCGGGTTGCCCGCCTCGATCGTGATTACGACGAAATCCACGGCCGTCTCGAACGGACCCTCTACGCTGTCACCACCTACAAGACACCGACTGCCTTCCAGCGGTGGGAACCCTGTCGCTACGACGAGACAGAGGGAACGACTGTCTGGCAGGATGAGCCCCCAACCCCAGGGTATGCCGACCTTCGAGCGGTGCCAGGCTGGGGCGATATCGACCTCGCCGACGACATCAAGCCGCAGCGTGGCGACCTCGATACCGAGACGCGTGCCCTCGTCGAGCGTACGCTCGACGCGTACATTGACGAGTATGCGACGCTCTATGGATCCCGGGACGCGGTGTATGCGCTGGACTCCGTCGGGGGCGCGTACCTCTTCGGAGCCCCGGAGGCCACGCTCCCGATTGCGGATCTCTTCAGCGACGATCCAGAAGCGCTCGAACGGGTGTTTGACGCGTTCCTCGACCGCTCGAACGCGTGGCTCCAAGAGGCAGAGGCCCGCGTGAACAAGCGTGTCGACGGCGCCGGCGATGTGATCCAGCCCGACTGGGTGAACAATAAGAACCGCCAGTACAAGCCGCCGCTCTCGATCCACGCCGATCACGATGCCGTCGTCACGCCCATCCGGACCGACGACATCGGCTACGAGCTCCGTCCGGTCGAGACCGTCGACGACACCCTCATCGAGGCGGCAGTCAGCTGGGCCACCGACCTCACGCGGGTCGAGCATACGGACTGCGTCAGCTCGCTGGTTGCGACGCTGTGGCCGGACCTGTACGAGGACCACGACGGATGGGAGGCCACGCTGGAGGCCTGGGTGGAAGCGGAGCGTGAGCGAGAACGGAAGCGGCAGCAACAGCGTGAGGCAGCACTCCAGCGACGCGAAGAACGGCTGGAGGAACTCGATGAGACCCTCGAAGGCCACCCTGTTACCCCCTTCAAAGAAGACGTCTACGAGGCCGTCGAGAACATCGACATCACCGAGATCGCCCGCCACTACGCGAGTGATGCCTACGATACGGATCCGAACCAGCCGCGGCCCCAATTCGACCCGTGCTGGCGCCACAGTGAGAGCGGCCAGTCCTGCTTCGTCGACGAACGAGCCAACACCTTCGGCGATTCGAAGGTGAACGCCGGCGGCGGGCCGGCGAAGCTGATGGCGCTCGCGACGGGGATCCTCTCCGACGCCGATGCGGACCTCGATGGGGAGGACTACTGGAATGCCGTCGACGAACTGCGGAGCGCCGGCTACGACATTCCGGTGTGGATTCCAGAGGCCGGGGCAGAACGCGTCGATGGCGGGACTTACGACCAGATGCCCTTCTGGGCTGTTCGAAAAGCGGCTGTTGCGCTCGAGGTCTGTCCCGAGGACGCGTTCGTCGATCGCGAGGGTGAGGATGGAACCTACGAGGGATTCCCCGGCTACGAAACCTACAACGAGACATTGGCAACCATCGAAGAAGCGGGCCTGAACCACGGCCGAGACCCAGTCACGCCCAAGGACGACGGAGCTGACGGTGAATCGGAGTCTCCTGCCGAGTCTCCTGTAAGCGATGAGCCAGCGGGCGACCTAGACCGGGCTCATCTTCGCGAAAAGAACCGGCTGTTGACAACGAAGGTCGAGCGTCTCGAGTCTGAACTGGAGGAGAAATCGGAGCGAATCGAGGATCTGGAAGCGGAGGTTGACCAGCTCCGAACGGAACTCGTCACCGTCCGCTCTGAACGCGATCGACTGGAGGCTGCTCTCGAAGAACTCCAGGTCGAGCAAGAGTCGAATCAAGAGGATCAGGATGAGAGCCAGTCCCCACTTGACAGGGCGAAACAGTTCGTTTCGTTCGATCAATAGACATCTCACTAACTCAGTTGAAACCGTCAGGCGCTGATAGTTTGTTGAAACCGTGCTGAATACACGGAGCAAATGCTACCGACCGTTCACCATCTGGTCCGAATTGGTCACATGGATGGGCGTATCTCGCGGATATTATGAACCAGCCCTCATTGCTTCTGTTTCGCTTGGCGTGTGGGAGTTATTAGACGGAGCAATATCGTGGGCGCACTGGGAGACGATGCATGAAGTCCAGGAGTCGCCGTTCGCATATATCTCGGTGGTTGGTGTTGACGAGGCCGAGGCACACGGTCGGAAGATTCCCGGAGTGTCTGTGGCTATTCTTTTATTAATCGTCGATAAACTGTCCAGTATGCCACTCGAATCTGTGCTCGGAGCACGTCTTCTACTGTCTGCGACGGTCGGTTACGCGAAAGGAAAGTACCAGCGGATGGCCTTCATGGACGAAGCTGTAGAGCACGCAGCGATACGGGTGGCGAAGCGGCACGATGGGTTGGAGCCGGAGGTGTTCCCCGCGGCGTTCGAGAAAGACGAGGTGAAGACCTTGATCGATAGGTTCGATGGGGGCGGTGACCCGATCACGGTCGAAAGCGTTGCGGAGACGTTGAACGAAGAAATGCTGGATCCGGATCTGGATGCCGATCAGGAGGAACTCGTCACCGAGTTCTTCACGTATTTAGAACAGGAGATCAGCCAAGACGAGGAGCTCGGACGCAAGCTCCAGACCGTCTATGCGCAACGCCTCTACGAGTATGCGACCCGACTTCGCGAGGGACAAGAAGAACTGTTAGAACAGATCGAAGTCGTTGGAGAGGACCGGAGTGGCAAAGGCTACGATGTGTTCATGACGGTCGACGATCGATTCGATCAGCAGCTGGCTGGGGAGCATCCACGGCAACGGTTCGATCTTCCGTTCTACGGCCGCACAAATATGGTAGACGAGGTTATTGAATTTGCTGATTCGGATAATGAGGTGCTTGTCGTCCACGGTCCGGCCGGAATAGGGAAGACCCGACTTGTCGTTGAGGCATCGTTCCAGTTGCAGGCTGTTCATCCGGAATGGACAGTTTATACGGCTAATGTCCATGCGGATCTGGATGTAGGGCTCTCCGAGATCGAGTTTGACGAGGAAGACGGGATTATCCTGTTCATCGACGATGCACGCGACGCGGACCAGCTGGAACGGGTATTTGATTTCGCAGCACAGCGGCGGTCGCAGGTGAAGCTGGTATTCACGGATCGCTCGATCTTTGCATCGGCACTCGAGGATCGGGCGAACCGTTTTGGGCTGGACGCTGCCATGCTATCGCTGTCGCCGCTGGATGCCGAGACAGTGACGAATATTATTCGGGACGCGTACGGGATTCAAGATCCGCAGTCCTTGGAGTGGATCGTCCAAGTGAGTGAGGGGAAGCCATTAATCGCCCATCTGCTGGCGGACCAAATCGTGTCCGACGGACCGGCGAGGCGTGACCCTGTTGCGGCAGAGGACACGGTGCTGGAGCAGGTGTTCGATGATGTGATCCGGGATATTCGGCGGGCAGCCGAACAGCAGGGTGTCGGCGACCCACAGAAGCTCGAATCTTACTTTCGGCACGTGGCTGCAGTCGGGACACTGGATACCGGCAACGAAGCGTTCATGGATACATTCCGGGAGGCACTGTCTCTGGAACCAGACGAAGAACGCCGATATCGGGAGATTCTGCTGGATGCAGTGGGAACGATCGATCAGCGAAGCGAGTTCCTCGAAGTACAGCCGGATGCGCTGCAAGAATACGTAGTCTATGACACGTTCTTCCGGAATGGGGCGCGGGACTACATGGACGCGGTGTACGACGCGTTCAGCGAGTTTACCGAAGGGGAGCAGATGAATAACCTCCTCGTCATCGAGAACCGATATGATTGCCGGGAGGCTGGCGGAGCCATCGATGCTATCCTGTCCGATCACATGGACCGGATGGAGGACTACCCTATCACGGATCGAGTGCGACTATTACGACGACTCGAACTACTTGGAACGGCGAGCCCGGCGCGTGGTGTCGAACTGGTTGAAGCCGCACTGACGACGGAACCTCCCGAGGACGAGACCGAGTCAGAGGGGTTGCAGCGGCGGATTGTTAAAGCGCCTAGTGATATCGGACAGTTACACCTGGCAGCGATTTCAGTGCTGGGCCCAGGCTTGCTGAAGGAACCGGAGCGGATCGTGGACGTGCTGCTAACGATTGCACTGGTTGACGGCGTATCGCCCGAGGTCGCCGACACCGTGTTCCAGCGACTCAATCAGACTTTGCGCCCGGGATTTTCGCGTCCTCCAGCTTCCCAGCAACAGGTGATCCAGCACATCTCAGACTATCTCCTCGACCAGGAACTGGATACCGCGTTTCGGATGGAGTTGCTGGAAGCGGTTGCATCGGCGTCAAGCGAACAGGCAGAGGACTTCTCGATGGACCCCGTTGATACGATGACGGGTCGAATCCGTCGTGGATTGATCTGGCAATCGGATGCGATGCAGGGATATCGGCTCGCTGCCGTGGACGCATTGATAGCTGTGATTGAGGAAAGTGAGGATCACACGCTGAAAGTGAATGCAGCGGGCGAGTTGCCCTCGTTCGTGCTTGCGCAAAAACGGTACCAAGGAGCACAGGATGAAGTATTCAACCGGGAGGAGTTGGAGCGCATCTACGAATTCGCGATAGATCATACGGAGGCCGAGGAGGACTTGGACTGTCTTTCGGAACTCCACCAGTTGGTCGATTACGCTGAAGACGGTGAACTTAGCGTTGAGGAACTGGGACAGCAACTGGAGGATGCGTTGCTGGATCATGACCGATATCAGATCTTTGTACATATGGCCCCGCGTGGGCGGGATTGGGAGGAAAGCGAGGAGGAGATCCGGGGATACATCCGCGATCTGGAGCCGGAATGGGAGGAGCAGTTCGCTGCGTTCGCTGATGTCGTGAAGGCCTCGCCGGAGACATCCTTCAAACGGTTTTTCAAGCTTTTTGGAGAGGAGCAGCCAGCTGCCGGGGTGCAGCTGCTTGAGGAGCCACCTGCTGTCCTCAACGTGTACCGAGAACAGGTCGTTGTCGGGATTTGTGTTGGTGATCCCGAAACAGGGAGAGTATTGGTGACGGAATATATTGAGACCGGTCCCTACGACTTGGCCTGTGCAGGACTCCAGGTGTTCATCAATACGGATCGGGACTTTGCGGTATCCTCGTTTGACCGTATCATCGCAGAGACGGACCGTTTCACCGAAGAACGGATCTTACACCTCTCGTCGGTACTCCGTGGCCAGTGGGAGGAGGATCTAGACTGGGCAGAGGATAGGTTCCTCACGCTGCTGCACGAATCGGAATCCGTCACGCCACCTGTATTAAATCGGTTGCTCGATGCACTGCCGCATCGGGAGGAGGACCTGAGTGCAGTGGATGACGCGGTACTGGAAGAGATCATGAACTATGTCGCCGAGTTCGATCGGTTGGGCGAGCCACACCACCTGCAACAGATGGTGGCAGAGTTCGCTGAGCGGGATCCGCTGGCGTTTATCGAGTTCTGCAGCAGCCGTGCAGACCGATTGGACAGCCATCTCGACCTACTGCCATTGCATATGGATGTGGATAGGGAGCGAATGCGCCAGTCAGAGGACTACGACGCAGCGGTGCAGACGGTCGGTAATTTGGTCTTGGACACGGACGAGTATGCGCCGCAAGCCTACAGTCGACTGTTCCATACTGTCCCGGTTGAAGATGTTGCACCGCTGCTCGCTGACCGGGTATCCACCTGTTCTGAGGACCAGTTGCTCCGCATCATCTGGTACTGCCAGCTGTTCGAGCTCACCGATCCGGTCGAAACCCTGTTGCTCACCGTGATGTCGGACGGTGTTGACAATCTACGGGATGCCGAGGCTATTCAACGAAATATCCTGTGTGCTATTTCCAGCAGTTCGATGGGTACTGCTGCGGTGATGAATAGTGATCAGCACCAGCGTGAGCTGGCGGTGGTCCGCAACTGGCAGGACAACAGTGATCTCCCTGTTGAGATACGGAACTTTGCACGGGAAGCCGAGCAGCATCTTCTTGACGACCTTGACCAGCAGGCCAGGTTCGAAGAGGAATTCTTCTGACCTGTAGACGGATCAAATGAAATCTATTGACGTACTCGTTCCAACGTGAGCCGTTTCGCTTTAATCGCCTGACTGGACAGTCAGACACCAGCCCCTACCTGTTCTAGACACCAGGCATGACAGGACACGTGTTGAGTCCGCAAATCGCAGGATGGCAGCACTAGACACCAGACTCACGAACGAAGGAGTTCCCGGACAGTTCACGAAATCTGGTGTCAGGTGTCGCTGTCTTGCGATTTGGAGGGGAATTCGGCCACTAGACAGCAGGAAAATCAACCGATATGTGGTGGGGGTGGCCACCCAAAGTTCAGTTCGCGGCCACCGGAGCCGAGGTGCCAGGCCGCAGGCCAAGCGAGACCGGGATGCCACCCGGACGATGGCGTGGGGGGTGGAGGGTGAGAGCAGGTCGACGTAGTGACAGCGGGTAGGTGACTGTAGCAGCTGTTTTTCAGTGCCCCAGAATGGATGCGGGGCGGTTCGTGTGCTGCCCCCTGATTCGTATGTCCGATAGATACGACGATACGGCAGACGATCACGAACGGTTCGAGCGGGAACTACTTGCGCAGGATCGGGATACCCGGCGAGTGTCGACAGCAGATCTCGACGACGAGACGGCACAGGACCTCGTCCGAGAGCTGCTCGATGCTGGGACGGTCACGCCGGTCGTCGACGAGCGGGTTCTCGTACACGAGCCCAGCGGCACGGCGTTCGAATCGATGTGGCAGCTCGCCGTCTTCCACGAGGGCTGGACAGCAGCGGTGGACGCCGGCGAGGGGGCCGAATGAGCCAACAGACGCTGGCCGGCTGTGCCTTCTGCGAGGCTCCACCCGGGACAGAGACCGGGACTGCCTACACGTGGGGGAAAGAAGAGCGGGTTAGCCACCCGATTTGCGTCGACTGTGCGATTCAGGAGACGCTGAATCCCGACGAACGTGATCAGTACGCCTGTGACAGCTGTGGCCTCATCGTCGACGCGCTCGCAGCGCTTACGCGGTTTCGAATCGAACTCGGCCATCTCGAAGGCCCGATACAGGTCTGTGCGCGGTGTAGTCCAGGTGGGCCGGCAACGTACTGGACCCGCGACCTCGAGGAGCATCTCGTTGCGACGCCGACAGAGTGACCCAAACACTCTTTACTGTTTCGTTGTAAACTGTAATCAAGAACGACCCGTGTCACGCACTTCAAATCGCGCCGACGGCGACATCGTCCGGGACTTCCTCTCGGTCGCAGACCTGCTCGAGGAGCCACAGCTGGCCCAGCTGTACGCCTACCTCGCTCGGGAGGGTGAGGTGACCGTCCAGGACGTGATGGACGACCTCGAGCTCGCCCAGGGAACAGCCTACAGCTACGTCAACAGGCTCGTCGACGCCGGCGTCGTCGACGTCACCGACGAGGAGCAGCCTCGGCGGTACGCCGCCCGGGAGATCGACCTGACTGTAACGACCGCCGCGGGCGACCGCGAGTATACGATCACGCCGGCGCTCATCGACGCCGTTGGCCGCCGCGAGACGGACGCGGATATTGACACGTACATCGACCGTCACGGCGTCGCCGGCCTCGCGACCGCGCTCACCTACGCGGTTGCGCGGGAGCGTGGGGAGGTGACCCACCGGCTGATGGCGGAGGATCTGGACATCTCGCCGCTGGCTGCGGAGATGATCCTCCAGGCACTCCGGCCCGTCGTCCACGAGCACTACGACATCGAGGAGGCAGGGGCAGGACTCGACGAGTTGGACATCGACGACGGCGACGCAGCTGACGACGCGTGAGCCGGCTCCACATCGCCGACACCGGCCTGTTCGTCGCGATGGGGCAGCCGTCGAACAGCCGGTACCAGGCCGTTCGGCGGTTCGCTCGCCGGAACGAAATCATCTTCGTCCTTCCCGAACGGGTGTACGAGGAGCTAACCATCGACGATCCCGATGTCGAGAAGGTGCCGATTGACACCGCGATCGGCGAGGGGTGGGCGACGGTTGCGGCTCCGCTGGAGTTCTCCGAGCCGATCGTCTCGCGGACGATGGATGGCGTCCAGCGGTATATCGCGAACGCCGACGACCGCCCTGCTGACGAGGTTGAACGGGCGGACCCCTCCCTTGCTGCGCTAGCTGCTCAGGAGCTCAGTGCAGGGACAGCAACCGAGGTCTACATCTACACGACCGATATTGCGGCTGGGGAGGGGGCTGAGACCGTCCTCGCGAGCGAAGGGTACGGGGACTCGGTGACGTACGTGAACGGCTTCCGGTTCATCAAGGACCTGGTTTCGTCGTAGTGAAGTATAGGTACGGAAGGAGACGCATTTACGAAGATTTGTGGTCGCTCAGCATCTCCCCCTTATTCGATTCCAAGTACCATCGCTACAAGAGCGACCAGAAATAGACCAGCGACAACCGTCGCTTCGAACCACGAAAACGCAGAAGATGCAGCTAACCCCGCTTGAAGATCACTTGCAGCACCAACAAGTGCGCCGCCGATGAGCACGAGTACAAAAAGGCCAACGATGAGGCGAACATCGATCTGACCGCGTTGGCTAGATGCTGCAGCATCGTTTTCTTTCCATGTTCGTAGTGATTCTCCAGTCAGCCGCCAATAGACGACGTATTCAGTAACAATCGTAGCAAGCTGTGTTCCACCGCCAACGAACCACGCGGCTCCGCCACCAGCTGCAACTCCGTATCCCCATACGAGCAGTACGTCCGCAAAGGGGTCGACCGGCGTTGCCGCGAGTGCTGTGCTCAAGCTCGTGAAGATAAGGGCAAACCCGGTGAGGAGGATATACATTCCCAATCGGCGGGTCATTGCAAACTGGTCTCGGATTAGGTCAAAAGCGTGAACAAGGCGGTCGATTTCAGGCGGAACTACGTCTCGCCGTTCATCTGGATGCAGATCCCAAACGAGTACGGTTCCGATTTTCTGTGATTGGACTCGATTCTCGAGTTCGAGCTCGTCTAATCGGTTCTCGACGCCCTGTCGAGACATGTCTACTGCATCGGCAATATCCTGCGTCCCCATCGCGATACGGTCGTTCTCACGGAGCACGTTCAGGATCTGCTCATCTGGGACGACCTTCCGGTCATTCGTCGAGACGAGGCCGACGAGAAGTGAGCGTAGTGTCATACAACCTCCGAGATGACAGCACCGGCTGCAGCTGCAGCGGCCGTTACGAGGACAACGATACCGACGAGGACGTAGACGATCCCCCAGAAGCTGAGATCGATCAGCCCCATCGTACCCAGAGCGCTTCCGAACAAGAGGAAAATGAATCCCCCGCACACTAGCGCGATAGCGCCCTCGGCGGCATCAAGCAGGTCACTCATCTGGACATCACCCTGTTCTGATTCGAGTCCGTTAGTCGCATCGTTCAGTAACACGTTACATTCCGGGGGTACAAAGGTCATATCGACCGTTTTCGTGATTTTACGGTCTGGGTTGGACTGGGGATAGACGAAGTGGCTCTTCGCCCCTGCAAACACCCTGTTGGTCCAGAGCAAATCGCACGAATGCAGCGTGATAGACTTTTACCATTCATTGATGAAAGCCCTCGGCCGCTCGGCATCCCGCGACCACCGCTGCGCTCCTCGTCCCTGCGGTGCTTGCGGGGTCGGGGGACGGCCGAGGCGGCCTCGCCCTTTCTGAGTCCGCCAGGACGGTAGCTGGGTCGCCGAGTGCCGCGGCCGGCTGGACAGGTGTGTTCGTACCGGCCCGCCCCGCTCGCCGCTGCCGCCCTCCGCGTCGCTCGCGACCGACCATTCCGGGCTGCCTGCCTGCAGTAGCGGGCGGGCTGCCGGGCTAAAGTGAATGTGCCCTCGGCGCCAGCGGGTAAGCGCGAGGGGTTGCGCGGCGTGGCTGC
>Ga0207756_100256_pt1 | contig 24809 bp, 33 predicted proteins | sample A23M1SouthBayCA_FD_187748 | JGI IMG/M metagenome (GOLD analysis project Ga0207756, IMG submission 187748) | Aerobic enrichment media microbial communities from Eden Landing Ponds, California, USA - A23 M1 (3) (SPAdes) | ecosystem: Environmental > Aquatic > Marine > Unclassified | place...
AGGCGAGGACCTGTGCCGCGACCGCCACGCCGAACCCGAGCGTGACGAGGACGCCGGCCGGGCCACGGAGTCGCTCGCGGTCCATCGTGGCGAGGACGACGAGACAGAGTGCCGTCGCCGCGAGCCACGGGTAGTCGAAGGCGTGGTGGTCCGCGAAGCCGAGGCTCGTCCGGAGCGCGTGGCCGGGGAGGATCGCGAGGACGAGGATCGACGCGAGGCCGACGCGGCGATCGCCGGTCACCCGCACCGCGAGCAGGTAGACGAGGCCCGCCGTGACGACTGCCGAGGCAACCGGGTACCAGGCCAGGACGTGGCCGACCGTGGCCGCGCCCCCGCCGAGCAGTTCCGACACCCACCACAGCGCCGCGACGGTCAGTGGCTCCCCGGCGCGGACGGCCTGTGGGAGCGCCTCCAGGGCGCCGAGGTCGACGGGCGACCCACTCTGTGTGACGCTCTGCTCGACCCAGTACCGGTAGTAGTAGGGGTCGTTGCCCGACAGGACGACGTCGCTCCCCCGGTAGACCGCGCCGATCGAGTAGACTCTGACGAGTGCGACAACCGCGAGTGCCGCACCGACGAGCGCGGCCGTGGTTCGGTCGACGTCGGGCAGGGAGAACGCAGGGAGTCCGTCCCGCGAGGTGTCCGATGCCGATGCATCGCGGGCCGCGGGACTGCCGTCTTCGAGTGCGGTGCGAACCGCCACCGGGTCGGCCAGACGGTACTCGTCGCCCGCCGACTCGACGACGCCCCGCGAGACGAGTTCGCCGAACGGGCCGGACTCGATCGGGAGGTCATCGAAGGTCCAGGTGTCCTGTGCGTCGTCGACGGCGAGCGTTGCCTCGAGGGCGGGTTCGAGGTCGGGCCGCTCGTCGAGCAGCGCATCGACCCGCTCCCCGTCGGTCATGTGGTCGTGGTTGCCGGTGAGGGGAATAAAGTCACCGGGACGGCGCGCTCGGGGGCGGACCGGACCGCTGGCCGATCGACGGCCGACGCCCTCAGTGGCGCTCGTCGTCTGACCGCTCCTCGAGTTCGGGCGGCTCGAACACCGCCCGGACCCAGGCGCCGATGCGACTTTCGGCGAGGTCCGCCCACGACGCGTCGACGCGGAGGCCCAGCGTGGCGATGGCCGCCACTCCGAGCCAGACGACGCGCTCGACGGCTGTCGCGCCGGCCCAGGAGTGGACCAGTCCGGCGAGGGCGCCCGCAAGGACGGCGGCGCTCGCGAGGCGGACCGGTGCGCGACGCACCGTCTGCCCGGCCCGTTGCCCGACTGACCCGGAGACGCCGAGGATCCACCTGACCGGTCGCGTCGCGCCGACCCACTCCAGCGTCGCGATGATCGGCCCCACCGTCCAGGTCTCCCGGAGGTCGATGACGATCACCGCCGGGTCGGGCTCTTTCGTGAGCCACCGGTAGACGAACGAGTGACGGGTAGCCCGCACGGCGTCTCCAGCGAGGCGCCCGGGCGTCGAACGCGGATACGCGGCCACGATGGGTGCCGAGAGCCGCTGCCACCCGGCGCTGGCTCGACGCTCGATTCGGTCGACGAGCGCAGCGGTTCGAGATGACGCGGCTGCCCGCCGAAGCCACTGCGCAAGCCCGTTCCCGGTTGATCCTTTTCGGATGGACACCCTAGCCCTCCACGGCCGCCGCGGCGTCTGCCGTCCCGACGCGGTAGATCCGACCGGTCACGACCGCGTCGTCGGTGACGACGGTGAGGCGGTTGTTGACGCGGATGGCCCGTCCGCCGAACCAGGCCGTGTCGCCCTGGCTGTAGGCGGTGACGTCGATGCCGATCAGTTCGGCCCGCGACTCGGGGCCGTCGGGATTGGCTGCCACGGAGACGATCTCGCCGACGGTCTGGTTGCCAACGGTGAGTTGCGTTCCCGGCGACACAGCGTGGGCGACCTGCTTGGATTCGTTCACTGCCAGTACGACGCTGCGCTGCGTGGTCGCGAGCGCGTCGCTGGATCGGTTGACGCTGAGGAACGTGACGGCGGGGGTGTACCGACCGGCGCGCATGTCGTGGGTGGATCCGGGTTCGGCATTCGCATCCCCGACGTCCGGTGTACCCTCGTAGGCGACGCTAGCGACGACGTGGACCGCTCCGTCCGGCGTCGTACTGTGCGTTACCTCCCTGACGGCGAAGCTGTCGCCCCCGTCGACGGCGTTGAGGGTCGCGTTGACGCCGCCGTACTCGACCATCGAGTTCGCCGGGACGGTGTACTCGACGACAGCGAACCTCGTCTGCTCGGGTTCGGTTCGCGTGGACCCGTCCCCACCGAAGACGAGCGCAACGCCGGCGACGGCGACTGCGACGACGAACAGGACGACGAGTGCGTCGACGACGTTGACCACGCCGAAGAGCCGACCGGAGTCGTCGAGGACCTCCATTGCGGGTGTCGATGGCAGGCTCCGTCAAAGGTATTGTGACTGTCGCCGGCCGGCCGTAGCGCCGGCTTGTCACCGGCATGGCCGACAGCTCGACGGACCAATCCGTCGCCGGACGGGCGTTGCCGGCCGCACCGTTCCCTGGCCACGCGTTGCTCGCCGTGCAACGCCGGTTCCCGGTTTTTACGGGTGGGGCGACCAGCACGCACCGACAATGACTGGGTTACAGACGGCGAGGGACTGCGGCGTTGGGATCCGTGGCGTGGCGATGGCGATCGACTCGGTCGTGTGGTTCGGGCTCTTCCTCGTGGCGACGACGGCGATCGGCGCTGCGACCGGCGAGTTGCAGACGACAGCCCAGGGGATTCAGTCGAACCTCGAGGGGACGCCCGCGCAGATGGCCCTCGGACTGTGGCTCGGGCTGGCGATCGCCTACCACTCGCTACTCGAGTGGCTCTTCGGGCGGACCATCGGCAAGTACCTGGTGAGCATCCAGGTCGTCAACACCGACGGCTCGTCGCTCTCGCTGTGGCGCGCGCTGGTCCGGAACGTCCTCCGGCTCGTCGACTGGCTGCCGCTGTTCTACGTGCTGGGAATCCTGTCGATGCTGGTCTCGTCGGAGTATCGGCGACTCGGCGATCGGCTGGGGCGGACGCGCGTCGTGCGCCGCTGACGGCCTGCCGGCAGTGAGATGGGTGGTTCGTGTTGGCGACTCGGAATGGGAGCCTGGGCCCATCGCGATCGATGCTGCCTCAGGACGGACTCCGGATCACCCAGTGGTCGTCGTCCATGCGTTCGAGGGTCGATTCCTCGCGAAGCTTGGCGATGTAGCCGGTCGGTTGCTGGACCGTCTCGTGGACGGCGTCGACGCGGACGAGGTTACCCATGAGCTGTGCGACGGGAGGCTCTTGGGCCGCGCCACACCGGTAGATCGTCAGCAGTTCGTTCCCGTCGGACGTCTCAGAGACGATGACGTGGGCGTGGTTGGGCAGGTGCCAGCTGTCCTCGCCCGTCCCCGCCAGTTTGTTCATGCATCGGCTACGCCGCCGAGCGACATATAGGGCGGGCACTCTCCGTCGTCCCTGCGATCGACCCAACCACTGCGTGCTCGGTAACCGCCGGCGCGGAGAGGAGATGGTGGTCGTGTCGAGTCCCGCCGACACCGGAGCGACGTGGCCTTCGCTGCAATTCGACAGTGAACTCCTGGGTCCGTGACAGGCTGCAGAAGACGATGAACGGATCAGGTGCGGGCCGTCACCGAACAGCGATCGTGCCGTCCCGCTCGATGCGTACTTCGTGGGGACCGTACCGGAACCGAACCTCTGTCGCACCGCGGTCGCTCGTCGGGGCCAGCACATCGGTCGCAGCCTCGAGGTCGACGTGGTCGTAGAGGACGCCGTCGACGGACTCGCCACCGAAATCCTCCAGAGCCCCGAGTACCGTCGTCTCGACCGAGTCCGGCCCATCCCAGTCGTGATGGCCGATGGTCGACCAGGTCCGAGTCCCACCTAGTGAGACGTCTGTGTTCGTCGCCATACCCGTAGCGTCTGGCCGATTGCGTATAAAACCCGCCGTTCAATTATCACTCGTGATTTTGCCCCCTGGTAATCACCGACTGCATAGGCGGTTGACGGCGTTTTGGTGGGATTATGGCACGGTTCATCCGGCCCCGGTGCCGATTTCGAGAAGTGAGAATCGACCACAGACTCCCGCAGCACGCGTGCCACGGGGCCCGCTGGGTGGAGTGGTCGGACGGCGGTTCGCCGAGGCCAACGATTCGCGACGGGGACTTCGATTGCGGGATCACGAAGCACGTGACGTCCGAGCGCTGACTAACACTCGTCCATCGGCTCGAATTCGAACCCCGTGGTCCCGTGGTCCTGAAGCGTACACCGGATGCCGACACAGGGCTCGCTAATCTCGGCGTCTGCAAACTCGGAGGGGTGGAGGTGCACTACCCGGTCGCCGGTGTCGACGTAGAGCGAGTACCGACCGCGGTCGTCGGGGAGTTCGGTCTCGCGGACCGTCGATCGGCCGGACGTGGTTCCGAGGCGGTACTGTTCCCGGAAGACCTCCAAATCGTTCCGCTCGAGAATAAGCTCGACGTCTCGTGGGTCTGAACGGTTGTTCTCGAGGCGAATCCAGGGAATCGTCTTTCGTGGTGGTCCCGTGCCTCCGAGACACCCACTGAAAAGACCACTCCCGCAGAGGGCGAGCACCGTGCGCCGTTTCATGTGTCCCATGGGGTCTCTGCGGCCCAAAAATGACGGGGCGGCAACCGCGGAGACGTGCGGCTCTGACTTGCACCCGGACGACCCCACTCGTCAGCAATCTCGTTCTGGACGGAGCGTCTGCGATGGCCGTCAGACTGGCGTTTCCCCGTTCAGTCTGCAGGGCGTGCGCCACCGAAACCTGGCATCCCCGGCAAACTCGGCACGGAGAGATCCACCCGTCGAAACAGTCCCGCGTTGAAAGCAACGATGACAGTACTCAGCGACATCAGTAGTGCGCCACCTCGGGTAGCGAATGTCGGACGCCCTTCGCATTCGCCAACGGCCAGTTCGATGTTCATCCGTCAAAACCCGCAACCGAACCCTCAAGGCCGACCCCCCGGTTGGGACCGACATGAACGTCAGCATCGTCGGGAGCGGGTACGTCGGCACCACGGTCGCCGCGTGCCTGGCCGACCTCGGCCACGACGTCACTACCATCGACGTCGACGAGTCGGTCGTCGACGCGATTAACGACGGCGAGGCCCCGATCCACGAACCCGGGCTCGATCCGCTGGTCTCGGCCTGGGCTGGGAAGCGACTCCGTGCGACCACGGACTACGACGCCGTCCGCGACACCGACCTCACGATGCTGGCCCTTCCGACCCCCAGCAACGACGACGGGAGTATCGACCTCGACGCGATGGAGGCCGGCGCCCGGTCCGTCGGCGAGGCGCTGGCCCGCGGTGGCGACAGTGACGCCGGTGCGAGCGACGACTACCACCTCGTCGTCGTCAAGAGCACGGTCGTCCCCGGGACTACAGAGGACATCCTGGAACCGATCATCGCCGAAGCGTCAGATCGGACGCCCGGCGAGGACCTCGGCGTCGCCGTCAACCCCGAGTTCCAGCGCGAGGGGTCAGCGGTCGACGATTTCATGGAGCCCGACAAGATCGTCCTCGGAGTCGCCGGCCGGGAGCCGACTCGTCGTCGGACTGCATCCGACGCAGACGGCGATTCCCGTGCGCTCGACTTGCTCGCGGAATGTTACGAGCCGATCGTCGTGGACTGGGACGTGCCCGTCGTCGAGACAGGCCGGCGCGAGGCCGAGATGATCAAGTACGCGAACAACGCCTTCCTCGCGGCGAAGGTCAGCCTGATCAACGATATCGGGAACGTCTGCAAGGAGTACGGCGTGGACGCCTACGAGGTCGCCGAGGCCATCGGCCTCGACCACCGGATCGGCGAGGCCTTCCTCCGGAGCGGAGTGGGCTGGGGCGGGTCATGCTTCCCGAAGGATCTCGATGCACTCATCGCCGCGGCGGAGGCGGCAGACTACGAGCCACCGGTCCTCCGGGCGGTCCGGGACCTCAACGACTTGCAACCGGAGCGCCTCCTCTCGCTCCTCGACGACCACGTCAACGTGGCCGGCGAGCGCGTCGCCGTCCTCGGCCTCGCGTTCAAGCCCGGGACCGACGACGTGCGCAACTCGCGGGCCATCCCCGTCATTGAGGGGCTCCAGGAACGGGGCGCCGCGGTCGTGGCTTACGATCCCGTCGCCAGCGACCCCATGCGCGAGCACTTCCCGGGCGTGACCTATGCCGATTCGGCTGAAGCGGCCCTCGACGGCGCCGTCGGCGCGCTCGTGGTCACCGACTGGGACGAGTTCGCGACGCTCGAGGATGAGTTCGACGCGATGGCCGAGCCCGTCGTCGTGGATGGGCGACGAATCGTCTCGCGGCGGGACGGCCTCACCTACGAGGGCCTGACCTGGGAGTAGCGCTCACCGTCGGTGCTCACCTCTACCCCACGCTGCTGGAATTCGGTCGTGCGGGGGAGTGGTTACCCTAATTGCCGGTGACTTCGAACACTCGTCGGCAGTCACACGTCGGAATGGCTGACGTCTGCGGGAACCATGTTGAAGCCAAGCGTTCGAAAGTCACCGTCGAAGCCGAAGACGTGTTCGACGTCTCTCTCGTCCGCGAGAATACCGCTCGTGTGATCCACGAAGGAAATCGCCTGATCGTCGTACTTCTCGAACTGGTCGGCCGCGGTCTCGAACGTCGCGCGCCCGACCGGAAGGATGTTGATGCTCTCGGAGTTGCGGATGGCGTTCAGGGAGCAGACGGCGACTCGATGGTCGAGTTTGTAGAGTGCGAGTGTCGCGAATTCCGAGAGGACCGCCTGTGAGGTGAACAGCGGCCGGTAGGCGACGTTGCCGGTGCGGATGGCATCGAACAGCCGCGTGGCTGCCTCGTGGTTCGCGTCGTCCTCGTCCACTCTAGCGTAGAACGCGCCCGTGTCGACAAAGATCGATGTCGCTCCCGGCCCGTTCATGCGGGTTCATCGCCGTAGAGCACCTCGTCGACCCGCTCAGAGACGCCGGATTCGCCAGATGCGCCGGGTTCGACGTCCCAGAATGGGTCGGACGGATCGATCCCGTGTGGGCTCTCGTTCTCGTCCAGGAGCCACCACACGACTCTCCCTGCCGTCTTTCGCCCGGACACCTGGCCCCGCTCATCCAAGGAACGTAGCTTTCGCCGCGCCGTTTCCCGCGAGCAATCGAGCGCATCGGCAACGTCCCCGGACGTGACGACCGGCCCCGGAACAGTCTCGAAGACACCGAGTACGTCCTCAAGGGTGACAGCCTCGGTGTATCGCCCGCTCTCACTTCGCTCACGCGACATACCTGTCTGTATGGCTACTCCCGGTAAAATCCTATTGGTGTATGCCTCGTGGCGGACACCAACTCCGTCGTCCTTGTTGCGACCCCTCTGTCTGAGACCGGTTTCCGGGAAGGCAGCCGCGATAAGGAACTGGCGGGTATTGCTCCAGTCCGGCGAGAGCGGTGGCGTCGGGACTACCGATACCGGAGACCGAATTTGGCCGCTCTCCCAATCCTCGGCCGAACATTCGTGGGGTGGTCAATCAGCTTTGCGCCGCTGTCCAGTCCAGCAGCTGGCAACCGTCGTCAGCATGCTACCAGGCGTCGAAATACTGATCGGCTCAGGACCGTCGCCGGTACCAGTAAACGCCGCCCGCGACGAGGACGAGCACGACCCCGATCGGGAGCAGCGGGAGGCCGCCGCCGCTCTCGTCGACCGTCACCGAGACGGGGATCGTGTACGTGTCCGACGTCTCCGTGTCGCCGTCGGGTTGCTCGTACTGGAAGTCCAGCTCGAAGGAGTAACTCTTCTCGAGGGCCGTCGACGCGGCGCCGAGTTCGATGGTCACGGTCTTGGTCTCCCCAGGCGCGAGACTGTCGATGATCCCCTCGTCGTCGCCGCTACTCAGCGGACTCTCGACGTAGGCCTTCGCGTCCACGTTCCGCAGGTGCTCGTCGCCGCGGTTCGTCACCTCGAGGTCGAATGACCGCGTCGACCCGGCCGCGATGGTGTCGTTCGTCGGGCTGACGGCGAAGCGGTCTTGCGAGGGGCGTATCTGGACGGTCGGCCGGAGCGGCGAACTGGTGCGGCGGTCGCCGAGTGCGGTGTCGTAGTCGACCGCGAGTTCGAACTGCTGGCGGGCGGCGCTCGCGTCGCTGCTGACGTCGACGGTGAAGTTGACGGACGCGCTCTCGCCGGGCGCCAGGTCCGAGACGGCCTCCTCGCTGGAGGTGATCGTCAGCGAGTCGTCGTTCGCGCGCAGCGTGGCGACGGGATTGCGGACCGCGTTCGGCCCCTCGTTGACGAGGGTCCCACGGAGCTCACCCTCGTAGCCCGCCCGGAGGGACGACGCCACGTTTCGGAAGGCGAACTCCTGTTCGTCACCGACGGGGACGCCCAGCGTGAGCGTCGGCGACGTCTCCTCGATGCCCTGCTCGTCGCGGTAGCGGACCGAGAGTGCGGTCGAGTAGGTCCCCGGGTCCGCGTCCTCTGCGACGGACGCCTCGTAGGTAACAGTCTTCGTCTCGCCTACCGCCCAGGTCCCAGCGTAACTGGTCGAACTCACGGCGCCGGAGCCGAAGGTCATGGAACTGCTGCCAGAAGTGATGTTGACGCGTGCGTCACGGGCAGGTTCGGTCCCGGTATTTCGCAAGGTGACCGCGAGCTGTCCGGTCTCGCCCACCAGCGCGTTGGACGTGCGGTTGACGACCGCGAAGGTGGGGCGGTCATCGACGGTCACCTCGAGGGTGCCCGTCTCGGTGGCCGTCCGGTCGCGATACTCGGGACTGCCGTCGCCGTACCTGACGAGGCTCGTGTACTCGTACTCGTACTCGACGGGCAGTTCGTAGGTGCCGGGCTCGGTGCCCTCGGGGACCGTCAGCGAGAGGGCGCCGGCGTCGACCGTGCCGGTCGGCACGTTCCCGACGGCGACGGCGCCGGTGTTGACCTCGATCGGGGTGTCGCCCGAGTCGACGCGCAGGATGGTCCCTCGCGCGGTCGTCACCTGACTCTCGTGTTCTTCCGGGCCGCCTCGCCGAATCTGCCCGCGGTTGGTGATCGACAGCGAGACGTCCGTCGTCGTGCCGGGGGTCAGGGCCCCCGACGACGTGGACGCGGTCAGCCGGGGCTCACCGATCACCGAGCCGCTCTGCTGGGCGGCGACCTGTCCGGCGGCACTCGGTGCGAGGACCAGCGCGAGGACCAGGACGGCGACAGCTGCAGCAGTACGGCGTGACATCGGTTCTCTTGGGTTCCTGTATTCCCGTCGACCAAATAAGACGTGTGATTCGTCCGCTCCGCGGACCCTACTCAGATTCCCCGTCGACCCACGCCGGCCGCTCGACGGTGACCCCGCCCACCTGGTCGATCCGGAACTCCTGGATGAACAGCTCCGCCGTGCCGTTGGTCTGGCCGATGGCGAACATCTCCGCCCGCCAGATGCGCCCCTCCTCATCGATGGCGACGCTGGCGTTCAACTGCGTGATGTTACCGGGCACCTGTCCCGTGGCGTTCGCACTCGCTTCACGCGACTCGTACCAGAGCACGTCCTGGCCCGCGATGGTGTCCGTTCGATTGACGGTGTAGTTTGGCGCACCCACGACGGTCTCGAGCATCTGCCCGGGGCGTGCCTCCTGGTGGTGGGTCTCGGCCATCGACTGCCCCAGGGGCTGACTGTCGACGGTCGTCTGATTGCGGAACGTGTTGCGCGTGAACCGCGTGTCGGGCGTCGCGAACCGATCGAGGGTCCGTCCGGGGAGGTCGGCGTCGAGCAGCTGCCGACCCTGGCTGGCGTTGCTCGCGACGACGGTCGTCGAGTTCGCCACCTGCCCCGGCCGCGCGTACGTGAGATTGTACGAGACTTGGTAGCTGTCGTCGGCGAGTCGGTCCTGGTGGGTCGCGAGGACCGCGGTGGTGTTCGCGAACCCGTCCGGACCGGCGCCCTCGGAGTAGCTGACTCCCTCGAACTCCCGGTCGCCGCCGCCCTCGAGGGCGGCACAGCCGGCGAGGAGGGTGAGGAGGGCGAGACCGACGAGGGCGGCCGTCCGTGTACGCATGGTGTCTGCTCGAACCCGACGCCGACACAAGAAGGTTTTCAGACCGCGCCGGGGGCGGTCGGCTGCCCGGTGGCGCGCGAGGACCTGTCGGACTGTGGCCGAACCGGCCCCCGCCCCGCTCAATACTCGGCCCAGTCGACTACTGCGACGTGGGACGTATTGACTGCCCCACTGCAGGAGCTGTGTAAGGTTCTTACGGATAGAATGGCGTGCGACGAACCCGACGTAACTACGGTACCGTCGAAAGGCAAGAGTACGATTCCCAGTAGGCTCAGGACTCTATTCGGTCACGAACAGGAAACGAAACTGATGGTCGTCCCGACGGAGTACGGTCTCGTGATGCAAACAGTCGACTTGCCATCGATTGCGGAATTCCAGCAGCGCGTCGAGGACCGTGCAGAGACGATCGACCTGTCAGCGGACGAGGTGACACGACTCGTCCACGGGGCACGGGGCGGTGAGGAATGAGAGCGGTTCTGGATACGACCGTCCTCATCTCGGGTGTCACAGCGACCGGTGTCCCACACGAACTCCTCGGCAGCGGGTTCGATCTCGACCTGGCCGACGTTTACTGCGCGCTGGCGTACGACGACAGCACCGAGGCCACGACTGAGGGACGTGACCGTCGCGACCGCCGGGTCCGAGAGAGTCGCGAGGAGCAGCCGTCGCCAGAGTCGTTCGGCGACAGAAGGTTTTTCTTCCATTGAGTGTAACACTCTGGTAACGCAATGAGCACACTCAACGTCAAAATCCCGGACGAGATGGAGGACGATCTCGAAACGTTCCTCGAGGACCACCCACACTATCTGAACAAGAGCGAACTGGCCCGTGACGCGCTTCGTCACCTCCTCGCTGCGCCCCGGCTGTCCCAGCGAACGCTAACTGATGACCACGTCTCTCGCGAACAGATCGCCGACGGTGAGGTCGTCACACTCGACGACGTGTAGACGGCCGAGGTCTTTTTCACCGAGCGTGGGACGGAGCGGTTGGACGAGCAAGATCCAGAGACCAGAGAGCGCATCAAAACGAAACTTCGCGAGATTCGTGACTGGCCCGAGCACTTTCTGAAGCCACTGACGGGGCGTGACGATTACGTGCTTCGCGTCGGTGACTTCCGCCTTCTCGTCGACTGGCACAGGAACGGCGACGCGACTGCCGACGTACTCTACGTGACGTCGGTTGGTCACCGGCGGAACTTCTACGACCGAGAGTCATAGCGCGGAGTTCGAACTGACCGGTCTCAACGCTGCGTTCTGGTGCGTTGTCCTTCCTCACGTCCCCTGACGGACGGGTGTATCACTACGCGCGCTGGACGTACCCAAGTCAGGCTACCCATAGTCCCGGCTGGCCCGAAACCCACCGACAGTGCTACCGCGTGCGCGTAACCCGCGCCACCCACCACCGGCCGCGATCACACCTACCCGGCCCCCGTAGCGGCTACTCCCGTCGGACTGGCGGGGTCGAACACACCCCTCCCATCGTGGGGCTTTAACGGAACCAGACCGAAGACGAAACCGTCCGACTCGCGTCAGACGGGCACGTGACGCGCTGTCGTGGGGCTGTGGGGGCAGATTCGGCTACCAATTACATTGTGTGTACCACCGCCGGGGGGAGTGTATGGACTGTCCGCTCCCTCTCACCGATACGCTTCGATAGCGCGGTCGGGAACGTAGTAGTCGTAGTCGTCAATCCACGTTTGGAGGTAGTCGTTGGCGGTGGGTTCGTCGATCCGATCAGCATCGAGTGCAGTGAGGAGGACTCCGACCGAGCCGACCACAGTCACGCCCTGGTCTTTGGCGAACGTGCGGGCGTCACCGTCGTCGGTCAGGAGTCGGCCGTCGTGGGTATCCGCGAGCGAAAACGCCTGGGCTTCGCCGGGATCGAGATGGCCACGGACGACAGCCTCGCGGTTCGCGACTGTCTCGGAAATCGGGGCAACCGGGATGGTATCGTCGAGTGCATCGAGTGCGGGCTGCAGGTACGGGTGCGTCTGGACGCCGGCGTCTAGCTCGCGTTTCACCTCGGGGACGGCACAGATGCCGGTGAGATCGGCGACGAGGTCGATGCGGTCGATGGCTGAGAAATTCGAGCAGACAGTCGTGTTCAGGACGCTCGGATCTGATGGGATCGCGTTCGCCGTCATTCAGCGCCCGACCCGTCTTCGTCCGTGGGGTCGTCCGTCTCACCGTATTCGAGTTCTCGACGGGCTTCGACTTCGTACTCGGCATCTACCGTGCCGGTAAGGCCGAGGCGGAGTTCGACACCGTGCTCGGAGAGGACGTCTTTCATTTCGAAGCGATTGACACCGGCGAGACGAGCGGCGTCCCCGAGCGTGATGGTCTCACGTTCGTAGAGGGCGACGGCAGCGGCGACTCGCTCCTCGTCGTGGTCGTCGAAGTAGTCGCGAGCGAACTCCCGGAGTGCGTCGCTCTTGCCGCTGAAGATGCCGGCTTCTACCGCACCCTCGATGAGCAGATCGAGGTCGTCAGGATACGACCCGGTGATGCGAGCCATTGGCGTGCTCGACGCTACGCGTTCATACTATTTATGAATTCGTCCGTGGCGGAGGCGGTGTTTAGTTAAAACTGGGAGTAATATACGCTACAGCCGGTGCAACAGCCGGACTCCTGGTGGACTGAAAGGGCGAGGGCCGCTTCGGGAACCCCGACGACGCAAGCACTGCAGGCCGCAGAGCGGCCGAAGCGCGCAGCGAGGCGCGGGACCGAAGCGGCCCGAGGGCTTTCGTCGATGTGAATACCAAGAACGTCCCAGTATCAACGCTAACTAAACACGACCTGGTGGAGACGCCGGATTTCATCACGCCGGGGGACAATCGTCGAACCACTCACGGGATGATGGTTTCACCGGAGAGTTGGTCGAACGCTCCGATACGTGAACTGCCTCGGGGCCAAACTCCGAGGGCCTCGGCCTGCGCAGCCTGTGGATCTGCTGAACTGTTGGAATACCGCCTCCCGACGGTTGTTCCCCTGTCCTCGAGCCCACCGCCATCCACAGTGGGCCTCGTGTGCGCGTGACCCGCGCCACACATCACCGGCCGCGCTCATACCCGTCCGGTCCCCCCAACGGCCACTCCCGTCGGGCTGGCGGGGTCGAACCGTCCCCTCCTATCGCGGGGCTTTACGGCAGCCTGCCCACACAGGAATCGTCTGCTTCGCGTCAGACGGGCACGTGACGCCTCCTCGTGGTGGTCTGGGGGTGAATTTCGCCGACCAGTTTACACAAAGTATTTACCACCGCCGAGGGTGAGTACGGACTGTACCCCTGCCCATGGCGACACGAGCGAGTATATCGGTCGACCGCGGTGGTCGTTCGATTCGAAAGCGCGTGGCGCTACTGCAGATCACACAACCATGACAAAGACAAATTCAAAGATACGAGCGCTGTTCCTCGCAGGGCTCATGGTATTCTCGGTATTCGCCGGGACCATGGCCTTGAGCGGATCAGCTGCTGCCGTTGTTCACAATGGTGGAGAACGGGTAAATTGGGACACTCAAGCGAGTAGCGGAGAAATCAACACTGGTGCAATCATCTTCCAAGGTGAGGAAGGCATCGATTGGGGCGCATTCCCTGCCAACCCCGAGGACCTTACGAACTCGGACGATGTCGGGTTGTCCCAAAACATCGATGAAGACCAGGCTCCTGGAAGGTACACAGAGGTTGGTTCAGGATCCAGCTATGTGACTGTTCGGAGGCCTGACATTACCGACTACGAATTCCAGCTCGGCTCGACTGGTGGTGACATCGCAGGTGGCTCCGCACCATCCACTGAGAGCAGTCTGACTGTCTGGGCCGAATACAACTTCTACAACGCAGAGGACCTTGAGATTAGCGTCTACGACGAAGATGACCTTGAGGTCACTAGCGAGGCCATCCCAAGCGGCGACACCAGCCTTTCCGGCCTGGCTGACGAGAACGGTGGCCTTTCTGCAGGTGAAGTTGAATTCAACCTGAACCTGGACAACCTCGATTCGGGTCAGTACACAGTCGAACTCTCGGGTGTCGAGTATCTTGACCACTCCGACGCATCCGTCAGTGACACCTTCACTATCACCTCCGACGAGGACGTCACGCTCAACCTCGACCAGAGCGAGGCAGTGAAGGGTGACAATGTCCGCTACGACATTGAAGGCGGTCTAGAGGGTAACCACCACGTCGTCTCAATCGAGAGCGGTGACGTCTCTGTCACCGGCTCTGGTAACGACGCAACTGATGTCTTTCGGGATGTCGGTGACGTTGTGAGATCTGGTGAATCTGGCGGCGACGCGTGGGCACTCGTCGAAATCGATGGTGGTACCGGTGTCGGTAGCATTGAGACTGCACATCTGGACGACACGGATGTTGACGTGTCCGTGAGTGATCCCATCGTCGTCACTGGTGACGCCGAGGATCAACACCCAGGTAGCATCTCTCTGGCCGATGATGACCCCGCCAATTGGGATGGTGAGGGCTACAGTAACCTTGTGGAAGCTGACGACGCAACGCTGACCGTTACTGAGGGCGAGATTACTCTCGAGAATCCCCAGGACTTCTACGTCCCTGGTTCTGACGTGATGGTCAACGGGACCGTCTCTGACGCGTACAACAACGTCTACGTGTACGCCCGCGACGAAGGTAACTACCTGCCAGTCGCCATAGACGACGATCACGGAATCTCTGTCAGCGATGGCGAATTCGAGGCAGAGGATGTCCAGCTCTCCGGTGATACTGAGGGGAACAACCTCCTCAGTTATCCGGGTACCTACCGATTCGCCGTAGTAGCCGGTGAAGATGGATCCGGCGGAGATGTCAATGGCGAACTGACCACTTCCGAGGTCGCCTCGGCAGTCAGTGACACCATCACGCTCCGCGTTTCCGAAGCGGATCTTGACGCCAACGCCTCGATCATCAACGGCCAGCTGGCCGACGGTGATGGTCTTGACGTGTCTGGTGTCGCGCCAGGCGCCAATGACGTCCACGTGACCTACATCGGCCCGCGCGGCGACTGGTCATACGATACGGTGTCTGTCGGATCCGACAACACGTTCGATCGGGAAGACTTCAATCCGAACGCAGACTTCGAGGATCGGTCTGGTACCATCTCCCAGGGCTCCGTCGTAATGCTCGTCACCACGGACGGCCGTGACGACGGGTACGGCGATGATGGCTCTGCATGGTACGACGACACAGGAGAGGATCCGAGTGGCGTCCTCAGTAACGTTGGTCCTTCTGCAACCCAGCAGCAGGCACTCGACGTTATTAACTCCAACAGCATGGACGCTGCCGGTAGCGACGACCTCGCTGTGAGCTTCAACTTCCGGTATGCCGACGCACAGACCACCATTGACTCCGTTGCCGATGACAACGGTGTCGATGGCATGGTCCAGATCGGTAACGAGATGACTGTCGAGGGGACGACCAACCGGCAGTCCGGTTCGGTCATCACCGTCGAGGTCATCGAAGGACCGTCGAACGCAGAGTTCGACGTTGCCACGACTGAGGACTGGGGAACCGACGGACAGTGGTCTGTCGGCCTCAACACCTCCGACATGGAGCCCGGTGACTACGTCGTCGAGGCTTACGACAGCGAAAGCTCCGACATCATGGAGTTCGAGCTGACGGAGGACGAGGTCGGGACGCCTGCAGACACGCCCGCGGACACGCCTGCGGACACGCCCGCAGACACGCCCGCCGACACCACCGAGGGTCAGGACGGACCTGGCTTCGGTGTCGCGATCGCGCTGATCGCACTCGTCGCGGCTGCGCTGCTGGCAGTCCGCCGCAACAACTAACCGGAATCGCTCCGGTCCCTGACTGACGACTTTTCTTCGGACGCAACTCGACGAGCGACAGCAACGGCGCTCGAACGTGACACGCGCCGGCGTCGACTCGAATAGCCGTGTATCTCTGTCGTCCCCACGGAGCTGTCTGGGATGCGTTGTCGCGCCTGATTTTGGCTGGTCGAGACGACTGTGCAACCGACACCGCGACTGCCGTGGAAACCCGACCCCGATCGGAATACGGTCAGTGAGATTATGCGACCGCTCACTATGTTAGGGTTCGACCTAACGCTTTTTACAGACGAGAACGCAGCAATGCACGGTGAATGGACGATGCGGTCACAGTCATCAGAGACGAGACACAGGTGTACAGGGACGGGACCGTTGCCAGTGTACGCGTCCTTTCGGTGCCGGAATCGGACCGGTTTCCGGACGGGCTCAAGTACTCGTTTCACTACGGGAGAGCCGAGGGGGACGCTCCGATCGTTCGATTCGACAACCACCACGGGAGTCACCACCTTCACGTCGGGTCCCAACGGTTCGACGTCGATTTTCCGGGACTCGAAGCGACCTATCGTGCATGGCGGTCGACGCTTCCAGATGACAAACGCGACGACTGGTGACGTGGGTGAGGTGGGTGGCCTCAACCGAGTGTGGACCGTCTTCGGAACGACGAGTGAGGTGACGGTGGAATGACCAGAACGCTTCACGTTCGCGTCGGTCACACACCCGATCGAACCGACCTGGCGTCCGACCTTGCAGCACTCGACGATGGCGAGGCGGTCGAGCCGGCCGAACCCACCCTCGGGATCCCGGACCTCGAAACGTTTGGCCGGGTCTTTCGCGCGACGAACCTCGCCGTCCTGGAGGCGATCGTCGCCCACGAGCCCGACAGCATCCGCGAACTCGCTCGGACACTGGACCGCCATCCGCCGGAGGTCCTCGAAAACGTCCACGAACTATCGAACTACGGGCTGGTCGAACTCCGCGAGGAAGGCAGAGCCACGCGCCCCGTCGTCCGCTACGATTCCGTTGCCGTCGAACTATCCCTTGGAGCCGAGCCGACGGACGCGACGGAGGCCTGACGCTGCACTCGACGCTGCTCTCTCGGCGCCGAACCGCGGAGGTGGTCCGACTGACTACCCTGTCAGCCGTACGTTCGCTCGTCGGCAGGGGTGGGTGTCCGGTGGCCCAACAAGCCGGACGGTACCGACAAGTGTGTGGATTTCAGGCCTGGAATACCTCACCCGTTCCTTGATGGCATGACACAGGACGACTTGGTCGAGCGGCATCGTGAGCCCGGCGGAATTCGAGTAGACACGCGAGACGAGCCACCGCCCGCCAGACGCACGACCATTACTCGTGGAGCCACGCGTACCACTCACCGAGATCGACACGTTGGTTTTCGACGCCGTCGAGTCCGTACTGAGTGAACACCTCGTCGACGACGCGCTCTACGTCGTGGCCTGCTTTGTCGAGTTTGTCAGCCAGCGGAACCGCGACGTTCTCGTCGAGAAGAAACGACACCTCCATGACTACGATTCCGGCAGGTCCTCGGGGCCGGTGACGATTCTCGGGTCTTCTTTCGCGGCTTCGTGAAGCTCCCGACGGCGTTCTTCGACCGCACGCATCTCTTCGGGGTGGTCGTGATAGTACGCCAGTGCGTGGTAGACGTCCGAGGCGGTGAGGTCGAAACGGTCCGCAACCCTCTGCGCATCGAGACCGCGCTCTTCGACCAACGCGTGGATGCGACTCACAGTGATTCGCCGGTCCCGAATGTGGGGTTCGTCGTGAATATCCGACTCGTCACCTGAGACGACGGTATTCATCTGCTTTGACATAGTGTCGGATACCAGTGCAGTGGCCTTCAGTCTTTGCTGGTACAGCCAGTCAACCGCGGTGATCTGTATAGTACAGACGACCGTTTTGCCGCGAGCAGTGCCCGCAGGGGGCGAAGACCCGAGGATGTCTGAGCAAAAAAACCGCTCAAAACGGTCGACGGCTCGACGTTCGGCCTCGCCGTCGGTGAAACGCCTCGCTTCGCTCGGTGTCCGGTCGACGCCTCCTGCACCGCGTAACTCGCACCCGCAAGCGATCAGGTGCGTCGAGATGGCTCGCGTCCGATCCGTCGGATCGTCCCAGAGCCAGTTCTGTGGACCTATTCACGGCGTCCGGGACGAAGGACGTGACCTCACCGTGAACGACCTGTCGGGAATGCCCTGTCGGTTCTGTGGGCAGTTCCTGGGGATCCATCAAGGGATGCGAGTTGGACACCGTCAGTTACCCGAGGTTTCTCGGATCGATGTGCGCTACTTCGGGTACGTCCGGATAGAGTGTGTCCGTAGAACCGATCGGCTCGTCGAGCGTTCGGGCGGTACCGAGGTGGATGCCACCGACATCGTTCACCGAGTCGTACTGCGAACGAAGTAGTGCGGTCCGTCCACCATAGCACCTTCGAGTGGTCGCAACAATCCCGGTTGACAGTTTCTCGATGAGCGCGCCCGATATTGCTTCGGTCAGGTCGAAACCCTCAGCGGCCAGTTATCCCATGCGACTCTGGACTACCAGCTACCAGCAGAAAATCCAGATATTTCTAGATGTGGGGACAACGCGTGCCCGTCCCGAAGATCGTCCTGCAGGCGTCGTTTCCGATCGATCCGGCGAAGCGAGCCGAGGCGCTCGACCTCGCGACGGAACTGGTCGAACAGTCGAACGAAGAACCTGGCGCGATCGACTACCGGGCGGCCGTCGACGTCGAGGACGAGCACACACTCCGGTTCTTCGAGCAGTACGAGGACGCCGAAGCAATCGCCGCCCACCAGGGGACCGACCACTTTCAGCGATTCGAGGAGCGACTGCCGGCCCTCTTGGCCGGCGAACCGCGGGTCACGCAGTTCGAGGTTAGCGAGGCGACGGAACAGGACCTCTGAACCATCCTGATCACTCCAGTCACAGTCCACTTCACGGCCCAGCAGGCTTATTACAGATTATTGCATACTATTTCACGTGCCAATCAGCATCGATCGCTTCGAAGAAGACCCGGTGGAGGTGCTGGATATCGCGGAGGGAACGCATCCGGCCCGGATCCTTCGGTTCCTCGTCGAACACGACGACCAGGCATTCACACAGTCCGAGATAGCCGGAGGCACCGACATTTCGCGGGGGAGCGTGGGTGGTGCACTGACCCGCCTCGAGGATCGGGGCTTGGTTCGACACCGTGGTCGATACTGGGCGATCGCAGAGGACGACCGACTCGCCTCGTACGCGGCCCAGACCGGGGCGAGTTCCGGTTCCACGACCGATGCGTACTACGACGAGGAGTGACGGATGGCGTACGACCGTGGGACGGTGGTTAAAGGTCCGGATCTGTTCGGTGCGTACGATCACCGTCCCTACGTTTGCGTGAGTGAGGACAGCCACCCCTTCAGTGACGAGGAGGCGCTGTACGCGGCGATCACGACCACGTGCCGAGCCGTCGCGATACCGCTGACTGCGGAGGATTTTCGAGCTGGTGGACTACCACGAGAGAGCTACGTGAATCCCTGGACTGTGACGTCCATCCGCCATGCCGATATCGTCGGACGTGAGGGACACCTCGTGGCTGGGACGACCGAGCAAATAGCGAACGAAATCGGGGCGTACCTGGGCCTCGATACCCGGGAATGACAACCGTTGGTAGATTAGGCTCCTCTCCGGACGGACGAGTACGGTGTAACGACAGACTCTGTCGAGCCGAGGCCTGCCCACGTGGGCAGTCTTAGATGTTCGGTGCCCTTGTGGGCGGACATCCCACGGTGACACTCTCCAACTTGTGGCCCTTCGTCAACGGTTCGTGCGGAGCTTCCCATCCCCAGCCCCGTTAGGAGCGCGGGCCGTCACCGTCGACAACCCATCGGTCCACCGCGAGGACTATCGCACAACCGACGCCAGCGGCGACTAGGACGCGCGGATCCGAGGACACGAACAGATTCGGCGAGGGCGGCCGCACGCCGGGAAGGAACGGAAACAGCCAGTCGGTCGACCGCCCGTCGACGAAAACCCGCAGCGCGTCCAGGCCCAAGTGGACGAATCCGCCGGCGACGAGCAGTCCGTAGACCCTTTGCCACAGCTCGCGCTCGAACCAGACCGTGACAAGCGCGGCGACCACGAGGAGCCCGCCGAGCGTCTCGAGGGCGACGAGGTCGAACGGCACGCCGACGGCCGCCTCGACGGCCAGCGGATCGACCACCAGCGAGAGGCGACCGAGGTCCGGAATCATCGCCCCGCCAATCGCGATGACGACCCACGGCGGTCCGATCCAGTCGACAGCCCACCCGGCGACCGTGAGCAGGGCCACGGTGACGAGGACCGTCGACAGTAAGTCAGCCACGGTCGCGCACCTCCACCCGCAGCGCTCGCAGGTCGACGCGCCAGTACCTGAAGAACAGGAGGAGGAATCCTCCTACGGCCAACCCGGAGACCACCCACTTGTACGTCTCTGCGCCGGTCGACGGACTGACGATCACGGTTCGCTCGGCAGCGACGGCGTGGCCAGGATCCAGGCGGCCGAGCACATGGACGATACTGCCGCGCTGAAGTTCCTGGTCGACACCCCGTACATGGATGATCACTGCGGCCGGCCCGTGGGTCGTGCGTATGGAGGGCGTTGACCCAGTTGCCGTGACGGTCCCGCCGACGATTGCTCGTTCGCCCACGACGGACTCGTAGTCCGTGACGATCTGCTCGCCGGTCGGATAGGGTGACCGATCGGCCGCCGTGGCCGCCTCCGCGACGCACAGGCCGAACAGCGCCGCGAGCAGCACCGCGGCGAGGGCAACGCGCCGAAACCGTTTCACGCTCGTCGAGTCCCGGGGTCGGGCCGTAGCCCTTTCGATCTTCCCGGCCACTGCCCACCGACGGAGCTAAACGGTCGCTGCCCCACTTGCCGCCGATGCGCCAGTTCGTCGTCGTGGGGCACGACGCCCCGACCGATGCGGACTTTCCCCTCGATGCCCTACCGAGCGCGGCCGGTCGGCTCGACCTCCTCGCGCGGAGCCTGCTCGCCGCCCTCCTGCGCTCGCACGGCATCCGCGCGGACACTCGGGTGCACCTCGTCCTCGCCGACGAATTCACCGTCACCGTCGACGGCAGTACCGTCCGGTCGCTTCATCCCGACGAGCGGAGCGCGGCGGCCCTCCTCCGCTCGACGCTCGAGGATCGCGACGAGGCCGTCGGCCAGATCCCCGTCGAGACGTCGCCGGGGATCACGCTCACGCGCGTCGGCCTCGCCGAGACCCTCGACGGGCTGGCGGGGACGGTTCTTCGGCTCGGTGCCGACGGCCGGTCAGTCGAGGAGGTCGACCCGCCCTCGATCCCGATCTTCGTCCTCTCGGACCACCGGGCGTTCACTGACGACGAGCGCGCGCTGCTGGACGACGTGGCAGACGGCACAATCTCGCTGGGACCGGAGACGATCCACACCGACCAGGCCATCGCGGTGGCGCACAACTGGCTCGATCGGGCGGGCGACCGGTGATGGTTCGGAACCGTTAAACCCGGCGCGGGCCTTCCCTCGCGTGCTCCGCCACGGGCCGGTGGGGTAGCTTGGTATCCTTCGGCCTTCGGGTGGCCGTAACCGCAGTTCGAATCTGCGCCGGCCCATTTTCCCGCGACGACCCCGACGCCGAGCGATAGCGAGGCGTCGCGGAGGAGCGTGGAAAATGACGCCGAGCAGATTCGAGCAGGGAAGTCGCAGCGGCCGAGCGAAGCGAGGCCGACCGTCTTCCCGTGTTCGACATCTGCGCCGGCCCACTCTATATTTCTCGCTTTTGGAGGGTCAACTTACACGTCTCGGCACGTTCGAGGTGGTCGGCTTGTGCCTTGATCCCCGCCGCGTCGAGCCTCGCGGGTATCACGACTCGAAAGGGAATCTAGACTGAAGCTGAATTAACACGGAGTGGAGTTTGCACTCTTGTTGAAAAATCTACTTTTCATCTCCGCTTGCCGACCCTGGTGGTATGGTTCATACCTCACGTCGACGGTTCCTGACGGTTGTAAGCACTACTTCGATCGTCGCCCTCGCTGGGTGTTCTGGCCTGGGGGATGACGACGGTGGAGACTCGATGGACACCGAGACGATGGGCGACGGTTCGATGGAAACTGACTCGATGGACACGGAGACAATGGACGACGGCTCCATGGAAACCGACGCGATGGACGACGAGATGATGGACAACGGTTCGATGGAAACCGATGCGATGAGCGACGGTTCGATGAAAACTGACTCGATGAACAATGAAACGATGGACGATGGGTCCATGGAAAACGGATCGATGAACCTCGATGGTTAGCGACCTCCCTGACAGACGCCAGATCGGTCAATACCGCGACGCCCGGGGATTGGAGGCGGGCCAGCCATTCGCGTCTGCCGATGTGAGCATGCGAGGAGGGGCCATCGGAATCACGAACTGGGGCTGAATCTAGACGGAATTCGCAAAATGAGCTTCAACTAGCGGGCCGAGGAATGCGTATGAACACGGACGGAATGGGGCTAGAGTCCCTCTCGCTGTACGACCTTCTGTTCGCCGCACTCACTGGAGTCACTGGGGTCGCGGGATCGTACGCAGTCACGGGATCCACCAGACGGTTCATTGTGGCACCGATCGACGCCATGGTCGTCCGGGCGACGCCAGGAGAGATCGTCGCGTTCGTGATTCAGACGATCGGGGAAGCCGGTCATCTCCTGCACGTCGGGCTCTCGTTCGCTATCGCGATCGGGGTACTAGCAGGGACCGCGATTGCCGGCCTTCACATCGGTCGGCGATTCGATCGGCCCGTGATCGGTGTCGGTCTCGCGGGTGTCCTCGCGTGGGGCCTGGCCACCCTGATTACGGCACAGCCAGTACTCGCGGTGGGTACCGCTGGTCCTGTTACGGTGTGGACTGCCGTTGGCTCCTGGCCGCTCGTTTCCACCGATCACGACCCGTCCCGACGGCGTGTACTCGCGGCGAGCGCGAGCGCCCTGGCCTTCAGCGGCGCCTCTCTCGGGCTCGGTTGGGTGGCTCGCGGCACCGATACCCCCAGTAGCGGTACAACGCCGATTGACGACGAAGTATCTACACTCATGCAGGAGGCCGAGGCGAAGTCCCTCGACATCTCCGGTCCTGTCCCGGGACTCGTCAGCTCGTTTGAGGAGTTCTACAACGTCGATATCGCGCAGTTCGATCCGGATCTCTCGCCCGACGACTGGTCGCTGACGATCACCGGGGAGGTCGGCGACGACGTGACTGTCACGTTCGACGAACTGACCGACATGCCGACCGAGCGGCGATTCCTCACGCTCCGATGTGTCGGCGAACCCCTGAACGGCCGGAAGCTCGACACCGCGGTGTGGACCGGGACGCCGATCGCCCCGCTCCTCGCGGAAGCCGATCCCGACGGCGACTGTGGCTGTGTGATGCTCCGCGCGGCGGACGATTACTCCGTCCAGTTTCCGGTCGACGCCCTCGAGGACGGCTTCCTCGCATTGGGAATGAACGGTCGCTCGCTCCCAAGGGCCCACGGCCATCCGGTGCGTGTGCTGGTCCCGGGCCACTGGGGCGAGACCAACGTCAAGTGGCTCTCCGAGATCGAACTCCTCGACGAGGAGGTGGACGGGTACTGGGAACAGCGCGGGTGGCACGGGACCGGGCCGGTAAACACGGTGGCCAAACTGTGGAGCGACACGACGCTCGACGACGGCACCGTCGAGCTCGCCGGCCACGCCTACGCCGGGACACGCGGCATCCAGCGCGTTGAAGTCTCCACCGACGGAGGCGACACCTGGCAGGACGCGGCTCTTTCGGAGCCGCTGCCCGGCGACGACGTGTGGCGGCAGTGGCGTCACGAGTTCGAACCCGACGGGACCCACGAGGTCGTCGTCCGGGCGATCGACGGCGACGGGACCCTCCAGCCCGAAGAGCGGTCGGACTCGTTCCCCAGTGGCGCGACCGGCTGGGTGAGACAGACGGTCAGTGGATGATCACCGAACTGATAACCCCTCGACACGAGGTCACGGACGGATGGAGAAGGCACTCTGGTATCTCCTCGTCGGAACCCGTGGCGGTGAGAACCGTGCGCGCATCATCGTCGCCCTCGACGAGCGTCCCCGAAACGCCAATCAACTTGCAGAGTGCCTCGACGTCGACTACAACACCGTGAGACACCACCTTGACATGCTACAAGACCACGACGTTATCGAACCTGGCGGCGACGAGTATGGCAAGCTCTACTTTCTGACCGACCGGTTCGAACAGCATCGCGAGGAGTTCGAGACCGTGCTGGAGGCGATGTGAATGGCTGCCTCGATGGGCGCCTGGATGTGGGTTGCGACCGCCCTCTCGATGGTGAACGTGGTTCTTCTGCTGTCGTTAACGGTAATCTGGGTTCGCAACTACCGAACGTTCGGGTCCGAGATGTCTGCCGGGCTGGCGGTGTTCGGCGGTGCGATGATCCTGGAGAATCTCCTGGCCGTCTACTTCTTTTTCAGCAGCGGGATGCTCTACGTGGATTCCGCGGGCGTTCAACAGGCGGTCGCGACCCTCCGCGCCCTGCAGACCATCGCGCTGGCCTTCCTGACCTACGTCACCGCGAAGTGAGTCGGGTCGGGCCCGTTTCGAGACGTCGCTCCGCCGGTGACGGCCGCGGTTTGGCGCGGGGCAACGATCCGTCCTGGTCGGGATCAGCGGTGCTCGATGAGTTCGACGATGTTCCCCGCCGGATCCCGGACGAAGGCGATCCGCAGGTCGCTGAAGTCGGTCGGCTCCATGACGAACGCGACGCCGTCGGCCGCGAGTTCCTCGGATGCGGCGGCCACGTCCTCGACGACGAACCCGAAGTGCAGGAAGCCGACGGGGACGTCCTCGACGTGCCCCGCGGCCTCGTAGGGCGCGCGGTCGAAGCAGTACAGCCGCTTGTCCGCCACCTGCATGGCGACGTGGTTGACGGCGGTGGCTCCCGTGCCGTCGGCAGCGT
>Ga0207756_100258_pt1 | contig 24735 bp, 26 predicted proteins | sample A23M1SouthBayCA_FD_187748 | JGI IMG/M metagenome (GOLD analysis project Ga0207756, IMG submission 187748) | Aerobic enrichment media microbial communities from Eden Landing Ponds, California, USA - A23 M1 (3) (SPAdes) | ecosystem: Environmental > Aquatic > Marine > Unclassified | place...
GCGAGCCGGCCGTCATCTTCATCGACGAGATCGACGCCATCGCCGCCAAGCGGACCGAATCCAAGACCTCCGGCGACGCCGAGGTCCAGCGGACGATGATGCAACTCCTCTCGGAGATGGACGGTTTCGAGGACCGCGGCGAGATTCGCATGATCGCCGCGACGAACCGCTTCGACATGCTCGACCGCGCCATCCTCCGGCCGGGTCGTTTCGACCGGCTGATCGAGGTCCCAAAGCCCGACTGGGACGGTCGCGAGCGCATCCTCGAGATCCACACCGGCGAGATGGCTCTGGCCGACGACGTCGACATGGCCACGCTCGCCAGCGAAACGGATGGCTTCAGCGGTGCCGAACTGGCGAGCCTGGCCACGGAGGCCGGCATGTTCGCCATCCGCGACGAGCGGACCGACGTCAGCCTCCAGGACTTCGAAGACGCCCTCGAGAAGGTCACCGACGAGGACGAGGCGGCCGGCATCCCCATCGCGTTCGCCTGATCACTTTTTTGCACCCGGTTCTCGCGCACCGTCGGTACGCTCGAACCGGGCCAAAAAATCTGGACCAAAAAAGCCGGACGCGGCTCCGCCCCGTCCGGTGAACCGCCTCGCTCACTCCGTTCGCTCGGCGGACACTGGTAGTCGAACGGCTGGTCGCCGCCTCAGTCCTCGGTCGTCGTCTTGTCGACGTCCAGTTCCTCGAAGTAGATGTCGGCGCCGTCCTGGGCGACCTTCTCTGCGAGGACGGCGCACTTGACGCGCATCGGCGAGATGTCGACGCCGAGCATGTCGGTGACGTCGTCGCGGTCGAGGTCCTGGAGTTCCTCGACGGTCATGCCCTGGAGCTTCTCCGAGAGCATCGACGCGCTGGCCTGGGAGATGGCACAGCCGTCGCCGCGGAAGGCCACGGCCTCGATGGTCTCCTCGTCGTCGTCCAGGACGACGTCCATCTCGATGGTGTCGCCACACATCGGGTTCTCCCCGACGTGGGTGAAGGTGGGGTCCTCGAGTTCGCCGTAGTTGCGCGGCGACTTGTAGTGGTCGAGGATCTGCTGTCGGTACATGTCCGAGCCGCCGATGCCCATTGTGATCGTCGGTAGGGGCGTCCCGCAGAAAAGGATTCCGAGGGGCGGGCGGTCGCCTTACCGGCGTCGGCGGAGCGCGATGCCGGCGACGGCCGCGAGTGCGAGCAGGGCGACGGCGGGTCCGAAGCCTGGGCCGATGCCGCCGTCACTGCTGATGCCGAGGTACGAGCGGGCGCGGTCGGCGTCCATCGAGGGGAACTCGCGGTCCCAGTCGCCGGGGAGGTGGACCGTGGGTTGCTCGCCGACGTACGCCAGCGCCCTGACGTCCGACTCGGTCGCGTCACCGGAGACCGCGCCGTCGACCCGGACGTGGACCGTGCCGTTACCGCCATCGCTCCGCGCGACAACCTCGTCGGCCGGCGGGATATTTTCGTCTGCGGCGACGGCGTCGCGGACGGGGGTGAGGTTACCGAAGGCGGCGCCGGCCTCGACGCGGAGTCCGTCGGCGTCGTAGGAGCCGTTCATGCGTGCGGCCCGGGGTTCGGCTTCGGCGAGTGCCTGCCCCCAGTCGGCGGTGGCAGCGCCACCGGTCGAGACGCCGCTGAGCTGGTCGAGGCTCCCCTCGTAGAGGTCCTCGCCCTGCACGGACAGCGAGCCGTTCAGCCCGATCTCCTCCCCGTCGCCCGAGCCGTTGAGGACGTAACTCGACTCGGACCAGGGGACGTCCCTGGACTCCATCTCCTCGACGTAGGTCGCCCAGTTGGTCGTCCGGTAGTCCATCGTCAGGTCGAGTGCCAGGGCGCCGTCGTCCTGCCCGACGAGTTCACCCGACCAGGTGTAGCGCTGTTCGAGGTCGGCCGCCTGCTGGGCCTCGAACTGCGCCCGTGCCTGCTCGAGGACGTCCTCGGAGGTGGCAGCCGCGGTGTCGAGGGACTGGGCGTACTCGAAGTAGGCGATCGCGAGGTCCTGGTAGTTCGACACGTCCATCGTCACCGACCCGCTCGTCGCGGTGCCGTCGTTCGACAGCTCGAAGCTGACCTCGTTCACGCTGGCGGCGAAGAGCCCGTCTGCGAGGTCCTCGGCGGCCGACTCGGACGCGCCCGGGGCGGTCGCGAGCTCGCTCGCCAGCCGGTCGCGTAGCGCGTCCTCGATGCCCTCGTAGGTGACCGTGTACTGCACCTCGAGGCGCTGGCGGTCGCCCTGGCCCTCGCTCAGCGAGTACGACTCGAGGTCGACGGTCGCGCTGCCCTCGAGTTCGTCGACGTCCTCGGGGACGTACTGCTCACGGATGGTGGCTTCGGCGGCCGATCGGTTCTGCCAGTCCGGACGCTCGAAGGAACTCAGGAGGCGGTTCTCGGCGGCCGATAGCTCGTAGCCGGCGTCCGTCTCCTGGAAGGTGAGCGACGAGCTACTCGGCGCTCCCATCGGCATGCCGGTCCGCGCCTCGAAGGTGCCGTTCGCGGTGAACCGGTCGGCGGCCATCACGACCTCTCCGTCGGTCGTGATCGACTCGAGGAAGGCGCCGTAGCCGGCGTCCGCGGCTGTCGTCGCCGAGACGTCGAAGTCGTAGCCGGCGTTCTCGGGCGTCGCCTCGCCGGTCAGCGAGAGATCGAACGACTCGAGGACGTCTGGCTGAGGGAACGTGGCGGTGCCATTGGCAGTCAGTGACGTCGGGTCGGCAACCGCGTCGAAGGCCCAGGTCACGCCCGGCTCGCCCTCGACCTCGTCGGTCAGGAGACCGTAGACCAGGCCCTCTTCGACACTCATGCCGAACTCGGCGTCCGCAGAGTCGTCCTGGTCGGACTCGTAGACGAGGTAGACGTCGCCGTCGTCGGTCACGTACACGTCGTCGGCCGGTTCGGACGACGCGGCATCAGTCGGACCGGACCCCATCTGGGCGCCGGCGCTGCCCACGACGGCGCTCAGGGAGAGCAGGACCGCCAGCAGGACGGCGATCACCACACGTCGACGGGGTGCAGTCATTCGTACCACCCGTCCGCGGGGCGGATAGCTGTGCCACTGGTGACCACGTGCGGAGGGACGGGGACCATGGTCTGTCGGGATTTCGACCCAATAGGTTATCAATCATGCGGAACGCGCGCGGAAAAAGGTGCCCCGGTGGGGGCCAGGATCCGGCTCCCGCCGTCCTCGGCCTCTAGGCGAAGAGGGCGCGTGCGTCGTCGATGGCCGCGACGAGCCGGTCGATCTCGTCGGTCGTGTTGTAGACGTAGAAACTCGCCCGGGTCGTCGCGGCGACGCCGAGCAGGTCGTGGAGCGGCTGCGTGCAGTGGTGGCCGGCCCGGACGGCGACGGCGTGGTCGTTGAGCACCTCGGCGAGGTCGTGGGCGTGGACGTCCTCGACGTGGAAGGCGACGAGGCCGCCGCGTTCCTCGCCCGCGGGCGGCCCGAAGGTCCGCACGCCGTCGAGGTCCCCGAGCCGACCGAGGGCGTACTGCGCGAGGGCGTCCTCGTGACGGCGGATGCGGTCCATGCCGAGGTCCTCGAGGTAGTCGACGGCCGCGGCGAGGCCGATCCCTTCTGCGATGGGCGGCGTCCCCGCCTCGTACTTCCAGGGGAGGTCGTTCCAGGTGGCCCCCTCGAAGTCGACCGACCGGATCATCTCGCCCCCGTAGAGGAACGGCTCCATCTCCGCGAGGAGGTGGCGCTTGCCGTAGAGGCCGCCGATGCCGGTCGGGCCGGCCATCTTGTGGCCCGAGAAGGCGTAGAAGTCGGCGTCGATGGCCTCGACGTCGACCGGGCGGTTCGGGACCGCCTGTGCGCCGTCGACGAAGATCAGCGCGTCGTGGTCGTGCGCGAGGTCGGCCAGGTTCGCGACGGGGTTGATCGTGCCGAGGGTGTTCGAGACGTGGACGACCGAGACCATCGCGGTGTCGTCGGTGATCAGTTCGCGCGCGTGGTCCATGTCAAGGTGACCCTCGTCGTCGATGCGGACGTACTTCACCTCCGCGCCGGTCCGCTTCCCGATCTGCTGCCAGGTCACCAGCGAGGAGTGGTGTTCCATCTGGGTCGTGACGATTTCGTCGCCGGGCCCGAGTTCGTTCAGGCCCCAGGCGTAGGCCACGAGGTTCTCGGACTCGGTGGTGTTCTTCGTGAAAACCATCTCCTCGCGGCCGCCGGAGGCGCCGACGAACTCGGCGAGGCGGTCGTGGGCGTCCTCGTAGGCGACGCTGGCTTCCTGGCTCAGGTGGTGCAGGCCGCGGTGGACGTTGGCGTTGGTCTCACGGTAGTAGTCGGCGAGGGCGTCGATGACCGCGTCGGGCGTCTGGGTCGTCGCGGCGTTGTCGAGGTAGACGAGCTGTTCGCCCCCGAACTCCCGCTCGAGGATGGGGAAGTCCTCGCGGATCCGCTCGACGTCCAGCGCGGTCGACTCGCGTGTCTCCATTACGCGAACGGAGGGGCTCGACGGGCAACATTATTTCGGTCTGCCGAAACTCTGCTTGGGCTCGCGAAAACGATCGGCGGGCGTCCGGCGCGCTCAGAGCCAGACCAACTGGGCGTGTCGGGTGCCGTCGAAGTCCAGCACGTTCTCGGCCTCGACGAAGCCGTGCTCGATGGCGAGTTCGACGGTGTGGGTGCCCACGAGGTTGGCCGTGGTGCAAGCGGCGAGGCTCTCGACGACGCGCTCCTCGTCAACCCCCGTTTCGGCTTCCTCGCCGTCGTAGAAGGCCTCCTCGACCGTCAACGAGACGTCGCCGTTCTCGAAGGTCTCCCCGACGACGTCGGCGTCGCAGACGGCCACGAGGAGTCCTTCCTGGGTCTCGCGCTCGGTGAGGACGATGTCGGTCATTCCAGGAGCTCTTCCTGCTGGGCCTCGCGCAGCTCCTCTGCCTCCTCCAGGGCCTCCTCGGCGCGCTCGTCCTCGCCGACGGCCTCCAGCGCGATGGCCTGCTCCTCGAGGAGGTCGGCCGTCCGGAACCCCAACCGCAGGGCATTCTCGAAGCTGTTCAGGGCGTCCTCGCTGAGGCCGCGCTCGTTGAGTAGCAGGCCCCGGTTGTACCAGGCCTCGCCGAAGCGGGGGTCGAGTTCGACGGCGCGCTCGGCGTGTTCCAGCGCCTGTTCGGTCCGGCCGAACTCCCAGAGGGCGTACGCGAGGTTGGTCTCGGCCGTCGCGGCGTGGGGGCCGTCCTCGAGGACGTCCAGGGCCTCCTCGTAGGCGCCGATGGCGCGGTCGTACTCCTCGAGTTCCGCGTGGGCCACGCCCTTGTTGACCCAGGCCTCCTGCTCGACGGACTCTTCGTCGGCGTACCGGGCGGCCCGCTCGAAGGTCTCGGCGGCCTGCTCGTGACGCTTGATCCCCACGTAGCTCAGGCCGACGTCGATCAGGGCGTCCGCGTCGACGTCCTCGGCGACGACGTTCGCGTCGTCGAGGGTGTCGGGGAGGACGTGCGAGTCGACGGGGTCGACCACGCTCGGGTCCGCAGCGAGGTCCTCGGGGTCCAGGTCGAAGGGCTCGTAGGGATCGTCGAACCCCTGCCCGCTGGAGAACTCGTGGTCGTCGGGCTCGTCGGTCATCGACCGACTGTTGGGCGGGCGACCGGTTAAGGGCTGCGTCACGGCGACGCGAACGGGCGGGTCGCACTCGCTTCCAGCCGCAGGGCACGTCCCGGAACGCCGACTGCACGGACCCGGAACCGCCGCGAGCTTGATAGGGTCCCCGGCCCCAAGTCGCGACATGCGCCTGTTCGTCAGCGTGGACCTCGACGTCCTCGGCGACGAGGTCGCGGCGGTCCAGGAGCGCCTGGCCGGGGCCGAGGGCCTCCGGTTCACCGACCCGTTCCAGGCCCACGTCACGCTGAAGTTCCTGGGGGACACCGACGAGTCGCGCCTGCCGGCCCTGCGGGACGAACTGGCTGCGGCCGTCGCGGACGCCGACGTCGACCCATTCGAGGCGACCGTCGGCGGCCTCGGCGTCTTTCCCCACCTCGAGTACATCAGCGTCGTCTGGCTCGGCGTCCGCGAGGGGGCCGGCGACGAGGAACTGACCAGGCTCCACCGCGCACTCGAGGACCGGACCGTCGAGATGGGCTTCGACCCGGACGATCACGAGTTCACCCCACACGTCACGCTCGCCCGCATGGAGCACGCCGGCGGGAAGGACCTCGTCCAGACGGCCGTCCGCGAGACAGACCCCGAGGTGGGCAGTCTCACCGTCTCCGAGGTTCGACTGACGGAGAGTCGCCTCGACGCGGACGGACCCACCTACGAGACAGTCGCGGCGTTCCCCCTCTAACCGGCAGGTGCCGGGACGGCCCAGCACGCCCCGGGGTTTAGGCCCACCAAAAAGATAAGCATCGTGACAGTTATGGGGCGCGGTTTCCAACCGCCGGTAGATGTTCCTCGAGAACCTCGCGTTCGTCTTCGTGGCGGGGTTCGTCACGGCACTGGCGACGGGTCTGGGGGCTATCCCCTTCTTCGTGGTCGACGACATCGGGGACCGATGGAACGTGGTCCTCTGGGGGCTGGCCTCGGGAATCATGGTCTCGGCGTCGCTGTTCGGGCTGATCCAGGAGGGGCTCAACTACGGGAACCCGCTCCTGATCGTGCCCGGCCTGCTCGCCGGCGTCGTCCTGGTCGTCGTCGGACACGACGTGGTCGTCAACACCGAGATCGACCCGCGGGACTACGAGGAGGCGGACTTCTCGAAACTCGTGCTCATCCTCGGCGTCCTGACGGTCCACAGCTTTCCGGAGGGGATCGCCGTCGGGGTGGCCTTTGCGGAACTGGGCTTCGAGACCGCGGACGCCCTCTCGCTGTTTGGCTTCACCGTCCCGATCCTGGGCGTGTTCATGACGATCGCGATCTCCATACACAACGTCCCGGAGGGGGTCGCCATCTCGATCCCGCTGGAGTCGATGGGCGTCTCGAACTGGCGGAAGGTCTGGTGGGCCGTCTTCTCCAGCCTCCCGCAGCCGATCGGCGCCGTGATCGCCTTCGCCTTCGTCACGGTCGCCGTCGAGTTCCTTCCCTTCGGCTTCGGCTTCGCCGCCGGCGCGATGATCTACCTCGTCGCGAGCGAATTCGTCCCGGAGGCACTCGAGGCCGGCGCGTCCCTCGAACGGGGCGGGCGGCCGGAACTGGTCGCCGGTCTCACCGTCGGCGTCCTGCTGATGGTTCCGCTCGCATTCGTGTAGCCGGTGGCGCCCGGCGTCCCGTCTCGGGACGGACTGTGGGCGATCGTCAGATCCCGCTCGACGATCGGGTGGGACCGGCGATCTGCTGAAAGGAACACACCTATAAGCACGCACGCGGAAGGAGGCGACACCATGGGTAAGAAATCGAAGGCCAAGAAGCAGCGACTGGCGAAGCTCGACCGCCAGAACAGCCGGGTCCCGGCGTGGGTCATCCTCAAGACCGACCGGAACACACAGCGCAACCCCCAGCGTCGCCACTGGCGCCGCAGCGACACTGACGAATGAGCGCCAACGACTTCGACGAGCGCGTCATGACGGTGCCGCTCCGGGACGTCAACGCCGGCTCCGGCGACGCGGCCGCCGACGCCGCGATGGGGCTGATCCGCGAGCACCTCGCACAGCACTTCTCCGTCGACGAGGACGCGGTTCGCCTGGATCCCTCCATCAACGAGGCGATCTGGTCGCAGGGCCGCGCGAACCCGCCGAGCAAACTCCGCGTCCGGGCCGCCCGCTTCGAGGAGGAGGGCGAGGGGATCGTCGAAGCTGAGACCGCCCAGTAACGGTGCTGCGCGCCGCCTTCTCCGGCTCGGCGTACGTCGGCGTCTTCGCACGCGCGACCGACGACTGTCTCCTGATCCGGCCCGACGTCGACGAGGATCTCCGTGCGGACTGCGCGGACGAGCTCGGCGTCCCCGCCGTGCCGACGACCGTCGGCGGCGCCGGGACCGTCGGGTCGCTCGTCGCCGGCAACGGCAACGGCCTGCTCGCGAGCAGCCGCATCAGCGAGCGGGAGCGAACCCGGATCGAGGAGGCCACCGACCGCCCCGTCACCGAACTCCCCGGTCGGATCAACGCCGCCGGCAACGTCGTCGTCGCGACGGACGAAGGGGCCTACGTCCACCCCGACCTCTCCCGGGAGGCGGTCACCGCCGTCAGGGACGGCCTCGACGTGCCCGTCGAGCGCGGGGACCTCGCCGGCGTCCAGACCGTCGGGACGGCGGCCGTGGCGACGAACGCGGGCGTCCTCTGTCATCCGAAGGCGACCGACGCGGAGCTCGATCGACTGGAGGCGACCCTCGGCGTCCCCGCGGACGTCGGCACCATCAACTACGGGAGCCCGCTCGTCGGTTCGGGGCTGCTCGCCAACGAGCACGGCTACGTCGTCGGGCAGGACACCTCCGGACCGGAGCTCGGACGCATCGACGCCACTCTCGGCTACGTCGACTGAGTTCGGCGGACTTTACCGGGCCAGGTCCTGGCGGCCGGCCCGCTCGAGTCGCCGTCGCCAAACAGGTGGTATGGCAAACTTCTTCCGGCTCCCTCTCGGATCGGGACGTATGACAAACTACACGGTGACCGGCCGCTGGCAGGGACGCGACGGGTGGCAGCCCTTCGAGAAGGACCTCGACGCGCCCAACGAGGACGTCGCGACCGAGCACACCTACGCCGAGTTCGGCTCGAAACACGGGCTCAAGCGCTCGCAGGTCGAGATCGAGGAGGTCCAGACATGAGCCTCGGTGGCGGCGGCAACCAGCAGCTCCAGGAACTCGCCCAGGAACTCGAGGCGATCGAGGAGCAGCGCGAGGCCATCGAGGCCGAGATCCAGTCGTTGCGAACCGAACAGACCGAGATCGACGAGGCCATCGAGGCCATTCGGACCCTCGAGAGCGGCTCGACCGTCCAGGTACCGGTCGGCGGCGACGCCTACATCCGCGCCGAGATCGCCGACATCGACGAGGTCGTCGTGAGCCTCGGTGGCGGCTACGCCGCAGAGCGCGACCAGGACGGAGCCGTCGACTCGCTGGAGTCCAAGCAGGACACCATCGACGGCCGCATCGAGGAACTCCAGGAGCAGGTATCCGACCTGGAGACCGAGAGCGAGGAACTCGAGGAGCGCGCCCAGCAGATGCAGGCCCAGCAGATGCAGCAGCTCCAGCAACAACAGCAGCCCGACGAGTAGGGGCCGATGTTCGACGGACTGAAGGACAAGCTGCAAGGGTTCACGAGCGACGTCGAGGCGGAAACCGACGTCGACGAGGATGACCTCCCCGCGGACGAACCGGCCGAGGACTCGCCGGTCGATCCCGACGACAACGGCGCCATCCCCGACGACGTCGAGGTCGCCCCCGAGGACGGTGGGGCTGCCGACGCCGACGGGGCCACCGGCGAGTCGGCCGCGGCCGACGGCACAGCTGAATCGACGGCCACCGAGCCGAACGAAACCGCGGACGGCGAGGACGAATCCGGCGACGAGGAGGGCCGGGCCCTCACCGAGCGGGCCAAACTCTTCGCGACGGGCAAGACTGTCGTCGACGAAGACGACCTCGAACCCCACCTCGACGACCTGGAGATGGCGCTCCTGCGCAGCGACGTGGAGATGGGCGTCGCCCGAGAGATCCTCGACGGCGTTCGGGCGAACCTGACCGGCGAAACGCGGCGGCGACTGTCCTCGACGGGGAGCCTCGCACGGGACGCCCTCCGCGAGGCGCTCTTCGACGTCATCAGCGTCGGCCAGTTCGACTTCGAGGAGCGGATCGCCGCGGCCGACAAGCCGGTGACGATCGTCTTCACCGGCGTCAACGGCGTCGGGAAGACGACGACCATCGCGAAACTCTCGCGGTACCTCGACGAGCAGGGCTTCTCGACGGTGCTCGCGAACGGCGACACCTACCGCGCCGGGGCCAACGAACAGCTCCAGCAACACGCCGAGAACCTCGGCGAGAAGGTCATCTCCCACGAGCAGGGGAGCGACCCGGCGGCGGTCATCTACGACGCCGTCGAGTACGCCGAAGCCAACGACGTGGACGTTGTCCTGGGCGATACGGCCGGCAGGCTCCACACCAGCGAGGGCTTGATGGACCAGCTCTCGAAGATCGATCGCGTCATCGACCCCGACCTGACGCTGTTCGTCGACGAGGCCGTCGCCGGTAAGGACGCCGTCAACCGCGCCCGGGAGTTCGACGACGCCGCCGAGGTCGACGGCTCGATCCTGACGAAGGCCGATGCCGACCCCCAGGGCGGTGCGGCCATCTCGATCGCCCACGTGACGGGCAAGCCGATCCTCTTTCTCGGTACGGGCCAGGGATACGACGACATCGAGCGGTTCGATCCGGAGTGGATCGTCGACGAACTCCTCGGCGAGGACTGACGACGGCCCGCCGCCTGCTCCCCGCTCGGTTCAGACCACCAGCCCCGCCTGGAGCGCGGCGACGGCCAGCGTCAGGAACGAGCGACGCGGCCGAAATCCGCGTGACGGACGACCAGGTGCCCGTGGCCGTCGAGGTGACCGACGACCGGCCGCACCTCCTGTTTCGGGACGACGAGGGCATCGTGCGTGCGTCGGTGGACACGGACGACGCCGCGCTGCGCGACTGGACCGAGACCCTCCACGAGTCCTTTTGTGCCGAGCGACGCCCCTTTCGCCCGCCGACCTTTCGGGATGACGGCGGTGCCGAACCAACGAATCGCCTGACGGCAGTGCCACGACGCCAGGGACCCACACCTACAGGGGAAAATTGCCTGTAGCGGTGACGTGGCGGGGTCGGGGCCGGCGGCCGGTACGGGAAAAACCGCACGACGGTGCCGGGACGAGGCGTGCCTGCGTGGGACAGCCTGCCGGGACACTCCCGGCAACAATATCTCCTTCAGGCGAAGTGTGGCGGTTTTCTCCGAGACGGCGTCAGTAAAGTGGGTCCAGGTGATGGAATGGGTAAGAGCGGCAGGTGCCGGACGCCTGCCGGGAGCACGGATGTACCAGTCTACAACGGGAGGCAACCGATGAATACGGTCGAGCAGTGGAAAGCGGACAAACACCCCCTGGAGATGGTCGAACTCGTCGAGGAGTTCGCCGAGGAGGGGCTCTCCTTCGACGAAATCGAGGAGCGGGAGGGCGACGGCGTCTGGGAGCGGATGAAGTGGACCGGCATGTACACCCACGGCGTCCAGCGGGGCTACATCATGATGCGGACGAAGGTCCCTGGCGGCTACCTGACGCCCGAACAGGCCGAGGTCGTCGGCGAGGTGGCCTCGGAGTACGCCAGAGCGCCCGAGGAGTTCGGCGGCGCCGAGCAGAACGAACTCTGGGGCGACGCCTACCTCGACATCACGACGCGCCAGGACGTCCAGAAACACTGGATAGAGATCGAGGACGTCCCCGAAATCTGGGACCGGTACGACGAGGTCGGTCTGACGACCATCGGCGGCTGTGGCGACGGTGCCCGGAACGTCCTGGGCTGTCCCGCCGCCGGCCTCTCGGACCACGAGTGTTTCAACGCCCAGCCGGTCGTCGACGCGGTGTCGGACTTCTTCGAGGGCAACCGGGAGTACGGCAACCTCCCCCGGAAGTTCAAGATGACCATCACGGGCTGTACGGAAGACTGCTCCCAGTCACAGATCAACGACATCGGGCTGACGCCCGCGAAGAAGGAGATCGAGGGTGAGTGGCAGTACGGCTTCCACGTGAAGGTCGGCGGCGGGCTCTCGGACGGTCCCCGAATGGCATCGCCACTCGACGTCTTCGTCCCGCCGGAAGACGCCGTCGAGTTCTGCCGCGCCGTCGCCCAGACGTTCAAGGAACTCGGCGACCGCCACAACCGCGGCGTCTGCCGGATGCGCTACCTCGTCGAGCAGGTCGGCCCCGAGAAGTACGAAGAGGCCATCCGCGACCGCGCGAGCGTGGACTTCCCGACCAGCGGGCAGGACCTGACAGAGGGCTACCGCGGCGACCACACCGGCGTCCACGACCAGAAGGAAGACGGCCTCACGTACGTCGGGTTCAACGTCATCACCGGCCGGATGGGCGGCGACGAGTTCGCGGAAGCCGCCCGCGCGGCGAAGAAGTACGGCACCGAGGACGCCTCCGTCCGCCTGGCCACCGACCAGAACTTCCTCATCACGCACGTTCCCGAGGAGAACGTCGACGACCTCCTCGCCGAGGAGTTCGCCCAGGAGTACAAGCCCGACCCCGGCCCCTTCGAGCGCGGCGCCGTCGGCTGTACCGGCTCGGAGTTCTGCAACTACGGTATCATCGAGACGAAAAAGCGAGTGAAGCGGTGGGCGCGAGAACTCGAAGAGCGCATCGACACGCCCGACGACCTGGAGGTCGTCCGGATGCACATGTCCGGCTGCTCGGCCTCGTGCGCCCAGCCCCAGATCGCGGACATCGGCTTCCGGGGCGAGACCGTGCAGGTCGATGACGATGGGAACACGGACATCCCCGACGACGCCGACCGCGGCGACTACGAGAACCTCGTCGAGGGCATGGACTTCGGCCTCGGTGGGGCTCTCGGGACGGACAACGAGTTCCTCGACTGGGTCGAGAGCGCCGTCCCGGCCCACGCCGTCGTCCCAGCGCTCGAAAAACTCTTCACCGCGTTCGCCGACGAACGCCACGAGGGCGAACGGTTCTACGGCTGGTGTCGGCGGGTCGACAACGACCGCCTGCGGACCATCATGCAGCGCGCCGACGCCAACGTTTCGGGAGGTGTCGCCCATGGCGACTGAGGAGTTCGAGGACGCCAGCGACGAGCCAGAACTGGTCGAAGACGGGCCGGGACTCGGCGCTGACCCCGGCGTCGGGGCCGAGGCGGTCGCGGATGCTCCGGAACGCGTGCTGCCGGGCGTCCCGGCCGCCGGGACCGACGGCACGGGTGTGCCGGAGGTCGACGGGGCCGGGAACCGGACCAGCGAGCAGACCGAGACCATCCCGCCCGCGGCAGACGAGACGGGCGCGGTTGAGGCCACCGGGGCAGACGACGGCTGTACCGACGGATATTGCACCTGCGGTGCAGGCGACGAGTCTAGCGGACCCGACGCGAGCGACTCGCCACGCGCCGTCGCCGACGGCGCCGGTGCGGAGGCCGCTGGTGGCACGCCGACGAACGTTACCAAGGACGGCGAACTGGCCGACCTCGAGTTCACCGAGCCCGCGGAGGGACAGAGCCAGCTACTCCCTGGCGAGCACCGCGAGGGCACGCCCACGACGGCGGACACGCGCGTCGGCGTCCCGGAGGGCGTCGATCTGGAGACGCCCACGTACTCCATCCGGTCGGAGATGAACGACATCGAGACGCCCGACGAGAAGACGTGGTTCATGGAACTCGACGAGGCCGTCATCGACGAGGGCCGCTGCATTCAGTGTGGGACCTGCGTCGCCGCCTGCCCCAGCGACTCCATCGGTATTGGCGACGACGACCTGCCCGAGCTGGTGAAGATGTGCACCGGCTGCTCGCTGTGCTGGGACTTCTGCCCGCGCGGTGGCCTGCGCTACGAGCGCCAGTGGAAAATCACCGGTGGCGAGGACAACGTCAAGGGCGCCGGCGACCCCATCACGGAGTTCTCCGCGCGCGTTACCGACGACTGGCGCGAGGGGTCCCAGGACGGCGGCGTCGTCACGGGCATCCTCTCGACGCTACTGGAGGCGGGCGAAATCGACGGCGCCCTCGTCGCCACGGAGTCCGACGAGGAGCCCTGGAAGGCGGAGGCGTTCCTCGCGACGACCCACGAAGAGCTCGTCGAGAACACCGGCACCATCTACAACCAGACGATGGCGCTCGGGAACCTCAGCTTCGACGACTGGGCACACAAGCTCCCCGAGGGTAAGGACTGGGACGACATCTCACTCGCCCTCGTGGGCACGCCCTGCGAGATCGAAGGCATTCGCGCGCTGCAGGACTTCGGCTGGGAGTACGGTAGCCAGGAGGACGGCGTCCGCGCCATCGACTACACCATCGCGCTGATGTGTACGAAGAACTTCAACTACAAGTCCCTCATCGGCGAGGAACTCGTCGAGCACCGCGACGTCGACATCGACGAGGTCGGCAAGATGGACGTCCTCCACGGGAAGCTGATGGTCGACGACCTGGACGGCAATCGGATCGTCGAGGAGGAAATCGAGCACTTCCACGACGCCGCCCTCAAGGGCTGTAACGAGTGTGCGGACTTCACGGGCTTCTGTGCCGACGTGACCGTCGGGTCCGTCGGGTCCGCCGACGAGTACTCGAGCGTCATCGTCCGGACCGAGCAGGGCCTCGACGCCTGGGAGCTGACCGAACCGCACCTCGACTACCACGACCTGGAGGACAAGGGCGCGGTCGGCAAGCTCCAGGGCTGGGACAAGAAGAAGGCCTTCGAGAGCCTCGAGCGGCCCTTCGACCCCGACGCGCCGCGGTTCATCGATTACACCGACCACGCCGAGAACTACGGGACGGAGCTGAACCCGCACGACCGCGGGCACTGAATTCGACCAGCCGGCTCAGTACGAGACGACGTCGACGTCGGGAATTCGTTCGAAGTGGCTCACGTTCCGAGTTATGAGCGGTTCGTCTTCGAGTATTGCGGTCGCCCCGACGATGCAGTCCTCGCGTTCGATGGGCGCCCCGTCGACGTATAGGTCGCCCGAGAGTTCACCTGCGCGCCGCATGACCGTGTAGTCTGCGGGGACGACGGCCTTCGAGTCCACAACGTCGAGAACAGCCTGGCGCTCCGCCTCGGAGCGGTCGGCACGGCGGACACCCTCGTGGAGTTCGAGAATGGTGACGGCCGATAGTTTCTGGGGACGGTGACGTGCCTGGAGGTCTTCCACGCGAGCTGGTGCCCCGTTCGCGCTTCGAATCAAGTCGATGACGAAGGACGTGTCCAGTATCATTCCCCGCTCAGTTCCTCGGCGATGCGGTCACTCCGCTCGCGGGACCGCTCCCTCCCCTCCTGAATGGCGTCTTCCAGTTCGTCCGCGTCCGGCCAGATGCCGACGATTTCGTCCCACGGCCGTTCGCCAGCCAAGCGTTTGACGACGTCGCTAAAGCTCTCCCCGTCGCGTTTCTTGGCGCGTAACTGCTCGTAAGCCTCCTCGTCGAGGGAAATCGTCTTGGTGGCCATAATACACAGTTGTGTGTGTTAGTATTTAAAGTATGGTCCGCCTCCGTTGGCCCCGTCTCGCAAGCGCGGTGTACAGGCGGCTGACACGAGCGGAAAGAGGTGTATCGGTCCAGATACCCGAGACCGAACCAGTAAAGGTCCCCACGACCGAGCCAACTGACGAACCAAGTGGTCCTCCCACCATGACCGACACTTACGACGTCGTCATCGCTGGCGCTGGCCCTGCGGGCGGCCAGTGCGCCCGCGATCTCGCGGCACGGAACCACGACGTCCTCGTCCTCGAGACCGAGGGCGAAGCCGAGTTCCCCGCACAGAGCAACAAGTCCACGGCCGGGACCTTCCCCTCCACGATGGTCGGCTTCGGGATCCCCGACGACGTGGTGATGCAGTTCACCGACGCCGTCGTCCTCGAGTCCCCGAACAACTACACGAAGCGGACCCAGTCCGGCGCGGTGCTGGAGTTCGCGGACTTCAAGCAGTGGCTCGTCGACGAGAGCCAGGCCGACGGCGCCGAGTACCGCTTCGACGCCCGCGCGACGGGCCCCATCCTGGACGAGGACGGAACGATCGAGGGGGTCCGGTACAACGGCGACGAGGCGGTCTACGCCGACATCGTGATCGACGCGACCGGTCCGGCCGCGCCGCTGGCGAAGCAACTGGGCGTCGTCGACCTCCAGCGCGAGCGCCAGGCCATCGGCATCGAGTGGGAGATGACCGGCGTGAAGCCAGACGTCGAGGGCTACGCCGACCTGACGGACACGATGATGCTCCGACTGGACCACGAGGACGCGCCGGGCGGCTACGCCTGGATCTTCCACACCGGCGACGACACGGCGAAGGTCGGCCTCTGCTACATCCAGAACGACGTCCACACGAAGCGCGCGAGGGAGAGCCACACCGTCGACGACTACCTCCAGGGCTGGCTCGACCGCGACCCGCGACTGCAGGACGCGGAACGCATCGACGGGAAACAGCACCGTGGCTCCGCACACATCCAGTTGCCGACGACGCTCCACACGGACAACTTCATGGCCGTCGGCGACACAGTCCCGTCGGTCGATCCGCTCTGGGGTGAGGGCATCGGCAAGTGTATGCGCTCCGGGCGCGCGGCGGCCATCGCCGCGGACAACGCCCTGACGCAGAGTTCCCGGGACACCTCCGCCGAGGAGCTGTCGGTCTACGAGGAGTACTGGCACGACCAGGTCGCACCGAGCCAGAAGACGCGCCTCCTGATGACGGAACTGCTCTACCGCGCGTCGAACTCGCGGTACGACGCGCTCATGCGCGATCTCGATTCGATGGGGCGAGACGGATTGGCGAGGGCCAACAGCGGGGACAAGCGCGCCATCGCGAAGCTCCTGAAGCTCCGGGACCTGCCGGAACTGGCCGGGTTCGGCTGGGAGGTCCTCTCGGGCAAGTGGGCCGGCGATCCCAACTGAGCGGTCGCGCGAGGGGCTTCCCCCGGCACGGATTCGCGGCCCGTGACCGGCAGCCGCGAGAAAAAGGCTTTACCCACCTAGCCGCGTAGAGACGGCAAATGGTACTCGACGACCTCGGCTCCTCGCTACGTGGCACGCTCGACAACCTCCGGGGGAAGTCACGGATTTCCGAGGAGGACGTCGACGACGTCGTCAAGGAGATCCAGCGCTCGCTCATCCAGGCCGACGTCGACATCGCCATCGTTCAGGACCTCTCGGACGCGATCAAGGCCCGGGCGCTCGACGAGGAGCCGCCCGCTGGCACGTCGCCGCGGGACTGGGTGTTGCGCATCGTCTACGAGGAACTCGTCGAACTCGTCGGCGACTCGACCGAACTCCCGCTGGAGCCACAGACCATCGTGCTCGCTGGCCTCCAGGGATCGGGGAAGACCACGACGGCCGCGAAGATGGCCTGGTGGTTCTCGAAGAAGGGGCTCCGCCCCGCGATCATCCAGACCGACACCTTCCGGCCGGGCGCCTACGACCAGTCGAAACAGATGGCCGAGCGCGCGGAGGTCGACTTCTACGGCGACCCCGACTCGGAGGACCCGGTAGCGATCGCTCGCGAGGGCCTCGACGCCACCGCGGACGCGGACGTCCGCATCGTCGACACGGCCGGTCGCCACGCGCTGGAGGACGACCTGATCGCGGAACTCGAGGAGATCGACCGCGTCGTCGAACCCGACCGGACGCTGCTCGTCCTCGACGCGGCCATCGGCCAGGGCGCGAAAGACCAGGCCGCGCGCTTTCAGGAGGCCGTCGCGGAGGGCATCGACGGGGTCGTCATCACTAAACTCGACGGGACGGCGAAGGGTGGTGGGGCGCTCGCCGCCGTCGACCAGACGAACTCGACGATTGCCTTCCTGGGCACCGGGGAGACCGTCAAGGACGTCGAGCGCTTCGAGCCGTCGGGCTTCGTCTCGCGCCTGCTCGGGATGGGCGACCTGGAGCAACTCACCGAGCGGGTCGAGCGCGCGATGGCCGAGACGGGCGAGGACGACGACTGGGAGCCCGAGGACATTCTGGAGGGGCAGTTCACCCTGAAGGACATGCAAAAGCAGATGGAGGCGATGAACAAGATGGGGCCGCTCGACCAGGTCATGGACATGATCCCGGGCATGGGCGGCGGGATCAAAGATCAGCTACCCGACGACGCGATGGACGTCACCGAGGACCGGATGCGTGACTTCGACGTCGTCATGGACTCGATGACCGAGGACGAACTCGAGAATCCCCGCCAGATCGGCGCGAGCCGGACCGAGCGCATCGCCCGCGGCGCGGGCAAGCCCGAGGAGCGCGTCCGCGAACTCCTCCAGCAGCACAAGATGATGGAGCGCACGCTCAAGCAGTTCCAGGGCATGGGCGAGGGCGACATGGAGCGGATGATGCAGCAGATGCAGGGCGGTGGCGGACCGGGCGGTCCCGGCGGCATGGGTGGGATGGGCGGCGGTGGCGGCAACCCCTTCGGTGACTGAACGGGCGCGTCAGGCCGCCGACTCTGTCGATTCTGCAGCCGTCGTGGCGTTCGACGAGCGGCCGCGTCGACGAGCACGGTAGCCTCGGTAGAGCCCGTAGGCGAGCGCCCCGAGTCCGAGGAGGAGGACCACGAGATCGAGCAGCCCACCGAGGATCGGGATTCGGGTGACGGCGACCATCACGACTGTCCCGAGCACCAGCGCCGCCCAGCGGTTGTCGACGTCGACGAACGAGAGGAGCCAGGCACCCAGGACGTAGCGACCGAGGACGACCCCCAGCCAGACGGCGAGCCCGTAGACGATCGCCCCCGCCAGCGCGAGCGGGATGCCGACGATCGTGATGGCGAGCAGGACGAGCAGGATCGGCACTCCGACCAGCGCAAGAAGTCCGACGGCCCCGGTCCGGACCGGCCGCTCGACAGTCCGGTCGGACATCCCACGCGTGAACCGCGGAAAGACGAGCAGGAGGACGGCACCGACCACGAGATTGACGAGGAAGAAGTAGACGCCGAAGACGAACCCGGGGATCGACGGCAGCGGGTCGCCGATCTCGAGGTCCGGGTTCCGGACCAGTTCGCCGCCGACCGTGGCACCCGAACTCCGGGTCAGGTTACCGTCGTACTCCAGGTCGCCGCCGATCGAGGCCGTCGGGCCGAGGACGATGTCGCCGGCCCCGACGCGAGCGGGCCCGCCGACCCGGCCGTCGATCAGCACGCTCCCGGCACCGGCCTCGAAGGTTCCCCCGACGCTCGCGTTCTCCGTGAGCTGGACGGAGCCACCGGAGGCGCTGACGTCGCCGCCGACGGTCCCGGCGATCACGACGTTCCCGCTCGCCGTCTCGACGTCCCCGGTCACCTCGCCGAGGATCCGGACGTTGCCGGCGAAGACCTGGAGGTCGCCGTCGACGGTCCCGCGGATCGCGACGTCGCCGCCGTAGGCCTCGATGTCGCCGGTGGTTTCACCGGCTTCGACGACGACGGTGCCCCCGGCGCGGGGCTCGGCCACGGCCGGCGCTGGGACGATCGCGAGGCAGACCAGGACGGCGACGAGGAGGACGACGCGGCTGTGGGACCCTGTCGGGCGTGTCATACGTGGCCTCTCTCCCTGCAAATCCTTGAAAGGTGGCGGACGGGTTCAGACGGCGGGAATCGCGGGCTGGCTCCTGGCGAGGCGGTCACACCGGACCCGGCGACGGGACCGCCACTGCCGGGATCGCCGGCGCGTGTTCAACGCGAGCGGTTCGCCTGCTCGTCGAGGTCGCTGCCAAGCGCCCGCGCCACCGCCACGAGAAAGCCCATGCCGGTCTGGACCTGGGGGTCGCGCATCGCCCTGGCCAGGCCAACGATCCCGAGGCGCTCGGGCTCCGCCTCGGTCGCCTCACCGACTGCGGCAAGGGTCGACTCCAGGCCGCGGGCGACGTCTTCGTCCGCCGCCGTGTCCGCGACCTCGCCCAGGCGGGCGCCGGTACTCGCGAGCGTCGTGACCATCTCGTCGTCCATGGCCGCACTCAGGAGCGCGAGTGCGTCGGCGACCCCGATCAGGTCGTCGAGCGTCCCCGTCTCCTGGAGGCGGACGAGCGTCTCGAGCGACTCGGCGATCGCCTCGGGGTTCTCCGAGACGACGCGATCAATCTCCGTGGTTTCGTCCGTGTGCTGGTCCGTCATCGAATCACCTCAGAGTAGCCCCCTGGCGGTGAGCCAGTAGGACTCGTTGTAGCCCAGTTTCGCCCAGTGCAGCATCCTCGAGGCGGGCCTGACCGTCGGCTCGTCGCCGTAGCCGAACTCGATGAAGGTGGCCGCGTCGGTGCCCGCCTCGAGGAAGCAGACCGTCTTGCCATCGTAGGAGGCGGTCGCCGTCTCCCCGCGGGCGCGGCTGGCGATCCGATCTGCGACCGGGCCGGCCTCGAAGTGGGCCACGCTGCCGGCTTTGCTCGTCGGGACGTCGGCGACGTCGCCGATGGCGTAGACGTCCTCGGCCGCCGTCGCCTCGAGCGTGTGCTTGTCGACGTCGACCCAGCCGTCCTCGCCCAGTCCCGCCTCGGCGACGACATCGCTGCCAGCGTGCGGGGGGATGGCGACGAGCAGGTCGTAGTCGAACTCGGCGCCCTCCATCGTCTCGACGGTTTGCGCGTCGGGATCGACGGCCTCGACGTTAACGAAGGTCTCGAGGGCGATGTCCCGCTTTTCGAACTGGGCGCTGGCCCAGTCTGCGACGGGCTGGAGGCCGTGGGCGCGCTGGATCGGGTACGTGTATGTCAGGTCGATGTCCTCCCGACGCCCCCGCTCGCGGAGCCAGTCGTCGACCATCAGGACGAACTCGACCGGCGCGGCCGGACACATGTGCGGGACGCCTACGACGCTGAGGACGAGGTGACCCTCGGTGAAGGTCGCGAGTTCGTCCCGGAGGGCTGTCGCGCCCTCCGGCCCGTAGAAGTGGTGTGCCCCCGCTTCGAGTCCGGGCACCTCGTCCGGCGCGAGGGACGCGCCCGTGGCCAGGACGAGCTGGTCGTACGTCCAGTCCGGCCGGTCGCGCAACGTCAGTCGCTTCTCGTCGGTGTCGACTGCCTCCAGGCGGTCGACGACCACGTCGATCCGGTCGTCGACCAGGTCTCGGAGGGGGCGTCTGGCGTCGGCGACGGTCTTCTCGCCGAAGGGCACGTACAGGAAGACCGGCTTGTAGACGTGCTCGGGATCGTCGGAGAGGAGCGTCACGTGGACGGTCCCGTCGGCGATCTCTGCGTCGAGTCGGTCGGCGAGGCGGTTGGCGAGAACGGTCCCGCCCGTTCCCCCGCCGACGACGATGATTTCGTGTGGCATGGTCGGGAGTGGGGACCGGGACGCCCCGCTCAGGTCACCTCCACGTAGATGTCCCACTCGCTGCCGTCCTCGGCGTCTTCGATGCCCAGCAGGTCGTGCCCCGCCTCGTCGAGCCACTCGGGCACGTCGGTCTTGGAGCCGCTGTCGGAGGTCCGCAGTTCGATGACGGTGCCCGGATCCGATTCCTTGACTTTGCCGATGAGGTCCATCAACGGGCCGGGGCACGTCGCGCCCCGGGCGTCGACCGTCTCGTCGGGTTCGTAGGTCGTGTTGCTCATTGTCGTGGTGTCGAATGCGTGTGTAATCTGTGCAATCTATACCCCGGCGCCGACCAGCCGTACCGACTGTACCGACCACCTGTTCGTCGAGTGTCTCGCTGCCGACGCCCGCCACGCCGTGGGCGTTCGCGACGACGCAGCGACAGCCGTCCACTGCAGCCTTCGTCGCCCCTGTCTGGGGTCTCGCCCGACGACGTGTCGGGTTCCTCGACGCGGAACCGTTGGTCCCGCCGGTCGTGGATGACCTACGTGTATCGAGGGGCCGAGGCCGTATTGAATTGTGGTATAATCCCAAGATAGTGAGAATCCAGCCTGGGAAAACAAACTGCTCTGCTGCCCCGTCCAGCCGGGGCACGCACTCGCCTGCGAATCCGCCGCGACCGGCCGTCTGTGCCCCTTTCGGTCCGGGACTGCCCGTCGGCCGGTGCGCGGTGCGCCCGGCTTTTTAACCCCGGCGGTCGTCCCGACAGGCAATGACCGTCCGCGAGGTCGCGGCCGGGGCCTACCGTGAGGCCCTGCCCGTCCTGCTGGTGAGTGCCAGCGGCGGCCTGTTCGCGGGGCTGGTCCTCGGCGGGATGGAGTCTGAACTGCGCGCCGTGCCGGGTCTGCTGTTGCTCGTTCCTGCCATCCTGGCCACGCGGGGGAACGTTTACGGCTCCCTCGGCGCGCGGATCGGTTCCGGGCTCCACCAGGGGCTGATCGACGCGGCCGTGACGATTCGCGACGAGCGCCTGCGTGGCGCGATCGTCGCCGCGCTCCTCAACGGCGTCCTGGTGAGTGTCGCCGCGGCTATCATGGCATTCGGACTGCTCGCCGTCCTCGGCCGGCCCGCCGCGCCGCTGTCCACCCTGGTGGCGATCACCTTCCTGACGGGACTCCTTTCGGGCCTGCTGCTCACGACCGCCGTCGTCACTGTCGTGGTGTTCGGCTATCGCCGGGGGTTGAATCCCGACACTCTCGCCGGTCCCGTCGTGACGACGACGGGGGACCTCGTCGGGGTCGCCACCCTGCTGTTGACAACGCGACTCGTCCTCTGGCTAGGGGGTGGCTAGCGTGAGCGCGGACGGCTCGACCGGCCACTGGTCCGTTAGCGCGATCACGCGGGCAATGTTACCCCTGTTGCTCGTCCTGACTGTCATCGAACTGGGGAGCGGGCTCGTCCTCGATGCCCTCCAGGAGACGCTGCTCGCCTATCCGACGCTGTTGATCCTCGTCCCCGTCACGATCGGCATGGCCGGGAACCTCGGCAGTATCCTCGCCGCGCGTCTCTCGACGGCGTTTCACCTTGGACTGCTTTCCTTCGACCCGACGGACGATCACCTCGCGGGCAACGGCCTCGCGACGGTGGCGCTCGCGGTCACGCTTTTCCCCCTCGTCGGCGCTGGCGCCTGGCTCCTGGCGTGGGTGGTCGCCGACCCCGCTCTCGCGCTGGCGACGGTCGTCCTGGTGGCGCTCGCCAGCGGCGTCGCGCTCGCCGTCCTGGCCGTCCTCGTCACCGTGGTGACGACCTACGGCGCCTACCGGTTCGAACTCGACCCCGACGACGTCGTGATTCCCATCGTCACCAACGTCTGTGACGTGCTGGGCGTCGTCGTCCTCTTCGGGGCCGTCCGTGCCATCGTCTGACGATGCCGTGACGCGCAGGTGCCACCTGGACGCGGACGGGGAAACGACGAAGTGGGACCCCGTCGTTGTCCCCGACAATGTCCGACCTCGGGGACTTCACTGAGTACGACGGCGACCCCGGCGACGCGCCGGAGGACGTCGAGGCGGCGGGATCGACCGCCGACGACTCGGCGACCCAGTCCTCCACCCCCGACCGCGCGAGGGGCAACGCTGCCTCGCGCGACGACGATTTCGAGGCGTACGACGCCGATCCCGTCGGAACCGACACCGGCATCGGCGTCCTGTCGGCCGCGGAGGGCCTGCGCATCCACGAGGAGGACGGCGAGACGCGCCTCCGGGCCTACGTCACCGCCGGGAACCGGTCCGACGTCCGCATCGGGACGTACCTGCTCGCGCCCTACCCCGACGGCGAGTCGCTGTTCGCCCGCGTCGCGGGTATCGAGTACGCCCAGGAGTACCGCGCCGACGACGCCACCGAGATCCACGCCCGCCGCGCGATGCGCTCCGCGGGCATCGACGAGGCCGACTTCAAGCTCATGGCCAGTCTGGAGCCCGTGGCGGTGCTCTACGAGGACGGCGACGAGTTGCGCCGGCGCATGACCGACCGCGTCCCCAAGCCCGAGACCGTCGTCCGCCACGCAGACGACACCGAGGAGATCACGACCGGACTGAAAATCCCCGACTCGGGGGTCTTCTTTGGCCACCTCGCCGTGGGTGGCGAGAAGGTCCGGACCGTGGCGGAGCCACCGACAATCGCCTACCGCCTCCGGGACGACTACGAGCGCGGCGACCCGCTGGTCTTCCGGCACACCCTGATCGCGGGGGGTACCGGCTCCGGGAAGACCCACGCCGCGAAGAACGTCCTCCGGCAGTTCCTGGCCGAGGACCGCACGTATCCGGTCGAGGCCGGCGGTGATCGCGAGGTCCGCCCCGCCGTCGTCCAGTTCGACCCCCAGGACGAGTACGCCCAGATGCACGACGACGGGGACTACGACGAGGACTTCGCGCGGCGCGTCGAGCGCGACGGCGTCGCCCACGGCGGCCACGACGACACGCTCGCGTTCGTGCCGAAGATCCAGGGCGCCAGCTACGACGCCAGCCACCACCGCGCCGAGCAGGTCGAGTTCACCATCCCCTTCTCGATGGTCAGGGACAACCCCTGGCTGATCGCCGGCAGCGGGCTCAACGACAACCAGTACAACGCCCTCGCGTACGAACTCCTGCCGCGCTTCGGCGACGAGTACGGGGGCGGCGCGACCTACGACCAGTTCACCACCTTCCTCGACGACCCCGCCCTCCGCGAGGAACTGGACGAGTCGGGGCGCGTCCACGAGGCCACCTTCGACGCCGTCGCGCGGCGCGTCCGGGGCTTCGGCCACGTCTTCGACCAGGACGCCAAGCCCATCACCGAGCGCATCCACGAGTTCGTCCGGCCAGGGGGACTCACGTGCGTCCCGACCTACCACGTGACGGACACGCGCGCGACGGAGACGGTCGTGCTTGCGCTCGCGTCGCTCCTGGTAGACGAGAAGCTCTCGAACGACCCGACCTACGACCGGATCAAGGACACGCCCCTGCTCGTCGGCATGGACGAGGCCCACAACTTCCTGACCGACGCCGAGAGCGTCCAGGCCCGGAAGGTCATCGGGAAGTTCACCGACGCCGCCAAGCAGGGCCGCAAGGAGCGCCTGGGACTCTTCCTGATCACGCAGGACCCCCAGGACATCGCCGAGCCCGTCTTCAAGCAGATCAACACGACTGTCGTGTTGAATCTCGGGGACGAGGACGCGATTTCCGCCGTGAACATCCCGAGCGAACTGGAGTCGAAGGTCCCCTACATGGAGCAGGGCCAGATGGTGGTGTATTCTCCCGACAATTCGGAGCCCGTGGAGCTGATTGGGTTAGAGCACTGTCTGACGAGGCACGGTCGGGATTCGTGAGATTATGGAGTTGTAGCTGTGGTCGATTGAGTCGCTACCAACGGCACGAAAGCCCCGGCGCGCTACGCTCCCGCGGC
>Ga0207756_100262_pt1 | contig 24250 bp, 23 predicted proteins | sample A23M1SouthBayCA_FD_187748 | JGI IMG/M metagenome (GOLD analysis project Ga0207756, IMG submission 187748) | Aerobic enrichment media microbial communities from Eden Landing Ponds, California, USA - A23 M1 (3) (SPAdes) | ecosystem: Environmental > Aquatic > Marine > Unclassified | place...
GACCGGCCGATCGACGCGACGGCGAACTGAGCTGACTCGACCGACCGACGCGACGGCGGACCGAGCGGACACGACGGGCGCGATGGCGGACCGAGCGGACTGGACCGACCGACGCGACTGCGGACCGACTTGGGCCGAACGCACCCGCGCCGGGTGGCCGCGGACTCCAGTACGGTCGGCGGCCGCGGACGATTCTCGCGTCGGGTTCACGCCCCTGGAACCAGCAAGCATCCCCGCCGACCGTGACGCCCCATATCATTCACCCTCCTCTTGGAGAGTCCATTCATACCGAGCGTGCCACGCGACCTCGAAGTACGACGCACGGGCCCCGACCGGCCCACGACGTCACCCATGACGGACGAACCACTCACCGCCGTCCAGTACGGCATCGGCCCGATCGGCAGTCGCATCGTGCAGGCAGCGAACCGCACAGGCGTCGAGTTCGTCGGCGCCGTCGACGTCGACCCGGAGAAGGTCGGCGACGACCTCGGCGAGGTCGCCGGCCTCGGCGAGTCCCTCGACGTCACCGTCACCGACGACGCGGCCGACGCGCTCGCGGCCGACCCGGACGTGGTCTTCCACTCGACCGTCTCCTCCGTCGAGGCCGCCGCACCCCAGCTGACGGAGGCGCTCGAAGCGGGCGCGAACGTCGTCTCCACAACCGAGGAGCTCTCCTACCCCTGGTGGTCGAACGCGACGGTCGCCGAGGAACTCGACGCGGTCGCCCGCGAGCACGCCGGCACCGTCCTCGGAACCGGCATCAACCCCGGGTTCGTGATGGACGCGATGCCCGCCGTCCTCTCCACGCCCATGGCGACCGTCGAGTCGGTGCACGTCGAACGCGTGCAGAACGCGAGCGAGCGCCGGCGACCACTCCAGGAGAAGGTCGGCGCGGGCGTCACCGAGGAGACGTTCGAAGCGGAGATCGCGACCGAAGCCGGCCACGTCGGAAGCACGGAGTCCGTGGCGATGCTCGCGGACGCGCTGGACTTCGACCTCGACGAGATCGAGGAGTCCATCGAACCCGTCGTCGCCGACGACCGCGTCGAGACCGAGTACGTCACCGCCGAGGCGGGCGACGTCGCGGGCATCAGGCAGGTCGCGCACGGGTACGTGGACGACGAAGCCGTCGTCACGCTCGACCTCCAGATGTACGTCGGCGCGGAGGACCCCCACGATCGCGTCGAGTTCGAGGGCGAACCGGACGTCGCCGTCGCGGTCGAGGGCGGGTACCACGGCGACGTCTCGACGTCGGCGGTCGTCGCGAACGTCGCCCCGACAGTCGTCGACGCCGACCCCGGGCTGGCGACGATGACCGACGTCGCGACGTCGTACTCGCGGCACCGATGACCGGCTCGACGCCGACGTCGGACGACGCCCCGTCACCGGCTGACTCCGGGGTCAGATCGCTGCTCGCCAGCGTTGCACGAGCGTGGTCTCGCACGGACAGGGGCTGGCGGGCCGTCCTGGTCGCGGGCGTCGTCGCGATTGCGGTGCAGTTAGGCGTCCCCATCCCCTGGTGACCGACGGATGAGTGACGGCGACGGCCGCGGCACGGGCGTGGAGAATGGCGACGAGGAGAGCCCTGATCGCTCCCTCGGAGCGATCGGTCGCGAGTACGCGCCGGGCATCGGTTTCCTCGTCGTCCTCGCGCTCGCCGCACGGCTCGGGTCCGAGGCCGTCCCGCACGCGAGCGCGCTGGTCGTCGCCGTCGCGCTCGGCATCGTCGTCGCGAACACGGTCGGCGTCCCCGACGTCCTCGCGGCCGGTGCTCGCACGCACAAGCTCTGGCTGGAGGCCGGCATCGTCCTCATGGGCGCGCGCGTCTCGCTGTCCACGCTCCTCGACGCCGGCCCGCAGCTCGCCGTGCTCGTCGTCGGCGTCGTCCTCGCCACCGTCCTCCTCGTCGAGGCGCTCTCCGCGTTCGTGTTCGACGTCCAGTCCGAACTCGGGTCGCTGCTGGCCGCTGGCGCGAGCGTCTGCGGCGTCTCCGCCGCCGTCGGCGTCGCCGGGAGCATCCGCGCCGACGAGGAGCAACTCGCGTACGCTGCCGGCACCATCCTCCTGTTCGACGTCGTCACGCTCTTCGTTTACCCCGCGCTCGCGGGCCCGCTCGGGCTCTCGGACCGCGCGTTCGGCGTCTGGGCGGGCCTCACGATGTTCTCGACGGGGCCCGTGACCGCGGCCGGGTTCGCGGTCTCGGACCTCGCTGGACGCTGGGCGACCGTCACGAAGCTCACGCGGAACCTCCTGCTGGGCGTGCTCGTCGGCGCGTACTCGATCCGGTACGCGAACGCGGCCGACGGCGACGACGGCGACGACGCGGACCGTTCGCGGGCGAACGCGTTCTCCGTGCGCGAACTCTGGCGGACGTTCCCGAAGTTCGTCCTGGGGTTCTTCGCGGTGGTACTGCTCGCGTCCACGCCGCTCGTCTCCGACGCCGCCCGCGCGCAGCTCACGCACGGCTACCGCTGGTCGTTCCTGCTCGCGTTCGCCGGCCTCGGGCTCAGCGTCGAGTTCGACGACCTGCGCTCCACGGGCCTGACGCCGATTGCGCTCCTGCTCACCGCGCTCGTCACGACGTGCGTCGTCGCCCTGTTCGCCGTCCGCGCGCTCCTCGGCACCTGAAACGCCTCTGTGCCCGGGAGGCCTCGGTGCCCGATGCGCCTCGCCGCCAGAGGTCAGTCCGTGGGTGCGGCCGCGGGCTCCCCGTCCCCGCCCGTCCCTGTGGGGGGTTCGCGGACGGGCGAGACGGTCAGCCATAGGAGGGCGGCGACGCCGTACTGCTCGGCGACGCCTGCGCCCGCGAGGAAGTCGACCGGTCCGGTCGCTTCCGCGACGGCGCCACCGACGACGTCGAGGACCGCGGCCACGAGGGAGAGCGCCATCGACGCCCCGGAGAGGACGGTCGCCCGACCGACGTCCTCCAGGCGGTCGTTGAGGTACTGGTCGCGGAGCGGGCGCATGAGCGCGTGCAGTGCGCGCCCGACGAACAGCGCCGGAACGACCGCGAGCGGCCAGACGGCGACCGCCGCGAACGTCGCGCCCATGACCGGTGCGGCGAGCCCGAACGTCCCGCGGACGCCGAGGTGCGTCCGGAGCCAGCCGGTCGTCGCGGCCGCGCCGGCCGACACCAGCTTGAACGCGGCGTAGAGGACGCCGAGCGCGGTCAGGGGAACGTGGACCGCGCGCAGCGCCGGCTGTTCGAACGCCATCCCGAGCTGGAACACACCGTAGAACGCGGCGGCGTAGGCGACGAACCACCTGACGTCGGGTCGCGCGAGCTGGACGCGGAGCATCCGGAGCGCGTCCCGGACGCGGAAGGCCGGTTCGGCGCTCTCGGCGTTCGCGCCCCCGTTCGACGAGGGGAGCGTCGCGACGACGGGGAGGCCGACGGCCGCGACCGCGGCGTTCGCGAGGAACGGGAGCGACCAGTCGACGGTCACGAGGACGCCGGCGAGGACGGCGCTCCCGGCGGACGCGACCAGGTGGACGGTGGTCGCGCGGCCGCTGACGTGCGCGAACTCGTCGGCGGCGTCGTGTGCGTCCAGTAGCTCGTACAGCAGCGCACTCGCGGTCCCGGAACGGAACGTGGTCCCGGTCGCCCACACCGCGTTCAGGGCGACGTACTGGGCCGGGGTGTCGAGGACGGTCCAGCCGACCATCGCGCTCGCCGCCATCGCGTTCCCGACCGCGAGGCTGGTCCGCCGACCGATGCGGTCGGCGAGGTAGCCAGTCGGGACCTCCGCGGCGAGCATCGCGACGAGGTACGCGGCCATGATCGTCCCGACCGCCCCGAGCGAGAACTCGCGGACCTCGGTCAGGAACACGACGCCAACGGGGAGGTAGAACCCGATGGAGGTCGTGACTCTGTATGCGTAGAACCCTCAGACGAGCCGACGAAGCGACGTCATCACCGTAGATTCTCGGGCCCGCCAGTTAACGGATCCTGACGCGTACTTTTGTTGCGAACCTGACTGTTCCCGTGCACCCTCGGCCGGGCTCGCGTCGACGGGACGTTCGCCCGGCATATGGTGGGTCAGTCAATAACGACGCGACGACGATAGGGAGTAGCATGCTAGACGTGGTTCTCTCGAACGCTCGCGTGGTGGACGGCACGGGCGCGCCGTGGTTCAGGGGCGCCGTCGGCGTCCGTGACGGCGAGATCGCGACCGTCGAACGCCGCCCGGATCCGGACGTCGACGCCGACGAGGTCGTCGACGTCGAGGAGGCCGTGGTCGCGCCGGGGTTCGTCGATACGCACTCGCACTCGGACCTCCAGCTGTTCGCGGACCCGACGCTCGCGCCGAAGGTCCGCCAGGGCATCACCACCGAGATCGTCGGCCAGGACGGCTTCTCGATGGCGCCGATCCACCGGGACGGCGGCGCCGAGGCGTGGCAGGACCAACTGGCGGGCCTCGCCGGACGCGTCGACCGCGAGTGGACGTGGGGCGGCGTCGACGACTACTTGGACGCAGTCGAGGGAGACGGCGTCGCGCCGAACGTCGGGACGCTCGTCGGTCAGGGCACCGTCCGGTTCGACGTCATGGGGATGCGCGACGACGACCCGACCGAGAGCGAACTCGCGGAGATGGCGGACCGCGTCACCGAAGCGCTCGACGACGGCGCGCTCGGGCTGTCGACCGCGCTCGTCATCGCGCCCTGCTCGTACGCGAGCACCGAGGAGATCACGCACCTCGCCGAGCGCCTGGAACCGTACGGGCGGCCGTTCGTCGCGCACGTCAGGAGCGAACGCGGCGACATCTGGAACGCACTCGACGAGTTCGTGGACGTCGGCGCCGAGGCGGACGTCCCCGTGCACCTCAGCCACTTCAAGCTCGGCGGTCCGCCTCAGCACGGGAAGGCCGACCGCGCGCTCGCGCTCGTCGAGGCCGCGCGCGACCGCGGCGTCGACTTCTCCGCCGACCAGTATCCCTACACGGCGAGCAACACCCTCCTGTCGTACGTCCTCCCGCCGTGGGTGCACGCGGACGGCCCCGAGCAGGCCGTGGAATACCTCCAGGACGACGACGCGCGCGAACGCATCCGGCGGGACGTCGAGGAGAACCGGATCGACGGCTGGGACAACCCCGGCTGGTACTCGGGGTGGGAGAACGTCGTGGTCGCGAGCGTCGAGAGCGACGCGAACGAGCACCTCGAGGGCCTCACGTGCGAGGCGCTCGCCGAACGGTGGGACACCGAGCCGATCCTCGCCGTCTGCGACCTGCTCGCCGAGGAGGACCTGGGCGTCTCCTGCGTGAACCACTTCATCGACGAGGGCGACGTCCGCGAGATCCTCGCGTCCGAGCGCGTGAACGTCATCACGGACGGCCTCTTCGGGGGGAACCCCCACCCGCGCGTGTACGGTGCGTTCCCGAAGGTGCTCGGGACGTACGTTCGCGAGGCGAACCTGCTCTCGCTCGAGGAAGCGGTCCGGAAGATGACGTCGCTGCCCGCGCGCTCGATGGGGCTGGACTCGAAGGGCGTCGTCCGGCCGGGGATGGACGCGGACCTGACCGTGTTCGACCCCGAGGTGGTCTCGTCGCCGGCGACGTACGAGGACCCGACGCAGTACGCGAAGGGCGTCCCGCACGTGCTCGTGAACGGGGAGTTCGTCGTCAGGGACGGCGAGACGACGGGCGCGACGCCCGGGGAAGCCCTCCGCGCCTGATGAGACGAGGCGGGCACGCTCGTCCGCGACTCCGCGGCGGACCGGCCACGAACCGAGTCGCGACGGGGACCCGTCGCCGATGGACCCCCTCGATCGCGCGACGCGGGCGCTACTGCTTGTGCGTGAAGATGACGGCCTGATCGTCGACGTTCCCGACGCAGAGGTCGAGCTGGCGGGAGAGGTTCAGGCTCGTCGGGTTCTCCTTGCACACGACGAGGTCGTCGAAGGGGTCGTCGCACGCCGGGCACGCGACGGCGACGGTGTTCTGGTAGCTCTTGATCGCTTCGTTCTCCTCGCGGAGGGTGAGCGAGGCGACGAGTTCGTCGAAGTCGACGTCGTCCATACCACGCCTTCCGCACCCGCCCTCATAAATCCGTGCGACGGGTCGCTCCGACCCGCTCGCCACCTCGGACGCTCGCGGACGCACCGCGAGTGGTACTTGAATGCCCCCTCGTGTGGTGGGTCAAGACCAAACCGCCCAGCGGTCGAACGGGTGGGTATGGCTAACGAATCCGGCGGCGGGAATCTGGACGTCGGCGACGTGAGCGACCAGTACCGCGAGTACGAGGGCGCACCGACCGGAACGGACGTCGAGTGCGAGGGCTGGCAGCAGGAGGCCGCCCTGCGGATGCTGAACAACAACCTCGACCCCGAGGTCGCGGAGGACCCAGAGGAGCTCGTCGTGTACGGCGGGACGGGGCGTGCAGCCCGGAGCTGGGACGCGTACGACGCGATCATGGCGGAGCTGCGGGAGCTACCGGACGACGAGACGCTGCTCGTGCAGTCCGGGAAGCCAGTCGGACGGTTCCCGACGCACGAGCGCGCCCCCCGGGTGCTGATCGCGAACTCGAACCTCGTCGGCGCGTGGGACGACTGGGAGCACTTCCACGAGCTGGAGGCGGAAGGGAAGATCATGTACGGCCAGATGACGGCGGGGTCGTGGGCGTACATCGGCACGCAGGGCATCATCCAGGGGACGTTCGAGACGCTCGCCGAAGCCGCGCGCCAGCACTTCCCGGAGCAGGAGGGCCTGCGCGGCACGATCACGGTCACCGCCGGCCTCGGCGGGATGGGTGGCGCGCAACCGCTGGCGGTGACGATGAACCACGGCGTGTGCATCGCCGCGGAGGTCGACGAGCACCGGATCGACCGCCGCATCGACACCGACTACTGCATGACGAAGACCGACGACCTCGACGAGGCGATCGCGATGGCCGAGGACGCCGCGGCGAACGGCGAACCCCTCAGCATCGGACTGCACATGAACGCCGCGGACATGTTCGAGGGGATGCTGGAGCGGGAGTTCGTGCCGGACGTCGTCACGGACCAGACGAGCGCGCACGACGAACTCGAGGGGTACTACCCGAGCGGGTACACCGTCGAGGAAGCCGACGGATTGCGCCGCGAGGACCCCGAGGCGTACGTCGAGGCGAGCCTGGACACGATGGAACGGCACGTGCAGGGCATCCTCGACATGCAGGACGCGGGCGCGATCGCGTTCGAGTACGGGAACAACATCCGCGGGCAGGTCCAGGACCACCGGGACTTCGAGGCGGCGTTCGACTTCCCGGGGTTCGTGCCGGCGTACATCCGCCCGCTGTTCTGTCGCGGCAAGGGCCCGTTCCGGTGGGCGGCCCTGTCGGGGAACGAGGACGACATCGCGCGCACGGACGAGGCCGTCCTGGAGCTGTTCCCGGAGAAGGACGACCTCGCGCGCTGGATCGACCTCGCCCGCGAGCAGGTGTCGTTCCAGGGCCTCCCGAGCCGAGTGTGCTGGCTCGGGTACGAGACGACGCGCGTCGACGACACGCCACTGGACGCGACGCACGTCGACCCCGACGCGGAACTCACGGAGCGCGCGCTGTTCGCGCTCCGCATCAACGAACTCGTCGCGAGCGGCGAGATCGAGGCCCCGGTGGTCGTGACGCGCGATCACCTCGACGCGGGCTCGGTCGCGAGCCCGAACCGCGAGACGGAAGCGATGCAGGACGGGACGGACGCGGTCGCGGACTGGCCGATCCTGAACGCCCTCCTCAACACCGCCGCGGGTGCGGACATCGTGAGCGTGCACGACGGCGGCGGCGTCGGCATCGGGAACTCGCTGCACACGAACAACCACGTCGTGCTCGACGGCACGGAACTGGCCGCGGAGAAGGCCCGGCGCGTGTTCACGACCGACCCAGGGATGGGCGTGATCCGGCACGCTGACGCGGGCTACGACGAGGCCCTCGACGAGGCCGACCGGAGCGGCGTGGCGGTGCCGATGCGGGACCGCAGCGGCGACGGCGCGGACGGAACCGAGGGAGAGGAATGACCGCGGGCGACCTCCAGACGGTCGTCCACGACGCCACCGAGGTCGTCGTCGGGAAGCGCCAGGGCGCGTGGCCGGGCGGCGACCCCGGCGACGAACTGCTCGAAGTCTACGAGGACGCGGCGGTCGCGGTCGTCGACGGCGCGGTCGCCGCGGTCGGCTCGACCGAGGCCGTGCTCCGCGAGTACCCGGCGGAGAACGCCGAGCAAACGTACGACGCGAGCGGGCGGGCCGTCGTGCCGGGGTTCGTCGACCCGCACACGCACGCGGTCTTCGCGGGCGACCGGAGCGACGAGTTCGAAGCGAAACTGCGCGGGAAGTCCTACCAGGACATCCTGGCGGAGGGCGGTGGCATCCTCCGCACCGTCCGCGCCGTCCGGGAGGCCGACGAAGCGGATCTGGTGGCGACCCTCCGCGAGCACCTGGACGCGATGCTCGCGTACGGCACCACCACCGTCGAGGTGAAGTCCGGGTACGGGCTCGACGCCGACACCGAACTGAAGCTCCTGCGCGCGATCGACGAGGCGGCCGCGGACCACGCCATCGACGTCGTTCCGACGTTCATGGGCGCGCACGCCGTCCCGGGGGGCGTCGAGGCCGACGACTACGTGGACGAGGTCGTCGACGACCAGATCCCGGCCGTCGCCGAACAGGGCATTGCCGAGTTCTGCGACGTGTTCTGCGAGGAGGGCGTATTCAGCGTCGAGCAGTCCCGGCGCGTGCTCGACGCCGGCGAGGCGGCAGGCATGACGCCGAAGGTGCACGCGGAGGAGCTCGCGCACGTCGGCGGCACGCAACTCGCGGCCGAGGTCGGCGCGGCGAGCGCGGACCACCTACTGCACTCGACGCGCGAGGACGTCGACGCGCTCGTCGACGCGGGCGTCGTCCCGGTCGTCCTCCCCGGGACCGCGTTCGGGCTCGGCGCGGACTACGCGGACGCGGAGACGATGCTGGACGCCGGCGCGCCGGTCGCGGTCGCGACGGACTTCAACCCGAACTGTCACAGTCGCTCGATGGGGTTCGCGCAGTCGCTGTCCTGCGTCGAGATGGGGTTGACGCCCGCGCAAGCGCTCGTCGCCGCCACCGAACACGCCGCCATGGCGCTCGACCGCCCCGGAACGGGGCGAATAGGGGAAGGCGCCCCGGCGGACATGGCGGTCGTCGACGCTCCCAGTCACGTGCACGTCCCCTACCAGTTCGGGGAGAACGTCGTCGCGGCGACGTTCAAACGCGGCGAACGCGTCGCCTGAGGCCGCCGCGAGCACGTGGGCCGCGACAGACCGCGAACCGGGCTCGGGGATTTAGGGGGAGCGCGTCGTACTCTCGAACGGAGCCATGATTGAGACGTCCCACAGCGTGCACGTCGACGCACCGGTCAGCGACGTGTTCGCGTACATGGATCGCCCCGAGAACCAGCCGGAGATCACGCCGAGCCTCACGCGCTCGGAGATCCTGGAGGAGCGCGCGGACGGCAGCAAGCGCGTGGCGTACGGGTACGGTCTCGGTGGCATCACGATGGACGGCGAGCTCGACGCGGTCGAGTACGAGCCCGAGGAACGCGTCGTCTGGGAGATGACTGGCGACCTCTCTGGCGAGATCACGTGGGAGTTCGAGCCCGAGGACGACGGGACGCGCGTCACGTACGCCGCGTCGTACGACGTCCCCGGCGGCGTCCTCGAGAAGCTGGCGGCGCCGTTCGTGAAGCGGTACAACGGGCGCGAGGTCGAGACGACCCTCGAGAACCTGAAGACGCGAGTCGAACACGACGCCACCGCCGAGGCGACGGACTGACGCGGCCGACGGCGAGCGGCGACCCGGTCACTCGTCGACGGTGCCGCCGTCGAGGTAGTGCCGGATGCGGTCCGTCGAGGCCGCCGACACCTTCGTGAACTCGACGACGCGGTCGCCGTCCTCGCGGCGGTCGTCGTCGATCGAGAGCGTCAGGCCCTGGTCGCGGAGGTGCTCGAGCAGCGCCGCGATGCGGTCGGGTGCGCCGCGAACGGTGTGCGCCTCGCCGAGCGTCTCGCCGTCGGCGACGGCCTCGACGGCGTCGACCATCGGGAGCAGTATCGACTCGCCGAGGTCGCGAGCGCGCTCCCGTCGCTCGCGGTCCGCGTCGTCGAGTTCGGCGGCCTGGAACGCCTCGCGGACGATCCGCGAGAACACGAAGTCCCGCCCGTAGTCGAACGGCAGCGAGAACGCGTACGCCAGCGACCCGTGGTGGTGGTGCGCGGTCGTGTACTTCACCAGCGCTCGGCAGTCCGGGGACTTCATCACGACGCCCTCGCGGCCGCGTTCGTCGAGTCGCTCGACGACGTCCGCGACCGCATCAGGGGTCGCGTCCGGACGGTAGCGACCGAACAGTTCCGGTTGCGGGAACGCGAACGTCTCGCAGAGCTCGCGGCGTTCGTCGACCGGGAGCGGGTCGCCGCGGTCGCGGTCGCGGACGCCGAACACGCGGATCTCGTGGCCGTCGACGTCCTCGTAGTCGTGGGTGGTGTACGGCGTCTCCGCGCCGACGAGTTCCGCGCACAGCATCCGCGAGGGGTGCTCGTCGAAGAACGCGTCCACGTCGAGGAGGTCGCGAGCGCGCCCCGTGGTGTACGGGCAGACGTACCCGCCGCGCGTGAACGCCAGCACGTCCCCGTCGATCCTCGCGATCCGGACGTTGAACCCGTCGAGCTTCTCCTCGACGACCACGCGGTCGTGGGCCTCGAAGAACGACGGCACGCCGGTCTCCAGCCACACGATCCGCGGAATGCTCGGGTATCCGCGAACGACGACGTCGGCCTCGGGAAACACGACCGTGCCGCGCTCGACGCCGTGCCGCGCGTCCGAGAGCGCGTGGTAGGCGCGCCCGGCCGCCTGACGCGCCTCGAAGTGCTCGAACAGCCCGCTCGCCGCGTCGGCGGTCGAGTCGAGTCGCTCGAAGTACGCCTGCTCGTCCATACGGGACCGTCGACGCGTCGCTCCAAAAGTCTCCGGACGATTCGCGGCGAATCCGGGCGGAACGACTTAGCGTCCGGGCGCGTATGAGCCGGGTATGCCGGGTGAGTTGCCGCGCCAGCAGTTCGTCCTCGACACGTCGCTGTTCATCACGGAGGAGATCAGGCTCGCGGACGAGTCCCTGGACGACGCCCTCGGTCGACTCCTGGACCTGATCGCGACGGCGCGACTGGAGCTGAACATCTCCTGTCACATGCCGCCCTCGATACACGACGAGCTCGCGACGATGCTGCGGGACCGCGGCGTGGACGAGGACGTGTTCGAGCGCCTGGACACGTGGGTGGTGCGGAAGTCGCCGGACCGCTACGGGGTGACGATCCCCGCGAACATCGTGTACGACTTCATCTCGGAGATGAGCGACCGCGTCGACCGCGGGCTGCGCGTCAGCGAGCAGGCGCTTCGGGAGGTCGAGCAACTCGACCCGGAGGCGCTCGCCAGCCCCGGGGACGAGAACGGTGCGGACGCGTACATGACCGAAGCCGACCGCATCCTCTCCTCGATGCGGGACAAGTACCGGCGCGCGCTCCGGAAGGGCGTGCTGGACTCCCGCGAGGACTTCGACCTGCTCGTGCTCGCGCGCGAACTCGAAGCCGGCGTCGTCACGGAGGACCGCGGCATCATCTCGTGGGCGGACGAGTTCGGCCTGCGGTACGTTCGCGGCGGCCAGTTCCCGACGCTCCTCGAGGAGTACCTGCGCGCGACCGGCGTCGACGGCTACGAGTGACCGCGTTCGCGTGACAGCCACCCCGACGGGGGGCGGGATGCGCGCAAGCTATTTGCGCCGACGGGGCGTCCGGGCAGGCGTGAGTGGTCCGTTCGAGACGACGTTCCGGGTCGCGGAGATCACGGACGGGGAGCCGTTCCCGGAGGCGCGCAAGCCCGAACTGGTGAAGGTCCGGCTGGACTTCGGCGACGAGACCGGGAAGTCCGCCGCCCAGCTCGGGTACCATCACGACGCCGACGAGCTCGTCGGCCGACAGGTGCTGTGCGCGACCGACCTCGGCACGGTGACCATCGCGGGCTTCGAGTCGGCGGCGCTCGTCGTCGGCGTCCCCGGCGACGACCGCAACCCCGTGCTCGTCGTCCCCGACGCGGACGTCCCGCTCGGCGGCGAGCTGTACTGACGGGACCGCCCCCGTGGTTCGCTCCCGGGTCACGGGCGCCAGCCGCGTCCGGCGATCGTCGCGCTCAGGCGCCCGCGGACGCGTTCTCGCGACGCTCCGCGACGACCTGCCGGATGCAGTCCGCGAGCAGGTCGAACTGGCCGACGCCACCGCGCTTCTGGAGGTACGCGTTCGCGCCGTGCTCGGTCGCCTCCGTGCGCGTCTCGTCCGTTCCCTTCCCAGTGTAGATGACGAACGGGACGGCGTCGTCGACGCGCCGGATGGCCTTCAGGAAGTCGACCCCGTTCGATCCGGGCATGTCGTAGTCGCTGACGATGCAATCGAACGTCGTCGACTCCAGCGCCCGGAGAGCGGACTCGGCGTTCGCCGCGGTCGTCACGCCGATCTCCGGGTGATTCGCGTCGAACTGTTCGACGACCACCGTGCGGAGGGACGCGTGGTCTTCGACGAACAGCATCGAGATGTCTGGGGCCGGCGTCGGAGCGGGGTCGTCGTTCGCTCCGATCGCACCGTAAACGCTCTCGGCGAACGAGACGTCCAGCCACTCCGTCAGCCGCTCGAGGTCCGCACGAAGCTCGACTCGCCTCGTCTCCGGCGTCCAGTCGACGAGGCCGAGGAGCTCGAGCTTCGGGAGGTGAAGGTGAAAGAGCGCCTTCTCGACCGCCGTGCGCGTCTCGTGGCTGTCACCCGCGCGCTGCCAGTTGCTGTCGCCGGTCCCCGTTCGCGAGGGATCGGTCGCGATTGCGACCTCCACGAGTTCCTCGAACGACGCCGTTCCCTCGGTCTTGAGGTGGAAGAGGACGGTGCGTCGGAGCGGGTCGCTCAGCGCGCTCCCGAAGCTCTCCGCGGAGACGGGTGTCGCTGACCGTTCGTCGCCGTTCGGGGGGTTCGAGGACATGATTCCGACAGGTACGGCCCCCACGGTGTTAGGTGTACCGTCACTCGGTAGCGTGGTGGGAGTGACGGCGACGGACCGACGAGCGAACCGAGACGGCACGGGCGTGAACCGAACCGCGGCGAGGGCGGGTGTGACTCGGAACGTTCCGGTGGAGACTCCGACCGTCCGAGCAAGCCCGTTCGCGGCGCTGGGCGCCCGGGAATATCAACGCTTAACCCGTCCGATGGGGGTGTTGCATTCAATGCTGGTTCTCGGCGACGCGCACGCGGACGAGCCCGACCGCCGACGCGGCCTGCTGTCGGCGTACGAGGCGTCGCCGTCGTCGACCGCGATCCAACTCGGCGACCTCATGTACTACGACCTGCCGAAGCCGACGTGGTTCATCGCGGGGAACAACGAGGACCTCGACGTCATCGAGGCGCTTCGCGCGGGCGAGGACCCGCCCGAGGCCCGGAACGCGAACCTGCTTCACAGCACGACCGTCGACCTGCAGGGCGTGCGGTTCGCCGGGCTCTCCGGGAACTACGCGCCGACGCAGTACCAGAAGGACCGCCAGCACCTCCACGACGACCGGCGGCGGCACTTCGTGCGGAACGACGTCCGTCGCGCGAAACGCCTCAGCGACGTCGACGTGCTCCTGACCCACGAGGCACCGAACGGGCTCCTGCAGTACGAGCACTACGACCCGGGCTGCGACCAGGTCGACGACCTCCTGGACGCGCTCGACCCGGACCTCTGTCTCGTCGGCCACCACCACGAGCACCTGGAGATGACCTACGGGAGCACGCGCGTCGTCGGCCTCGACGCCGCCTGGCGGAGTTACTACGAACTCGACACCACGGACCTCACGCTGGAACGCCACGAGACGCCTGACGGGTGAACCGAGGGCAGTTCCGGCGCGAAGTCGAGCGCGAGGAGACCGCGCTCGTCAGCCGCCGAGGTACAGGCGCGACACCTCGGGGTTGTCGAGCAGTCCGTCGGCGTCGTCCGCGTACGCGACCGTCCCCTGGTCGAGCACGTACCCCTTGTCGCTGATCGACAGGCCCTTGCGGGCGTTCTGTTCGACCATCAGGATCGCGGTTCCGAGGTCGTTGACGGCCTGGACGTCGTCGAACACCTCGTCGGCCGTGTTCGGCGCGAGCCCCGCGGACGGCTCGTCGATGAGGAGCACGTCCGGCTCCATGACGAGCGCTCGCGCGAACGCCAGCACCTGCCGCTGGCCGCCCGACAGCGTCTTCGCCTTCGCGGACTGCTTCTCGGTGAGCAGCGGGAAGCGCTCGTAGAGCTCGTCGATGACGGGCTCGATGTCGTCGTCGCGCGCGACCCCGCCCATGCGGAGGTTCTCCTCGATCGTGAGACTCCCGAACACGTTCTCGGTCTGGGGCACGTATCCGATGCCGGTTCGAACGATGTCCTCGGGCGCCATCCCACCGATGTCCTTCCCGTGGTACTTCACGTGCCCCGTCCACGGCGTCAGCATCCCGAACACGGTCTTCAGGACCGTGGACTTCCCGGCGCCGTTCGGGCCGACGAGGCACGCGATCTCGTCCTCGGCGAGCGTCATCGACAGGTCGTCGAGCACCTGCACGTCGCCGTACCCGGAGTCGACGTTCTCGACCGAGAGGACGACGTCCTCGTCGGCGTCCCGCTCGATGATGCCGGTGTTCGCACTCATTCGCCCGGCCCTCCACACCGCAACGCGTTCGCGGTCATTCGCCCGGCCCCCCGAGGTACGCGTCGATGACGCGGTCGTCGTTCCGGACGGCGTCCGGCGGGCCTTCGACGAGCACGCTCCCCTGGTCGAGGACGATGATGGGGTCTGCGAGGTTCATGATGAAGTCCATGTCGTGTTCGATGATGCAGAACGTCACGCCCTGCTCGTTCAGGCGCGCGATCTGGTCGCGGAGCTTGTTCGCGAGCGTCGGGTTGACGCCCGCGACCGGTTCGTCCAGCAGCAGCACTTCCGGTTCGGCGAGCATCGCGCGAGCGAGCTCGACGAGCTTCATCTGGCCGCCCGAGAGGTCGGTCGCGGACTGGGCGGCGAGGTGCCCGATCTCGAACTCCTCGAGGATGCGGTGGGCGTCCTCCAGGGTCTTCCGTTCCTGCTCGGCGACCTCGCCCGGTCTCGTGAACAGGGAGACGAACGACTCCCCGATCTGGTCCTGGGCGCCGACGAGCATCGCCTCGCGCACCGTCATCCCCTCGAGCTTCCGGGGCGTCTGGAACGTCCGAATGAGGCCCTCCTCCGCGACCTCGTGCGGTTCCGCGTCCGTCACGTCGACGCCGTTGACGGTGACGCGCCCGGAGTCCTCCTCGTAGAACCCCGTGATGAGGTTGAACAGCGTGGACTTCCCGGCGCCGTTCGGGCCGATGAGGCCCGTGATTGTGCCCTTCTCCACCTGGAAGGACGCGTCGTTGGTCGCGACCAGGCCGCCGAAGGTCTTCCGGAGCGTGTCCACCTCCAGCACCACGTTCTCCTTGTCGAGGTTCGGTCCGTCGCGCAGCTTCTGTGTCGTTTCACTCATCGTCGTCACCTCCGCGCGTCGCGTCGTCTCCCGCGTTCGCGTCCGCACCGTCGGTCGCGTCCGTCCCGCCGTCCGGCTGGTTGCCGTCGGCGGCGTCCGTGCCCCCAGTGGACTCCACGTCGTCGGTCGCGTCGTCGGCGTCGTGCACGGTGTCCTCGACGCCGTCGTGCGCTCGCTGCCCTTCGTCGTCCGGGCCGGGCGAGTCGTCCACCTGCGAGCCGGTGACGACCCCACCCGACACGTCCGCGGTCCGCGCGGCGCTCGGCCAGATGAGTTCGCGCTGCGGCGGCAGCACGCCCTCGGGCCGGTACCGCATCACGAGGATGATGATGATGCCGACCGCGAGCAGGCGCGTGGACGCGAAGTTGTCCACGACCGTCGTGTACGTCGACTCGACGAACCCGAGGAACGACGGCATGTCGATCGGGAGCGACTCCGGGAGGGCGCCGCCGATGAAGCGCGTGCCCTCCTGGATCGCGATGATGACGAACCCGCCGAACATCGCACCGCGGTTCGACCCGCTCCCGCCGAGGATCACCGCGATCCACACGTAGAACGTGTTGATCGGGTTCAGGTCGCCGGGACTCACGAACAGGTTCAGGTGCGCGTAGAACACGCCCGCGAGCGCCATGATGACGCTCCCGAGCACGAACGACTGCATCTTCAGCGAGTACGTGTCCTTTCCGAGCGCCTCCGCGAGGTCCTCGTCGCTTCGGATCGTCCGCAGGACGCGCCCCCACGGCGACTGGTGAACCCTGCGCAGCACGAGGTACGTGACGGCGACGAACACCGTGACGAGGAGGACGTTCATCGTCTGGCTCCAGAACGACTCCCCGATGGTGAACCCGAGGATGCGCGTCGTCCACACGCCCGGGAGGCCGACCTCGAGCTCCTGGAATCGCAGTTCGGGCAGGGTCTGGGGCAGGTCGCCGATGACGGGCCAGACGTCGAAGAATCCGGGGATGCCTCGGAGGCCGGCGCTGCCGTTCGTCCAGTCGCGCTGGTTCAGCATCACGAGCCGGACGACCTCCGCCAGCCCGAGCGACGCGATCGCGAGGTAGTCCGCGCGCAGGCGCAGCGTCGGGATGCCGATGACGACGGCGAGCACCGCCGCGAGTCCGAGTCCGACGAAGATGCCGACGATCGGCACCGGGAAGAACCCGAGGATCGGGTCCATGCCGCCGGTGAGCGGCGACGACGTCGCGGTGAGGAGCGCGGTGCCGTACGCGCCGAGGCCGAAGAACGCGGCCACGGAGAAGTTGATCAGGCCCGCGTACCCCCACTGGACGTTCAGGCCGAACGACAGCAGGATGTACATGCCGACGAGTCCGACGAGGTACATGAAGTACGTCGGACCGAGTCCGCCGGAGACCAGCCCCCAGAGCAGGAGGACGAGCATGGCGGCGACGAACGCGGCGACGCCGCGTTCCGCCCCGGTCAGGGCCGCCCAGTAGCCGCGCGGGTCACTCGTGACCGATGGCCGCGCGTCGGTCTCGGTCACGTCGCTGACTCACCCATTATGCCGTTCGGTCGCGCGAGCAAGACGACGACCATGATGACGAACGCGACCGCGTTCGCGTACTCGATACCGATCGGGATCCCCCACTCGTTCGGGACGAGCGGCGCGTACTGGCCGAAGTTCGAGATCAGGGGCATCATCTGGTTTATCATGCCGATGAGGACGCCGCCGAGCATCGCGCCGTACACGGACCCGATGCCGCCGAGGATCACCGCGGCGAACACCACGAGCAGGATGTCGAACCCCATGCGGGGCGACAGCTGGTTGAACAACCCGAGGAACCCGCCGCCGGCGCCGGCGAGGCCGGCGCCGATGATCCACGTCCAGATCTCGATGCGGTTCGTGCGGATGCCGCTGACGCGCGCCAGGTCGGGGTTGTCCGCGGTCGCCCGCATCTTCCGGCCGAGGTCCGTGTACTGGAGGACCACGTGCAGTGCCGCGACGAGGACGACCGCCGAGACGACGATCGCGACGTCGTGCTCGGTCACGCGAACGCCGTAGGGAAGGAGCGCCTCGATCGGGCGAAGCACCTGGATGCCGAACTCCGTGAAGTCCGCGCCGAACCCCATCCGTATCACGGACCGGTAGACGAACGCGACGCCGATGCTCGTGATGAGGAGGCCGATCGAGCCGATGTCGACGGGCTCGTAGATGACCTTGTGCGTGATCACGGCGACGAGCGCCGCGACGAGCGTTCCCGCGAGCAGCGCGACGAAGAACCCGTAGGGCAGTCCGAGGACGGTGCCGCCGAGCGTGCCGACCGTGCCGAACGTCACGAGCGCCGCGTACGCACCGACCGTCATCGTGTCGCCGTGCGCGAAGTTCGCGAAGTCCGCGATCGAGTACACGAGGGAGAGACCGATGCTGGCGAGGACGATGATACTACTGAACACCAACCCGTTCGCGACGAACTCGAGGACGGACATCGGTCGGAGGTTACTCCGCCGCGATGGTGCCCGTCGAGACGTACTCGTGGTCCTGGACCTCGAAGATCTGGAGGAACCCGACGGGGTCGCCGTTCTCGTCGAAGTCGATCGGGCCGGACACGCCGTCGTAGTCGACGTCCGACGCGGACCCGTCGTCGCCGAGCACCTCGACGGCGTCCGCGTACGTCGTCACGGTCTCGCCCTCCGGGCGCGTGACCTCGCGGACGGTGTCCTGGAGCGCGGACGCGGTGAACTCGTCGGCGGCGTGGATGGAGAGCGCGGCGGTGACGACGCAGTCGTACGCGTACGCGGACCACGCGGTCGGGACGTTCCCGAACTCGTCCTCGAACCGGCTGGCGAACTGCTGGTAGTTGTCCTGGTCGATCGCCGCGGACGGCGCGACGATCTTCATGCCGTCGAGGCTGCCCTCCGGCGTGTTCTCGATGATGTTCGGTCCCTTCGCGGAGTCGGCGCCGTAGAACTGCGCGTCGTACCCGCTGGAGTACGCCTCCTGCGCCATCGTCGCGAACTCGGGCTGGTACGTGATGAACAGCCACGCGTCGGCGTCGGAGTTCGCCATGCCGGAGACGACGCTGGAGTACGAGGACTGCCCCTGGTCGTGGCTCTGGTTGTACGCCACGTCGCCGTCCCACGCGTCGACGAACGCGTCCGTGATGCCCTGCCCGTAGTCGTTGTTGATGTACGTGACGGCGACGGAGTCGTAGCCGTCGTCGGCGATGATCTGCGCGAGCGCACCGGACTGCACGCGACCGGTCGGACTCATGCGGAGCAGGCCGGGGTAGTTCGACAGGTCGGGACTCGTGGAGTTCTGACTGAGTTGGACGACGTCCGTGCTCTCGACGACGGACTGGTAGATCGCGAGGCTCACGCCGGAGCCGACCGCGCCGATGACGAACGGGACCTCGTCCTGGTTCACGAGCTTCTGTGCGGCACTGACGCCGGACTGGGACTCGGACTGGGAGTCCTCGATGACGATGTCGAGTTCGCGGCCGCCGATGCCCGCGTCGTTGACGTCCGCGAGCGCGAGTTCGACGCCGCGCTGGTTGCGCTCCCCGAACGCCGAGAGCGACCCCGTGAGCGAGTCGACCATCCCGATCTGGTAGGGGTCCCCACCGTCGCCGCCGTCCCCGCCGTCGCCGCCGTCCCCGCCGTCACCGCCGTCGCTGCCGTCGCCCCCATCGCCGCCGTCGCCGCCGTTCGCGTCGGTCTCGGTCTCGGTGTCGTCGGTCGAGGTGACGCAGCCGGCGAGCAGGCCGACGCCACCGATCCCTGCGACTCTCAGTACGTCTCTGCGGTTCGGGACGCGCTTGTCATTGGATGCCATAGCAGGCTACGAATAGCATTACGAACTACCTGCCTATATTGATTACCGACCATGGACGGCTCGCGTCGAACACCGGCGCCCACCCCGAGAACGCTCGGAAGCTTTCTTTCGATTGCGCGCGTGCCGAAACGGGTGGTCGGGTGGATATATAGGCGAGTGGGGTCGCGAATCGACCGTATGCTACCGCCGATTGCGAGCAACTTCGTCGCGGGGACGACGCCCGCGACCGCACTCGATCACGCGGCCGAGACGAACCGCGACGACGTCGCCGTCATCCTGAACCTCCTCGGCGAGCACTACCACGACCGCTCGGACGCCGACAGCGACGCCGACGCGTACGTCTCGCTCGCGGCGGACCTCGCGGCGAGCGACGTCGAGGGCTGCATCTCGGTGAAACCCAGCCAGATCGGACTGGGCGTGAGCGACGACGCGTTCCGCGAGAACCTGGCGCGCATCGTCGACGAGGCGACAGAGGCGGGCGTGTTCGTGTGGATCGACATGGAGGACCACGAGACCACGGACGTCACGCTCGACGCGTTCGAGCGACACGCGATAGAGACGAACGGGAACGTGGGCGTGTGCATCCAGGCGAACCTGGAACGCACGAGCGAGGACGTGAAGCGACTCGCGGACCTCCCGGGGAAGGTCCGACTCGTGAAGGGCGCGTACGACGAGCCCGCGGAGATCGCGTACAAGGAGAAGTCCCGCGTCGACGAGGCGTACCGCGACCTGCTCGCGTACATGTTCGAACACTTCGAGGACGGCGTCGCCGTCGGCAGTCACGACCCCGCGATGATCGAGTACGCGCGGGAACTCCACGCGGAGCACGGAACGCCGTACGAGGTCCAGATGCTGATGGGCGTGCGCGAGGACGCCCAGCGCGACATCGCGCGCGAGGGCGTGGACGTCTACCAGTACGTCCCGTACGGTAGCAAGTGGATGCAGTACTTCTACCGTCGCGTCCGCGAGCGCAAGGAGAACCTCCTGTTCGCGCTGCGGGCCGTGCTGACCTAACGCAGCGGGCCAGGTCCCGCTGCGGGTCGTGCTACCGTGCCTCGACGGGGGTCGGTAGCGGCTTCGAACGGGATTCGCGCGGCGGGACGGTACCACCTGGTCGTACCGACGTCGACTATCCTACAACGCTCGAAAACAGGTTTGCCGTTGTTAGTTGTAGTCTCTAAGTGCTTCGAGGTCCACGATGATAGTATGAATACAGTCTCAGACATCGTCGAGACGGTCGCAGCGCAGACCGGGAGGGACCCCACAGAGCTCCCGCCCATCTACGACGCCATCGACCCCGACGCGCTGTCTAGATTCGTCGAATCGACCGACAGCACCGCCTCCCTCGAGTTCCACTACTGCGGGAACATCGTCACCGTCTCCGGCAGTGGCGCCGTCGACATCGCTCCCGTCGCGGACCCCGCCCTCGCCTCCGACTGAGCCGAGCGCCGACCTGATCCTCGCCTGCGACCGTCCCGAACCGTCCAGTCAGCATCGACCACTGCCGACCGTGCCGGAACCGCGGCGGGCGTCGACCGGCCGTCGCCTGGGGGCCTCCGCACGGGACGCGGCTCGCGACGCTCGACCGATGGGTTTAGCTGCCGCCGTCGAAGAGGTAGCGGTATCGGTCGCGGTGTGGCGCGGCTGTGGGCCGCCGCCGCCGGTTCTCGCGCATGCTCCGCCCGGAGGCGACGCCGGCGCCACCGCATTTAGGCTGGCCTAAAAATCGAAACCCTCTTATTGGTTTAGGCTGGCCTAAATCGTATGGACGACGAGTCAGCGCACCCGAGTCGACGCTCGTACCTGACGGCCGGCAGCGCCCTCATCGCAGCGACCCTCGGCGCGGGCTGTGCGAGCACCGACGACGGCCCCCGGACGGACGAACCGGCCGACGGCGCCGCGACGACGGACGACGACGCGACCACCACCGCCAGCGGTGACGACGCCTCCAACGACCCCTACAGCGTCGCCATCGAACCGATGGGGGCCGTCGAGTTCGACTCGCCACCCGAGACGTGGGTCGCGAACAACGGCTCGTGGGCGGACATGGGCGTCGCGCTCGGGCTCGAACCGCCGAAGGCGCTCTGGCTCACCTCCCGCTACCACACGCAGTACTACGACGCCGTCGACGGCGTCGACGTCGACAAGAGCGACATGGTGTCGCTCTACCAGGACGGCGTCAGCAAGGAACTGTTCTACGAGTTGAACGCCGACGTCCACGTCATTGACCCGAACTTCCTCACGAACCGGTTCAAAGGCTGGGCGGCCGAGGACGTCGCCGAGATCCGGGATCGGATCGCACCCGTGTTCGGGAACTGCAGTTACGCACAGCACTACCCCTGGCACGAGGACTACCGGTACTACTCGCTGTACGAGTGCTTCGAGAAGCTCGCGCACGTCTTCCAGCGCGTCGACCGATACGAGGCGTTCGAGGCGATCCACGACGAGTTCCAGGTGAACCTCGCGCCCGCCGTCCCCGGCAGCGCCGACCGCCCCGAGGTCGCCGTGCTCTGGGGCGTCGGCGACCAGCCCGAGCAGTACTATCCCTACGTCATCGGTGCGGGAACCGGATTCAAGCACCTGCGCGACCTCGGCGTCCGGGACGCGCTCGCGGAGACGAACATCGAGGACTTCCACGGCAGCCGCGCCGCCATCGACCTGGAGACCCTCCTGGAGGTCGACCCCGAGGTCCTGATGCTCCGCGGGTACGAGGCCAAGACAGCGAGCGAGTTCCGGGACACCGTGGTCTCCTTCCTCGAATCCCACGACACCGCGAGCGCGCTCACCGCCGTCCAGAACGGGGACGTCTACCGCGCCGGCGGCCTCTACCAGGGCCCGATCACGAACATGGTCCTCACCGAACGCACCGCCGAACAGCTGTACGGCGTCGAGGACGAACTGTTCGACCGCGAGCGCGTCGCGGACGTCGTCGCGGGGGACCTGTAGGATGCCCTCGTCCGCGAACGACGCACGGACGACGGCGACCGACGCGGACGCGGCAGACGACGACGCCGCCGAGACGGACGCTGGGGAGACGGTCCGGCGCGCTCGCCGGATCGTCGCGGACCTGGCGTGCGAGGACGGCGCGTTCGTCGTCGCGGGCAAGGACACGGGCGTGAGCCCGGACCCAGTCTCCTCGGTGGCTTTCGAGACGTACGAGGCGGCCGAGCGGGCGCGGGACGCCGCGGCACGATACCGGGCCGCGATGCGGGACGTGGACCCGGCGCTTCCGGCGTTCGACCTGATCGTCTGCGAGCGGCGGGCCGACGGCCTGGAACTCGCGACGGTGCGAGAGTCGACCGCGGAGCGGCGCGGGAACGGGCTGCCGCGCGCTCGCGAAACCGTCACCGTCACCGGCGAGCGCCGCGACGAGTGGTTGCGCGTCGAGAACGCCCCGCTCGTGCACCTCGCCGGCCCGGACTCGCTCCTCGACGACGAACTCGTGACGCGGCAACTCCGCTCGAAACTGTGACCATGCCCGAGAACGCTCCCGCTTCCGAGACGGCGGTCGAGTCGGTCGCGGACGACTCTGTCGAGGAGCGCGCGGTCGACGTCGCCGTCGTCGGCGGTGGCCCGGCGGGGTCGTCGGCGGCGGTGTTCGCGGCCCGGTACGGACTGGACGTCGTGGTCTTCGACCGCGGGAACTCCGCGCTCCGGCGGTGCGCGGTCCTCGAGAACTACCTCGGGTTCCCGGGCGGCGTGGGCGTCGACGCGTTCCACGACCTGATGCACGCGCACGTCGCCGAGGTCGGGGCGCGCCGCGTCGAGGAGCGCGTCGACGCAGTCGAACCCCTCGACGCGACCGAACGGGGCGACAGCGAGGTGGCCGCGCGATTCCGCGTGCGAACCCAGGCGGGCACCACCGTCCCGGCGCGCGACGTCGTCGCCGCGGCGTGGTACGACGGCTCGTATCTGCGACCGCTGTCCGACGACGGCGAGCTGTTCGACGAGCACGAGCACCACGGCGAGGTCGAGGAACGGTTCGACGCCAACTACGCGGACGAGGACGGCAGAACGCCGACCGACGGCCTGTACGTCGCGTCGCCGGCCGGTGCGCGGAGCGCGCAGGCGATCGTCGCCGCGGGCAACGGCGCGCACGTCGCTCGCGCACTGCTCGCGGACCGCCGCCGCGACCGCGGGTACAGCGGCGGCGTCGCGCCCGAGTACGACTGGGCGCGGCGAACCAGCGAGTTCTCCGGCGAGTGGGCGAACCGCGACCGCTGGCGCGAGTGGTTCGAGAACGAACTCGCGGACGATCACGACCTCGACGACGACGCCGTCGCACGGCTCCGCGAGGCCTACGTCGACGACGCCTTCGAGACGCGCGTCGACGACGACGAGGCCGAGGCGCGCGCGGCCCGCGGCCTGGAACGCTTCGTCGACGCGGTCGGTGCGGAGGCCGTGCTGGACGCGCTGGACGACCGGCGGCTCCGCGAGTACCTCGCCGACGCCGACGCACCGACGGGGGCGGAGTAGTCGTGGCGAGCGAGACCCGTGCTGCGCGCGAGCGCGACGCGGGCCGCCGGGACCGCGACGGGTACTTCGCGTGGGTGGACGCCTCGCTCGCGTCGCTGTGTGCCGGAAGCGTCGCCGTCGTCGTCCTCGGCGGACTCGTCCAGGTGAGCTTCGGGTCGTTCTCGATGACGCTCGTCGAAGCCTGGCGCGCCGTGTTCGACCCCGACGTGATCCTCGACGCGCGCGTCTGGGAGGTGTTCCTCCTCGGCGGTCGTCTCGACGTCGACGCGCTCCTGAACCCGCTCGCGTGGGACTCCCTCGTCGTCGCCGCGGAGCTCCCGGAGATGAACACGCGCAGCCTCATCGTGTGGAACATCCGCCTGCCGCGCGTCGTCGTCGCCGTGTTCGTCGGCGCGAACCTCGCGGTCTCCGGCGCCATCTTCCAGGCCGTCACGCGGAACGAACTCGCG